>Ga0304730_1000477_pt1 | contig 34998 bp, 46 predicted proteins | sample M_130628_MF_Meta_FD_190474 | JGI IMG/M metagenome (GOLD analysis project Ga0304730, IMG submission 190474) | Freshwater microbial communities from Lake Montjoie, Canada to study carbon cycling - M_130628_MF_MetaG (v2) (version 2) | ecosystem: Environmental > Aquatic > Freshwater > Lake | place...
CGCGATGGTATGTTAAATGGATTGAACATTGAAGCCACTGAAAAGTTAGCTGAAGCGCTTACCATTCCTGTCATTGCAAGTGGCGGAGTCACTAATTTGGAAGATATTAAAAATTTATGTTCAATTGCATATTCAGGCGTAAGTGGAGCAATTACAGGTAGGGCAATTTATGAGGGAACGCTAGATTTTAAAGCGGCACAAACACTTGCAGATGAGCTCATCAAATAAATGTCACTGGCGAAAAGAATTATTCCTTGTCTAGATGTTACTGATGGCAGAGTTGTTAAAGGTATTAATTTTTTAGATTTAAAAGATGCTGGCGACCCTGTAGAAGTTGCAAAAAAATATAATGAACAAGGCGCTGATGAATTAGCATTTTTAGATATCACAGCAAGCTCAGATAACCGAGGCCTGATTCTTCATATCATTGAAAGTGTTGCAAAAGAAGTGTTTATTCCCTTGACTGTTGGAGGTGGTGTGAGAACCCCTGAAGATGTGAGAAACCTTCTTAATGCGGGCGCTGATAAAGTTAGCATTAATACTTCAGCCATCGTCAATCCAGACATTGTTTATCAAACCTCATCTCGATTCGGATCCCAGTGTATTGTTCTGGCAATTGACGCAAAACTCACTGTAGAGGGCGACAAATCTTTTTGGCAAGTATTTACCCATGGAGGAAGAAATGCTACTGGATTAGATGCGATTGAATGGGCAGAAAAAATGGCTGCATTAGGTGCAGGTGAATTATTGATTACGAGTATGGATCGAGATGGCACAAAAAAAGGGTTTGACCTCGAATTGATTAAGGCAATATCTGATAAAGTAGATGTGCCTATCATTGCTTCTGGCGGTGTTGGAGATCTTCAGCATCTTGTAGACGGTGTAAAAATTGGTGGTGCTGATGCGGTGCTAGCTGCAAGTATATTTCACTTCGGAGAATATACAATTAACGAAGCAAAAACATTTATGAAATCGAACCATATAGAGATTCGTCAATGAGCTGGATAAACTCAATCAAATGGGATAATGATGGTCTTGTGCCAGTTATTGCTCAAGATTTCAAAACAAACAAAGTACTTATGTTTGCTTGGATGAACCAAGAAGCTCTAGAGCTCACACAAAAAAATAAAAAAGCATTTTATTGGTCAAGATCTAGACAAAAAATTTGGGAAAAGGGCGAGGAATCTGGACATTATCAAAATGTTCTTGAGATAAGGCTTGACTGTGATGGTGATGTAATTTTGCTTAAAATTGAGCAAGTTAAAAATATTGCGTGTCATACAGGACGTGAAACTTGTTTCTACCAAAAATTAGATAACAAAGGTATATGGGTTACTGATCATGATGTCACTAAAGACCCTAAAGATATTTATAAAAAATGAATGAAGTAAATATAATTTTAAAAAAACTTACCGAAACGCTAGAGGCAAGAAAAAAAGATGATCCTACAAAATCATATACAGCCTCTTTATACCGTGATGGACTTGAGGCTATTTTAAAAAAGATAAATGAAGAGGCTTTTGAAACTATTATTGCAGCGCGACAAGGAGACAATAAAGAGCTCGTTCATGAGGTAGCCGATCTTTGGTTTCATACATTGGTACTCTTGGCCCATAAAAATTTAAGTGTGGAAGATATTTTAAATGAGCTTTCAAGAAGAGAAGGCATGTCAGGTATTGAAGAAAAACAAAGTCGTGCGCCAAAGGTGAAATAATATGACATGCATTTTTTGTAAAATTATTGACGGCTCTATCCCTAGTAAAAAAATATTTGAGAATGATGAATTAATTGCTTTTCATGATATCCATCCTATAGATAAAGTTCATTTTCTAATTACACCTAAAAAACATATTGAAAATTTGATAGCCTGTAGTGAGGGCGACAAAGAAACATTATCTAATATGCTTTTATTAGCACCTCAATTAGCCAAAGAATTAGGATTAAAAGGTTTTCGGACTATGATTAATTCAGGAGTTGAAGGTGGTCAAGAAGTATTCCATATGCATTTTCATGTATATGGCGGAAGCTCTAAACTAGCAAAAATTTAATAAGGGAGTTGTTATGGGATTTTCAAGCATCACACACTGGTTAATTGTTTTATTAATTGTTTTCCTAATATTTGGAACAAGTAAATTAAGAAATATCGGAAGTGATTTAGGTGCTGCCGTCAAAAATTTTAAAGATGCAGTTAAAGATGAAAACAAACCCAAAGCTAGGACAACCCGTCGAAGAGTTTCAAGACCACGAGTTAGAAAATAAGATTTATGTTTGATGTTTCGTTTTCTGAGCTAGTTATAATTTTTTTTGTAGCACTTATGGCGATTGGCCCAGAAAAATTACCCAAAGTTGCTAAGGTACTAGGCAAGCTGACTGGAAGAGCCCAAAATTATATTGGCAAACTTAAAGAAGAAATTGAACGAGAAGAAAAGTTTAAAGAACTTCAAAAAATTCAGCGTGAAATCAAAAAAAAGTCGATTAAATCTCGGTGACTCATTTTAAGCCTTTTATCCAGCAGCTTATTGAATTAAGAAACACTCTTTTTAGAAGTGCAATTAGTTTTGTTGTGATCTTTGTGTGCTTAAGTTTTTATGCAAACGATATCTATACTTTTTTTTCGGCGCCCTTAATTGCAAAGTTAACTGACGGTAATAAATTAGTGAGTACGGGACTTACTTCAACTTTTTTAGTCCCAATTAAAATTACTGCATTTATTTCTTTTTTGCTTTCACTACCTTTTATTTTCTATCAATTCTGGCGGTTTATTTCACCAGGGCTTTATAAAAAAGAAAAAAAATTAATTTTATTATCTTTCATTAGTGGTTTTATATTGTTCTTTATAGGGATGTCTTTTGCTTATTACCTAATTTTTCCGATTGTATTTAATTTCTTTATCCTAATGACGCCTTCAAATGTGAGTTTGATGATCGACATTTCGAGTTATTTAGATTTGATTTTGTCTCTTTTAATTTCTTTCGGATTAGCATTTGAAGTGCCAGTAATAATTCTCATATTAGTCACATTGGGTTGGGTCAAAGTTAAAACACTTGAAGAGATGAGGCCTTATATGATTGTTATTGCTTTCATCATTGGTGCAATTTTGACACCGCCTGATGTTATCTCACAATTTTGTTTAGCTATTCCACTATGGTTTTTGTATGAATTAGGCCTACTCGCATCAAAACAAATTAACTTAAAGGCTTGATATACCTGAATTTGGCTTAACTGCTATTTAGATTTCGAATGAAATTTTGTATAATGATACAACTTTCGCATAGCTAAATTCGCTCAACCATATTAATTTCATAAAAGCATATTTATATAAGACCATGGCAAATTACCAAGACGACAAAATAGACAAGAAAAAAAGAAGCTTCTTAATTGCAGCCACAACAGTCACTGGCGCAATCGGTGCAGGAGCCATAGCTGTTCCTTTCTTATCAAGCATGACACCAAGTGAACGTGCTAAAGCCGCTGGAGCGCCAGTTGAAGTTGACATTAGTAAAATTGAAGCTGGATCTATGATCACCACTGAATGGAGAGGTCAGCCGGTTTGGATTATCAATCGATCTAAGGCAATGTTGGATGACTTAAAAAAAAATGATCTCAATCTTTCCGACCCTAATCTTGACGTTATTTCTCAACAGCCAAATTACTGCAAAAATGCAACAAGATCATTAAAACCTAATTTAGTTGTATTGGTTGGTATTTGTACTCATTTGGGCTGCTCACCTTCGGCTAAGTTACAAACGCAGGGCGATATGGGTGAAAATTGGAATGGCGGATTTTTCTGTCCGTGTCATGGCTCTAGATTTGATTTAGCTGGCCGTGTGTTTAAAGGGTCTCCAGCACCAATTAATCTTGTAGTTCCTCCGCATAAATATATTAATGACAACACCCTGTTAATTGGCGAAGACAATAAAGGATAAGGCTTACTTAAAAGTATGAAAATAGAAACTAAAATAAAGAAAAATAAAGGCGGCCTAATGGCTTGGGTAGATGAGAGATTCCCCTTGTCATCTTTAATTACTAATCATCTTACAGAATACTACGCACCTAAAAATTTCAATTTCTGGTATTTCTTCGGAGCACTTGCTCTATTAACACTAGTTCTTCAATTGATTACAGGCCTTTTATTGACGATGCATTATAAGCCTGATGCGGAATTAGCATTTGCTTCTGTTGAGTACATTATGCGAGATGTTTCATTTGGATGGTTAATAAGATATATGCATTCAACGGGCGCATCTTTATTCTTTGTTGTTATTTATCTTCATATGTTTAAAGCTTTAATTTATGGATCCTATAAAAATCCGAGAGAACTTCTATGGCTTTTTGGCGTAGCTATTTTTCTATGTTTGATGGGCGAAGCTTTTTTTGGATATCTCCTACCTTGGGGGCAAATGTCTTATTGGGGTGCGCAAGTTATTGTAAATTTATTTTCAACTATCCCATTTGTAGGCCCAGATTTATCGGAGTGGCTAAGAGGCGATTATTTAGTTTCAGACGCAACATTAAATCGTTTTTTTGCTTTTCATGTTATTGCTCTTCCTATAGCCCTGTTAGGCCTTGTATTTTTTCATCTGGTAGCGCTTCATGAGGTTGGTTCAAACAACCCTGATGGCGTTGAAATAAAGAAGAGTCTTGATAAGAAAACAAGCATTCCTTTAGATGGTATTCCATTCCATCCTTACTACACCGTTAAAGATTTAATTGGAGTTTCAGTGTTCCTAATTGTATTTGCACTGATTATTTTTTATATGCCAGAAATGGGAGGCTACTTTTTAGAGGCCAATAATTTTATCCCTGCTGATCCATTAAAGACCCCTGCGCATATAGCGCCTGTTTGGTATTTCACACCTTATTATTCAATTCTTCGCGCTGTCCCGCCTGTATTGAATTCACAATTTCCTGGCGTTGCCGCAATGGGACTATCTGTAATCGCATTTGCATTTCTACCTTGGCTAGATAAGAGTAAAGTTAAATCGATTCGTTACAAAGGCAATTTATTTAAACGATGGATTGCATTATTTGTTGTGAGCTTTTTTGTTTTGGGATATTTAGGTACTGAACCCTCAAACATTTGGGGCCAATTCTCCAATACAATTCCGCTGATAGGGGGGGTTGATAAGGCTACAGTGGTTGCTCGAATTTTTACAATTACTTATTTCTTATTTTTTGTACTGATGCCTTATTACAGTCAAAAAGATAAAACAAAACCAGTTCCTTCAAGGGTCAGTTACAAATGAAAATTTTAACTAAATTATTTTTAATATTTGTTCTTGTTTTTAATAATGTTGGATTTGCAAATGAGCATTTAACTTTAGATAAAGCACCTGTTGATTTAAATGATCAAGCCTCTCTTCAGAGGGGCGCTAAAATATTTATTAATTATTGTTTGAATTGTCATAGCGCTAATTACATGCGATATAACCGTTTAAAAGATATCGGCTTATCTGATAATTTGATAAAAGATAATTTACTTTTTACAGCGGACAAAGTTGGTGAGCCAATGAAGATCGCTATGAATAAAAAAGACGCCAAAGTTTGGTTTGGTGTTAATCCCCCTGATTTATCTGTTGAGGTAAGAGCAAGAGGTTCGGATTGGATTTATAGTTATCTTAGAGGATATTATCGTGACTCATCTAGACCAACTGGATGGAATAATACAGTTTTTGATAAAACAGCCATGCCACATATTTTGTGGAAACTGCAAGGTGACCAGAAATTAAATGAAGGGCATCATACATTAGAAATTGTTAAACCAGGAACACTCTCAGTCAAAGAATATGATGTGTTTGTAGGTGATCTTGTAAATTACCTCACATTTATGTCAGAGCCCTCAAAGGTAAAAAGACTTCATATGGGGTATTATGTTTTGTTATTCCTCGGATTGTTATTAGTTTTAACAATCAAACTTAAGAAAGAATTTTGGAAAGATATTAAATAATTATGATGAAATTATATTCAGGCTCAATTGATCCTTTTAGCCATCGTTGCAGAATTGTCCTATTTGAAAAAGGTATGGATTTTGAAGTTGTAGATGTTGACTTAGCAAATAAACCAGAAGATTTGGCTATATTAAGCCCACATAATTCTGTTCCTGTTTTGGTAGAAAGAGATTTGGTATTAACAGACGCTAATATTATTAATGAATATATAGATGAGCGTTTTCCTCACCCTCAGCTTATGCCAGCTGATCCAGTGATGAGAGCTCGTGCACGTTTATTTTTAAGTGATTTTGAAAAACAATTATTTGTTCATATCCCAGCTTTGGAGTCATCAGATGAAGCACGCAAAGAAATTGCAAGAAAACATGTGCGTGACAATTTACTTTTGATTGTTCCAATTTTTTCCAAACAACAACATTTGCTGAGTGATGAGTTTTCAATGTTAGATGTTGCGATTGCTCCATTATTATGGCGCTTAGGCCACTACGGCATTGAGCTTCCAAATCAAGCAGCCCCATTACTTAAATATGCAGAGAAATTATTTTCAAGACCACTTTACGCTGATGCAATGACACCTTCAGAAAAAGCAATGAGAAAATAATTAGGTCTAATGGCAAAATCAGCTTCAACTAAGCCTTATCTTGTAAGGGCAATTTATGAATGGTGTGTTGCTGAACAATTAACGCCTTTTCTACTCGTAAAAATAGATCAAAATACTTTAGCCCCGAGAGCCTTTATCAAGGACGGGAAAATTTTGCTTAATTTAAGCCCTGCATCCATTAAAGATTTATTGATGGGTAATGAAGTGATAACTTTTACAGCAAGATTTAATGGCACACCTGAAAATTTATATTTGCCTATTTCTGCTGTCGAAGGCATTTATGCCAAAGAAAATGGTGAAGGATTGTTCTTTGAAGTTAAAGAAGATCAAGAAATAGGTCAAAAAAAGGTAAAAAAATCACCTGAAAGACCTAAATTAACCTTAGTTAAAAGCTAAAAAACTAGTTCAAATTTAAATAAATTGGTATAGTAGCGCCTCCTTAATAAAGCCGGATTAGCTCAGTTGGTAGAGCAGCGCACTTGTAATGCGAAGGTCGTCAGTTCGATTCCGACATCCGGCACCATTTTACTTCGTACTTTATTCTCTTCTATAAGTCCCTCATTAGTTTGACAAAACTCAAAAAAACCAACATAATTTAGGGTTCGGTTTGGAGGGGTGGCCGAGTGGTTAAAGGCGACGGACTGTAAATCCGTTCTCTCTGAGTACGAAGGTTCGAATCCTTCCCCCTCCACCATGAGTAATGGCCTCTTTATGAGGTGACGTGGAGATTTAAGATCCATGGGTGTGCGGGTGTAGCTCAGCTGGTAGAGCATTAGTTTTCCAAACTAAATGTCGCGAGTTCGAACCTCGTCGCCCGCTCCAGATATTTTGAGAATTTGGACACGCCCATGTGGCTCAGTGGTAGAGCACTCCCTTGGTAAGGGAGAGGTCGCGGGTCCGATTCCCGCCATGGGCACCAGTAGATATTTTTGAAGAATGTAATTAATTAAGGATATAACATTATGGCTAAAGGCAAATTTGAACGTACCAAACCCCATGTGAACGTTGGCACAATTGGTCACGTTGACCATGGTAAGACAACACTTACAGCGGCAATCACAACGATTCTTGCTAAGAAATTTGGCGGAGAAGCTAAGGCTTACGATCAAATTGATGCGGCGCCAGAAGAAAAAGCACGTGGTATTACAATTAATACAGCACACGTAGAATACGAAACAGCGAACCGCCACTATGCGCACGTTGACTGCCCAGGCCATGCGGACTATGTTAAAAATATGATTACTGGTGCGGCGCAGATGGACGGCGCAATCCTTGTATGTTCAGCAGCTGACGGCCCAATGCCTCAAACACGTGAACATATCCTTTTAGCTCGCCAAGTAGGCGTACCTTATATCGTGGTCTTCTTAAATAAAGCAGACATGGTAGATGATAAAGAATTATTAGAACTCGTTGAAATGGAAGTACGTGACCTTTTAACGAAGTATGACTTTCCAGGCGACAAAACACCGATCGTCATAGGTTCTGCAAAATTAGCACTCGAAGGTGACCAATCTGAAATTGGTGAGCCATCAATCTTTAAATTAGCTGAAGCACTTGATTCTTATATACCAATGCCAGAACGTGCAATCGACGGTGCATTCTTAATGCCAGTTGAAGATGTGTTCTCAATCTCAGGTCGCGGTACTGTAGTGACTGGTCGTGTTGAGCGCGGTATTGTTAAAGTAGGCGATGAAATTGAAATCGTAGGTATCAAACCTACACTTAAAACAACATGCACAGGCGTTGAAATGTTCCGTAAGTTACTTGACCAAGGTCAAGCAGGCGACAACGTAGGTGTGTTGTTACGTGGTACAAAACGTGAAGAAGTTGAACGTGGTCAAGTATTAGCTAAAGCAGGTTCAATCACACCACATACAAAATTTACTGCAGAGATCTATGTGCTTGGTAAAGATGAAGGCGGTCGTCATACACCATTCTTCAATGGTTACCGCCCACAGTTCTACTTCAGAACAACTGACGTTACAGGTGCTGTTGATTTACCAGCAGGCACAGAAATGGTAATGCCAGGTGATAACGTATCAATTACAGTGACACTCATTGCACCAATCGCGATGGAAGAAGGTTTACGTTTTGCGATTCGTGAAGGTGGCCGCACAGTAGGTGCTGGTGTTGTTGCTAAGGTTATTGAATAGTTTTAAGAAATATATTTTATATTTAGGCCAGTAGCTCAATTGGTAGAGTATCGGTCTCCAAAACCGAGGGTTGGGGGTTCGAGACCCTCCTGGCCTGCCATTAAAAGAAAGAAGTATTAATGACTGATAAGTTAAAAATTGTTTTTTCATTCTTACTTTTTGTAGCGGGAATTGTTGGGTTTTATCTATTAAGCGATCAAGTCTTAGTTTTAAGAATATTAGTTATTCTTATTGGACTTGCATTAGCAGGAGCAGTTTTCTGGAAAACAGCTCTTGGTCAGAAAACGTTTGGATTTATTAATGAATCTATCGTTGAGGCTAAAAGAGTCGTTTGGCCAACAAGAAAAGAAACCATACAAATGACAATTACTGTATTTATTCTTGTCGCAGTAATGGCAGTTTTCTTAGGGTTAGTAGATATAACTTTTTCATACATGATTAATTGGTTATTGGGACGGGGTTAGTAATGACAATGCGCTGGTATGCTGTCCAAGCTTTTTCTGGATATGAAAAGTTAGTTCAAAAAGGACTTGCTGAAAGAATTGAGCGATCAAATCTTCAGGGTCTTTTTGGCGATATTTTGGTGCCTGTAGAAGAGGTCATTGAAATGAAAGCTGGCCAAAAAACATTAAGTGAAAGAAAGTTGTATCCCGGTTACGTTCTAGTCCAAATGGAAATGAATGACGAGAGCTGGCATTTAGTAAAAAGCACACCTAAGGTAACAGCGTTTATTGGTGGAAGTGCATTAAAGCCAACACCGATTAAAGATAAAGAAGTAGAAATTATTTTACAGCGAATGGATGAAAGTAAAACTAATCCAACGCAAAAACTTACCTTTGAAAAAGGTGAATCAATTCGAGTTATTGATGGACCATTTAAAGAGTTCTCAGGAACGATTGAAGATATCAATTACGAAAAAAGCAAACTTAAAGTATCAGTGGTTATTTTTGGTAGAGCAACGCCAGTTGAGCTTGAGTTTGGCCAAGTGGAAAAAGAAGTTTAGTAGTAAGTAGTAAAAATTAACTAGGGAGCTTTTATAAAAAGCGTTTGCACCTAATTTAGGAGAATGAAATGGCAAAGAAAATCGTTGGCTATATAAAGCTACAAATCCCAGCCGGCAAAGCGAACCCAAGTCCACCAGTAGGACCTGCGCTAGGCCAAAGAGGCTTAAATATTATGGAGTTTTGTAAAGCATTTAATGCTGCTACACAAACTGTTGAACCTGGACTACCTATTCCTGTAGTGATTACCGCTTTCGCAGACAAGAGTTTTACTTTTGTTATGAAAACGCCACCAGCATCAATTCTAATTAAAAAAGCTGCGAAATTAGAAAAGGGTTCACCAAGACCGCACACAGATAAAGTTGGAAAAATTACTAGAGCTCAAGCTGAAGAAATTGCCAAAACAAAAATGGCAGATCTTACAGCTGCTGATATGGATGCAGCAGTGCGCACGATTGCAGGCAGCGCAAGAAGCATGGGTATAGAAGTGGAGGGTTTATAAGATGCCATTAAATAAAAGAATTACAACACTAAGATCTAAAGTTGACCGTGATAAATCTTATCCCGCTCAAGAAGGTCTTCAGCTTGTTAAAGAGACAGCAACGGCAAAATTTGATGAATCAGTAGATGCAGTAATTAACTTAGGTATTGATGCTAAGAAATCTGATCAGCTTATTCGAGGTGCATTAGTACTTCCAAATGGCACAGGCAAAACTGTGCGTGTTGCAGTATTTGCTCAAGGTGCTGCAGCTGAAGCTGCAAAGGCAGCAGGTGCAGACATTGTAGGTTTTGATGATCTCGCTGAAAAAATTAAAGGCGGCATGATGGATTTTGACGTTGTCATTGCAACGCCAGATGCCATGAAAGTTGTTGGCGTATTGGGACAAGTTTTAGGTCCAAGAGGCTTAATGCCGAATCCAAAAGTAGGAACGGTAACGCCTGATACAGCTGCAGCAGTTAAAAATGCAAAAGGTGGACAAGTTCAATATAGAACTGATAAAGGTGGCATTGTGCATTGCACTATTGGCCGAGCATCTTTCTCTGTTGATCAATTAAAGGGTAATTTAGCAGCACTGATTGATGCCATTAATAAAGCCAAACCACCTACAACAAAAGGTATTTTTGTAAAAAAATTATCAGTTTCTAGCACGATGGGTGCTGGCGTAAGAATAGATTCAACAAGTTTAGTATAAAGAATTAAAAAAAAGCGAAAGCTTTTTAAAAAGAACTTTGGGTCCGCCGATATGAAAATATCAGTGGAGCTTTCAAAGACCGTAGGTGCTAACAAGTCTAATTCTAGTGATCTTTTGCTAGAGCCTACGCAGATGGCGGTACCCCTAAGGGATAGCATCCTGATAAAGGTCGCCGTAATGTTGGTATTAAGTTTACTTAATACTTAATTTAACGGAAGGAGAAGACCTTGAGTCTTAATCTTGAACGAAAAAAGGCAGTGGTTGCTGAGGTTAATAAGCAAATCGCAGGCGCTCAAGCAGTTGTTTTAGCTGAAAACCGAGGTGTCGGTGTAAGTGAAATGACAGCACTAAGAGTTCAAGCCAGAAAATCAGGAGTTTATCTTCGCGTCTTAAAGAACACTTTAGTTCGAAGAGCCGTAGATGGAACCTCATTCTCTGACTTAGCCAATGAAATGGTAGGTCCAATAGTATATGGCATCTCAACTGATCCAGTTGCGGTAGCTAAAGTACTAAGCGAATTTGCCAAATCAAACGATAAGTTTGTTATTAAATCGGGAGCAATGCCGAATAAGGTAATGAGCGCTTCAAATATTGAAGCATTAGCATCATTACCAAGTCGTGAAGAATTACTCGCAAAATTATTGGGAACAATGCAAGCACCAATTGCAAAATTTGTTCGTACGCTTAATGAGGTACCTACAAAATTTGTTCGTGGCTTAGCTGCAGTTCGCGATCAAAAACCTGCGTAATTTTTAACGATTATTTTAAATTTTTTATTAGGAGTATGAAATGGCTATCTCTAAAACTGAAATTTTAGATGCAGTAAGTGCAATGTCAGTTCTTGATTTATCAGAACTTATTAAAGATATGGAAGTGAAATTTGGTGTTTCAGCTGCTGCTGCTGTAGCTGCTGCTGCACCTGCTGCTGCTGGCGCTGCTGCCGGCGCTGCTGCTGCAGAAAAAACTGAGTTTACTGTTATGTTAACTGCTTCAGGCGAACAAAAAGTAAACGTTATTAAAGCTGTTCGTGAAATCACAGGTCTTGGTTTAAAAGAAGCTAAAGACTTAGTGGATGGCGCACCTAAACCAATTAAAGAAGGTGTTGCAAAAGCTGTAGCTGAAGAAGCACTAGCTAAATTAAAAGAAGCTGGCGCTACAGCAGAAATTAAGTAATGCTAATTAGCATGGCTGACAGCTTGCTGTCAGCCTTTGCTATTTTTGTTTTAGATAATTTTTAGGTTAAAACTTATAAAAATTTATAAAACAATATTCTTCAAATATGAAAAGTTTATTGTTTTATGAAAATTACACCAGGAGACGCAATGAGCTATTCCTTTACTGAAAAAAAACGTATTAGAAAAAGTTTTGCTAAAAGAGAACGTGTCCAAGAGATTCCATACTTGCTCACGATGCAGCTTGAATCTTATGCAGCTTTTTTACAAAAAAATACGTTTAGTGATCAAAGACTCAACGAAGGTTTGCAGTCAACATTCAATTCAGTATTTCCTATCGTCAGTCATTCCGGTAATGCGCGACTCGACTTCGTTACTTACAATTTAGGCGAAGAGGCTTTTGATGTTAAGGAGTGCCAACAACGCGGCCTGACATATGGTGTTCCATTGAGAGTTAAAGTTCGTTTAACTTTAATGGACAAGGAAGCATCTAAGCCGACAGTTAAAGAAATTAAAGAGCAAGAAGTGTACATGGGCGAAATTCCGCTTATGACAGATAATGGCTCATTCGTAATTAATGGTACTGAGCGCGTAATTGTGTCTCAGCTTCATAGAAGCCCTGGTGTATTTTTCGAGCATGATCGAGGCAAAACACACAGTTCTGGCAAATTGTTATTTTCTGCAAGAATCATTCCTTATCGTGGTTCATGGTTAGATTTCGAATTTGATCCTAAGGATTATTTATATTTCCGTGTGGACCGTCGTAGAAAAATGCCCGTGACAATTTTATTAAAAGCGCTAGGTTATTCACCAGAGCAAATTTTAGAAACTTACTACGATTTTGACTCATTCCATGTGAGTGCAAAATCAATTGACTTTGAATTAGTCCCTGATCGACTTAGAGGTGAAATTGCTAAGTTTGATATTACTGATAAAAGAGGAAATGTAATTGTTCAAAAAGATAAGCGCATTACTGTGAAGCATATTCGCGATATCGAAAAAGCAGGCGTAAATAAAATTACTGTAGATCAAAATTTTATTTTAGGCCGTAAACTTTCAAAAGCTATTGTAGATAAAAATACAGGCGAAGTAATTGCAAATGCAAATGATGAAATTACAGAATCAGTATTAGATAAATTTATTGAAGTAGGTGTAGGGCACATTCATACACTGTATTCAAATGATTTAGATCATGGCGATTATATTTCTCAAACATTAACTTCAGATGAAGTGCCTGATCAATATAGCGCTAAAGTTGCTATTTATCGAATGATGAGACCTGGTGAGCCACCTACTGAAGATTCAGTTGAGGCTTTATTTAAGGGATTATTCTTCAACGAAGATCGTTATGACTTATCTAATGTAGGTCGAATGAAATTTAATCGAAGAGCCCATCCAAAAGTTTATGAGCAGCATGCAAATTGGCTACAAAGATTTTATAAGCGTGTTGGTCCTCAAGGTGAAACTGGCGCAAATATTTTATCGAACGATGATATTTTGGCTGTTATTGGCGTGCTTATTGAATTACGAAATGGTCGTGGCGAGATAGATGATATTGACCATCTTGGTAATCGAAGAATTCGTTCTGTAGGCGAGCTTGTAGAAAATCAATTTAGAACTGGACTTGTTCGTGTTGAGCGCGCTGTTAAAGAAAGGTTAAGTCAAGCTGAAGCAGATAATTTAATGCCGCATGACTTAATTAATTCGAAACCTATCTCGAGTGCGATTAGAGAATTCTTTGGTTCATCACAATTGTCTCAATTTATGGATCAAACTAACCCCTTATCTGAGATTACACATAAAAGAAGAGTGTCAGCATTAGGCCCTGGCGGTTTGACAAGAGAACGCGCTGGCTTCGAAGTCCGTGACGTTCATTCGACGCATTATGGCCGCGTATGCCCAATTGAAACACCAGAAGGTCCAAATATTGGATTGATTAACTCCCTTGCTCTCTACGCAAGAACTAATCAATACGGATTCTTAGAAACACCATATAGACGTGTTGAAAATGGAAAAGTAACTGCAAAAATAGATTATCTTTCTGCGATTGAAGAAAGTGAATTTGTGATTGCACAGGCAAATACTGAGCTTGATAACAAAGGACACTTTCAAGATGATTTGATTTCATGTCGTCATCGTAATGAATTTACAATGTCTTCTGTAGACCCTATTCAATATATGGATGTGGCGCCCGGTCAAATTGTGTCAGTTGCAGCTGCATTAATTCCATTCTTAGAACACGATGACGCAAACCGAGCACTTATGGGTGCAAACATGCAACGTCAAGCCGTGCCATGTTTAAGAGCAGAAAAAGCAGTAGTAGGTACAGGTATTGAAAGAACAGTAGCAACCGATTCTGGTACAACAGTTCAAGCTAAACGAGGCGGCATTGTAGATTATGTAGATTCAAGACGCGTTGTGATTCGTGTGAACGACGACGAAGCAGCCGACGGAGAAGTTGGTGTTGATATTTATAATCTAACTAAATATACAAGATCAAATCAAAATACGAATATCAATCAAAGGCCACTTGTAAGAATTGGTAACAAGATTGCAAGAGGCGATGTGATTGCTGATGGCGCATCAACAGATGTTGGTGAATTAGCGCTCGGTCAGAATATGCTTGTGGGTTTTATGCCTTGGAATGGATACAACTTCGAGGATTCAATTTTAATTTCAGAGCGAGTGGTTGCTGAAGATCGATATACGTCAATTCATATTGAAGAATTATCAGTGGTGTCTAGAGATACAAAATTAGGCCCAGAAGAAATTACGCGTGATATTTCAAATCTTTCAGAAAGAATGCTTGGAAGACTTGATGAGTCAGGCATTATTTATATTGGTGCTGAAGTTGAATCTGGTGATGTTCTTGTTGGTAAAGTTACGCCTAAAGGTGAAACACAACTGACACCAGAAGAAAAACTCTTAAGAGCAATCTTTGGTGAAAAAGCTTCTGATGTTAAAGATACAAGTTTGAGAGTGCCTTCAGGTATGTCTGGAACAATTATTGATGTTCAAGTATTTACTAGAGAAGGCATTGATAGAGATTCAAGAGCGGAACAAATTATTGATGATCAATTAAAACACTTCAAGCAAGATCTTGCAGATCAATTAAGAATTGTTGAAGAAGATACTTTTGGAAGAATTGAAAGATTACTTACAAACAAAGTAGCCACTGGCGGACCAAAAGGATTGAAAAAAGGCGAAAAAATCACTAAAGATTTTCTAGCTTCAATTAATAGATACGATTGGTTCGGCATCCGCTTAGGCAATGACGATGCTTCAAAACAATTAGAAAGTCTAAAAGACAATTTAGCAGTTGCTAAAGAACAATTCGACAAACGTTTTGAAGAGAAAAAACGCAAATTAACGCAAGGCGATGAACTTCCTCCAGGCGTTCAAAAAATGGTTAAGGTTTACTTAGCTGTGAAACGCAGAATTCAGCCTGGCGACAAAATGGCTGGGCGTCATGGTAATAAAGGCGTTGTTTCAAAAATAGCCCCTGTAGAAGACATGCCACATATGGCCGATGGCACCCCTTTGGATATTGTATTAAATCCACTAGGCGTTCCTTCTCGAATGAATATTGGCCAAATTCTAGAAACTCATCTTGGATGGGCAGCTAAAGGATTAGGTCTTCGTATTGGTGAAATGTTAAAAGAAGAAGTAAAAATTACTGAAGTCCGTAAGTTTTTAGATCAAATTTACAATGATGCTTCTGGTAAAAAAGAAGACATTAAGTCATTGAATGACGATGAAGTAGTTGAGCTCGCTGAGCACCTAAAAAATGGTGTTCCATTTGCAACATCAGTATTTGATGGTGCATCTGAATCTGATATTCAATATATGTTAGATCTTGCTTATCCGGACAATGACCCAAAAACAAAACTGTTGCAATTTTCAGCCAATAAAACACAAGTTAAATTGTTTGATGGTCGAACAGGGGAAGCTTTTGAAAGGCCTGTTACGGTAGGTTATATGCATGTACTCAAATTACATCATTTGGTTGATGACAAAATGCATGCGCGTTCAACTGGACCTTACTCTCTTGTGACGCAACAACCACTTGGCGGTAAAGCACAATTTGGCGGACAACGTTTTGGTGAGATGGAAGTTTGGGCGCTAGAAGCATATGGCGCGGCTTATACCTTACAAGAAATGTTAACTGTTAAGTCAGACGACGTTGCTGGTAGAACTAAAGTGTACGAAAACATAGTGAAGGGTGAACATAAGATTGATGCAGGCATGCCCGAATCATTCAACGTGTTAGTAAAAGAAATTCGTTCACTAGCTATTGATATTGACCTCGATAGAAACTAAGGAGATCACAAATGAAAGCTTTATTAGACCTATTTAAACAGGTTACACAAGAAGAAGAGTTTGATGCAATTAAGATTGCATTAGCATCTCCAGAAAAAATTCGTTCATGGTCATACGGTGAAGTTAAAAAACCAGAAACGATTAATTACAGAACATTTAAACCTGAGAGAGATGGTTTGTTTTGTGCAAAAATTTTCGGACCTATTAAAGACTATGAATGTCTTTGCGGTAAATATAAAAGACTTAAGCATCGCGGCGTAATTTGTGAAAAATGTGGCGTTGAAGTTACTTTATCTAAAGTGCGTCGTGAACGTATGGGCCACATTGATTTAGCAAGCCCAGTTGCACATATTTGGTTTTTAAAGAGCCTACCAAGTCGCTTGGGTATGGTTTTAGATATTGCACTAAGAGATATTGAACGCGTTCTTTATTTTGAAGCATTTATCGTTGTTGATCCTGGCATGACACCTTTAACAAGAGGACAACTTCTTACTGAAGATGACTATCTTGCAAAAATAGAAGAGTTCGGTGATGAATTTACTGCGGTGATGGGTGCAGAAGCAATTAAAGAATTGCTTAAGTCGCTCGACATTAATAGTGAAATTGAAAAGTTAAGAACCGAATTAGCTGAAACGGGTTCAGAAGCAAAAATTAAAAAAATTGCTAAGCGTTTAAAAGTGCTCGAAGCATTCCAAAAATCAGGTATCAAACCTGAATGGATGATTCTAGAAATTCTTCCTGTTTTACCTCCTGAATTAAGACCTTTGGTTCCTCTCGATGGTGGAAGATTTGCAACGTCAGATCTTAATGATTTATATCGTCGCGTAATTAATAGAAATAATCGCTTGAGAAGATTGTTAGATCTTAAAGCGCCAGAAATTATTGTTAGAAATGAAAAGCGTATGTTGCAAGAGGCTGTTGATTCACTTCTTGATAACGGCAGACGTGGCAAGGTAATGACGGGTGCTAACAAGCGACCATTAAAATCTCTTGCTGACATGATTAAAGGTAAAGGCGGTCGTTTTAGACAAAACCTTTTAGGTAAACGTGTTGATTATTCTGGACGTTCAGTTATTGTGGTTGGGCCTCAGTTAAAGCTTCATCAATGTGGTTTGCCAAAGAAAATGGCGCTTGAATTATTCAAGCCATTTATTTTCCATAAATTAGAAGTGCTTGGTCTTTCTACAACCATTAAAGCTGCGAAGAAAAAAGTAGAAGAAGAAGGACCAGAAGTTTGGGACATCTTAGAAGATGTTATTAGAGAGCATCCTGTTTTATTAAATAGAGCTCCAACATTACATCGCTTAGGTATTCAGGCATTTGAACCTATCTTAATTGAAGGTAAAGCAATTCAATTGCACCCATTGGTTTGTGCGGCTTTTAATGCCGACTTTGACGGTGACCAAATGGCAGTTCATGTACCTTTATCTTTAGAAGCTCAAATGGAAGCAAGAACTTTAATGCTTGCATCGAATAATGTTTTATCACCAGCAAACGGCGAACCAATTATTGTTCCGTCGCAAGATATTGTGCTTGGTCTTTATTACATGACTCGTGACAAAATTGCTGCGCGTGGTGAAGGAATGAAATTTAGTGATGTAGCAGAAGTGCACCGCGCTTTTGATAGCGGTTTAGTTGATATTCATGCGCGCGTTACAGTTCGTATTAAAGAAACTGAACTAGGGTTAGATGGCACAACAAGCGACAAAATAAATCGATATGAAACCACAGTTGGTAGAGCCATACTTTCTGAAATTCTTCCAGTAGGACTTTCTTTTGATTTAATTAATAAAGCATTAAAGAAAAAAGAAATTTCTAGATTAATTAATGCAGGATTCCGACGAGTAGGCATTAGAGAAACAGTTATTCTTGCTGATAAATTAATGTACATGGGCTATACCTATGCGACAAAAGCTGGCATTTCAATCAGCATTCATGACATGCTTGTTCCGCCAGAAAAAGAACAACTTATTGAAGCCGCTGAAGCTGAAGTAAGAGAAATTGAAGATCAATATATTTCAGGCTTGGTAACTCAAGGCGAAAGATATAACAAGGTTGTTGATATTTGGGGTCGCGCAGGTGACAAAGTTGCTGATGCAATGATGAAACGCCTCAAAGAAGAGCCTGTTAAAAATGATGCTGGTGAACATGTCAAAGGTAAAGATGGTAAAGATCTTTATCAAGAATCATTTAATGCAATTTATATGATGGCTGATTCTGGTGCTCGAGGATCTGCAGCACAAGTAAGACAGCTTGCAGGTATGCGAGGCTTAATGGCAAGACCTGATGGCTCAATTATTGAGACACCAATTACTGCTAATTTCCGAGATGGCTTAAATGTTCTTCAATATTTTATTTCAACGCACGGCGCGCGAAAAGGCCTTGCAGATACAGCATTGAAAACAGCTAACTCAGGTTATTTAACTAGACGTTTAGTTGATGTAACTCAAGATCTTGTTGTAACACAACACGATTGCGGTACAGAAGATGGCCTGGTAACCAAAGCACTTATTAAAGGCGGTGAAGTTGTTGAGCCATTAAGTGATCGTATTTTAGGTCGCGTAAATGCTCTTGATATTTACCATCCAGAAACGCAACAAGTAATTTATCCAAAAGGCACGTTGCTTGAAGAGGATCATGTAGAGAAAATTGATGCGCTTGGTATTGATGAAGTCAAAGTAAGAACTGCACTTACATGTGAAACACGACATGGTATTTGCTCTCAATGTTACGGTCGTGATTTAGGTCGCGGTAAATTAATCAGTCTGGGTGAGGCTATCGGTGTGATTGCAGCTCAATCTATCGGTGAACCTGGCACTCAATTAACAATGAGAACATTCCATATTGGTGGCGCAGTTTCTAGAGCGGCATCTGTAAGTCAAGTTGAAAGTAAATCGAACGGTGTTATCCAATTTACATCTACCATGCGTTACGTTACTAATGCTCGAAATGAGCAAGTTGTAATTTCACGTAATGGTGAATTAATAATTCAAGATGAAAGTGGTCGTGAAAGAGAACGTCATAAAATTCCTTATGGTGCAAATCTAGTTGTTCAAGACGGCAAACCTATTAAAGCTGGTGGTGTTCTTGCAACATGGGACCCACATACACGTCCAATTATTTCTGAGTACGCTGGACAAGTTAAATTTGAAAACGTTGAAGAAGGTATTACAGTTGCGAAACAAATTGATGATGTCACTGGTTTATCATCATTAGTTGTAATTGATCCTAAGCAACGCGCTGGCCAGTCAAAAGGTTTAAGACCTCAAATTAAAATCCTTGATACTTCTGGCAACGAAGTTAAATTAGCGGGTAGTGATATATCTGTTAACGTAACTTTCCAACTCGGTTACATCATTACAGTAAAAGATTCTCAAGAAGTAAAAGTGGGTGACGTGATAGCTCGTATTCCGCAAGAATCTTCTAAGACACGTGATATCACCGGCGGTCTTCCAAGAGTTGCTGAGTTGTTCGAAGCAAGATCTCCAAAAGATGCAGGTATGTTGGCGGAAAGTACCGGTACAGTTTCATTTGGTAAAGATACTAAAGGCAAACAAAGACTTGTGATTACAGATCTTGAAGGTGTTTCAAAAGAGTTCTTAATTCCTAAAGACAAACACGTGACAGCGCATGATGGTCAGGTTGTGACTAAAGGTGAAACTATTGTTGACGGACCTGCAGATCCTCAGGACATACTTCGTCTCCAAGGTAGAGAAGCTTTGGCAAGATATATCATTGATGAGGTTCAAGATGTATATAGATTGCAAGGCGTTAAAATTAATGACAAACACATTGAAGTGATTGTTAGACAAATGTTAAGACGTGTCCGTATCACTGATGCGGGAGATACTTCATTTATTCAAGGTGAACAAGTCGAAAGAGCTGAATTGTTAACTGAAAATGAATCGGTATTGTCACAAGATAAAAAACCAGCTGAGTATGAATATGTGCTTTTAGGTATTACTAAAGCATCATTATCTACAGATTCATTTATTTCAGCAGCTTCATTCCAAGAAACAACTCGCGTTCTCACTGAAGCAGCAATTTTAGGTAAGCGTGATGAATTAAGAGGACTTAAAGAGAATGTAATTGTTGGTCGTTTAATACCTGCAGGAACAGGTTTGGCTTATCACGAATCAAGAAAAGCTGCAGCTGCTGGCGAAAGTATGGACCCTGTTGAAGCATCTCTCGATCAGATCGAGGCTCCAATCGAAGTGGCACAGGAAACTAGCCCTGAAATTGAAGCGCCGACTGAATGATAGGTTGACATTATGCAGGAACCAAAATACAATTTGCGGCTTTTTGGGATCTTCGCGTTTAGCGAGGAATCTCGAAAAGCCATCATCAATAGTAAGTTAGAAATTTAAGGATTTAGGCGATGCCAACAATTAATCAGTTAATTCGTAAACCACGAAAAAAAGTTGAGAGTAAGAGCAAGGTTCCAGCTCTAGAAGCTTCACCTCAAAAAAGAGGTGTGTGTACGCGTGTTTACACAACAACTCCAAAAAAACCAAACTCTGCTTTACGTAAAGTGGCTAAAGTTCGTTTGACGAATGGTTATGAAGTGATTAGTTATATCGGCGGAGAAGGCCATAATTTACAAGAACACTCTGTTGTTTTATTAAGAGGCGGCCGTGTAAAAGATTTACCAGGTGTTCGTTACCATATGGTTCGAGGAAGTCTGGATACTGCTGGCGTTAAAGATCGTAAACAGTCTCGATCTAAATACGGCGCTAAACGACCTAAAGAATAAGTTTTTAGAATACTAAATTAAGGTAAACATATTATGCCAAGACGTAGAGAAGTTCCCAAAAGAATCATACTTCAAGATCCAAAATTCGGAAGCCAAGAGGTTTCTAAATTTGTGAATGTATTAATGACAAGCGGAAAAAAATCTGTTGCTGAACGATTAATTTACGGTGCATTCGATCAAATTAAAACGAAAAGCGGAAAAGACCCTATTGAAGTATTCTCTCTCGCATTAACAAATTTAAGACCAGTTGTTGAAGTAAAAAGTCGACGTGTAGGTGGTGCGAACTATCAAGTACCAGTGGAAGTTAGACCTTCAAGACGTGTGGCTTTGGCTATGAGATGGCTCAGAGATGCAGCACGTAAAAGAGGTGAAAAATCAATGGATTTACGTTTAGCAGCAGAAATTGTAGAAGCTTCAGAAAATAAAGGCGCTGCAATGAAAAAACGTGAAGAAGTTCACAGAATGGCAGAAGCCAACAAAGCGTTCTCGCATTTCCGTTTCTAAACTTAATTAAAAGGTAATTCTAAAGTGGCTCGTATAACCCCCATTAATCGATATAGAAATATAGGAATTAGTGCTCATATTGATGCAGGTAAAACTACAACAACTGAGCGTATTCTTTTTTACACAGGGGTGAACCATAAAATTGGTGAAGTGCACGATGGTGCAGCAACCATGGATTGGATGGAACAAGAGCAAGAGCGAGGCATTACTATTACTTCAGCTGCAACAACTTGTTTCTGGAAGGGTATGGCAGGCCAATTTGACCAGCATCGTATTAATATTATTGATACCCCAGGTCACGTTGACTTCACTATCGAAGTTGAGCGATCAATGCGCGTTCTTGACGGTGCCTGTATGGTTTATTGTGCGGTAGGCGGTGTTCAGCCTCAATCAGAAACTGTATGGCGTCAAGCAAACAAATACAAAGTTCCACGTTTAGCTTTCGTAAATAAAATGGATAGAGCCGGCGCAAACTTTTTTAAAGTTTACGATCAAATGCGCTTACGTTTAAAAGCAAACCCAATTGCACTTCAAGTGCCTATTGGCGCTGAAGAAAAATTTGAAGGTGTTGTTGACCTTATCAAAATGAAAGCTGTTTATTGGGATGAAGCATCTCAAGGTATGAAATTTGATTATCGCGATATTCCTGCAGATCTAGCTGATTCATGTAAAGAATGGCGCGAAAAAATGCTTGAAGCTGCCGCTGAAGCTAATGAAGAATTAATGAATAAATATTTAGAAACTGGCGATTTAAGCGAAGAAGAAATTAAAAAAGGATTACGCCTTAGAACTATTAATTTTGAAATTGTACCTATGTTATGTGGCTCAGCTTTTAAAAATAAAGGCGTACAAGCCATGTTGGATGCAGTGATTGAATATTTACCTGCACCTACTGATGTTGCAGCCCTTGTGTGTGAAGATGCTAAAGGCCAACCTACAACTCGTAAAGCTTCTGATGATGAGCCATTTTCAGCTTTAGCATTTAAAATTATGACTGATCCTTTTGTGGGTCAACTCATTTTCTTCCGCGTATATTCGGGCGTAGTTAATTCTGGCGATACAATTTATAACCCAATCAAAGGCCGCAAAGAACGTATTGGCCGAATTCTTCAAATGCACGCAAATCAGCGTGAAGAATTAAAAGAAGTTCGTGCGGGCGATATAGCTGCAGCCGTTGGACTTAAAGAAGCAACCACTGGTGATACATTGTGTGATGTGAACCATGAAGTTGTTCTTGAAAGAATGATTTTCCCAGAGCCTGTGATTCACGTGGCAGTTGAGCCTAAAACAAAGGCTGACCAAGAAAAAATGGGTATTGCTTTAAATAGACTTGCTCAAGAAGACCCTTCATTTAGAGTTAAAACAGACGAAGAAACAAATCAAACAATTATTTCTGGCATGGGTGAGCTTCACTTAGAAATTCTTGTTGATCGAATGAAAAGAGAATTTAGTGTTGAAGCTAACGTAGGCGCTCCTCAAGTAGCCTATAGAGAAGCAATCAAAAAACCAGTTGAAATTGAAGGTAAATTCGTTAAGCAATCCGGCGGTAAAGGCCAATATGGCCATGTATGGCTCAAGATGGAGCCTAATGAAGCTGGTAAAGGTTTTGAGTTTATCGATGCAATTAAAGGTGGGTCAGTGCCTCGTGAGTTTATTCCTGCGGTTGAAAAGGGATTACGAGAAACACTGCCTGCAGGTGTCGTTGCCGGTTATCCAGTTGTAGATGTTAAAGTAACTCTATTTGATGGTTCATACCATGATGTTGACTCAAATGAAAATGCATTTAAAATGGCAGCTTCGATGGCATTTAAAGACGGAATGCGTAAAGCAGACCCAATTCTTCTTGAGCCTATGATGGCAGTCGAAGTAGAAACGCCTGAAGATTATTTTGGTGATTTGATGGGCGATCTTTCATCTAGACGCGGAATGATCCAAGGTATGGAAGATAATGCATCTGGCAAAGTCATTCGCGCTGAAGTTCCATTAGCAGAAATGTTTGGATACTCAACGACTATGCGTTCCCTATCTCAAGGTAGAGCCACTTACTCAATGGAATTTAAGCATTACACAGAAGCACCAAGAAACGTAGCAGAAGCAGTTGTTAATAAAAAATAAGTTAAAAATCTAAGGATAACATTATGGCTAAAGGCAAATTTGAACGTACCAAACCCCATGTGAACGTTGGCACAATTGGTCACGTTGACCATGGTAAGACAACACTTACAGCGGCAATCACAACGATTCTTGCTAAGAAATTTGGCGGAGAAGCTAAGGCTTACGATCAAATTGATGCGGCGCCAGAAGAAAAAGCACGTGGTATTACAATTAATACAGCACACGTAGAATACGAAACAGCGAACCGCCACTATGCGCACGTTGACTGCCCAGGCCATGCGGACTATGTTAAAAATATGATTACTGGTGCGGCGCAGATGGACGGCGCAATCCTTGTATGTTCAGCAGCTGACGGCCCAATGCCTCAAACACGTGAACATATCCTTTTAGCTCGCCAAGTAGGCGTACCTTATATCGTGGTCTTCTTAAATAAAGCAGACATGGTAGATGATAAAGAATTATTAGAACTCGTTGAAATGGAAGTACGTGACCTTTTAACGAAGTATGACTTTCCAGGCGACAAAACACCGATCGTCATAGGTTCTGCAAAATTAGCACTCGAAGGTGACCAATCTGAAATTGGTGAGCCATCAATCTTTAAATTAGCTGAAGCACTTGATTCTTATATACCAATGCCAGAACGTGCAATCGACGGTGCATTCTTAATGCCAGTTGAAGATGTGTTCTCAATCTCAGGTCGCGGTACTGTAGTGACTGGTCGTGTTGAGCGCGGTATTGTTAAAGTAGGCGATGAAATTGAAATCGTAGGTATCAAACCTACACTTAAAACAACATGCACAGGCGTTGAAATGTTCCGTAAGTTACTTGACCAAGGTCAAGCAGGCGACAACGTAGGTGTGTTGTTACGTGGTACAAAACGTGAAGAAGTTGAACGTGGTCAAGTATTAGCTAAAGCAGGTTCAATCACACCACATACAAAATTTACTGCAGAGATCTATGTGCTTGGTAAAGATGAAGGCGGTCGTCATACACCATTCTTCAATGGTTACCGCCCACAGTTCTACTTCAGAACAACTGACGTTACAGGTGCTGTTGATTTACCAGCAGGCACAGAAATGGTAATGCCAGGTGATAACGTATCAATTACAGTGACACTCATTGCACCAATCGCGATGGAAGAAGGTTTACGTTTTGCGATTCGTGAAGGTGGCCGCACAGTAGGTGCTGGTGTTGTTGCTAAGGTTATTGAATAGTTTTTTTAAAAAATAATACCGCAAGGTATTCGCTCTTTGGAAAGGTAGTAAAAAATGCAAAGCCAGAAAATTCGTATACGTTTGAAAGCGTTTGATTATCGTTTAATCGATCAATCAGCTCAAGAAATCGTTGAAACCGCAAAAAGAACAGGTGCTGTTGTTAAGGGACCTGTCCCACTACCTACTCGAATTGAAAGATTCGATATTTTAAGATCACCTCATGTCAATAAGACATCACGTGATCAATTTGAAATAAGAACTCATCAAAGATTGATGGATATCTTAGATCCAACAGATAAAACAGTGGATGCTTTAATGAAACTGGATTTGCCTGCTGGAGTAGATGTAGAAATTAAGTTGTAAAAGTTTGAAGCGTTAGGTATAATTCCGCGCTCTTTGTAGAAATCGGTCAATTGTAATCGGTTTCGTTTAATAATAATAATTTAAGGATACGATCATGAGCTTAGCGCTTATTGGTCGCAAAGTTGGTATGACAAGGGTATTTACAGAGGATGGCACTAGCATTCCTGTAACGGTTCTTGAAGTCTTACCTAACCGAGTGACACAGATCAAAACAATTGCTTCGGATGGCTATACTAGCCTCCAATTAGCCTATGGTGCGACGAAAGCTACTAAGCTTGATAAAGCACTTACAGGACATTACGCTAAAGCAGGTGTAACAGCAGGTACTGGATTACACGAAACTGCAATCAAAGAAGAAGATGTAGCGAATTTCCCTTTAGGCACAAATATCACGGTAGAAAACTTCAAAGAAGGTCAGCTTGTTGATGTGACAGGCACTTCAATTGGTAAAGGATATGCCGGCGTTATTAAAAGATATCATTTCAGATCAAACCGAGCATCACACGGTAACTCAAGATCACATAATGTTCCAGGTTCAATTGGTATGGCGCAAGATCCAGGCCGAGTTTTTCCAGGTAAACGTATGTCTGGCCATTTAGGCGCTGTAAAAATCACAACACAGAATTTAGAAATCGTTCGTGTAGATGCTACAAAAAATTTAATCCTCATCAAAGGAGCAGTTCCAGGCTCTAAAGGCGGCGATGTTTTAGTTCGTGCAGCTGTGAAAGTGAGCAAATAATGGAATTAAAATTACTTGATAAAGATGGCAAAGCTGCTAAGAAAAGCGTAACAGTTTCTGATGCAACTTTTGGCCGTGAATTTAATGAAGCGCTTGTGCATCAATTGGTTGTGGCTTACATGGCTAATGCGCGTGTTGCAACCCGCTCACAAAAAACAAGAGGTACTGTAAAACACAGCACTCGCAAGCCTTACGCACAAAAAGGTACAGGTAATGCACGTTCTGGTATGACTTCAAGCCCTATATGGCGTGGAGGCGGTAGAACGTTCCCAAATTCACCTGATGAAAATTTCTCGCATAAAATGAATCGAAAAGCATATCGCTCAGGTATGAGATCTATTTTGTCTGAATTAGTTAGACAAGACAGATTAAGCATTGTTGAGGAATTTAAAATTGAGACACCAAAAACAAAACAGCTTATCGAAAAAATTAAAGGTATGGGTTATACGCAAGGCGTTTTAGTTTTAACAGACGCATTTGATGAAAACCTATATTTATCATCAAGAAATTTAACTAATGTGATGGTTGTTGAAGCGCAATATGCTGATCCAGTTAGTTTAGTTCAGTTTCCAAATGTCGTAGCTACAGCTGGTGCACTTAAAAAACTTGAGGAGATGCTAGCGTGAGCCAAATAGTCCATACACAAGATCGTATTATTCAAGTTATTTTAGCGCCACAAATTACTGAGAAAGCAACATTTGTTGCTGACAAATATAATCAAGTGGCATTCAAAGTCAGAACTGATGCGACTAAATCAGAAATTAAAGCTGCTGTTGAATTAATGTTTAAAGTTGAAGTAAAGGCTGTGACATTACTCAATGTAGGTGGCAAAGTAAAAAGAGCAGGCCGTTCATTTGGTAAAAGAAATGATTGGAAGAAGGCTTATGTAAGCCTTAAGCCAGGCCAAGAGATTAATTTTGCGAGCGGTGAATAAGGATAAAAAATGGCTTTAGTTAAAGTAAAACCAACCTCCCCAGGAAGACGCGCAGTTGTTAAGGTCGTCAATCCAGACCTACATAAAGGCAAACCTTTCGCACCATTAGTTGAAAAGAAGAATAAACACGCTGGAAGAAATAGCCGCGGTGTCATTACTATTCGCCATCATGGCGGCGGTCATAAACAAAATTATCGAATGATCGATTTCAAACGAAATAAAGATGGCATTCCTGCAAAAGTGGAACATCTCGAATACGACCCAAATAGAACTGCAAACATTGCGCTTCTTTTATACGCAGATGGCGAAAGAAGATACATCATTGCTCCTAAAGGCGTAGCTGTAGGTGCTGAATTAATTAGTGGCTCTGAAGCGCCTGTTAAAAATGGTAATGCAATGCCATTAAGAAATATTCCTGTAGGTAGCACCATTCATTGTATTGAATTACAACCTGGCAAAGGCGCTCAAATTGCTCGCTCTGCAGGTACTTCTGTGCAGCTCTTGGCAAGAGAAGGTACCTACGCTCAATTACGACTTCGTTCAGGCGAAGTAAGAAAAGTGCATGTAGATTGCAAAGCTACTTTAGGTGAAGTGGGTAACGAAGAACATTCTCTTAGATCTATTGGTAAAGCAGGTGCTATGAGATGGAGAGGCGTTAGACCAACAGTACGCGGTGTAGTAATGAATCCTGTCGATCACCCTCACGGTGGTGGTGAAGGAAAAACTGCGGCTGGTATGCATCCAGTAAGCCCTTGGGGAACCCCAACTAAAGGCTATCGAACAAGAACAAATAAACGTACTGACAATATGCGCGTCAGTCGTCGTCCAGCGAATAAGAGGTAATAAATATGGCACGTTCAGTTAAAAAAGGACCATTCATTGATGCACATTTGGCTAAGAAAGTTGAAGTTGCTTCTGGCAATCGCGACCGTAAGCCAATTAAAACATGGTCAAGAAGATCAACGATCTTACCTAACTTCATTGGTCTTACCATTGCTATTCATAATGGTAAACAACATGTACCCGTATTAATTACAGAAAATATGATTGGACATAAATTAGGCGAATTTGCACTAACGAGAACCTTTAAAGGTCACGCCGCTGATAGAAAGGCTAAGGTATAAAAATGGCTACTGAAGTTTCAGCTATTCTTAAAGGCGTTCGTTTATCCCCTCAAAAAGCAAGATTAGTTGCTGATTTGGTAAGAGGAAAAAAAGTAGATTACGCACTCAATATTCTTAACTTCAGCCCGAAAAAAGGTGCGGAAATTATTAAACGAGTTGTTGAGTCTGCAATTGCAAATGCTGAGCACAATAATGGGGCTGATATAGATGAATTGTTTATTAAAACAATTTATGTAGATAAAGGCATTATTTTAAAACGTATCCGTGCTCGTGCTAAAGGCCGCGCAGGGAAAATTACAAAACCAACTTGTCACATTAAAGTGACAGTCGGTAACTAAAGAGAAAAAATATGGGTCAAAAAATTCATCCAATTGGTTTCCGCTTAAGTGTTCAAAAAAATTGGACATCACGTTGGTATGCTAATAGTAAAAATTTTCCTGCGTTATTGAACAATGACATTAAGGTCAGAGAATTTTTAAATAAGAAATTAGCAAATGCTGCTGTAAGTAAAATTGTTATTGAGCGCCCAGCTAAAAATGCAAAGATTACTATTTACTCAGCAAGGCCTGGGATTGTAATTGGGAAAAAAGGTGAAGATATTGAAACATTAAGATCAAGTTTACAAGCGCTTATGGGTGTCCCAGTTCATTTAAATATTGAAGAAGTGCGTAAGCCTGAGATCGATGCAACACTAATTGCACAAAGTATCGCACAACAATTAGAAAAACGTGTGATGTTTAGACGCGCTATGAAAAGAGCAATGCAGAACGCAATGAGACTAGGTGCTCAAGGCATTAAAATTATGAGCGCTGGCCGATTAAATGGCATTGAGATTGCAAGAACAGAATGGTATAGAGAAGGCAGAGTGCCTCTTCATACATTAAGAGCTGATATAGATTACGGTGTAGCCGAAGCAAAGACAACCTATGGAATTATTGGTATAAAAGTATGGGTCTTTAAAGGCGAATTATTTGTAGACAATACAAAAGAAACTTCACAGTCATTAGATGCTGTAAATCCAGCAATTGAAAAAACTGCAGAAGAAAAAAAACCAAGAAAACCAAGAATTAAAAAAGACGAAACAACGGCACAAGAACCAGAAAAAAAAGTGAGAAAGTCGAGGGCTAAAGATGTTACAACCGGCTAGACAAAAATTTCGTAAGATGCAAAAAGGCCGAAATAAGGGCATTGCAACGACAGGAAATAAAGTAAGTTTTGGTGATTTCGGTTTGAAAGCAATTGGACGGGGACGTCTAACAGCCCGTCAGATTGAAGCCGCACGTCGAGTGATGACACGTCATATTAAGCGTGGTGGCCGAGTATGGATTCGCATATTCCCAGATCAACCAATTTCAAAGAAACCTGCTGAAGTTCGTATGGGTAACGGTAAAGGTAGTACGGAATACTACGTAGCTCAAATTCAGCCCGGAAAAATGTTGTATGAAATGGATGGAGTAACTGAAGCATTGGCGAGAGAAGCATTTAAATTAGCAGCCGCTAAGCTTCCAATCGAAACAACCTTTATTACGCGTCATATCGGAGGCTAATATGAAAACAGCTGATTTAAGAAAAAAGACAACCGAAGAATTAGGTACCGAGTTATTGGAGTTAAGAAGAGCTCAGTTCTCATTAAAAATGCAATTGGCAACCCAACAATTAAACAAGGTTGATCAAATTGCGAAAATTAAACGTGATATCGCAAGAGTGAAAACAGTTCTTGGCGAGAAAGTTAAACAGGCTTAAATATGACTGAAACAAAAAAAGTTGTTAGAACCTTTACCGGAAGAGTTGTAAGCGACAAGATGGATAAGACGGTTACAGTATTAGTCGAAAGAAAAGTAAAGCATCCTTTGATTGGCAAGGTGATTGTTAAGTCAAATAAATTTCATGCGCATGATGAAAAAAATGAAAGTAAAGAAGGTGATTTAGTTGTTATTACAGAAAATCGCCCTATTTCAAAAACTAAATCATGGGTCGTTAGTAAAATAGTTACAAAGGCAGTTCAAGTTTAGTTTTAAGAAGTTGAGAATAAGAAGTAAATAGCATATAATGCGAGACTTTTTTGGGGTTCATAAACTATAAGTTTATAAGCTAACCCCCCAATACTGACCGTAGTATATCGGCTAATTAAAAAGCTGGCTTTCGTAATAACGGATTAAGTTGGAGATAAATTCATGATTCAAATGCAGTCAAGATTAGAAATTGCTGACAATACTGGCGCTCGTTCAGTAATGTGCATTAAGGTATTGGGCGGCTCAAAACGACGTTATGCAAGTATTGGCGACATTATCAAAGTAAGCATTAAAGACGCAGCTCCTAGAGGCAGAGTGAAAAAAGGAGAGGTTTATACCGCAGTTGTTGTAAGAACAGCAAAAGGCGTTAGAAGACCAGATGGCTCTTTAATTAAATTTGATGCTAATGCAGCCGTTCTTTTAAACGCTAAATTAGAACCTATTGGAACACGTATTTTTGGACCTGTAACTCGCGAATTGAGAACAGAACGGTTCATGAAGATTGTTTCATTAGCACCAGAAGTTTTATAGGAGCATACGGATGAATAAAATTCGTAAAGGTGACAAAGTCATTTTAAATACAGGTAAAGACAAAGGCAAACAAGGTGTTGTTTTAAGCGTTCTTAAAACAGGCCATATAGTGGTTGAAGGTTTGAATATGGTAAAAAAACATACCAAACCTAATCCTGCAAAAAATATTCAAGGCGGAATTGTAAGTAAAGAAATGCCACTAAATATTTCTAATGTTGCTTTACTTAATAATTTGACTCAAAAAGCGGACAGAGTCGGAATTAAAAAATTAGATGATGGCAAAAAAATCCGTGTTTTTAAATCAAACAACGAAGCAGTTGACGCATAGGAAAAGAAATGGCTCGATTAAAAGAATTTTATAGAACAGAAGTCATCAAAAAAATGACTGAACAATTTGGTTATTCATCACCAATGCAAGTGCCTAGAATTGAAAAAATTACTTTGAACATGGGCGTAGGTGAGGCGGTAGCTGACAAAAAGATCATGGAACACGCTGTGGGTGACATGGAAAAAATTGCTGGCCAAAAAGCTATTGTTACAAAAGCTAAAAAATCAGTGGCAGCATTTAAGATTCGTGACGATTATCCGGTAGGTTGCAAAGTGACTCTTCGCAGAGATCGTATGTATGAATTCCTAGATCGACTCGTTACAGTTGCTATTCCTCGAATTAGAGACTTTAGAGGTATTTCTGCTAGATCATTTGATGGTCGTGGAAATTACAATATGGGTGTTAAAGAGCAGATTATTTTTCCTGAAATCGAATACGATAAAATCGATGCATTAAGAGGGATGAATATCACAATTACAACGACAGCTAAAACTGACGAAGAAGCAAAAGCATTGTTATCTGCGTTTAGTTTTCCATTTAGAAACTAGGTTTAGACTATGGCTAAAATGTGCATGACAGAACGCGAATTAAAACGACGCAATATGGTTGAAAAATTTAAAACCAAACGCGCTGCTTTAAATGAAATCATTTCTGATATAAACGCATCTTCAGAACAAAAACAAGAAGCGAGACAGAAATTACAAAGTTTACCCCGCAATTCAAGTCCAGTTAGATTAAGAAATCGTTGTTCTCTAACAGGTCGTCCAAGAGGCGTTTACAGCAAGTTCGGGATCGGTCGAAGTAAATTAAGAGATTTAATGATGCGAGGCGAAGTGCCTGGCGTGATTAAAGCAAGTTGGTAATAGGAGAAAAATAATATGAGTATGAGCGATCCAGTTGCCGATATGCTAACCAGAATTAGGAATGGTCAAAGTTCTAATAAAGTATCTATCACCATGCCTGCATCTAAATTAAAAAAAGCTATCGCATATGTTTTAAAAGACGAAGGTTATATTGAGAATTTTGCTGAACAGGAAGTTCAAGGCAAACCAGTATTAAATATTGAATTGAAATACTATGCCGGAAGACCTGTTATTGAAAAAATTGAAAGAGTAAGTAAACCGGGGTTGCGTGTTTATAAAGCAAGCCAGGGAATTCCTGAGGTAATGAATGGTCTTGGTGTTGCAATTGTATCGACATCTAAGGGAGTTATGACAGATAGAAAAGCAAAAGCTGCGGGTATTGGCGGCGAAGTGCTTTGCTATGTGGCTTAAGGAGAAATTATATGTCACGTATAGCTAAAGCACCCGTAACTATTCCCCCTAAAGTAGAAGTTTCAATTAATGAATTGAATATTTCTATCAGCGGACCAATGGGAAAATTAAATCAATTCATTACACCTAATGTTAAATTAAATAACGATGGTCAAGCAATTACATTTGCAGCAGCTGATGAATCTCAGCAAGCGAATGCTATGGCCGGCACTATGCGAGCAATTGTTGCGAACATGATGAAAGGTGTTTCTGAAGGATTTGTTAGAAAATTAACTTTAATTGGTGTTGGATATAAAGCACAAGCACAAGGTGCAAACCTCAATCTTGATTTAGGTTTTTCACATCCAGTAAATTACAAAATGCCTGAAGGCATTAAAGTTGAAACCCCGAGTCAAACTGAAATTATTTTAAAAGGTTCTGATAAGCAATTAATAGGTCAAGTTGCTGCTCAAATTAGAGCGTACCGACCACCAGAGCCATATAAAGGTAAGGGCGTTCGTTATGCAGATGAGAACGTCATTATCAAAGAAACTAAGAAAAAATAAAGGTTGAGATATGTATAATTCAAATCCCCGTTTACGTCGCGCTAAAAAGACCCGAGCAAAAATTGCCGAGCTTCAAGTGACAAGACTAAGTGTTCATAGAACTAACACAAATATTTATGCCCAAATCATAAGTGCTGGTGAGAATAAAGTTTTAGCGAGCGCTTCATCACTAGAAGCTGATATTAAAAAGACATTAAAGAATGGCGGTAATATTGAAGCGGCAGCTCAAATTGGCAAACGCATTGCTGAAAAAGCTAAAAAAATCGGAATTACAAATGTAGCATTTGATAGATCAGGTTATCGCTATCATGGCAGAGTTAAAGCTTTGGCAGATGCTGCTAGAGAAAACGGCTTGTCTTTCTAACCCAACAATTTAAATAGGTCAAAACATGGCAAAAGATTTAGAAAATCAACAAACGCAAACAGACGGTTTAAGAGAAAAAATGATTGCTGTAAACCGCGTTACTAAAGTAGTTAAGGGCGGCCGTATTATGAGTTTTGCTGCGTTAACTGTTGTGGGTGACGGAGACGGCTCAGTTGGTATGGGAAAAGGTAAGGCAAGAGAAGTGCCTGTGGCTGTTCAAAAAGCAATGGACGAAGCTAGAAGAGGCATGCTGAAAGTAAAATTAAATAATGGAACATTGCAACATGCTGTGATGGGTGAGCATGGTGCTGCAAAAGTATTCATTCAACCAGCTTCTGAAGGTACCGGCATTATTGCTGGCGGCGCTATGAGAGCGATTTTCGAAGTAATGGGCATCACGAATGTTTTAGCAAAATGTATTGGCTCAACCAATCCCTACAATGTTGTTAGAGCAACATTAAATGGACTCGAGTCTATGAACACACCAGCTGAAATTGCTGCTAAACGTGGCAAATCAGTAGAAGAAATCAGAGGCTAATTAAATGGCAAAAACAAAAAAAGAAGTTACAGCTGGATTAAAAGTCACACTAATTAAAAGTTTAATTGGTAGAACTGAACCTCATCGTGCAACTGTCAAAGGATTAGGCCTAAGAAGAATGCATCATACTGTTGAGTTGCAAGACACTCCAGCGATTCGAGGCATGATCAATGCAGTAAATTATTTACTTAAAGTCGAAAAGATATAAAGAGAAATTATGAAACTAAATACATTAAAACCAGCAGTTGGTTCTAAAAAAGTAGCAAGACGTGTTGGCCGAGGTATTGGTTCTGGTCTTGGAAAAACAGCTGGACGTGGCCATAAGGGTCAAAAATCTAGAGCTGGTGGATTCCATAAAGTCGGTTTTGAAGGCGGTCAAATGCCAATTCAAAGACGACTTCCAAAACGTGGATTTAAATCATTAACGCAAAAACTTACTGCACGCGTTAGAACAAACGAACTCAATTTAGTTGAGTCAGACAATATTGATTTGCTTGTATTAAAGGCAGCTAAATTAATTTCTGATAATGCAAAAACAGCAAAAGTGTATTTATCGGGTGAAGTAAAAAGAAAATTAACAATCCAAGGTTTATTGCTAACTAAGGGCGCTCGTGCTGCAATTGAAGCGGCAGGCGGAAAAGTAGTAGAAGTTTGAGAATTTAATTTTGGCTCAAGATAATTTATTAGGTGCTTTTGGTAAGACAAGCGAATTAAAAAATCGCATTTTGTTTTGTTTGGGAGCCATCGTTGTTTATAGACTTGGTGCGCATATTCCAGTCCCTGGAATTGACCCACTTGTGCTTAAAAAATTATTTGACTCTCAAAGTGGTGGCATCTTGGGAATGTTTAATATGTTCTCTGGAGGCGCATTAAAAAGATTTACATTATTTGCATTAGGGATCATGCCTTATATTTCAGCATCGATCATCATGCAATTATTAACTGTAGTATCGCCGCAACTTGAGCAGTTAAAAAAAGATGGCGAGGCGGGTAGAAGGCTAATAACAAAGTATACGAGATACGGCACAGTAATTTTGGCTGCATTTCAGGCGTTAGGTATTTCTATAGCGCTTGAGTCTCAACCTGGATTGGTGCTTGATCCTGGATTGGCTTTTAGGCTCACCACAGTTGTAACTTTAGTGAGTGGAACAATGTTCCTTATGTGGTTGGGCGAGCAAATTACTGAAAGAGGTATTGGTAACGGTATCTCAATTATTATTTTCTCAGGCATTGTGGCTGGATTGCCTCATGCAATAGGAAGTACGCTTGAAT
>Ga0304730_1000478_pt1 | contig 34926 bp, 57 predicted proteins | sample M_130628_MF_Meta_FD_190474 | JGI IMG/M metagenome (GOLD analysis project Ga0304730, IMG submission 190474) | Freshwater microbial communities from Lake Montjoie, Canada to study carbon cycling - M_130628_MF_MetaG (v2) (version 2) | ecosystem: Environmental > Aquatic > Freshwater > Lake | place...
TGATGACTATGTGTATAAATTGTGTAATATTTTATACATTTTTAATGTTTGGCAAAATACAACACTTAGGGAAAACACCTATATATTTCTATTGCTTTTTGTTTTAAACTGTATTTGTAGTATTCATTTAAGGGGAATTAAATGCGAACTTTTAAAGATTGGGCTAATGTTTCAATAGCTTACCGTTTTAAATTAGAAGAAAATGTTTACCAAGCTGGTGACAAACAATGGTGTTGTTACTTGGCGCTTGGTGATGGCGCAACCGACAAAGACGATATTAAAGACTCACCATTGTGGTCATGTTTTGGTACTGGTGACACTAAAGCGTTTGCTTTAAGAGGTGCTATTCAAGATTGGAATACATACGACCAAGTTGGAAGGGGTTAATATGAAAGACGGACACTATGTTGGTTCAGTAGTTTTTGGCAACACTACTATTGAGTTGCGTGGCTATAACGGTGAAAGAGAATACGCTTACATTGGCGACCACGACATTACCGAAATGTGCAATGAATTAGATTGTTGGGAAAAGTTTGAGTATGAACTTTATGCCCAAAAAGGGCGTAATGGAACTAGATGAAATATGCCCATGTGACGGTTGCGAATTAGCTTATAAATGCGGTAAAGATGAGTTAGCTTGTAGGGCATTTTCTAGCTTTGTATTGCATGGTGTATTTGATGAAAACAGAGTAAGAATGCCTTCTAACCAACTGTTTCAAAAGATATTTAAGGAAGACGATAAAGCCCTTAAAAATTACCTAAAAGCATTACAAACAAAAGCGGGACAAAATGACTTGTTTGAATAACCAAATTATTGAAGAAGTAGACGGTTCATACACCATTAATGTAATAGGGGGTAGCATACAAATGAACGCAAAAGAATTAGCTGATGAATTAGAAAAGTCACCTGACTTGTGGTTTAAAGACAAGATTGCTGGGGAATGGATAATAGCCACATTACGCAAACAAGAAGAAGAAAACGCAGAAATGCAGCGTTTGTTTGATAAAGCAATAGATGAGTGGGCTAAAGATAGATGAGTTTTACTATCTATACGCATGATGGCATGAAAGTTATTCAATGGTTTTTTAATATAAATGACCTTATTAAATCTATGCTTAATAACCCTAATGACAAATATCACAGAAATAAATAATGACAAAAAACGACAAGAATTTATTGAAACAAATGATTGAAGCTGGGCGCTTTAGCTACCAAATGTATGAGTTGCTAATAGCCCAAAATGAAGCCAATTCTAAGGCCATGATTAAGCGTATGGGTAATAAGTGGGTGTGTCACCCCGACAATCGTGTAAAACGCCTAGAAACGCCTTTAGGACAGATTACAAAGGGTTCAAGAGTTCTTAGCCAGACTAAGTGCTTCTGATTCTTCTTTATCTACTCTAGCAAGCCAGCCTTTCCCAAACATGGGGAAAGTTTTTAATGACTTGTAATATTCCCGTCTAGCTTCAGAGAATTTAGTGATAAGAGTTGCAGTATTGGAGTCACAAATAAGTCCTCTTGTTTTTGGGCCAATAACTCCGTCAGGTACACATCCAATAGCTGATTGAAGCAATTTAACTGACCTACCTGGCCCTGCGTTAACTCCCATTGAAAAGACAACAAGGTCGAGTCCCCTAGGCAATACTTCTCCATAGCAAGGCCTCCAGTATCTTTGTTCATATAAGGGTGCTACTTGGTCTTTTGTGAGGTTTTTAAGGGACTCCACAGGGTGACCTACCCATTCTTCCCAAACACGCTTAGTAACGCCTAAATTAGTTTCACCACCAGGGTCGCCAGTTAAACCATTAGCACCTGTCCAACCACCTTCTGACTTTAATACTAACTCAAGACACTCTTTAAAATTACCTTGCATTAAATATGCCTATTTGTTCATTTAACCATGCTTGCAATGAAACAAGTTGTAATGTTGTTATGGCGCACTTTTCAATAAATTGAGGGTCGGAGGTTGTGCCATCAGTTGCGCTGGCGGTGTTGGAAATAACGCTTGCTTGTTGGGGATTGGTGAAGCGCACCCCACTATAAGTACGCTTAATAATAGACAGCTTATTTTCATAATCATTTTTTACCTTTTCGTTTACTTGGGCAGCTTCTTTAGCCTTATAAAGATTAATCATATCTTGTTCTTTAGCAATAGCTTCAGCTTTTGATACATAGGCATCGTACTTGACAGATTGATATTTGCCGTAGCCAATACCACCAACAGCAGCCAAAGACAATGCTGCGTATATATAAAACTGAAATGGGATTGTTAAACCAAACATTATTTATCCTCCAAAGGCATTGTGGTTACAAATCTAAGCACAGCAACAACAATACCAATAAAAATAAGGCATATGCCATACAAACGAGGGTCAATAAGATTTTCAACATAGCTAAAATTATCATAGACTACCCCCAGTACAACTAACGCAAAAGAAAACCACATAGTCTTAGAGTGCATAGCACCCTTAGTTTTGCGCCTCATTTGTCAGCTTTAGTATCTAACTTGTCTAAAATGCGTTGTAATGTATTTTCTAATTTGTCAAACTTAGTTTCAATATCTTCTTTAAGAACATATTTAGTGGGTAATACCACTTCAATTTTTTGTACATCCTTTTTAAGGGTTTGTACTGAATCCCAAATTTGTCTGCACCACCAGCCAACAGCAGTTAGAAGTCCAGCGCCTAGGAAGTTAATTACATATTGCCATTCCATAGTTATGCTTTCTTTTTGCGTGCAGTAGTTTTCTTAACTGTTGTTTTTTTAGCAACAGGCGTAGCTTTTGGGGCAATTTTATTAGGCGTAGGAAAAGACCATGCAGTATCTACAGTAACTTTAGGCATATAGCCCATTTTGTCAAATAACCAAGTAACAATAAACATATTTATTCCTTATGCGCTATATGTGCCAGAAGTAGTAAATCGTAAAATAGTATTAGCACCACTTGTAGTCACAGTTGGTAAGCCAGTAATTGTGCCTGTGTAGTTTGCAGTTGGCATAGACATATAAACTTGACCAGAACCACCAGAACCACCAGCAACAGCTGGCCCTGCACCTCCACCACCTCCGCCACCACCTGTATTGATTGTGCCGTTTGTACCATTTACGCCAGTTGCGCCACCGCCACCACCGCCACCAATACCACCTGCGCCACCTGAACCAGATTGGTAATATTCAACAGCCCCGCCACCACCACCTGCTGTATAGGTAGTTGTGCCAGTAATAGTTAATGTTGAACCAGCACCACCAGCGCCTCCAGTTGGAAAACTACCACTTGCGCCTGACGCACCGCCACCACCACCGCCACCTGCACCATTAGAAGCAGAACCACCTCCGTTATTACCTTGTCCTGGTACACCTGTTCCACCGCTTGTATTGCCGAAACTACTACCACCACCTCCTGAACCACCAGCAGAACCACTAGCAGGGCCAGCAGTACCGCCTGCGCCACCGCCAGTAGCAGTTGCAATACCTGTAATAAAGCTATTGCTTCCGTTTGAACCGCCAGCGCCACCAGCACCAATAGTCATACTAAATACTGTGCCTGGAATAGCAGTTAATGTATTTGAAACTACACCTCCACCGCCTCCACCACCACCAGCATTTGTACCACCGCCACCACCGCCAGCAACAATGACATAAGTAATAGTGTAAGAACCTTCATTTACAGTAGTAAACTTTTGCCATGCACTACCGTTATAACCTTCATAAAAACCACCACCGTCTGTATTCCAACGCATTAAACCAGCAATAGGACTTGCAGTACGCAAAGCAGTAGGGCCAACAGGCAAATACATTTGACCAGTTTGGGCGTGTAGGTCTAATGCCACATTAGTTACAGCACCACCAGTAATAGCCACATTGTTAGCATTTTGGTAAGCCATAGTGCCTAAAGCAGCAATTAGTTGGTCTACATAGTATTTAGTAGCACCGTCTTGGGCATTAGTAGGGTCAGCAAGGTTAATAATCTTGTTTGTACCCATGTTAAGGTTGCCAGAAGCGGTTGTTTGACCGTCAGCAGCTAATGAACCTGTCAATGCGTTAGCAATGTCTGTAAGGGTATTATTAGCCCATGTAGAACTAATAGTTGTGCCTGTTACTACAGGATTACCTACTGGTAAGGAATATGTACCGCTACCGTTTCTACTCATTTGTTACTCCTTGTACGCCTTGCAATGTTAATAATGTAGCCAAATTTCTTTGTAATGGCGTTAAAAATGGTGCAGCCGTACTTGGAATTAAACGATTTTGTACGGGTGAAGATAATGCAGCAGCCCTTAAAGCTGGTCTAGCTAAAATAGCCCCAGCACCTGCGCCACCTGTGCTTACGCCACCAACTACTCCAGCAAGATAATCTAATGGACTTAATTGTGGCAAGCTACCCATAGCTTCTGTTGCTTGGCTTGCTTTTGGAAATGCTTGACTAAATTGTGCAATATCTTTTAATTCACCAGATAAAGGCTTGCCACGCTGTAATTGTGCTGCTAATTTTTTAGCGTCAATAGTTCCAGTAGTAGTGTTAGCAGCTTTTTCAATGGTATAAGTTTTTGCTATTAATTGTCTAGCTTCTTTAAACTTATCTAATAAATCACCTTGACCTGTTTTAGACAAATGATTTTCCAAAGCATTTTCAATGGCTTCAGCAGCTTTTTTAGAAGCCCTGCCAATATCTGTATTGCCACTTCTAAATGCGTCATCAGCAGCAGTTCTTAATTGTTTAACTTTTTCAATACCAGCAGTTGCATCAAAACTAGGTGATTTTAAAGATTGAACTAAATTTAAAACTGGGCTTGGCGGTGCATCAGGAAAACCTTTTGCAGCAACTACAAATGGCTTTGCAATGTCATCTAACGCTTGGGCATAAGATTTATCAGTAATTATTTGACCTGCAAATCCTAAATTTTTATAAGCATCACCAGCCGTTGTTCGCAAATCTGCAAGAACTTGTGGGGTAATAACAGTATCTTCAGCCAAACCTAATGATTTAGCAGCTAATTTATTAGTTATTTCTTGGTTTCTAGCACTAGCGTTTTGTGCTGTACTAATTTTTCCAGCAACGCCTTCCATCAGTCTATTTAATACACTTGGATTTGCTTGAGTTGGTGGTATTACATAACCTAAATCTCTTGCTTTTGTAATAGATTCAACAAGTTGTGGGCTAGGCGCTTTACCACGCAACATAGATGGTAGTTGTCCAATACCAGGAATAACACCACCTAAAGTTGTGCCAACTGCAACATTTTGACCAACATCTTGGTACATTTTTGCGCCAGTTGCGCCTGTATTTATAGGAGTTGTTAATCCTGAAGTAGCACCTAAAGCAGCGCCTTGCATAATTGGATTGGCACGGGCAAAACTAGGAATCATGCCAGCACCTTTAGTAATTGCAGCAGCAGGGGCTAAAGCACCACCTACACGACCAACACCATAAGATATTGGGTTTGCTTCATAATAAACATCAGCCTGTTTATCTAAATTTTGTGCTAATTGACTTGTTCCGAGGTTGCCACCAGTAACTAATTGTGCGCCAGCAACCAATGGGTCAATAAAAGATTTAGTTGCACCAGCTAAAGCTGACTCTAATGGTCTTGGTTGTTCTTGTACATTTGTACGGTTAACCATGCGTGGTCTACCCATTGCAGCGCCACCGCCTGTAGAAGTCCATACTGGGTTTTCTTCTATAGTAGGCCCTGCGTATGCTGTAGGTGTAGGACTTACTGCTTCATCAGGAACAAAGCGTGATACTTGTTGGGTGTCAGGTACAAATTTCATATTATTGAATAGTTCCAGTTACGCCATTGATAGTTACTCTGTCACCCTTTTTTAAACTACCACTTTGTATTGCTTTTTCTACATCTTGTTCTGAAGAAAAATTCTTTCCACTTTGAGGTGCTTCAGGTTTAACAAGTTTTTTAGCAATATCGGCAGGAACTTCACGACCTTGTGACATATATGCGTTTTTAACAATGCTTTGGGCTGTGTTTCTTAAGTTTTCAGCTTGTTTATCTAACGCTTTATTTGTAAACAACAAAGAAGATGGATTTGTTGGGTCACGCACAACTTTTTGCAAAATTGCATAATCAGGGCCGTTTAATACACCTAAGTTATATGCTTCTTTAGCTTGCAACATCATATTGTTATATGCGTTACCCATTTCCGCCCTTTTATCAGGGTTAGCAAAATCTACGGTTGAAAAGTTTTTAATTTTTGCTTGGTAATCAGTAATTGCGTCACTTAAATTAACAGAACCAGTAACTTGTTTATTAAGCGCTTCAGGCAATGGTTTTGCTTTTGCAGCTAAAGGCTGTCCATCAGGCCCCATTAATGGTGTTGCAGTACCAGCCTTTGTATTAATTAACAATGGGCCTTCAGCACTTTCATAGATTTGACCAGCAGTAGGCATTTGTGATTTAGGAATTTTAGAAATAACCTTGGTAGGGTCTAATGGGTCACGCAACTCAATAGCTGTGCCTGTATCAATTTGGATAGGTGCACGATATTTAGCAGGGCCTTGACCTACTATTTCATCTTTTCCTGTTGCTGGATTGTAGCGTTGGAAAACATCACCTTCACTTAGTTTTTGCCCTTTAAGCATTTCTGCTAATTGTGACCTAACTAATGGATTTCTTGACTCCATACCAAGTTGATAAGCAGCCATACGATTGGGTGCTTGACCTTGTACCATTTGCGGTGCAATATTTCCACCATCCATCATTGGCCCAGCTTGTTGAACCATTTGGTCAGGAGTGCCGTATTGCAATTCTGCAAATCTATTTAAATCAGCAATTTCTTTTTGACGCAATGCTTGGGCCATTGACAGTTCTTTTTTGTCAATATCTTTAAGTTCTTTTTCGCCAACATATTGTTGGGCCATATTTCCTAAAAATTCCCAAGGACTAGCGCCAACATAAATATTGCCAATCATCTGGCCTTGTGGGGTTTTTTGACCTCTTTGAACAAGCATTTCTGCCATTCTGCGCTGGCGTTCAAATCCAGCAAGTTCTGGATTAGCCAATAATTGTGTTAAATCAGTAGCCATATTTATCCTTAACTCATTCCGTATTTAAAACCAGCGTTAGCCAAATTAAATAAGCCACTTATCATTGAGTTATTTCTTGCATTTGTAGCGTTGGCGTTAGCTTGTTGAGATTGATTTGTAAGCCCCATTGCGCTTAAAAAGTCTGTGCCAGGTATTGTATTTGTAGGCGCATAAGTAGGTGTAGAAAGATTTTTTAACCCTTGTGCAACTTGCAAAGGAGTCATGTATTTCATCATTTCTTGCGTAAACGCTTGGTTTTGCGCTTGCATACCAAGTCCTTGGTTTCTATATTGCTGATTAAACGCAAGTTCATTAGCTGACATATTTTGTACATTGGTACGCAATGGCTGATTAAATGATTGTTCTTGACCAGCAAGGTTTAGTCCAATTTGTTGTGCGCCTTGACCAAATGCTTGTTGATTAGCCCGTAATCCTGTATCCATACCACCAACAATGGCGCTAGTTCTTGCATCATTTTGTTGTTGTGCTAATAATTGTTTGGCTGTTTCATAAGCCCTAGTACCAGGCACAATACCTTGATTAGCTAACTGGGCATCTGAAGCCTGTGATTGACGCTGTAAAGCAGGGTCAAGCCTACGCATAATGGCAGCTTCGTATGTTTCGCCAGGGTTAATACCATAAGAAGGCAATTTAGATTGGTCAATTTGCGTATTTACATTGTATTTAGGCAAATCAATTAACTGTGTAGCAGGGTTAAATTGCTGTTGGTTTAAGCGTGAACCGTAATAGTTCATTGCTGGCATATCACCAGCGCTGTTAAATGTAGGTGATTGAAACGGTGTACCGTATGTAGCTGCTAATTGACCGCCTTGGGCATTAATAGCATTTTGTACAAACGGTGCAGCCGTTGTGTTCATGGTATAAGTAGGGTTACCATACTGGTCAGTACCAGTTTGAACATAGGTAGAGTTACCATAAGGGGTAACTTGGTTAATACGATTATTGGCAGCATTAGCAGCAGTTGTTTGCTGCGCTGCACTTGTATAGTCTGGCGTTGCCACAGTCTGAGGACTGCCAAACAATGTATTTGTAATTCCGCCTAATATTCCGTTGTTGCCACCCATGTCAAACTCCTTGTAGAGTCGTTTTAATGTCTAATTGACGACATTGTTCACGCCTCATTGCTAATATAACCAAATCCCCATCTTCGTGGGCATCTTCGATATACGCTTTATCTACAAAACCAAGGTGTCGGCTAAACTTTAATGAATCCTCGTTATTAGAGGAAATCGTGATAAGTATAACGCTAACTCCTAGTTTATTAAAGGGATAATCAAAGATTGCCCATAAGAAGTCTTTGGACATCCAATTTTTACCTACCGAGGCAATGTGGCAAACACACGACTTTGTGCGAAAGCCACAATACCCTACTACTGCTGCTAAATTACCGTCTTTTTCCTGCCCAATACAAGTGGTATTCTCTGGCAATTTCTCGCCCAATTTATTACCCAGCCAAGCACGCATATGGTCTTGGTCAGCAGTAACAACTTGCCTCAGAGAACACCCCCTCTTTCCATTACATAATCTGTAGAAGCCCAATGTACATCAATCCCTTGGGAAGCTATCTTCATAGCTACACCACCTGAATAGCCAATACCTGTAACGCCTTGCCATGACTTAGTAATAGACAATGTGCCACCCCATTGGGATTCATCCCAAATAGCGTTATCCCATGAACCAATTTGTGCGTTTTGGGCATTAAATGACACAGTTCCTAAATCGTTTTGAGTGGCAAAGTCCACATTTATGCCTACTAAAACGCCAGGTGTTCCATTATCTGTTTGAAATATAGGGCGAATCATAGTAAAGCGCTTTAACTGACCTCTAGCGTCAAAGTAACTATATGCTTGTTGGGCTTCTGCATTAATGTTGCTACCATTGTCTGAATAGGCGTTCCAAAAATTACCTACAAAGCCTGTAGAACCAAAGTACATTTGGTCATTAGACAATTCCCAACAATTAGCATTAATGTCGCTAAAACTTGCCCATGCCTTAGAAATGGTATTCATTACAAATTGCTGTGTACCATAGTTAAATGGCACATTAATAATTAACATATTTTGGCTGGCATAGTAGTTAATTTGCCAACCAAAGTTAATACCGTATAGCGTAGCAGCTTGAGAAATAGCGTAGTAAATCTTGTCAGTAAGGTTAACCCTAGGGTCTAGGCGACTAGACTGCAATGCAGAAGCCAAAGGCACTAAACCGTCTTGGGTTAATAATAGAATATCGCCAGAAAACTTATAAAAGCAGCGTCTTGCAAATACATAGCCTAATTGCCATACACCTTTAAGCGCCCATGTTGCAGCATCATTAGGGTCAGTACCGTTATAGACAATTACCTCGCCCATACTGGTTACAAACACAGCATAGTCATCAGCGCCTTGTCCAGCGTCAATAGTCCAAGTAGCCATAGCTTGAATAAAGCCACCGTTGCGTGCAATTCCACCAAATTCAAGGGGTTCTGCTACACCAGCAATAGAGTTAACTGGTAAATACCAGACTCTCATGCTATTTTCTTCGGTGAAATATAAGCGGTTTTTAAACAAATTGACACTAACAAATTTGTTACTATTTACACCAGTTATGGCGTAATTAATGCTATATGTGCCTTGAAAAGTAGCGTAAGTACCTACTGTGGTAGCACCTGTAATAGGTGCAGAAGCCATTATGTAGCTAAATTGCGTAGCACTAATAACAATCACATTGTATGTGCCGTTATAAGCAACAGGGACACATCCTGAAACTGTGACTACATCACCTGTTACTAAATCATGGTTTACAGGGGTTGTGACTTTGGCAATAATGCCTGTTTGCACATTGGTGCTAATTGTTTGGGCAACTATTACATAAGTACCAACCGTTGTGGCAACTGTTACAGGGGTAGTAGCCATTACATAACTAAACTGAGTGTCGTTTAGCCTAGTAATAATAAATGTACCGTTGTAATCTGCGGGAGTGCAACTAGATACAGTAATTTGATTGCCAGTTAACAAGCCATGTGCTGTAGCTGTAGTTACATTAGCTGTAGTCCCAACATTGGATATTGTAGACATTGTTACAGGGGTAACGCTATATGTTCCTACAACGGTAGCATCACCGCCTGGGTTAGTAGTTAAAGCATAGGTAAAAGTTGTAGCACTTTGCTTTGTAATGGCATAAGTACCGTTATATGCAGCAGGAGTAGCACCTGTTACCACAACAATATTGCCTGTATACAAATTATGGGCAGCAGCAGTAGTAACTAAAGCGCCAGTACCAGTATTGGTAATAGATGTTATTGCATAGGCTGTACCGTTGGCGGTTGCATTAGAAGCTGGCGTAGAAGCCATGACATAGGTAAATTGAGTAGCGTTTAATACGGTAACTTTAAATGTACCGTTATAGGCTGCTGGTGTAACCCCTACTATTACAATTTGGTTGCCTGTTACAAGACCATGTGCAGAAGCAGTAGTAACGGTTGCCAATGTGCCTACACGGGTAATGGTTTGCATTATTTGTGGCGTTTCGGTAGAAGCGTTATTAATCCATTCTGTACCGTTATAAAAGGTAGTAGCGTCTTGACCATTACAAGCTACTAGAAAATGCCCACCAGCAGTTGTAATGTTAATGTGCTGCAATTTGTCATTAGAAATAGTGTGTGAAGCTACGGCAACAGGGCCAGAAACATCATAAATAGTTGTACCAGCAGCAGCAAATAGGTCTTGAGTGCTTGTACCAGCGTAATTCATTAAAGAATTAATTGGAGTTGTTATTCCTATTGCATAAACACCGACTACAGTAGCGTTACCTGCGGGGACAGCAATAGGTTTATAAGTAAAAACAGTTGCACTTGTAACGGTTATTGTGTAAACGCCATTAAACCCAGAAGGGGTAGCCCCAGTAATTGAAACTGTAGCACCAGTAGACAAGCCATGCGCTAAGGCGGTAGTAAGGGTTGCAGTAATTCCAGAAACAGTAATACTAGAAATAGTACGCACACCAGTTGTTGTAGTTAATACACTAGCCTTGGTATAGCCTAGTCGTAATTGCACATCAGTAGGCGTAGGGTACATATTGTCTAATACCACAGCATCTAGCGGTGGCATTTCAGCAATAGAATCCCTAGCGTTCCAACCACCAATAGGGCTAGAAACTGAGGCTGTTACAGCACTTCTTTGTTTAGGCTGCGCCATAATTAGCTTCCATAACCAGTATCAGGAATATTGGCATAACCAATAAGCACTTTGCTTGGGTATGGTGCAAACGATAGGTTTGGCGCACCTTTGTCGTTAGCTTTTACAACGCTTAAATAGCGCTGATAATCTTGTTGCAATGCAGTAGTGTCAAAAGACTTTACTTGAAAGTATTTAAGTTTGGTATAAATAACCATTAAACGGTCATCATATACAGTTGTATCAGAGTCAACAGTAAAGCTATTCTTTATAGCGCCATTAGCTGCCCTTGCCCAACCTTTACTGCGGTATTCCCAACCTAAATACTCATTAGTATTCATAGGAGGCCATATTTGGAATTGATTGTCCAAAATACGCCATCTAATGCGTGGCCCAGTAGAGATATAACCAGACTTTAACCATTGCCATTGTTGGGCAGTTTCAGGCCCAAGGGCTTCCCAATGCTTAGTTTTGTCCCATTGAGTACGGTCTGTAATGGTTTCAAAATCAGCAGGTAATGAATAAGCGGTTTGGGCTAAAACAATCTCTCCCGACCCTGTACCTGAAGCCATTTGGCTTAAAACAATTTGTTTTGTAGTGTTGTTTACTGACACAACATTGGTGTCTTGGTTAATGTTTGTGCCAGTTACCTGCCATTGCGTAGTAACACCACTTAAATCAATCGCTTGGCCAATTTGCAATGTGGTAGAACCATTTACAGTAGCACCAGTTGTATTAATTGCCTGTGTGTAGAAACGATATTGCACCTGAAGGGCTTGCCAGTTGTATTCCTTAACCAAATCATAGCCAGCGCCATTCATTAACGCCAAGATTTGCTGTACATCTTGTGACTGATTACCAGCTACAAAGGTAGGTACTGCTAAGTTAAGTTCTGCTGTGACTTGCTGAACCAGTTGCAACATCGTTTGGGACATATTAGGCCTCTACTACTTTCGGTTTGCGTGATTTTGGAGTTTTTTCCGCAACAGCAGCAAGTAGGGCTTCCATTTGTTCCTGCATTTTGGATAGCTTCGCATCTGTTTCAGCCTTAATTTTAGCATTTTCTTCTTTTAATGCTTGCAATTCTGCTTCTCTTTGTGCTACTTCGGCTGAATCTGTAGCCAAATTAAGAAAAGCCTTGGCTTTTTCACGGAAAGAATGGGGTGACATCCCTGCAATCATGCCAATACGCTGTAATTGTTGGTCTGAACAGTTAGCAACAGCTTCAACAGTAGGAAACTTAATTCCTCTTAATTCATCTGCTTGACTTCGGGTTACCAAAGGCCATTGTTCAATCGGTGTACCTTCAAAGTTTTGATTTGTACCCTCTTGGTTTTGGTAATGCGCCCAATGGCGTGGAAAACGCTGTTTATGGGACTCTTGGGCATAAGTGTCAATTTCACTTAAATTATCGCCAGGAACCATAATTCTTATAAAATCAAATTCCTTAAAAATCGGTCTGCCAGCTTCTTCAGAAGCCATATCTTGCTTTACTGACCGTTTATAGAATGTGACTGCTAGGTTTGCGTCTGCGTTTTTAACATCTGACTCGATAGCCATTTAAATCTCCTAAGTGGTTAGGGTTATTAAAAGAAAAAGGGACTCCCCTTGTGAGGAAGTCCCTAGGTTACTACTTATTCTTCAATTTTTTAGACTGAAGCCTTGCTAAACCAACCATAATCGCCAGAAGCCATTGCGGTTGTAGGTGAAGTGTAAGTACCAGCAGAAGCGGTAGCTACAAAGGTTGAAGCGTTAATAGAACAAGTTGTTGTTGAAGCTGTAATAGCTGCACCAGCAATAGCCCAAACATAACGCAAACCATCATTTGCAAAAGTTTGTACACCTAATGGGCCAAACTGTGCAGGAGTGCCTTGTGCAGCTAATTCTACTGCGGTTTGTGTATCAACGAGGTCTACACCTGCGATGGGGAGAGTGGTAAATGCCATGATATTTCCTTTTCTTAATAAATTAGACAGTTAAATAGAAGGGGTTTCCCCCCATCTATTAGGTTGTCAACAAGCCTTGTAGGAAGCGGTTAGAAGTTGTAAGGTTACCTGCAAAACCATACAACTTAACAATCGCATCTTGGTTAATCGCTTGGCGTTCGCCACCGATAGGTACAAAGTTGCGGTCTTTATGTGGACGGAAGAAAATGTAGTTAGTGTTCAAGAAATACATATATGTAGCTGTTTCTTGTGAACCATAACCACCACCTAATACCACATCAGCAGAAGTACCACCACCGTAGAACTTCAATGAAGCAAATCCAGCAGCACCAGATTCTTCAGAAGCAATACGCTGAATAGCTTGCAATGCGCCAACATAATATTGGTACATTGTGTTACCAGCTACGATAAGGTCAGCTTTGTCTGTGCCACGAATCTGCTTGATAGCAGCAGTAGTCATAGAAGCCAACATTGTGTTAGCAGTAGCGCCAGTAGTGATTTGGTTACGCCAGAAAGTCCAGTTAGCAGCATTAATACCACCGTATGTGCCAGTTGTAGGAGTTGCTGAAACAGCAGCGCCTAGACCATCCAAGTTCTTACCACCGTTACCTGTACCATCAAGGTACAAGTCACCAGAAATGCGGTTTAACAAGCGTGCTTCAGAAACTTGCATACGACCATCTAAAAGGTCAATGATTGCTTCTTTGCTGCTGTTTTGCAACATTTCTAAACCAGACATTGTTACTGAATCTGCGTACTGTGCAATTTTAAATTGTGCAGCAGAGATAGGGCTATCTGGGGCAATGTTCAATACTTCGTAACCGCTATAAGAATTAGCGTTATTAGTATTTGGGTCGTTGTACATGATTTCTTCCAAAATCACATTACCACCTGAGAATGGGCGTACATTACCCTTGCTGTTCAGGCGTTGCAGGATTGCATTGTTTTCTGTTAAGTTATCTGCCAATTCACCGCTACGGCTTTGAATAGTCGTTGCGATAATATCGGTAATCGCTGAGTTAGCGTATGCCATGATATTTCCTTTAATAAATTGTTAAGTTAAACCCTACGGGCCATTGCCTCACTTAATTGTTCTGACAATAATGCCCGTCTATCCTTTTTATCTGTTGTAGCTACCGTGCCTCTAGGAGTAGAGGACTTCGGACTGACTGCAACAGTCTTAGCCTTCGCTACTTGCTGTGCTTTGCTTGATGCTTGTTTGGCACTTGTCAGGAGTCGTTCCTGTTCTAATGCCCATACATCATCATTCATTCGCACGGCTTTCTTGTAGGCCGTTTCTAGGTCTTGGGCTTTCCCTAACTCAAGTAGTTGAGCCATTTCTTCCCGAACCACATCAAAATGCGGAAACTTCTCCACATTACTTCTTACTCGTTCAATCTCAGACATTAATCGAGATTGTTCTTCTTGCTGAAACCTGTTTTTAATCGAATAAACCTCTTGGTTTACTTGATTTAACTGGTTCATTAATTGCTGGGTGTATGCGTCTGTTTGAGGTACGCTTACACCATCTTCACCTAATTGTATTCCATAATCTTGTGCAAGTCTTTGAAACATTTGCACTTTTTCGCTATACGGTGCTTTTGACAATACCATGTGCGCCCGACCAAGGTTATTAATCCATGCAGCAGGGCTAATATTCTGCGCTTGCAGTTCTGGAATAAATGGTGCAATAGCTTCTTCGTAGCCTCTAGCACGGTCAGCTTCAGCTTTATAAGTGCTTACGCCTTTCTTATATTCTGACTCACGCTGATTGGCATATTCGGCAAACTTGGTAAAATCTTCCTTACTAATCTGTTCGCCTTTTTCCATTTTGTCCCAAATTTGGACATATTCTTTCTTCCAGGTGCTTGGGCGTGTTACAGGCTTGGTTTCTTCCTCCGCATCTTCATGCGCTGCCTCAAATTTAGGTTCTTCAGAAACCTCGGTAGGTTCTTCGTTATCTGCCTCGCTAGTTTTAGCTTCAACGGACTCCTCGGCAATATCGTCTTGGACAACATCAAGTTCTTTATCGGCTGGTGCTTCAAGTGTACCTTCCTCCGCAGCTTCCATTGCTTGCATTAGGGCATCTCTGCGGTTTAGTTGTTCTTCAGACATATATTCTCCAAGTTATCGGTAGTTAAGTTTTGCGTAAGTTAATTCTGCTATTTGGCGCTTGCGTGCCTCTTGTGATTTCCTGTCAATTTCTACAGGTTTATGCTGAGTAGGCACATCATTGCCCAATTCAATCATTCGGTGCTGTTTTAGGTGGTCACGGTGCATAGATTTAGACTTAATCCATGTGCCATCTACTTGGCTAACATAGCCTTCTATATCAGAAATAATGGTAGGTGCTTCCCTAGCAGTCATATTTTGCTTTTCTATCCAAGCCTTTTCTGCTTCTGGGCTACCTAGGGTAAACCCCCAGAATTCAAGGTAATGGTCTTTGTCAGACTTTTTGGCTTGAGTATGGTTACCTTCTGAATAACCGCATTTAGGGCAAATCATTACATTCTCCTTATTAATTCAGGTATTTTGTGCAATTCATCTTCTTCAACTGTAACTACAGAGTCGTACCAAGTACCATGCTTCCATCGCCAACACTTAAAGTCTTTTCTAGGCATGATGCAAACAGTCTTTACGCCTAATGCACCTGCAAGATGGGCTATGCCTGTGTCTACAGTTACCAAACCTTTCATTGCTTTAAGGTGGCTTGCTGTTTTATTCCAATCTTGCTTCCATCCATCATTAGGAAGGGGTGTCCAAAACCTATCTTCTTCAGGATTAAACGAATAAGCGTCAGGGCCAATGACTTCTAGCATCTTTTCTGGGTGGATTGTGCGGACATAATGCAATAAACCTTTAGAGGTAGACCAATTAATGCCTATCTTCTTAGGAATATTGCTTGGCAAAGCGTCTAAATAGCCCTCAGAACCGATTATTTTGTCAGTTGATAGGGGGAATAAGGCTTTGGCATAAGAGGGCGCTAAAGAGATATAGTAAGGCAGAGAAATAATGCCAATCCAATAGTCAGATTCAGTAGCAATGCCTTCTTCTGGCATATTGCTAAAGGTGTCAACGCAATCCATTTGCCCAAATAGCGTATGTAATGAACCATGTTGCAATAAAACAACACGACTAGCGCCCATGACCTTTAAAAATGGCAAAAACCTAGCATATTGAATAATGTCGCCAAAGCCTTGTTCAGCCATGACAGTAATGGTTTTCCCTAATAGGCTTTCACCTCTCCATACGGGCATTTTCAACGGTTGAGTATATGGCTGTGCTTGATTAGCCATTATGTCAGGATGCCAACGGTATTCAAATAACCTAAAACCAGCGTCTAATCGCCCTGCGTGCAAATGTTCGTATGCCAGTTTGTATTGCTGGTGGGGATTTAAAGTATTAGGGCTAATAATGCTTCCTCATCGTCTAATTCTGCTAACCGTATGGCTTCAAGTATTGCAATCTCCTGTTCTAGGCGGAGTTTTGCTTCTCTCATTGCTACTGCGGTTCGCAAGTCTTGTTGTTGCTTCTCAAGATTAGCGATGTATCGGTCAATGTTTGCTAGGTTTGACGGTGTATCAACGCTAACTGCTTGATTAGATTGTAATTCTTTTTGTTTGCGTTTGCCAACTTTCGGTGGGTCAATTAAATCAGCAATGCTTTGTTTACGGCTTTCTTTATCTGCTTTTAATGCAGCTAGGCGTTTAGCTTCTGCTTTACGCTTTTTCTTGTCTAAATCTTGGTAATACTTCCATTCTTCTTTAGTCCAACCATCACCACCTGTAGGGCCACTAGGCGTAGGTGGTGTGATGTTTATCTGAAACGCATTGTTTTGAAATGCGGTTGGTTGGAAAGCAGTCTGAAACATTAGTTAGACCATTGTTCCGTAGGTTCTGTAGGCCATACAGGGTCAACTATAGGATTTACAGCATAACCTCTAACCGTACTGCGATAAGCAATAAATTCAGCTTGGTTTACAAGATATGGATTTGACTTAGCTGGGTCACCTACATCACCAATAGAAGTCCAATCGGTTGCTGTAAGAATAGTTTTAGCTTGGTCAGCACATGACAATTTGTCGGCTTCTTGTTGCACCGCAACAGGGTCATATTCAACAAGGTTTCCGTCAGCGTCAAAAGCTTCATCGCCACGAGTAACAACAACTTGAGGATAAAGTATGTATATTGCTTGAATAAAATAGTTCACGCTGCTACCTCTATTAATGTAAAACTTCCTTTACATCCATTATTAGCAATAGTTCCAGTTCCAGTATTAACTCTGTAATATAAAGAATAGGTTGTTGCAGATGTAGTTGATGGGCTATCCAAATATGTAAAACATAACGGAAACTGAGTTAAACCTCCGCTTGCTGTGTAAAAAGTTCCCATACCTACTAAACCAGTAGTATTCCCTAAATCAGTTGAATTTCTATAAAAAGTATAGAAAAACTGAACAGCAGAAGCGCTTACCATTCCTTGACAATTTGCAACAATTAAAATTTTGCTTGTTGAAAATTTAGGCGTAATTGAAGCAGTTAAACTAGAAGTTACATAACTTGTGCTTGTAGTGCTTTCGGTTGTTGTTGACACCATATTTACAACTTGCAATACAGTTCCAGCACTAGCCTGTACTGTACTATTAGGAAAGGTTAGACCGCTTGTGCCGTCAACAATAAATGTCATATTAAGCCTCTGGTGGGGTTGTATCTTCCCATAGCCATGTAGAGGTGTTTAATACCCATGTGCCAGGTGATGTAGGCATTGGTGCATAAAACACATCATTGCCAGCATCATAAGTAAATCCAATACCAGCGTAGTTAGCACGAATAGGTATACCACCGTCAGGTGTATGAGGTTCAGCAGGAGGGCTAGGTGCGTAATGTACATTGCCATAGGTGTTGTAGTCAGTTAATACCCAAAAGCCAGGCAAGCTGTCTACAAACTCTTGGTCTGCACGAATTACATCAACTACTTCTAGTTTTCCTGCGGTTGGCGTTTGCACGCATTTAGCAAAATAAGTCATTATGAACTCCATTGTTCAGTTGGTTGAGTGGGCCAAACTGGGTCGGCTACTGGGGTTACGGCATATCCACGAATAATTGCACGATATTGCTTAAATTCAATTTGATTCATTAAATAAGGTGTGTATGTTGGGTCTGCCACATCAGCAATAGTAGTCCAATCAGTCTTGTATAAGATTTCTTGTGCTTCTGCTTTACAAGCCATTTTGTCGGCTTCTTGTTGCACCGCAACAGGGTCATATTGAACTGCATTGCCATTAGCATCAAAGGCTTCATTATTTCTAGTAACAACAACTTGTGGATATAAGGCATATATAGCTTGTATAAAATACTCGTTCATCCTGCTATCTCCATAACTGTTATTGTTGATACTGAACCGCTATTATTTATAAATGCAGTTGAACTACCGCCAGAAGAAAAATAAGCTGTATATGTTGTGGCAGATGTTGTTGCGGGACTATCAATTACACAAATTGATGAAGGTATCCAAACATAAGTTGAACCTACCATTTGGTAGGTACTTAAAGCACTTGTACCACCAGCTAAATTTGTACTAGAACCTCTATAAATAGTAGCGTTTGACACTCCGCTATTAGTTGTGTTAGTGAGAGAAACTCCACATAAAACCAATATTTTGCTTGTGGAAAATTTAGGAGTAATTGTTACAGCTAAATTAGATGCAACAAAAGAGGTGCTAGTTGTAGAAGAAGTAGAAGTTGTTGTAGCGTTTACTACTTGTAATACAGTTCCGATTGTTTTATTAGTTAAAATTGTACCTGTTTCATTTGGCACGGTGATTGTGTATGTACCAGCGCTAGTCTGAAAAGCTAAATTGCCAGTAGTGTCCCCTGACATATTTAAAGCTGTACTTGATGTAGTTCCTGCAGAAATTATGCTTGCCATTATGCGCCCCTTACCAATGCTGCTTGAAACCAACTTGTTGCGCTAGTTGGGTCTGTATTTGATGCAACACCACCACCTTGATAGGCAAATAACTCAAAATAATCTGTTGTGCCGTTTGCATAAACAAGTCCACTAACTGCTGAACCATAGCTAGTTCCCGTGCTTAACAATGGGCCTCTTACAAAAGCACTATTATTTTTATAAATTGCTAATACTTGTATTCCAGCTATAACGCCAGCAAACTGAACAGCACCGTTAATTTGGTAATAACCAGCTACAGTTGGAGTAAATGTGCTAGAGGCAAAGTTATTGTTTGTGTCCCACAATTCTGTTTGAAATAATACTTTTGTAAAAGTTGCATTAGGTACGGATTGCAATGTACTTTGATAAGCACTAAAAGTTGGCCCAGCAGCATTAAGCGTACCAGTTTGCGCTGCAATAGTAACTGTATTAGTACCAGCTACGGCAGGTACAGCAACGGTAACTGTACCGCTTGTGTCACCAGATAGGACTATTGAACTCATTAGAGAACCACCCAACGATTACCAGAAGCGACTGTAACAGTCTGTCCACTTGCCACAGTTATAGGGCCTACAGACATTGCGTTGCTTCCGCTTGGAATTGAGAAACTTGCACTAACAGTTGCGCTGTTAACTACAAGACCATTTGACGCTGATACTACTGGGGCTGTAAGGGTTGAACTAGCAAAAGTAAAGCTAGAAGAAGCACCAAAAGCACCAGCATTATTATATTGCACTTGGGTGGTAGAACCAGCAGGAGTGCCTGTTACTGTTAAATCTCCAGACCCTAATACGCTACTTCCATTAATGGTTTTAATGTTTGTGCCACTTACTAATGTGGCTTGTTTACCATTAAATGTAGTCCAATCTGTGCTTGTCAAGTAGCCGTTTACGCTAGTTGTAGCAGCAGCCATACTAATAGCTGTTGTATTGCCACCGCTTGACACTACTGGCGCTGTACCTGTAACGCTAGTGACCGTACCACCGCTTGAAGGGCTAGTATTGGTAACTGTAAAGTTAGGGTAAGTACCAGTAACACTAATACCTGTACCACTTGCAATAGCTACTGTTTGGTCAGGTGCAGTATTGGTTACTGTAACTGCGCCAGTTGCACCGCTTACGCTAATGCCTGTGCTTGCAGCTAATGAATTAACCACATTGGTAAGACTTGCGCCAGAACCTACAAAGCTAGTTGCAGTAATGGTTGTGCCTGTAATAGCTAAAGGTGTTGTGCCACCAATAACCATGTTATTCATTGTTCCAGCGCTTGTAGGTGCAATTTCTACAGAATTAGTGCCACTAGGTTTAATGTGTACATGACCTGTACCAGTAGGGCTAATGTCTATTTGGGCGTTTGTACCATTAATATTGGTAGAAACATTGATAGACATATTGTCACCACCGCCAGCGCCCACACTCATTTGGGTTGTTCCACCTGAGTTTTTGAGGGCTAAACCACCAGAGTTAGTCGCTTGGACAATAGGAGTCGTAACGCTTGTAGAGGCAGCCAAGGTTGTAACGCCTGAAACTGCGCCTGTGTCACCTACTGTCACTACGCTGTTTTGTAATAATTTGCCTGTAGTGCTGTCAAATCGTGCTACTGCATTATCTGTTGCACTTGCTGGGCCAACTACATCACCACCTAAAGATGGGGAAGCATTAGTAATAACACCTGTTGTGCTGTTATAGCTAATGCCTGTGCCAGCGCTGACTGATGCCCTAGCCCTAGCGTCTGTGTAATAAAGGTTTGTGCCTTCGTTTACATTGGTAGTGGTTAACACTACTGCGCCTGTAAGACCGTTAACTGAGGTAACAGAATCAGTATTGTCTATTTTTTGCCAAATAGTGCCGTTGTATACCGCCCAATCGCCAACCAACCAATCAGTAGTCCCATTAAGGTTAGTACTGCCAGCGACACTAACCACATAGTAATAACCCTTAGTACCAACAGAGGAAGTAAGAGTAGGAGTATTAGTAGCTGCATTCCATGTTCCTTGATAGTTCAGCGCACCAATAACAGCGTCAGGTATTTGACTAATAGGTACTTTGGTAGATGAGTCGAGTGTAGCTACACCTAATGCAGCAGCCTTTTGAGTGGTAGGAATGTAGTCGCTAATCGTAACGCCAGACATTGAACCGCCAGTAACATTTATGTTATTACTATTCTGGGTGGACATTGTGCCAAGTCCAGTTACATCGGTGCTAGGTACAGTAGCAGAAGCAGTCATTGTGCTAGTGCCATTACCTTTGACATAGCCAGTTAATGTAGCTGCACCTGTACCACCGTTAGCTACAGGTACAGTACCAACTAATGTATGGTCTGCGTTCCAATCTGACGGCCTAACTAAACTTGCGTCAGTATCGTCAGGTATTGTTGAAACCTTACTATGCTTGACTGTTATAGCCATTATTGGACACCTATAATTTTGCCGTCTTGACCTCTAACTACAGTCTTAGGTCTACTTTGCTGTGCATTGATTGTATCAACAAGGGCTGTAATAGCTTGTGCCATTTGTTCATTACCTTGACCAATAGCGTTAGCAATAGGTTGCATTGGGTGTTCCATAGCGTGTGCCATAGTTTCCTCGGTCATATAGGCTTGTGCGCCATCAGACTCATCAGCACCAATACGGGCTACTTCTATCTTTGCACCATTGTTAATGTGGGCCAACAATACTTGAGTATTTCTCTCAGTCATAGACTTCATTTGGGCGACTTTCATCTCCATGTCCATCTGCATCTGATTACGCTGTTCTTCTAACTGGAATTTAAGCTGGTTTTCTTGCGCCTGATACTCTTGTTTAGCCTTTTCCAACTCCATTTGGGCAGCCATCTTCTGCTGTTCAAGCTGTGACTGCATTTGTAGCTTCTGCATATCAGCTTGTTGTTGCATCTGCATCTTCTGTACTTCAACAGACGGTGGTTTGGGTTGACCTTCAGCTTGTTTAGCTTGGTCACGGAATTTATCAGCAGTTTCGTCAATAATGCCTTCTAATTGCTTACCAGCTTTAAACGCTGTTACGCCAAACTTTAGCATTTCCATCAACATAGGCACTAATTCAGGTGCTTGCGCTGCTGCTGGTAACGCCATCTGTGTAAATTGACCAATAGCAGCTAAGAAAGCGGTTCTGTCTTGCTTTTCTTGCTGTTCATCTTGGTAAATCATCGAATCAGAAGTGACTTCTATGCGGAAATTCTTACTTGCATCATTGCGTAGTAGTTCAATGGCTTGCGGAATCATCTGTTGGTCTTGCGGTGACAACTGCATAGCACCACTAATCTGTACTAATGTTTCGTCAGTAAAGTGATTGCAGATAATTTGGGCTTTAATACGCAGTATTTCAGTAGCGAAGTCTACAACTGAGTGTTGCATAGTCTTTAGGCGACCAGCAGCGTTGTTTGACTTAATGATTTGTGCGCCCAATGTTTCATTAGGGTCTGTTTGACCACGCTGAATATCGGCAATACCCATTAATTCATAGATTTGACCCTTAACTTGTTCCATTGCTTGATAACAAGACATCAATGCGTTAGCAAATGGGGTAATGTCAATTAGGTCAATAGCGCCTTTCATACCTTGTTTTTCGGCAAATGCCATCCAGTTATGTACTGGAATTAAGGTGTTGTTCTCGCCTTCAGAGAATAAGCGCTGTAGTTCAGAGGATGATGCGTCATATACACCACGCACTTTCAATGCGTTAATAAGGCCATCAATACGGTCTGCCAATGTGTCTAATTCTCTAGCTTGGTCTTGGTAAATAGTAAAGTCAGGGATTGGTTCTAGGCTGTCTGTAGTCAATGTAGAGTACAAAGGCTTTGGACAAGGCCAGAAGTTTTCTAACTCTAATGGGTCATCCCGTTCATCAAGAATTTTGCCCAATGACTTAGATAACCAATAAACTTTACCTGTTTCTTTGTCCCAAATCTCATAAATAACAGCTTCGTATACACCGTCATTAGACTTATAAGACTGCTTTAAATCATCAGGCTTGGTATCCAATGGGATTTGATAGCCCAAATCTTCGCCAAAGCGTTCAACCAATGCTGGGCGTGTCATATAAACCTTACGCCATACAGAAGTTACTTCTTCCCAGGTGCGTGCAACAGTATGTCCAAAGTCTTTCCAATGCACATAGTCTACAGGGGCGCACTCATACTCTATGCGTTCTTGGTTCTCATTCTCCATGCCTTCTGAAGTTTCAGCTTCATCAGTATCTTCGGTTACTTGGTAGCCATCATCAGGCGCACCATCGGCTTCGCCACCCATTTCACCAACAATGTGTGGTTCATAGCGAACCCAACTAACGCCACGACCACCTAATAAGCGGTCTAATACAGCGTTATTCATTGCTGATTTGTAGTCACCATAGTGTTCTAATTCAAACTCTAATGCCCGTTCTAGCATCATTGAGGCTACACGCCCAATAGGGTCGTTATCTCTAAACCTACGGCTTACATCGGGGCGTGGCAATCTAGCAAAGATAGCTGGTTGGATTGTTTGGACATTTGACCAAAGGATATTAAACCTGGCATTAGGGTTGCGGTCATAACGGCTATCGTCTTTGTATTTCTTAACAATGCGGTCAGCCCTAGACTCCCATTTCTTGTAAGACCTTTCATACCCTAAGATGCAATTGTACCAATCTTCGTATGTACGGTTTACCGTTGCCTTGTCATTCGCCATCAAATTCTCCCTGTTGTTGGCTTTGGATTAGTTTTCCATAAGTCATTCAACGAAACATCTGTTTGTCCTACAAAAACCCCAGTAATCGAGTCGTCTTTATGGGGAAGTCTTGCCTGTTCTTTCCAAGCTACTGCTGCCATCCTAAATGCGTCTGCGCCATGCGATGCCCAGTCATGCCTAGGCTTATCTCTAAAAATCTTTTTATCCTCGTCATACTCACGCTGATACTGTCTTAAACATTCAATGCCTTCTTCGCACTTAGGGTCAAACCAGCTACGCAATAGCATCATGCGTGTTGCTTGAATTCCGTCTTGAAGTGACAAATTTGGCACAATCTTCATAGATTTTAACGGAATTTTCAAAGAAAGTTGTTCAATTATTGACTTTCCTCCACTTGCTAGTGTTTTTGCCCTAGCGTCATGAGGTAGCCAATGAGTGTCATATTTGCAGTTGTACTCTAATTCTTTCTGTGCAATGTACCCCGTGTAGTAGGGAATACTATTGCCATTGCTAGTCTGGTAATCAAGGAATCTAACCTCGCCATGCACTACTTGGAATGTCCAAATGGTTGTGTCGTCTGAGTAACCTAAGTCCCAGGCACTCTCTAATGGGAATAGTGGGTCATATTCTATTGGGGTTATGTGGCCCAAATCAGTAACAGCCCTCATTTCTTGACCATAGAAAGCACCTAAAATAGCTGCCTCAAAGCTACATAAAAACTCTTGTTCGTATTGGTCAGGAGTCATAGCTTTTCTTGCGTCTGCTAATTCCTCATCACCAATCAGGTCAGTTTGGTCTGCCCTGAGTGTCTTTACATACCAATCTTTATCTTTAGTGGCGCTGTTATATACATCCCAAAAAGCATTATGGCCTTTGGGTGTACCAATAAACACAGCCCAACCCCTACGGTCAGCTAACAATGGGCGAATAATCTCACCCCATATTCTAGGGCGCATATCAGCGTATTCATCTAAAACTACGCCATCAAGGTACAGACCACGCAAACTGTCAGCGTTATCAGCACCAAACAAACGAATCCTTGCGCCATTTATTAGTTCTACCCATAGTTCTGATTGATTAGCCTTATTTAGCACAGGCTGACTAAATCTTAGTAAGTAGTCCCATGCCACATTCTTTGCTTGGCTATAGTACGGTGCTATATACGCATATCTAGCGTCATCTTTACCCTCTACTAGGGCTTTATAAATTAGTTCATTAATGCAGCTAACAGTCTTGCCACAGCGTCTATGGGCAACAATGACAGCCCAGCGTTGTTCTCTATCGTGGAAATCTATAAATACATCCCTAGGCTTGTAGTCTAGTTCAATCTCTATTTCTTCCAAGAGATAACCATCCTTTGTGGGGCTTTAGCATCACCTATTACTTCAGTCCTAGCTAACTTAGGTACAGAGTATTCAACTAAGTTCTGTACTATCTCACACGCTTTAGCAGGGTTAGGTTGCACAATCCATTTACCAGCAAGGTCATCATAGATGCCTTCTGCGGTGCTTTGTATCCACGATTGAATATAAGGTAGGTTACTATCAAGTAACGCTTTAATCGCTTCACGGGCTTCTGTAGTGGCTTTATTAGGCACTCCAGCCTTACGACCAGCCCTATTTAAGTTGTTTTCAACAGACTTCGACAGTTTTTTATCCATACATTCTCAAGTAATTGATTTGTAAGGGTTTTATTCTACTACAAATATTTAAGCAATGTCGGGGTCGTGTATCTTGTTCATTGCGTCAGCTAATGCTTGTTTACGCTTCATTCTAGCGTTCTCTTTAGGGTTAAGCATTTCGCCTTTACCGCCTACAGCTAGTAATGGTGGCTTCTTCTTATCTCTACGCATACGCTGTTGTTTCTCAAGCGTTGACTCATGTTCTGGGCGCAACATAGCATCTTCTTTTTTATAGGTTCTTGTCATGTGTTCCATTACATATCCTTCATTTTGTCAGCAATGACTTCTTTTCTTGTCTTGGCGGCTTGTTTAAAGTCTGAAGCACTTGGCGCACCTTTGCTACCAGCTTTACGCATCTTCTCGCCCGAACCTTTAGCTATTCTTTCACGCTTGGCGTGAATATTGGCATATAAACCTGGCTTCATTTGGCTTCACGCTTTCCAAGGAACTTGCCGTATGCTTCTTCAAGGGTAGCTTTACGCTTACCTTTGGCGTTATCTCGTTCTACATTGAGTGCTATAGCTACTGCCTGTTTTTTAGGCTTTCCAGCTTTCATTTCAGCTTTAATGTTTTTGCCAACGCTTTGGGCGCTACCTGACTTGTCTAATGGCATATAGCTTCCTATTTTAAAAAGCGTAGTTTGTAAAGGGTAGAGTCAATTAATTGGGCAATTTCATCCACAATGTTCTGAATTTGGGTTTCTTGGGGCAAATCTTTGCGTGCATCATCTACAAAAGACTTCAATGAAGTCATGTACTTTATCGCTTCTTTGGGTTGATGATAGACGCTAGGAAAAGTTGTGATTTTCTCATAGCATCCCATATAAGCCTCGACCAGGTCGTCAACCAAACCCACAATTTCTTCATAATAAGTTCCCAAAGCCATATGTTTGCTGAAACTATCAGTAGACCAATGAAAGAAATGGGTATTAGTAGCACTATGCAAAAGCGTAGCAGCAAATAAAGCCATGTTGTCATTCATAGGAATCCTCGTCAGTTTCAAGCCATTTTAGCAGTTCTTCAGCTTCTTGCACAGAATTTACCCTAGCTAAATGACCGCCTTTCCAGTTGGCAAACAAGGTTAATTGTTGTGGGGTTAATTTCTTATCCTCACCATCTTTAACTTCGATTAGAATAGTGTGTCCAGCGTAGGCAACCATCAGGTCTGGTATACCGCCACCTACCATGTGAAGCAGAAACACATCTGCCCCCATTTTTCGTAGTGCTTTTACCACATCACCTTGATTTTTATCAACTTTTTTAGCGTATGCCATATTTTAGGTTAGTATTTGTTTACTTATAGATTATAGGGGTTATTGATGGGTGCTTATTGGCTAACTGATGAACAATTTATAGAAGAATGGCACAAGATAGGTTCACCTCTTACATTTGCCAAAGTTCATGCAATGGCTGAAAGGGCAGTATATAACCGCAGACGGTCAATAGAACAAAGATTAGGCATTGAATTACCAACTTTTAATGACCGCAGAGTCAACGATTATAAGAAAACAGAACAAACAGTAGGCAATACTCGCAGGGGTATGGACATAGAAAAAGGGCGTGTCATTGTATTTTCAGATGCCCATTTTTGGCCTGACCATACTACTACAGCATTTAAAGCCCTTCTCGAAATGATTAAAGAGTACAAGCCGACTGCCATCGTGTGCAATGGTGATGCTTTAGACGGTGCTTCAATTAGTCGTTTTCCACGCATGGATTGGTCACAGCTTCCTACGGTAAAAGAAGAATTAGAAGCCTGTCAATATTACCTTGGTGAAATTGAGGCAGTTGCTAAAGGTGCTAAGTTATTTTTTCCTTTGGGAAACCATGACGCTAGGCTTGAATCTAAAATTGTTGAAAATTTGCCAGCATTTGAAGGTATGAAAGGAACTACTTTAAAAGAGTATTTCCCAGCTTGGTTACCATGTTGGTCGTTTTGGGTTAATGAGGATACTTGTATTAAACACCGTTGGAAAGGTGGTTTTGGCGCTGGAAGGGCCAATGCTTTAAATTCAGGCGTAAATATGATTACAGGCCATACCCATCATTTGTCTGTAATGCCTGTTAATGATTACAACGGTGTGCGCTGGGGTGTACAAACAGGCACTCTTTGTGACCCTAATGGAAGGCAGTTTGCCTATACTGAGGATACTCCTAAAGATTGGAATTCAGGCTTTGTAATGCTGTCATTTGAAAGGTCTAAGCTGTTACAACCAGAAATGATTAGGGTTTGGGGTGAAGATGAAGTTGAGTTTAGAGGCAAAATACATAGTGTATGAAGCTAACTCCAGCTATTCTTAAAAATCTATACAGCGCTATCTACTGTATGAAGCCATTTTGTAACTGGCGTAGTATGCCTTTGCCAGATGAAATTGAATTTATTGTAGATAAGGGTGATGACATGGGTACTTATTTATATGACCCATCTAATGACAAGTATGAACACACCATTACTATTTCTGAGGTTCGTTGTGGGACTTTGGACACGGTGTTAAAGGTGTTGCTGCATGAAGCAATCCATATGTCCCGTCATCGGACAAATAAATGGACACACCACGACAAGGAGTTTCGTAAAAAAGCCTACCGTATTTGGTCTGAAATTGGGTTTGTTGACCCTCTTGAACTTTAACTGGGTCTGCCATACTTAACCCTTTTCTTCATAAAACTCTTTTCCAAGTCTTTTATTTTGTAATTCCAATAACGCCTCGCAGGTAATTCCGTGTTTAGTTTCAAAACCGTGGATACCCAATCGGTGAAGGCTATCATTTCCGTTCCGATGGTGTTCTGGGCATAGTGCAAGCACAGGGGATGCAGACCGAACATTTCCATGCCTGCGCACATGATGGAGTTCTGACGGAGTGCCTTCAAACCCATAGACTTCGGAACATAGGATACATCCAAGTTCTGCAATCTTGTTGAGGCGCTTTTTTTCATTTTTTGTAGCCATCAGCCAATTCATACCATTGTTGATAAAACTTTTTGAACATCTGTGTGCCAGCACCTAATTGAATACAAGGGCCTTGTGGCTGCACTCTAAAAAACTTATCTATTTTCATTTCATTATCAGTATGACCGTAAACAATAACAACAATAAATCCTTCTTTTGCAGCTAAGGCCTGTAAAAGCCTTTGCTGACCATAGCTTATCTTTTCGCCTTCATAACTGTCATCTTTTGGGCGCTTCCATTCCATTATTAGAAATTGCCCATTGCGTTCACATATACCGTCTATATCGCTAGGAGAAAACTTTTCATTACTAGGTATTAATCCTATGAGTTCACCATAGTCTACTATCTTGGGAAATAGGGTACGCATTGACCTCATTATTTCAGCCATTGTTTTCTTACTTGGTCATAAGTAGCAAATTCTAACTGTATTGTTTCTTCGGCAATTTCACAAGCAATTTGAGTAGCTTTTTCATAATTGTTTTTTAATGTAGCGTCATGGTATTTTTTTAGAAGTTGTTGAATTACAAGGTAATTTTCAGAATAATCACTCATTTAGTCAGTCTTTCAATACTACGGTTGTTAGCTTGTTCTGTGCGCCAGGCCTCAAATCTCATTTTGGCAGCTTCTAATTGCCATCTATACGCCTCTGTAGATTCAGTCGCCAATCCAATCGCCTTGCACAAATCTTGATACTCTTGGCTTCTATAAGCCTCTCGTTCTTGTGCGCCCAGACTTTGTTCGTCTGTCTGTGCCATTTTAATCGCCTTAAGAGAACTTTTAAACGCCTCAAGCTGGGCCAGTTCGCCCTTCGCTTTGGCATACGCTGGCGCTGTTTTGAAGATAAAGTCAATAGCATCGTTAGGGTCGTAATTTTTCACAACAATTCCAAACCTTGTTGTCTTAATCTTTTATTTTGCAAAGATTCATAATTTTTATTAAGTTCGCAACCAATCCATTTTCTTCCTAAATTTTGAGAAACTTGACCAGTTGTTCCACTTCCAAAAAATGGGTCTAAAACAACATCACCAACACGGCTGCCTGCCAAAATCATTGGTTCAATTAACTTTTCAGGAAAAGTAGCAAAATGTGCGCCTTTGTATGTAGAAGTATTTACAGTCCAAACGCTTCTTTTGTTTGCCATTTCATAAGATTTTTCAAGGCCTGTATGTGGATTTAAACCTGTTCCTTCATTGTGATATTTGCCATTTGTTCTATCTCTTGTTCCCCAATCTTCTTTTACAGGTTCTTTAATTGCTTCATGGTTAAAATAATATTTTTGTTTTTTGCTAAATAAAAATATGTATTCATGCGCTTTAGTGCATCTGTCAGTAACTGATTCAGGCATTGGATTAGGTTTGTGCCAAATAATGTCTTGTCTCAAATTCCAACCAAAATCTTGCATTGCGATTGCAACTCTCCAAGGTATTCCAAGTAAATTTTTAGGTCTAAACCCTTCAACTTTCCAAGCACCAAAAACTTCACCTGTTACAGAACCTTTATTACCTGCTTGTATTCCACCTTCTTGACCTCCGCCACGACCTCCTGCTGAATAAGAATCTCCAAGATTCATCCATAAAGTTCCATCATCTTCAAGAATGTCCCAAACACAAGCAAAAACTTCAACAAGACTTTTAACAAATTTTTGTGGGGTTTCTTCTAATCCTATTTGTCCACCATTACCATAATCACGCAAACCATAATAAGGAGGGCTTGTAATGCAAGTTTGCACTTTTATGCCGTCTTTTGCCATTTGGCGCATGGAATCACGACAATCTCCAAAATAAACTTTATTCATTTGAGGGCCAACCACAATCCAACTTGGGCAAAGGCATAGCCACCCCAAATCATAGCGTTAGATGTAGCACCTTTATTAAATTGGGCTATACAGACTATAAGGTAGCCTAACCCAGTAGCACCTACTATTATTTTTTCCAACATCCAAATTCCCCCCTATTTCCAAGACTATATTGCGTTTGAAAATCTATTAAAAATTCATGCACTTTTTGATGCTTGTTAATGTATGCACGAAACTTGGTTAATCCCATTTCTTGACGGTATTTACACAGTTGCCTGACGGCTGATTTGTGTTGAAATTCTTTGTCGTAATTGGGCGTATGACTCTCCTGCGTAGGGAGTAATTCCAAGTTCAAATGCTTTAGCAAGTGTTAATTCTTCCGATGAATACCAAGGTAATGCTGGCTTTTTAGGCGGTTCAAAGTCTAATTCATCAAGCCAACGCATTTGATTAAGCCAAGAAGCTGGGTAAGGAATAAACTCCTTATCTGTGCCTTTGACCCTCCAGTATTTTATATGACTTGCAAGGGCATCAATCACTTCTCGGTGTTCTTCTGGTTTTAATTTTACCCACGCTTTTATCGCTGCCCCCTTTGCTACTTTTTTTGGGTAAAGTCCCCAGAATGTCGCAAACATTGTATTTCTCCCCTGTTTGATATTGGACAATAGCTTCTACCATTGTTGCTGTTAAGCCTTGCTGAACCAAAAATTCTAAACCTTTTTTGTCATAGCGCACATTGACATCAGCAGAACCATCAGGGTTTTCTTTAATTTTTACTATCTTTATTAGCATTTTTGACCTCGTTGTCCATCATCGAAACAATTAAATTAGCAATAAATAAAGCCTGTCCCTCACCTTCTGTATGGACATCTATTTCATTGCCTTTAGCGGTAATCATAATATTGGCTTGCGTTAGCTTTTCAGCGTCAATTCTATCTTCAGTTGTAAAAGTAGTCATTAATATCCCCTAGGCATTTGTGGCTGTAAAGGTTGTTGTGGTATGTATGGTGCGTATGGTGTGTAGTTTGGTTGTACTTGGTTTTGATAAGTACCTTGGTAAGCACCGTTAGCACCGTAAAAGTTGGTCTGACCATTGTTAGTGGTAGCGCTGCCTTGGTATTGACCTTGTGGGCCATAGTAGTTGGCAGTATTGCCAGACTGTTGAATGTTGCCTAAATATTGACCTTGTGGGCCATATAAAGCCTGTGCTTTTGGTTCTATTGTATGCAAACATAATAAAAAGCCAGCAGCAATACCTAATACGATTTTTAAGAAATTTGATTCCATTTAAGTTTCCCCTTTAAATGATTACTCGTTAGTGAGTCATTACAATTTATTACTACATTCCCCTATTGTCACTACTTATTTACCCTAAGTTGCCTAAATACGACAAGGCTGTATTTGGCAGTTGCTACCCGTTAGGTGGAAAGCCACAAAAACCCTAACTTACTGCATCCTACAATGGTGGCTTAACGCCTTGATAAAAAGGTGGGGTGGCCTCGTGTGAAGGAGTAATGGAAGGGGAAACCATAAACCACCCCGTAATCTAGTTTAGCTTATTTTTAAGTTTAAATACTTTCAATAAAGACAGAAAAGCCTCATACCCATCTTTAAGTTCTTGTTCCTTATGAATTTTTACCGCAACCTCACTTGTTTCCCCATTTATAAACACATTAGCGCATATTGCATCAGGCACTAAGGCCTCTCTATAGGCTGCAAGCTGCAATGTATACTCATAGTAGGGTGTTAGTTCACCAGGGGATTTCTCCGTGGTCTTGAAGTCAATTATTACGCCAGGCAGGTTATTGTCGGCCTTACAGTACAAATCGACTTTGCCACCATAACCTTCGGGGTGTTTAAAAGACTGTTCTGACACCCATTGGCGTTTTCCAAAGGTGCTGTCAAGATGAGTTTGAACCCTAGCGATATAAGTAGGCCACTCAGGTAAATAAACATTAGAGAAGTAACTATCCAAAATGTCGTGGATATTAGTACCCCTTTGTGCAGCTTCCCTGCTTTTTCCTTTTGCAAGGTCAAGTATTCTTGATACCCATTCTTTTTCATCTTCGTTTTCCCATCTTGGATATTCAACAGCAGCGTATAGCACTTGGGTTTGTTTCCAAGTATCTAGGCCCGATTTAGACAACATAGAATTAATTGTAGTGACACTAGGTACTAACCCTAATTCTCTAGCGTCTTTTATATTGGTGTTGCGTTCTTTACCGTTTTTACCAATAATTGTATAGCGTGGTTCGCCTGTGTTTCCACAATACCAATGGTCAGCCATTTGTTTCCCCTTTAATTTACTACTTAATTTGCAACTGTAAGATTTTCATTCTATCAGTTTCATCTTGTACCATGTCTGCTGCCAGTTGAAATGCTGTATTTAAAACGCTTTCCAGACCTTCTAGCGTCATTGAAATAAGCTGTCTTTCTTCATCCACATGGTATTCCTCTGTGTGAATGGTTGCCTGTTCTTTAATAATGCAATTCAACTGGGTATTCATATTTAATTCCTAAAATGGTACATCATCTTCAATGGTGTTTTTAGGTAATTCATCAGCGCCAGCTTCTTTAAAACCCATTGGTAACTTTTCTTTACCAATAGAAACGCTAAAGTATTTGCCGTTCTTACCTTCTTTAACCCATGCAGACAACCAATGTTCTTTGCCATTGTTCATAATTGAACCTGTGTAGTCTGGGTGGGTTTCGCTTGTTTTGCGGGTATTTTTGAAAAGGTTACCGCTACCTTCTTTAGGTTGAAAAGCCATCAAATCATCTCCACAGGTTTTGCTACAGGTTTTAATGTTGGTTTAATTTGCTGTGATGCAGCATTGCCATCATCATCAGCTTGTACTACACCAATAAATGCTGCCAGCGCATATCTACGCATATAAGTTAATGCTGACCCTGCGCCTTGTGCGTCTGCCTTTTGGACAGGCACAGACATTTCTTGTTCAATCCATTCGCCAGAGTTATGGCATAGGCGTGTTACCAGCCACATACGCCCTTCAAAGTAGTTGCCAGGCATTTGGATAACACTAAGACCGTTTGCAGCCATAAGACTACGACAAGCATCCCAAACAGACTCCAAATCAGCATACCGAGATTTGAAGAAAGGATTTGCTGAATCTTTTTTAGCATAAGTGAGTTCCCCTTGAACTTTAGACAATGCGGTTGCGAGTTCTTTAATAGAATCAGATTGAGGCATTTTTACCTCCAAATACATTTCCAAAATCATTAAACACTTCTTGCAACAAAACATTGCGTTTGTTGTTGGGTTTGCCACACGCTGCACGAATTACATCCACATCGTCTTGCGACAATTCTGTGCCGTATTCCATGTTGTCTAACGCTATTTCCAAGCGTTCTTCTACTTCCATCATTACCTGTGCCATTTCATCCATAGTATTTCTCCCTTTGGCATAGCAAAATTGCTATATAAAGACTTTAACACAAGTAAATAAAAAAAGTAAAGTCTATGCAAATAAACAACATTTAAGTTAAACTGCGTTAATGGACACAAAATTAAAACTAACCGACACGGCAATTATTGACCTACTAGGTGGTACAGCAAAGGTGGCTAGAATGTGCAAAGTAGACCCTGCTGCCGTATCTAATTGGCGTATTAGAGGTATTCCAGCCGACAAATATATGTTTTTGGGCGCAAGAATTGAAACAGAAAGTCATGGTTTAGTAACCAGGCAAGACTTATTTCCTACTAGCTTTTGGCTTATATGGCCTGAGTTGCTTAAAAACAACGCATTTGGCACTAAAAATGAAACTGAGTAATGTAACCATTTGTGCTATAGACTCGGTACAACCAGAGTTGGCATTAAAAGCTATGGAAATAAGCAAACGCCATATTCAGTTTGGTGATGACTTATTTATAAACCATGCCAGCATTAATAGCCGTCAAGCCTATAGCAAATTTGTGCTTCAAGAACTGCATAAATACATCAAGACGGACTTTGTTTTAATTGTCCAATGGGATGGGTGGGTAATCAATGCAAGCGCTTGGCAACCTCAATTTTTAGATTACGATTACATAGGTGCAGTATGGCCTTGGCATCCTGAAAGATTGCGTGTAGGTAATGGGGGTTTCTCCCTACGCAGTAAGCGTCTTTTAGAGTTAACATCAAGCCCTAAATTTGTTTATAAAGAAAAAAATGAAGATGACCTTATTTGCCATTTAAATAGGGATTACCTTGTAAGCAATGGAATTAAGTTTGCGCCAGAAGAATTAGCAAGGTATTTTTCTTTTGAAAGAGAGTTGTCTAATTTGCAAACCTTTGGCTTTCATGGGGAATTTCATAGAGATAAATATTTGTAGTAAGATTGCAGTCCGCACCCCAAGCGTATTAAGTGGTTAAATCGCCAGCGTGGGAGAAAAGATAGGCTAGTGTGAACCCCATTGCAAGCCTCGTAGCGTTAAATGGCGACTACACAAGACGGAAAGGACTTGGGTGATACAAACTTTCCATCGAATGAACATTATCTTCGTGAAGGACTAGATGTCATAGACATTGGGTCGGCTGATAGTTCCCTATCACCCTTGGTCAAGTTATGTCTAAGACTTATACATATTGATGACTATGTGTATAAATTGTGTAATATTTTATACATTTTTAATGTTTGGCAAAATACAACACTTAGGGAAAACACCTATATATTTCTATTGCTTTTTGTTTTAAACTGTATTTGTAGTATTCAT
>Ga0304730_1000482_pt1 | contig 34555 bp, 32 predicted proteins | sample M_130628_MF_Meta_FD_190474 | JGI IMG/M metagenome (GOLD analysis project Ga0304730, IMG submission 190474) | Freshwater microbial communities from Lake Montjoie, Canada to study carbon cycling - M_130628_MF_MetaG (v2) (version 2) | ecosystem: Environmental > Aquatic > Freshwater > Lake | place...
GAATGCCAAATTGAAATTGTGGATGTTCACCCGCGCCCCTCCGCGGTTTTCGGGTCTGACGTACTTGTACACGTCGGATTCCTTGATTAAGTCCGAGACCCGCCGGCCTCGATTCCTTTTTCGTCTTCTGCCGCGGGCCTTTTTCTTGCCCGGACTCGTGGCTGTGGCAGTTGCTTCCGATATTTTTGAAGACTTTGAGGGAGCAGAGCTGGCGACGCTTCTCGTCTCGTCGTCTGATAGCAACTGTTGAGGAACGCTTGAAGTAGAGAAAGACACGGAACTATTATTGGTTTCTGGTTCCGACCTTAAATTTTGAATCAAGGCAAAGGCAGAGCTGGGGCCGGGGCTCAGACTTAAAGCGGAGCTAAGACTAGAGGCGGAGCTTAGACTAGATGCGGAGCTGGCGCTAGGGCTGGAGGCGGAGCTGGCGCTAGGGCTGGAGGCGGAGCTGGCGCTAGGGCTGGAGGCGGAGCTGGGGCTCAAGGCGGGGCTGGGGCTAGAGGCGGGGCTGGAGCTGGCGCTAATAGCGGAGCTGGCGCTAATAGCGGAGCTGGCGCTGGCGCTAGGAGAGGAGTTAAGACTAGATGCGAAGCTGGAGCTGGCGCTCGAGGCGGAGCTGGGGCTAGAGGTGGGGCTGGAGCTGGCGCTAGGAGAGGAGTTAAGACTAGATGCGAAGCTGGAGCTGGCGCTCGAGGCGGAGCTGGCGCTCGAGGCGGAGCTGGCGCTAGAGGCGGGGCTGGAGCTGGCGCTAATAGCGGAGCTGGCGCTAGAGGCGGAGCTGGGGCTAGATGCGAAGCTGGAGCTGGCGCTCGAGGCGGAGCTGGCGCTAGAGGCGGAGCTGGGGCTAGAGGCGGAGCTGAAGCTTGATCCGGAACTATAGCTCGAGGTGGATTCAGCATCAGAGACCGATTCGGAAGCAGAATCAGACATATCGACAGGGTGCTTGATTGCCGTTTGGGCTGATTGATCAAAGGGCAATGCGGTGATATTATTTGCTTTCTCCTCGTTCTCATTCCCGTGGTCATCGTCGTCGTCGTCTTCTTCTCCTTCTGCTCGTTCTAAACTTTCATCATCATTCGAAATTTCCAAGAAGTTTGGCGCAGAATCTCGTGTAATGTGAATGGTTTGGGGCGGAAGAGGACCAAAGGTCATTTCCCCTTGGTCGTTAAAATTCATTACTTGCAGCAGGGGTTGTAAGGAACTCATGATTGACCGCGTATTCTTTGGAAGAAGATAAAATAAAAGGTTCCTTTTTGTTTACTGGTTAGGCGCGCTAATCGCATATTTTTTTTCTCAAACGATCCAAAGTACATTGCGTCAATAAACCCAACTTGCATTATGCCCAGCATCAAGGGATTTAACATCGACTCGATGCGTCCATACACAATCACGCTGGCTGTCGGGATGAGAGGTAGCGGTAAGAGCGTCGCAATGGCGAATGTGCTGGGCGCACTTACGGGGCGCGACCGCACAGACGGTCACACTCGCATATCCAAGGTCTATGTGATTTCCGACACCGAGCCAGTCACGCAGTTTTTCTCGCGGTGGGTCAAGGCCCCCGAGTTTTTCGCCACGAAGCTGACCCCCGAGCTCCTACAGGGGATCATCGACGTGCAAAGGGCCGCGATCCCGACGGGGCTCGCGCCTGAGGATTACGAGCGCATCCGCGCGCGTGAGTCCATATGCCTCGTGCTTGACGACATCACGTTTTGCTCCAGCATATTCAAAACGGAGCCAATGAAGTGGCTTTTCATGAACGGGCGCCACTACGGGTTCTGCGTCATCCTGGGGATGCAATACTGCATGGACATGCCCGCAAACATGCGCTCGCAGGTGGACTATGTTTTTGCGATGCACGAGCCTGTGTTTTCGAACCGCAAGAAACTCTACGAGTACTATTTTGGAGTGTTTGACAAGTTCGCGACGTTTCGGGAAGTTTTTGCGACGTGCACTGAAAACTACAAGTGCATGGTGCTCGACAAGCACATCCGCGACTCGAATCCTTTCGAGGTCGTCTTTTGGTTCCTTGCTACGAAACCAAGCGAGCTGACGTTCAAGGCAGGGTCGGCACAGTTCCGCGCCTACAATCGACGCCGCGGTTTGCCGGCTCAGGGGGTTGCAACATGAGATCCCAAAATGAATGAGATGTCGAAAGAAAATAGTCGGTTGTGGTCGGGAATCCCCTTCATATTTTTTTTCTATCGTCAGAACAGTACAGTCTGGATATTATGGCGCAGAACTATTGCAGATTTAAGGCAACCGAACCAGGTCACAACAGCGCCCCTTCGTGCGGCTTTTCAGATTGGCCGTTGCACGTCCCCAACCTGACGGCGGTTCCGGCGGGGTACTCTGTGTGCGGGACCAATTTCTCATACAACCCCCCCCCAGCAAAGGTGACCCCGCATGACCAGTTGGTTATTGACCACGTGAAGCGCTTCTCGGAGAACTCCAAAAAAGTTAGCATTTTGCACAACAACAACGGCAGCTCGCTTGCCCCGAACCGACCCACTATAACACACCAAAACGTTGTCAACGCCGTTGTCCGCAATCCCTTTAGATACGGCTCCTCTCGCCCCACCGATAAAGAGAAGCTTGGGGTGGATCAGTTCCGCCCAGATACCTCCAAGTACCTATGCATGCACCCGCCGCCCCCTTCCCCCATCAATGAGCGCCATGTCAAATGCGCAAACGCATTCCCCGCTCACCTCAGGCCGGGCGCGCAGGATGCGCCCTGCGACTTCCAACCCCCCTACTCGATGTACCAGTGAGGGGAACTAGGCTCGCGCGTTGCGCCGCCAGGGGTCGCATTTTTTTGTTATAGTACAGGCAGACGCAAGCGTATCTAACATGTCTGAACCAGAGTTGAGTGATGTCGGGGGCGGGGAGGTGCAAGTTGGGGAGGTGGACCCGATTGCCACGGACTCTACGGTGCCGACCGGGGGCGGCGACGCGACTGCTCAGATTGAAGAGGACATTCAAGAGTACTTTGCGCTGCGCGCGTCTGTCAAGCACGCTATGGAAGGCATTTCGGGGGCGCGAAAGGCCTGCAAGGAAATCGAACAGCGCATTTTGCAATTCTGTGTCTCTCAGGGGGTTTCTTCGCTCCGTTGCTCGCAGGGGTGCAATCTGCGAGTGCGCAAGGTCATGAAGAAGGGCCCCATGAACAAAGGCGTGGTGTCTGACATTCTGCGAACAGTCTTTTTTGAGCCCGGGCAGGTCACCCAACTCTTGGAGCAGATGGATGCTCGCCGCGAGACGCAGCCCAAGTACCAGCTGGTGGCGAACGAGCCCAAGTCGACTGGAAAGCAATAGCTGAGAGGTTAATATTTTGTACCGATTTTCGAATGGGATCATAAATTTCATCAGTAAAGTCTTGATAAAGAGTCGCGAGTCATTTTCATTCCTCGCTCATTTGCGGATAAGAAACAAAATAGGTTTTTATTTTCAATAATATAGGCAACAAGAACCCCCCCCCACCCCCATTCCGTGAATTTTGTCCTGATTTCGCTCCACCTAAGCAAACCAACCCGGATATGGACACAGAGTCTGTATTGTCATTCGGCGACCTCGACGACTCAATTACCTCCAGTTTTAACGCGCTTGCGGGGGTGCGCGTAATAGAGAAAAATGAAGGAGATATTCGTCTTGATGAATCGAAATCCCCCGAGCACGTGGCTGAGGTTCCCAAGTCTAATGCTCATCTCGTGACATCAATCTCAAAGCGGCATCGATCCGCGAACAATGACCATGAGACCAAAGATCCTGAAAGAGAGTCAAAAAGACCACGCATTACCGCAAGGGACGAAAAGGACCAAAATCAATCTCTCGATGCGCTGTCCAAAATAGAAATGCAAATCACGACCGAGCCGGCTGTCTCTCCTGGGGAGTTAGAGACTGGCGACCCCATTTTCAAAGCACCGCTTTCCAAAAGACGTACAACGAGCAACGGTGACGATGATGGGGAGTTTGCTGATCAGTCAAGCAAAAACGTCGCCCCTGACAGTTCGATCGTGGAGCATATGCCTCCGCCTATAATAAATGCATGTGAACCCCTGGCCTCGATTCACGTGGAGGAACCAAGAACAAATGATTTTAAACCTTTCATCCAGCCGCCCAGTCGACGTCGAAGTCGAAGCCCCAGTCCGCGAAGTCGAAGGCGAAGCCGAAGCCGAAGCCGAAGCCGAAGCCGAACCCGGAGCCGAACCCGGAGCCGGAGCCGAAGTCTCAACCGGAGCCGAAAATTAAGCCGAAGTCGGAGCCGGAGCTCACATTATAACGACATCAAAAGGAGTCCAGCCCCTCATCCGAGCCAAAAACCAAATTCTAAACATTCGAAAAGCAAAAGTCGAGAACCTGGCCGGAGCCGGAGCCGGTTTAGAAGCCCTGACCGAAAGCAGAGCCAAAGTCGCAGTCGAAGTCGTAGCCAGAGCCGGAAAAGAAGGCGTAGCCGTAGCCGCAGCCGCAGCCGCAGCCGCACCCGTTCGCCAGCCCAGACAAGAACGAGGACGCAAACATCAGCGAGTCGACCCCGAGTTGATGCGCGGAGATCGCGAGCAGCCTCAATCAGCTCAAGTGACTCTGAGAAATCCGCAGCGTCCTTCCGGACCAGCTCGACGCGAGGCCACAAGAAGCGGAAGCGAAGTCGAAGCTGGCAAGGCTCCGACGAGGGGCGGCGCCTGCGCCGGCGCTTTGAGCGCGACAGACATCAATTCCGCGCGCTCAACGCCGACGCAACGTCCGAGACGCGCGCAATGCAGATGGCCAAGGCCAACTACAAGGCTCGCATCGAAGCGATGGCCGCGTCCGGTGTGCGCCCTTCCGACCATGGGGCTTCGTTTGCAGACGTTCAGGACGAGTACATGCGCATGAAAGGGCTACAGAAACTCATGATAGGAAAGAAGACGTGCTTTGACGTGCTCGCGTTTGCATGCACGGTGATTGAAAAAATGGTGGCTTTTGTGAAGCCCTTTGGCGTCACGCTCAATGGGTGGTCGACTCTCGTGACGCAAAACCGCAGCACATACGACGTGCTCATTGAAGAGATCTATTTGGAAAAGCAAAGCATAATACCAGACGACCCCCTCGTAAAACTGGGCATCGCTCTTGTCACCTCCGCGCTGACGGTGGCGATCGGGGAGAAGGCCTGGGCGGCGATCGCGGGGCCAAAGCCCCAGCCACCACCACAACCGTTGTCGTCGGGCTCCGCCCCCGCATCGGCAGCACCAAAAGTAACACCAAATTTTTTCCAAACTGTTTTCGCAAACAAGACCGAAACAATTACGGCACCCGAGCTCGTGGCGTACATGAGAAACAAGCAAGGGGCTGAACCAATCAATGCGCGCCCACCCAGCGATACTCCCTTTGCGGCACCCGGATCAAGCAGTAGTCAGGTCTTTGCCGCGCCCGCCCCACGCAACACAAATCCGACCCCTGCACCGAAACCTACGACAACACCGAGCCCTGCCTTGAGCCCGGCCCCTAGCCCGGCACCCAAAGTGACAATGACAACGACCCCTGCACCCAAACCGACGACACCGCTACCAAGAGACTCGTTGCAATCTGCACCGACCTTGGCCATCTCTCCCAACGCCCCTCAACAATCCAATCCTAGCCCAACCCCCCCCGTCCCTTTGGTGTCAAAAGCAACCCCAGCGGCAGTAGCGTCAGACCAGACACTGATTGCCAAAACCCCTCCTGTGGAAGATGCAAGCAAGATTTCTGGCGTCGACCCCCCATCGCCGAATGCTAGCAACGGAGGACGAAAGCAGGTGGGTGCAGATCTTTTCGTCAATCTGCCGGCTGCAGGCAGCAGGGCAAAGGCGAACGGGAGTGCGACTGTGGTGAAGCTTGTGACATGACCTTTGTTACTCTTAAAAAGCGATGAAGCACTGGTTTACGAGAACCGTAAAATGGGTCGAAATAAAATTATGTCAATATAAGTATGCCAAGTCTTTAAGAAAAGAAATGTCGATTGGAGCAGCAGCAGCAGTTACGGCCACCGCCGGCCAGGATGCGTGCATTCGCGGAACCCCCAAAGTCACGATGTGGAAGAAGTGCGTTCAAGTATTTGCAAACTACATCTACCACTGCCAGCTCGTTACCTCCGGGTCTGGGCAATGCAACACGTCGGCGCCCATGAAGTACAAGATTGAAGTTGCAGGAGACATGCTGGGGAGGTCATTTTTGAGGGTCGTCTTGCCGCCCGCGTCCGCCGTATGTCCCCCAGGTAAGCTGGCGCTCGACAACGTGGCGGATTTCTTCTACTACGTCAACACTGTGGGGTATGCCATGATCGACACGGTGAGCTGCGACATTGGCAATGCCTGTGCTGAAAAGCTGTCAGGACGATTCCTCGACATTTTAGATGAGTTGACCACCCCTCCCCATCTGCGGATGGACGAGTGTGTTGGCCGCTTCACCAAGGAGGTCCAGCTGATCCAGGCGGCTCAGTTCCAACAGGTGCTGATTGTCCCGCTGCATCTGTGGTTCGGGAAGCGACCCTCGAGCTTCATCCCGCTCGGGGCAATTCAGCTGCAAGACTTGAGCATCAACGTCAACTTTAACTCGGTTGATCGCTGGGTTGTGAACCGCGGCAGTCCTCAGGGCATCACCTCTTCCGCAATGTCAAATATCGCAGCCAACACCAACGTCGCGCTGCTGGTCGAGGCCGTGTACATCGACGAGTACCAACGGATGTTGTTTGCCAATCAGCCCCACACATACATTATTGAGCAGGTGCAGGAGGAGGCCATTACCTGCACCCCCTCCACCGACAAAAACCGCTATATTCAGCAAAGTCAGGCGCTGCAGCACAACCACATGGCCAAGGCGTTTGTCTGGGCGGTGCAGTCCACGTCCGCCGTGACTGACAATGGTATTTACTCGAAGCAGGGGGTCGGCGTGGTTGATCCCTTTGACTACAGCGCTCCTGATGGAGGGGAGAGTGTTGTTGACTGGGAGCTCCGCCTCAACAACAACAACATCAATGAAACAAGCATTCTTCCAGGAATGTACTTTCGCGTGGTGACCGCGGCGCGAGCATGGAACTGCATTCCTCGGCGAAACATCTACTCTTACCCTGTAGGTGATAGCGTCTCAAGTCTGGACGTCTCGGCGACGATCCAAATGTCGCGCATGGACAACCAGCTTGTTAGATGCAAGACAAAGGACACAGGTCCCCACACTCTTTACCATTGGACCTTCAACTTCAACATTCTTGTCTTGAGTGGAGGAATGGGCGGCATTCCGTTTTGCAGCTAAAAGCAGCTACCAGCTAAAACGCGTTTCTTATTTAGTGGTTAATCTTTCAAAAAAAGTAAACAATAGTAAATGCGGGTTTATTTTTGTTTTTATATTTGACGCTTCTACTTATATGTTATTGAAGCTTTATATCTTGGCATGTTTGCGGCTTGAGGGCGAGAGATGGGTTGCGTGAGCGGGGTGATCCTGCAAGCTGGTCGCGGCGGCCTTGACCATAAACGTTTAGGCGCGCGTTGCGGAACAGTTGGCACTTTACACTTATGCACCAAAGTGATCTCTGGCGATGGTTCGTAGTATCCAATAAAAGGAGTGCGAAAGCTTGCCATATGCCTATGCAGGGCTTTTCTGCAACAACAAAAACAAAAGCACTGTGATTCTAACAAATAAAATATTCCCGCACCTGGTTTTCGCAGCGTAATATATTTGGAGAATCGTTCCAACCTGAGGCCCTAAAGATGCATCAGTAAAACTTTCCAAGAAAAATGAGTCGGTCGGTGAAGTTGTATTACGGTACAAATAAGATGTAGCACAAAAATAGTATCAAGTAATAAAAAATCTGGTTAATGCTCAAGCTTCGCCTACTCTGTTATCGTTTATTTCATAACAAAAATTATCATGATGCATAATTTTATAATACTATTGGCTAATCCATTATTTTTCAATTTTTTTATTTGACAAATCCATTCAAATGAATACTATATTATTCTAGAGTACATAATAGCATGTTTTTTAAGTTATTACTTATTGTATACAATTCCCTCTATTTTAAGCTCTTTTGTCTTAAATTATCCTATCCGGTTAAATTATTCAAAAATATACAATTTATTGTATTTATCCATTATATCCTACCCAACCTATCAAAACCTCACCTATTCTATATGCCTATTTGTTTATGTTCTACCTACATAAATCCTAAAAACCTTACCTATTCTATATTCCTATTTTTTCATATTTACCTACCTAACTCTAAAAACCCTACCTATTCTAAATTCCATTTATATTAATTTCAATCTATACTTCTTAAACTATCAAAATAATACCTATTCTAAAAACCCATTTATACTATTTTTAATCTATCCTTCTAACCTATTAAAACGTTACCTATTCTAAAGACCTATCTATACTATTTTGTCAACCTATTTTAGTTTTCAAATAATCTAATTTACATTAAGTATCAACCACATGCCAATCTATTTTATCCTACTTACCAACAAGGCTTATGATAAAGCATATTAAAAATAAAAAAGATACGTTCGAAGATGATAAATGGATAAAGTACAATATATTGCAGACACGAATATCGAGGAGTGGCGTACCGTTACCAAAAGGAATTAACTTACTTGGAGGAGTGTCAAAAAGGAATTTAGCCCTACACTCAAATTCAGTGAGGAAAAAACGTTACGACTCACGTGATGAACTCAAAAGTATATCCGGGTACTTGATCGGTGTTTTACAAAACATGAGTAAACAAAATAATTTTTTTGACAAAAAACTCGGCGAGGTCGGCACACGGGCCGGGCCCAATATATATTTATATGTACGCCTAAAAAAGTTGGGTTAAAGCCAATATAAATATTTTGTCAACCATACTGGAGGTAGTACTGTAGCATGCCTGGTGTATTTGAAATTAGCGGGATGTCCTGGGAACAAAGGCGGAGGATACATCTCTGGGTGTGCCTTCCTGTTCGCCTGGGACTCACTGTCATTGTGACAGTCCTCACTCTCATGGGCTTCCGTCCAGTCAGGCCTGTTTTGTTTTGGGCGCTGGCCATGGGGGTCGTCGCCGTGTCGTATAAACTGTATACGAAAGATAAAGTTTGGTGGGACCGCCGAGTGCATTGGGGGCTCCTCGTTGCCATGCTCGGGTCTCTGGCGCTGGGGTTTGACAAAATCGTACTTTTGCTGCTATGGGGAGACCTCGCGTACTCCTACTTCATTACACTGACCTAGGCCAACGTCAGAATGTGTTTTAAATTCCAATCAGCTTTTTTTTTTGCAATCGAAACTCTTGAAGACGAGTCCATGCAGGGGATTTCCACCTGCCTGGAGCGGTTCGGACACAACTTTTACGTCCGACGCGTACTCAACCCAGCCCTCTATTCTAAACTTACGTTTTCGCGGCGCGAGAAGTTCGGGACGCCTCAGGTTCCTCGTGGCCACGAACTCTGGCTGCTTGGATTCACGATTCTCGAGAACCGCGCAGTCACTGTCTTGGAACTCATTGGAGGGGAGGACCTTTTCATCATGTACATCTGCGCCCCGGGGGGCAACTCGTCGGACCTTCACCGCGCCCGCGCGTTTTTTGTCGGCCTGTCGCAGCATCCTGGGCGGGACAAGCTTGTCTTGGCAAAGACAGACATGTGGTGTGAAAAGGTGCTGGCCAAATTGAGCGGCGAGACCTATTTCTGGAACCGCTTGCCTTTTTTAACAATTGGTTTCCCCCACCAGCCCGCCGAAGACACCCGCGGGTGTCGCGTCGAGTCGCCTTCCTCGGCCAAGGGATTGTTTTCGAATAAGGAACAACTTAGGAGACGCGCCGCAGAGCTGTGCAGTCTCGAGCTTGCGAGCCGCGCGCAAACGATTCACCGGGTTTTATTTTATGGGTCTATTTAACATATTGAAAAACTTGCGCTTTTAATGGACGGAAAGGAAAAGGCCAATCCAAGCACAAAAGACTTGAATTCCAAGACGACGGTTCCGCCATTCCTGCGGCAGCTACACCGGGGGTGGAAAAATATGGGTGTCCAACCGACACAACCAAAGTGAACAAGGAAAGGGTCGATCGTCCAGTGTTGTTGTATGTGCTAATAAACAATTTAACTTTTTATTATTTTCAAATCACGAGCACTTGAGACACGCAATGAAGCGATCGAGACCCGAAAACGCACCCCATCCCCACAACTCTCGTGAACTTAGTTTCGTGTCGCAAATCACTGCATTCAACTACCCGCACCTGGTTGACATGCCGGTCACCGGGAACCCCGTGACTCAAACGCTCCATAGAACCTTTAAAAACACGACCAACGTGCGCATGGTCCACGAGACTTTGCCCCTTATCCAAAACAACATCAGCTCGTCAAATAACACGCTGTACTTTACCGAAATATACGTCAACGGGGCCACGCCCCTGATGTGGCGCACCAAGATAGCGCCGGGGATGTATTCTGCGTCCCAGCTTGGGGAGGCTCTTCAAGCAGCCATGCAAGCAGCAGTGCCGGTGGTCGAGACCCTGCCTGGACCAACACATGTCGCGGGCGACTACACAGTGCTCTACGATGACGTGACCAGCAGGTTTGGGATCAAGTCTCGGAGCGCTGCAGTCGTGGGGGTGATTGTCCACCCCGCGCCTGCGAGGGCGGAGATGCAGGTGAGTCTGAGTCTCGGGACCAGCGAGGCGGGACGCACGCGCGTGCACGTCACGCCTCAGGGCGTTACCGCGCACAATTTGTCTATTTATGCCGTCCTTGAGCTGTACATTCAAAGTGCGTCGCGCGTGACGCGAGTCCCGAATTGCATGATTTCTCGCGCTCCAACAACACGGTCTTTTGTTGTTGATCTTGATGATTCCGAACTGGCGGGAGTGTCTCGCAGTGACGAGGTGACGGGGCGCGTAACGGTCGCGTGCAGCGAGGACAGCGTAGCCGCGACCCTGGGGTACTTACTTCCCGTCACGGACCCCGAGTTTCGGGGCACAGTCGCAAGCATACTATGTTTTGCGCCGACAGAGACGCCAAATCGGTACGTGTTTAGCCTTGACCGGCCGCACTTCTTGGAGGTGGGGGAGACAGTTGCACTGGACACTGGTCAAAGCCTTGTCGTGCAAGACGTGGGCTCGTCGACGGTGGTGACCGCTTCGTCGTTGCAACCGCTGACCGAAGATCCTCGCGGCATGCGCGCGCGGAATGCGGCGGATGGAGGCCCAAGCACACTCACGACGAGCTCGAAGAAGGCTGACCTCACGCTTAACCTTCGCGCAATCTACGTTGAGCTGGTTCTAGGCAAGCAGGTCGTGGGGAGGCTGCAATCATCGCGCTTCGGCAAGCGGGTTTACATGTCCAAGGTTCTCATGGACGGGGATCCGAACTCAATCGTGTTCCAAACCAACGCCAAGGCAACGGTATCGGACGTGGATGTACCGCTGGGCTTGGCGGATTTCAACACTGTGCGCTTGACACTCTACGATGCTCTCGAGAACAAGATTGATTTCAACGACGTGTCGTGGTCTTGTGTTCTTGAATTTTTCAGCCGGGAATAAAGAAGTTTTATACTGGTATTTTTATGGCATTGTTTTGACTTTTCAAGTGAGTCGTAATTTAATGCAAAGACTATAATAAATGGCATCAGCTGCACCGCTACACGGGAAATGAGTTTCGACGAAAAAGATCAGCACATTTGCAAGGATTGCGGAACGCCGTACCCCGAGGGAGACTGGCGGGTTTTGGAATCATACCCTTGCCAGTTTTATCACATCTCATGCAACCCCAAGGCCCAAGATTCTATGGTTTCCGAAAATGAGATAGCAGCTTTCTTGCTGGGCGCAGCCCGTGATTGTGCCAAAGTTTGGGAGTTTGAGGATGCAGAGAACAAAGACGACTTCAATAACAATGACGTCGATGCAACAAATGAAAAGGAAGATAATCAAGAGGAAGGGAATCAGGAGGAAGAGGATCATGAGGAAGGGAATCAGGAGGAAGAGGATCATGAGGAAGGGAATCAGGAGGAAGGAAATCAGGAGGAAGGGAATCAGGAGGAAGAGGATCAGGAGGGAGAAGAGGATGACGCGGAAGAAGAGGACGAGGTAAAAGACGACGATGACGCGGAAGAGGATTTAGATGACGAAGACGACAAAGAGCTGTGTACTTGTGGGGGTCTACGCGTGGGGGACTGCATCCAGCAACCGTCATCATACTGTCGCATTTACACGACGATTGTGATTGTTTTTTTGCTTATTTTGATGGTGGGTCGCTCTGAATACCAGACAAGCGACAACTACTGTATCCCTCCAGGGCTCTAGTTGTGCTCTTTTTTGGCAGATTGTTTTGTTAAATCGCAATAAAATAGATTAAAATGACTTTTTATTTTTTACTTGGCGTAGGTACAGTCTGTCAAAAAAAAGTCTTCAGCAAATGCGTAATCGTGTTTTTATTTTCATGAAGTGGGAGTTGTGAGCACATTTTAGAATGATGCCAAAAAACTTGAAACAAACCTGTCTTAAAGAAGTCGTTCGGACAAATGGCTTCAAGTCAGCCTGATATTTACCGCTTAGATCCGTTATGTGCAAAATATGTTGTGATGGCTATTGCTGCAATATTTTTGGATGTCGAAACTTCATCCGATGACGATGCTGCTGACTTTATTTTTGACACATTCAAGCTATATATGATGTCATTCAAGCCGGCAGCAGTATTGGTTAATCATTTCCAATAAATGCGTTTCTTGGCCGTCATCTCTCGCAATGATTACAGAATTTGCGTCGCCGTCACATTCCACATGGCACTCGACGACATATACGTGTCCCGTATACTCTGATTCCTTCATCGCCTTGGTGAACCTCGACTTTTTAGCGCGCGGTTCACCAATAGCGTTCTCAATGTTGTAGTTTGTCCCTGAGTACTCATGCGAAATTTCGAGTAATAGATTTTGCGCGCCTCTTTTCCCGTTGTTGTCGTAAATGTAAACGCGGTCAACATAGCTGATAAGTTTGGGGAGGTGTAACTGCGCCAAATCCGCGGCTCGTATTATTTGCTCTTCAGGGGCGGACTCTTGGGTCCGCCGCTGGCGTGCTCTCTCAATGAGGGAACTTCGCTTAACATAGGGGTACACCAATATGACTTCGTAGCCCAATTTCCGAATCCGCACCGCCTCCTTGACAGTCCATGCGATGCTGTTTCCGTTTGTCTCCCATACAATGTCGTGCCGCCTAAGCAGAGCCTTATCTAAAAGAGTGTCGGATGCGTTGTCTGCCAATTCTCGCCGGCAGGACATGTACAACTCCTGGTTCTTTTTCTTTAATTTTGTGGGCTCGCTTGAATACTTTCTACTCAACTTTTTGCGTTTGTTCTCGTACGACGGAAAGCTTTTAACAATGTCGTCAACGTTGATTTCGACGACGGTTTGAAGGGTTTTGTTGTGCTTCTCCAACACTTTCTCCATGATCGTAGCCTTCCCCGAAGCCGGCGGGCCGTAGGTGATGTAGAAATGGGGATTGGTAGACAGTTTCTCATTGAACTGAGAATTCATATACGTTCCGTAAAAGTAAGAACTAAACCCCGTCTCATTAATGCTTGTATTTGTTGAATTAGCCATTTCCTGGTTGTTTACGACAAAACGAATATTTAAAAAAAAAACTTGAATTAAAATAACAACTGTATTAATAAAAAACAGCATTCAACCCTTGACTTCATTTGTTTGCCGCTCGTAGTGACTTCCTGGCTCCTTATTTTTCCCCCAACACCCGCACCTCTCGCGAGAGGCCGAGGGGGTCCCCGTGTCTTGTTTAAACAAGCTTCTCGACCACGCAAGAACCATGCAGGGAGTGAGCCGCAAGAAAACCATAATTACTTGAAGTTAATTGCTTGGAATAAACAGTTACTTATAAAACAAGAAAAACGTGATTTTGCTCTGCACACTCAAGCGCGTGTTTTTATTGCTAACCCTTGCTCTGCACATTCACTTTGACTTCTTGCGGCTTAATGCCGGACCGCTTCTTTGCCAGCGCTTCTTTGTACCGGACAGCATCGGGTCCGCACTCTGTCGACGCCTCGAGCACGCCCACGCACGCGGCGCCAACAGAATCGGTCCAAGCAAGAAGTCTGGCGTGGTGAGTCTCGCTGAGCTCCGTCCCGGGAATCGGATAGGGTGCCTCGGAAGTGGATCCGCGTTCCCCCAAGACCATCAGAACGTCCATGCAGCAGCGCGCCCCCCCGCGCGCCCTTGACTCGCGCATTTGTCCGGGCTCTTCCAGGCCCCGACCCACGCACCCCAGCGCCTCTTCCATGCACATGATCGCCACGCGCCAGTGCAAAGCGCGCTCGACCACGGTCATGGACGGCGCGCACGCCAAGACGTAGTGCGCGCACCCCCAGACGTGCTTCGCGGCCGCTAGAGAGGCCCCGTTGGCCGCGGGTTTCGAGCACAGCGCGTGGGCGCGTTGGGCTGAGCGGATGGCGCAGCGCGCCATTGAAACTTGGACTTGGTCCACAGGGACTCCCCCGACGCACACTGAGCTCATTTCGACGTACCACCACGCCAGCCTGCACAAGACTGCCGCGGCGGGCGCGGCCATGCAGCATGCCTCGTATAGCGTGGCGCTGTTTTCAAGCAAGAGAAGGGTCCGTGCGAGCTCATGGAACGTGCGCTGTCTTGCGGGTTGACTGGGCTTGCGTTTGGTTAGTTCGCCCCATTGGGCAATTGCAACCACGTGCGCGCAATGGGCCTGGCCGGCAAGGTCGCCCGCCGCAACAAACGCATCGCATGCCATTCGCAGGCTTGGGCCAAAGTCCCCGGGCCACCCACGCCGGTGCCACATCCCAGCAATGCACAGCCGGATGTCGGCAACAAGCAGGGCGTCTGTCGCCAGATCAATGCACTCCTTGAGGAGGGTGGGCAGGAGGTCGACATCGCTTGAAAAGAAAACGGCCGCGAGGCGCGTTTCTGCAAGGTCGGTTTTAAAGGCAGCGTAGACCCACCCCGCATAGTCGGGGGGAGTGTTGTGGTGGCACAGGTGGCGGCAAACAACAAACTGGGCGTCGCTCAGCACGTTGCATGCATCGCCAAGCTTCAGCGCAAGAATGTATGCGCGCACGGCGTTTGCCAGCCCCAGCTGTGCATCCCCGCTGCTGAGCTGCGCCTTGGCGATTTCATTGTGCATCCGAGCTTGCGCCAGAGAGGTTTCGCGAGGCTGGGTTGGGAAGCTCTGCATTTCCATGGGCGTCGCCAGGGGCACCCCTCCAAACCAAACGAGCGCCGAGGTCGACCTCAACTCCGCGTCGCGGGTCCGCTCAGTGATTCTCAGAATTGCCGAAAGGTTGCAAAACAGGTCTGCGATGCTCGAGGGACTGCACAGCTTCAAGTCTCTAAAGTTGCCGGCAAACAAGCCCACGGAAACAAAGTTGGACTCGTTTCTGGCAAACCAGTCTTTTGCGCTCGCAGCGTCTGCGAAATATGTATTAGACCCATGATTGAAACCCGATTGATAAAAGAAGGTCATACCTCGAGTCAATAGCAACCGACGAACGCGCTCGCACTTTTGTCCCATTGCGGCACAAAGCCGCGAGAAATCTGAATGATGCAAACTGGAAGCGTCGGTCGAGATCCGTGAGGGACTGATGCTGATGTTGTAGTGGGGGACGTTGAACCCAGTCTCGTCAAGTCTCATTGTGCGTGTCACGTCTGGGTGTTCGGAAACGCTTAGCGCCCCTAATTCATCAAGAAGGGAGACGTCTGCGCCACATGGCAGAATGTACAGAAAGGCCAGCATTTTTCGAAAATAGTTGCTGTGGAGATTTTAGATTGTGCTCTTTTAACGGCAATATAAAGACGGGTTCATGAGAATTTTTACTTGTTTATTCTTTTTCGTGTAAATTTGCCAAAGTAATTAATCATGACTTTTCCATCGAAAATTAAAAATTCACATTGCTGGGTCCACGTGAACTTTTACTATGTATTTGTAGTGACATAATTTCAGGACAAGTAAAAATGCACATAAAAGTTCCATGCGTGTCTTGACCTGATTTTCTTTTGTGATTCGAAAACAAATGACTTCTTTTCGGTTTGAATCCCCACTAAATAAGTGTCCTTTGAAGATTTGGGAAAAAAATCGTCCAAATCATTGTAAGCAAAGACATTGATTCTACCCTTGCGTTCCGAGAACTTTGTCGGGCGAGTGCACATTTGGGCATACCAGTATTATTATTAAATTAGTGCGGGGATAGCAACATGCCTGATGCGTTCAAACGCATATTTCCAGAATCACAATTGAGTCGACCAAGGATGTCCATCTTTTCGCAAGCCCAGCCTCGGATTGAAGAGTGGCTTGAAGGAATTCCACCCCCAGTTTGGCCTCACGAGATAGACGCAGCAGAAGCCGCAGTACAATGCATGAAAGATTCATCTTATCAAAACAAGGCCCTGGTTGAGCTTCCAACAAAACCGGGGTGGCAGTACTTTAGCGGTGCGAAAAAAAAGTATTGGTCGTGTTCTCTTTAGCTCAAATCAAACTGTAAATCAAGACGAAATCAATGCCTTGCTCCGCCAACATGGTGCGTTAAAATATGGATTGGTGTGCCTTGCCTGCAAATGATTGCAGATCGTTTTGATTTGAATGATTTTAACGAAATCTTGGTTCCCGTTGCCAATACACCGCGGAAGGAGGGGTTTGGTCGGCGCGAGACTTTTGTGAATGCTACAACACGGCACACCCAGGGCACGCAACCAGGTTCGTGGAAAACGACCCAGCTAGCAACCTCTCAGCGTTTTTGGAAAACCCGCTTCCAAGAGTCATTGTTGTTTGCGGTCGACTCTTGGAAGGGTTTGACCGCTATTTATCGACGAGTTGCCCCGCAATCGAAAGTACTGCTTACGCAGTTTGTTGAAAGGTAGGTGGCTTCAATTTTCAAGATCGATATCTTTAGTCTTATATTCACCAATCTTTAGAGCCGTCCGCAAAATAAGCGACGGAGACCCGATCACTGCTCTAGTCTTGTTGCACGTGTTGCTCGGGCAAGAGAGCAACTATAACCATATCAACGACGTGATGCCGATGGATTAGATCCAAGAGGTGTTTGATTGGTGGAGTCTTACAAGAAATAAATAAAAGTTTTGCTATCTTTCAAACGTCATTTAAGTAACTCATCCTTTTTGGCACGTTTGTTTTTCTTTACAGCTCTCGATAGGCTAAAACATTTACTTACTGAGCTATTCAGCTCGAGCCTTGCGGGACCTCATTCACCACCACGAAATTCCCCCGATGAAAAAAGAGGCAGTGACCCCTGCAACTATGGTATAAATAAGATTGGCACTGTCAATCCCCGGAAGCTGGGGATTAGGACCAGGATTAGGGGTGGGACGGGGGCTGGGATTGGGGTTGGGATTGCGGTTGGGATTGGGATTGGGATTGGGATTGGGATTGGGATTGGGATTGGGATTGGGATTGGGATTGGGATTGGGATTGGGATTGGGATTGGGATTGGGATTGGGATTGGGATTGGGATTGGGGCTGGAATTAGGTACCAGAGACCCATCAGGACGTACATTGATTGTGTCTTTGCCAATGATGCAAGTCATGTTTTGAGTAATGCCATCGATGTTCACGATGGTGCTGTCCTCGACATTGATGATGTTCGTGCAAGCCACCTCGCACTTGCTGAGGTCGGTCTCGACGCCTGACCGTCGCCGCAAGGTGTAGGCGTTTACGCCACAGGTGATTCCCGGGATCTGCATCGTCGGGTCGTCGACCTCTTTGCCCCGGAAGCTCGACCACGCCGAGGTGTGCTTTCCTATCTCGTTCCAATACGTCAGGAACATGGCCTCGCCTGTGGGGTGAAGAATGAAGTAGCTCGGCCCGCCCTGCTTGATGCCCCCCACAAAATCCTTTAAGGTTTTGTACGCGGTGTCGACGGTCACGAGAGACCGGTCTGATTTGTGGTTGTCTTTGCGCGCCATCAGCGCGGCGGTCCCGGGGGGCAGGTCCATGCGGAATAACGTTTCACCAAAAAACGAGATAACAAGGCGAGGATCAGGCGTCAGCGTGAGGCGAACCGGGTCTGGGAACCCGGCCAGCGGCACAGACAGGCCGGCTCTCACGACAGGCAGGATGTAGCCGCCTTTTTTGTGCTCCATGGCCCACATCACGTTCCCTTTTGCAATGGCGAAATCTGTGGGTGGCCATACGGTCGACAAGGCATCCGCAATAGCATCTGCCGTACTGGAAAATTATCCGCTGCTTTTGCTTTGCGACTTGCCCATTTCATGAGGACAAGGGAAAATAAATTTAAAATTTCAGAAGTCTGATTTGGCGATGGCGCTACAAGGTTTGCATTCATCTATTTTTTTCAATAGTGTTATTCGGGCTACAGTTGACAAGAAATCAAGGGAGAAAGTCACAAGTCGTGAGAGTGCATAAAAGTTCAGATCTGATTTAGGGCTAGGCTGGCCCGAACCTGAAAGTTTTTTTCAATATCAAAAAAAAAATCAATTGTGTTTGATTTTTTTTTGCGGGGCTAAGGCCGAGGAGATCCATATATTGCGTAAAAGTTCAGAGTTGTAAAGTGCTATTTTATTAAACATGTCTTCATATGAAAAATTGTGTTGTGAACTTTTACTATCTCATGTTTCTTTTTTATTGGAATCGCCGTTGATGAGATAGAAATTGAGAGAACGACGTCAAATGTTCAAAGTCGTGTCCTGGAACATCGCTGCGCAAAACGGGAACCCTCTCGAGTACCACGATTTCTTAGAGGCACGCGCTTTTGAGCGGCGCCTGGGCGAGCTGTCCGGCGTCCTTGTATCGGACCTGACCCCGCCACTGGACTATATGCTTGCTGCTTGTTGCCGCGCTGCTTTGGGTTGCGTGAGCCTTTCCAAGGCCGAGACCGACGCTTTCAAGAAGATCGTTGAGAGCAAGCTGATGCACCTCCCAGTGAATGAGTTTTTCTTCAACAACAAGAGCTTCTTTCGCGGAAAGTGGCTGAACAAGGCCAACAAAGAAATCTACAATGGCGTGGAGCAGCCCCCAACAAGCATCATTCACGGAGGCTTGCCCAACGGAAATTCGACCATTTTTTTTGATACGTGGGTGTCTGTTTGGGGCTCCAGATTAGTTTCCAGGCCCTCCCTTTACGAGGGCATCTCGCCTCAAGCATGCCAGCTCCTGCACACCCTCACGCTCGTCATTTTTGAGCTCGCGGTCAACGGTGTCGTGCACGGGTCGGACCAAGACGGGGTGGCTCTTTCGAGGGCCTTGTCCAGCCGCGTGCTCTCGCCACGGGACACTGCGGCCAGGCAAGTCTCGTTTGTGTACAATCTCATATGCGGCTCGGGGGAGTGCGCGGTCATTACGCTTCAGGAGGCCAGCGAGTCCACCTTGGCGGCGCTGGGGCCCCTCCTACACGACGACTATGTCCTGATCAGCGACCCGAGACCTGTGCATCGCAACCAGCAAAGCGTCATTTATGTCAACCGGCACGCTTTCCCTTGCGTGGCGCTGGACAGCGGCATGACCGAGATGCTCAAGTCTGCCGTCCCCGACTCTGTTGTTGCCGCAGGGGATGGGCACGTGTTTGCGTCTGTTCATGCCACGTCGGATGGCCTTGGTCGCGGTACGGTCGACCAGATGCTTGACATTCTGAGTATTGAGAGCGTGGTAGTCGTCATTGGCATTGACGCCAACACCACCGCCGACACCGCGCGCGAGTTCCTTGAGGCGTGTCAGGGCAAGCGCTTTGACTGCACCAACAAGGAGCTTCGACCCACGTCGAGCAAGTCGCGGACGTGTCTGCAGTACCAGCTGCAAAAAGCATCTTCTTTTGCAGAGAAGTCCGACGAGACCCCCAAGGACTTTATTCTGACGTACGCCGCAACCGCGAGTCTTGCTGAGTCCGAGATTGTGTACTCTACAAACGATTCCAACGACCCAAGCCGGACCAGCGCGACTGTTCCGCGAATGCCACATGCCGGTCTGCCCAGCGACCACGCGGCCATCACAGCTTTCATTCAAGAAAGAAATATTGTGGGATAAGGCCAAGCTTGAACCAATAGTATTAAAGAAAAATTGTGCACTGAAAGTTTTTTTAAATATACTAGTCACCTTAAACAGGCATGTCTGGGAATGGAATCCTAGTATCACAAAATCCCGAAAGGAACAACAAACAAAACCCAAATAATGTTGAAGCTGCTGAGATAGATCTTCAGCAACCCCACGGTCGGACTGATAGGATTCGTGCGCTCATCACAAAAACCGAAATTCAAGGCATTCCAAATTTTGGCAACACATCCGCGATGAATGCAATTATCCAGTTCCTTTTATGCATTCCAGGATACGAGAGTTTACTCTATCAAAGGTATGACGAGTTAGAAACAAATAACAATAATTACAGAAGCGATGCGTCAATCAAAGGCCTTTGCCTTTCTTTAATGGACGTGCTGTGCTTTATGCGAGGGGGTTGCGAGCGAGTGAAAATAGGTAATGAGAAATAAAAACGAGAAAAACAGCTTAAAGAATTTATTTTAAAAATAATGAAAGAACTTCATTCCATTAACATAACAGAAAGAACTAATGATCCAACAATACTTTTTGTTGCGTTGTTATCTATCGAACATAGTTTAGAAATCATCTTCAAAAATACCATTTCTCACAATTCAATGCCTAAATTCAAAACAAAAGCTCTTACTACTAGTACGTCGGATAAATATATACAAATCGAAATCAATGATTGTTGACATAAACATGATCAAAAATTTTACAGTGTATACTGAAACTCCGGATTCCATTCCTCCATTCTTGATTGTGAATTTAGAGCGAACAATGGCATAACATCAATGGTCAGGATCGGATAATGTTAAATTTAATGATTTTTTGATTGGGTTTCATTGGAAACATTACAACACCAGACCAAATCAATCAGCAACACATGAAGAATGCGAGTACACTTATTATGAAGTTGAGGCCATTATTATGACGAATAATCATGTAAATTGGCTTTTACGGAAAAGTGATTTCCAATGGATTAAAGTAGATGATGATAAAATAACTGATTTATTTGGTGGTACAGCTTCTTTATCATTGTTAACGGGCACATGCGGACTTTATTTGCCAAGAAATAAATAAATATGAACCTCATGCCACGTATATTGTATTGCTGAAATTCAAGAAGAATAGTTTTGTGAATTCCAAAAAAAAACTGCAGCAAAGTTTTTTTAATCCACATCACAATATAATCAAGCATAGCTCAATGGGTAGTACCACAAGTTCAGGTACTCAATCCGTCGGCCCCATTCGCAATTCCTCGGCGTTTGTTTTTAGAGGCAATGGGGATAATAATAACCAAGACCCCCAAAAAGATTCCAATGGTAACAATAAACAACCTCCACCCCACAGTCGCACTGATAAGATTCGTGCGCTGATTACAAAAAACGATATTCAGGGTATTCCGAACTTGGGCCAGACGTGCGCGATGAATTCCATCATCCAGTTCCTTTTATGCATTCCAGGATACGAAAGTTTGCTCTATCAAACATATGACGAGTTAACCACCACGCAAAGCCAAATTGATTTGACAAAAAAAGAATTTTGCCTTTCTTTAATGGATGTGCTGTGCTTTATGCGAGGGGGTTGCGATCGAGTGCGGGTAAATTCTAACAATATTGATACTAGAAATAATGAGCTTCAAAAATATATTTTCGATATGATGATGTTATATGATTTATTATTGAAGTTGAAAAATATTCCTGATAAAAAAAAATATTTCTTTATTGATAGAAAGTTTCAAAAAGAAATGAAATCGAGTGGGGATATTTTAAATGAAATCTTCAATTCTTCAATCCCTCAAAATTTTGAGCTTCATTTAAAAACACGAATTTATACTGAACCGGTTCAGGGACCACCTTATTACGCAATTGACGATTGGTCATCACTGATTGTTGATATGAACATGATCTTGCAAGAAACAATTTTCACTGAAGATCAAAAAACCGTCCCACCATTCTTGGTTGTGACTTTAATGCGGCAATTTCAACAAAAACAAAACAACTTCACTACGGTCAATGCTCAGTTAAATAAATATGCTGATAATATAAATTTGTGTCAGAGGAAATCAAAAGAATCATTTGAATGTAATAGGATCGAATATTATTGTGAAGCTATAATAGTACAAAGGAGTTCGCATTATTGGCTTATTAGAAAAAGTTTTCCATCTTGGATTTCTATTAACGACCAATATATCAGTCAAATAGATAGCGGAATTTTGAATGGTATGCTTCAGTATGGAGAATATGGCCTTTATTTACCTTGTAAGTAAACGACATGGTATTTGTTTTACTTTTAGATCAGAGGCTTCATTAATGTCTTTCAAACAAACTATCTCGATATAAAAGTTCACATGTATATTGATTTTAAATATTACACAAGAAGCTTTTTTAAAGCCAAACAAAAGCTCAATGTTTCGAAAGTGGCCACATCCTAAAGTGTTTCTTTTCCTTTATAAATCCAAAAATTAATAAAAATGTTTTTGAGATCATGTGATTAATTTCAAATGTCTACTTGAAGAATTTTTCAAGTTATCTACTGACATTATAGAAAACTTGCACCTTGGACTGTTTTCTGATACTTTTAATTCAAATAAACATGGTCGATAACGACCGCAGATAAAGTACGTTTCTTGATGTAAATTGCATGGCTCTCGAGCTTCGTAGCGATAAGCCTCGCCTTTATCTAAAAGTTAGACTGCTCTGGTTTATAAACCTGGACTTGGTCATGTGAAGATTCACTCGTGTCAAACGCCCCTCGCAGTCGATTCTCGAGGGATATAATCAAGGGATTGATCGCGGCGACGGTGGCCCCCGTGATGATTCCCGTGTCGAAGCCGTCGCCAATGAGCCCAACAAGGAACCCGCGAATGAAGCCTCCAAGCGCGCTGATCAAGAGGTCGCTCCGCGAGTGTCGCGTGTCCTGAAGAAGCATGAGGAGCATGGTAATTGATAGAACCGCGGTGTAGGTAAGGGTAAAAAGCGGACTGAAACGAGGCATACGTACTTGTTTACTTGCCACTGGTGCCGAGCAAAATGGGGTCGGGGCATTATAAGTACTTTGAAAAAAAAACATAATTCATTGCAACTATTTATAAAAAGACATACGACCCAAGTCCAAAAGTCCAAGAGTCCCGAAGTCTAAAAACAGACACATTCGAAACACTTGTCACCCCAAAAGCCTTAACATGAGCTTATACCATTTTTCCGCTCCAGTTTTCTTAAAAATGACTGTCGGTATTTAGTCCTAAACTGTCAATCGTCACTCTTCATCTGGTATGGCGACAACACAACATCACCTGCTCATTCGAATATGGCTAAATAAAAAGGTCATTCCAATTCCACGATTCTAATTCCAGAAGTTCCCCTTTTCAAAAGACGCAGTTTTTTTTTATATGTTGCAGTATTGGAAACTTGAAGAAAAGCAGACCAAATGTTGATGGAACAAAGCCAAACGAATTTCTCGCACAGGTCTCAGTCTCGCACGGATGTGCGTCTTGTATCAGGGTCAACGACGCTTTCAGAAGTTGATTGCGGCAAGTTCCTGGTTCTAAAGCTCGTGGCCAATACAAGCTTGACGCTCCCGGTCGCTTCGTCGTGCATCGGATGCCGCATTGAAGGAATGATTGTTGAAAACACTGGGGGCTTCTCGCTGGCCATTGCTGGAGACAATGGAAGCAGCTCGCAGCTTGTTGGATGTTACGGGGAGGCCGCCCTGAATGTGGACGGCACACAGTTTGGTCCTGTCGCCAATGCTCCGGTTGGTATGACGTTCACCTTTTTTAGCACCGGCACGAAATGGTGCATCCGGGTGTCAGGGTCCCGAGCCCCAATTAATGGTGCTATTAATTTCACATTTGACAGTGGCGATGTTCCACCAGTAGATGACACACCAGTAGATGACACGCCAGTAGCCGCAGCCGCAAATGTCATCATTACACCCACCCCGCCCAATTTGGTTTTACCTCCCGTGATTAACTTGCCCGTCACAACCAATCCCAAGTTTATTCAGACCTTTGGAGACTTGCAGTTTGACATGAACGACTTGAACGCGAGCGTCGTCAGGGCAATTGAGCGCAATCTCAGGCTGACTTGTAAACCAGGCAAGAGGATTATTTTGGACGGAGCGCTGGAAGTCTCAACGGCCCCTCGTTTTTCAAGGCGCAAGTTCACGCCTCAGATCATCGGTAAATTACAAAACACGGTAGTTACCTGGCCAGACGCGTCTGTGTCGTATCCAATCAAAGACATCACTTCCACTGCCGACCAAAAATTCATTGCCAACACTGATGGCATGTATTTGGTCACGTGGACCGTTAACTTTGGGAGCAGCTCGGTAGACGCGGACCTAAGCACGTTTGTAACCGTTTTAGGTTCACCTGCAACCTTTGGAAAAGTTACTGTTCCCGGGTCTCCGCGACCCGTCACGTTATCATCGTCCGTCCTGGTTTTCTTGGCGGCAGGATCCCATGTCAGTGTTTTGGTATTCCATACCTTTGCAAACTCCATCTCCGTTCCAAGCGTCCAAGGTACCAGCACCAATTTCGACATGCAATTAACAATGGTGAAACAGCTTTAATACAGGTGCTACCCTTTGACCTGAACCACCATGCCCATTACCCCAAATGCACTTATTCACAGCAATGCACTCAAGGCCCCATTTTCTTTTTTCGTGTAGTACTCATATTGTAATCTTGGACATGACACAAAGATAATTACTTACATTAGTGATTATTATCAGGCTTAACCTTGTACCTTGTTTTTTAATTTGCATTAATAAAAGTCGGAACTTATACTATGTAAAAAACCGCATAAAATAGCAATCTTCGAGTCCCCAATAAATTATATTTAACAGAATGTCTTTACCTTATATTCGGCAAAGAGGTTGGCGAATCAAAAACACCCCAATTTCAAGGCTATGTTTATTTCCAAACTCTCAAAAGTTGTATTATAAATTCTATTTGACAGAAATATCGTGTTTGCGGGAATGCACCCAGGCATCGCATTTTACTTTTTTAATACCAATCAAGCTTAACACAAAGCTTGCCCCAACCCCCCAACCCTAACGCTAACCCAACGTCTTTTTCTATTTTTTTATTCTATTTCATCAGTACATCATTAAATAATTATACTCTGGAAAGTTCAATTCACTGAGTTTTGGCAGTATACTTGATCATGACGATATTGTGCGTTTGTTTTTTTCTGCTGATGTTTTGCATTTGAAATGTCTCCCTGTGCGCATTACGGAAACAAAGGCGAGCGACGGTGCTCCCAATACTTGGCCCCTCAATCAGGAAATAACGATACAAATATAGGAACAAGAAAATGAAGTTTGCAAACTGGACTTATATCACAAAAACCTCTGATGAGTCCAGGAGTAAATGTACATTTCTGTTTTGATGGCAGCTCACTTTGAATTTTAGTTATCAACACAAAAAGAAAGCTTTAGAACAAACTTTCAATGACAATGACAAAAGTTCTAAAAAAAGAACTTTTATATGGTCCAGGTTTTCAGGCTTTTTTATTTTATATGTTTAAGTAAAAGGACCACTGCACAGAAATAATGAACAACGAAAACTTCGTATCCTTCATTGAAAATAGGTACCTGGGAGGGACCGTAACTAAAATAAAACTGTCTGGCTATAATTTTGAAGAGGAAATAAACTCGGAAAACCCGGTTGCCTATATCAAGGCCAATTACTCAATTTTAAAAGGAAAAGTCACTACTTCCCTCGACTCCTCGACTTCTCTTCAAGATTTACAAAGAAAATTCTTTGTGCCGCCAGAGACAAACCAAACCGCACTTGTGATTCTGCCGCGCAGTCAGCCACTGACGGAACTGCCCTTTAGACATGTACTCATTGACGTTGCATGGTGTCCCCTGCTAGGAAATAATGTAATGGTGCGCCCGTATGCGCGGGAGCGGGGAGATTGGACGTTGGGGGGTGTTAAACGTGAGATTAGGTGGGACAGTAGGTACGATGGGTGGAGCCAAGTCCAAGATTTTTTTTCAAATCAAAATATCATGGAAAGTGATAAAAGTAGTTTCAAAAAGCTGAAAGACCTGATCAGTACTTTTTCTAACCCTAAGCATTATTTTTTCGGAACAATTTTTCGCGTTTTTGTGCCCACGGAGGCCGACTTTCAGAGAATTCCGACTTATTTCCATACATTTGAAGATAACTTTAAAGGAACAGTGCTCAATGAAGGGGTGCATTCCAATCAAGGTCTTGCCGCAGCATTTGCCAAAGCCACACCGTTTCTCATAACTATGACTTTGCGCGATTATAATGATAATAACCCATCATACACGGAATATGGGACTAGATACAACTTTCTTAGGCAGCTCGCAGGGCACGGCCAACTGCAACTCAACAAAGTTGAGCATGCACGTGTCTTTAGCAAAATCAAAAACCAAAAACCCGGAAACCCCCCCCACCCGGCCGCATCTCTTCCACTCGATCTCATAGTGGAAATCAACAAATATATTTGTAACCCAGTGCCATATGGTCGTTTACCCTAAGTCTAACTATTAATGATGTACTGATGGGATATAGTAAAAGAATAATAAAACTAAAGACTCGATTTTCGCTTGATTTATATTGAAAAGAGTACAGTGCAATGCCTGGGTGCGTTCCCGCAAACACTGTATTCGGTCTTAAATCAGACTTGTCAAATATCTTTCCTCCAGAAACATTGTATTGGATCCACTTTTCGTTTTCTTCGTTAAGGTTGCGTCGAAAAAAAAAACTGATGTGCTAGCCCGCCGACCCCTAACGCAACTGCTCCGCAAATGCTTCATAGTAAAAATTCGCAATATTTAGAAACAAGTGGTAAATGACACTTAATGAATAAAGCAAAAATTTCCCAAGTAGATTTTTATTTTTGCGAGCACGATTATTGACAATCAATAAATCAAATAAAATTTCACAAAACTAAACATTTAATATTATTGATTTTTTTTTATTAAGATTTTAATTTTCGTGCTGTGCCGGATCTCCCGTGTCTTGACATTTGCAACTTCCGGTGTTTGATTCTGGTTTGGTTCGCGCGCCACCCAGAAACCTGCATGAATTGTGGCGTTCATGGGTCGAGCAAGGACATTATTATTGATGTGGATTTTAGGGTTATAATTATGGATTTTAACCCTAAATCCTTGCGACTCGCGTGGCCATTGTGGGGGGCGGCATTGGCCTCGGCCCTCGTCTGACTTGCCTTGAAAACCAACCATAAATCACTTGTAGTTCACGGTCCATTCCAACTTTGGAAGCTGGTCGAACCATAAAAGAAGAGAGGGATGAGGGGCAGGAGTTTCTGCACAAAGTGAGGATGATTGGAACGCGCATGTAAAGCAGCTTGTTCATTTTCATGACAATCTCAAGTATCTCTTTTTGGCATGGCTGTTTTTATCGACTTGAGCTCAACTTTTATCAACCATGGATGTTGTTTACTTTGGTTGCTTGAATTTATGTACACCCCCACAAATAAATGCAAAAGGAAATTACAAATCAAAGCTCTGTTCTTGCATATTTTCAACCATGACTGTATCAAGAGGGCAAAAATTGCGGTCAACGGTCAATGCCCAGCCAAAGATTTGAAGTTAAGTTCCAAAAAAAAAGGACAAATCGGAATAAACCCCCAAAATCCCATCAACGCCTGCAATCGAGAACGTCATCGATTCGCTCGGACCTGGGGGTGGTTGTCCGCAGCAGCTGCACTGATACGCGGCCTGGGTTCGTTTTTCTTTTGTTTGAGTCATCAATTTCATTATTTCACATTCTGCAGGAAGCATCCTCCTCGGTCCATTTGAATGGCGGGCACTGCGACCAAGCAATCTGGCGAGCATCCTCGGCCAGAAACATCAAGCGAGAACCTTCATTGGCTGGACGATTATGGGCACTACAAACTCAGATACAAGGAGGCCTCCGATCTCGCCGATCGGGACTTGCTTGTGAGTTTCCGAACCAAGATCGAGCGGGACGTCCACGACACGGGTGAGGCCATCGAGCCCCAATCTCCCAATCACACCCAAATTTATGCATTTGTACCTTGCACAAGCTACAAGGTAGAACCCTAAACCCTGACTCTAATTCTCCAAATGTATGGATGGTCCTAGATTTAGTCGCGATAGTTATGATTCTATGCCCCCCAATATCTGAACGCAGTTGGTTCCGTCCACGAGAAGCAGGGGGACTGGAGCCTCCTGAGGACCGCTAGGTTCGAAACCATGTGCGCCACAAGAGAAGACCCGAAAACCCACGTGCACGCGATGCGGGTCAGCAATCCCGAAGAGTTCCTGTCCCTTCCGCGGGAGTATCTCGGGGAAGAGATCCGGTACGAGTCGATGATGACGGATGATGACCACCCCCTCCGGACCTTTTTTGAGCTGCGGCCGTGCCCTGGCATGGGTTTTGGCGTGTTTGTCCGCCCCGATTTCATCAACATCGAGACCGAGTATGACCCTGCGACTCAGAAAAAACGCAAAAGAAGGTCGCGGGCCAGGCAGGCTCCCTGCCAGGGCGTGCCGGCAGGCACGGTGATTCCGTATGGCCTGGGAAAGGACGTGACAGACACGGGACCCGACGACAACGATGAGTACGCCATTCGCATCGGGGATCGCATCCTCTCGTTCGCGCACGACCGGACCCTCGCGAGCTTCGTCAACGACCCTCGAGGCACGGGCCTCGAGGCCAACAGCATCATAGTCGGGGACGGGGACACTGCGCGCATCAGCATCCAGCTGACAAGAACGGTCGCCCAAGGGGAGCAGATCCTTGTATGCTACGGCGACGAGTTTTGGAATCACGACCACTCCAGGGTTGGCCCCAAGCCCGCGCGGCGACCCCCGAAGCCCGTGGTTGTGGACGGGAAGGCAGACCCACGCTCGCAGGAAGTATACGCGCACTACTTTTCGCCGGACAATCATTACCCCAACTTTCTGCAATACAACACGATGCATGGGGCATACGGGACCCGCGGGAGCGACTTCATCGTCATTGACCGGAGCTACCGCGAGAGCATCAAGCTGCACGAGTGTCTCGATCAGGTGTACGGGCGGGACTATCTTGAGCTGCACATAGACTACAGCGCGGAGATGTGGAGCTTCCTTAGGTGGCAAGGCGTGCCCTATGGACCGCTCACTCTCAGAATGCACAAGATGTGTCTGCGGGGGTGGCCCTTCAACGAGGGGGTTTCGGAGCCTGACGATGCTTCTGACAGCCACTCAGAGTCGTCATTAGACTTGAATCACAGTCACTGGCAGCTGCCCCCCACGCTGGATTTTGAACCGGTCCCCGCGGTGCCTGACACTGAAAAAAGAAAGCCCAAGGGATTGTCAGCAAGGAAAAAATACCGGAAAAAGAAAAGGGACAAGGAGCGCAGTAAAAGTCAAATGTGAACAATTGCTCAGCAATGCGTTTTTGTTTTGGATTCTCTTGTCGTGAAAACGATACTTTTATTCCGACATATGACGCCCATGGCCCATTTAACCCTGCAAAATGAATCAATAAAACTTGAGCAAATATCAACACACCTTTTACGACAAGTCCCATGATTCGCGGCACCTTTGCATGAAACAGCGGCGGGGCTCATCAGTCTCTAACGTCTGATCAGGCTGCGCCTCATTGCATAAAATTGGACCCAGACACTCCTCTACGACGTGATGCAAACCCCCCGCCACGTCGCGCTCAAGGCACGAGCACCGCAGGGTCATTTCGCCGTAGTACTTTTGAATGATCCTGTGGGCCCTTCTTGTCACCTTGAGCAGGCGCTTTTCGTGGAACTTGCCGTCGCATGCGTCCCTCCACGCCAGCATCGCGAGGCGGCTTGAGTTGACCGCGCTTTGGGAGTTGTAGTGGCTTGGGCCGTAGAAGACGGGGTAGTTTCCGAAAGAGAGCTTCGCCTTGGCGTTGAAAACACTGCCGATGCCCCCCAGCGCCCCCGAAAGCCAGCAAAGCACCCGCGCGCGGGAGCACGAGCGGTTGGCGAGGAATGCGCTGCAGAACTTTGCCCAGAGTGAGCTCTGCTCTGCGGGGCTGAATGGAGAGCCCCGATCCGAAAAGTCGTGGCCGGCAAAAAAAGACAGCCAAAACCGGCACCCGGCCTGGAGCTCAGAAACCGAGAACAGCACAAAGATGTACTCGTGAAACGGCAAGGGTCTGAACTTGGTAACGCCGTGCAGACACGTCCTCTCCTCCAGCAGGCACTGGTAGACGTAGTCGGTCGCCGTCGCAAACTCCGAATCGCAATCCAAATGGGGGTAGCGCGCCGCAATGTCCAGAGCCCCCATGCCCCGGCACCACGGGCACACCAAGCAATCCATGACTTCAGACCCGGGGGCGTCAAGACACGCGCTGCAGTAGAGCAAGTGGTTCTGAACATCGGGGGGGCAGCGTGGCTCCTGGAAAGGGGCGATGCTCGACGACACGCCGTGCCTGCAGACCGCGCAGACGCGAATAATGGGGAACGCGCCCGAGCGCCAAAAGTTGTAGTCGGGTCCAAAGTGGATGATTTCTTCGTCGTCCGAGTCCCTGTTGGCGTGCGCGAACCCTGATTCCGGGGGCGGCTCGTAGAGTCGGTCTCGAATGACGTGGATAAACACAAATAGGGCCACTCGAAGCTCGATCTCCGGCGGAACGTCGGAGCACGCGGACCCCATGTGCGCCACCCTGTTCCAGGCCAGCACGTCGCCCAGGGTGGCAAAAGGCTTCACTCCGTGCGGCGCCTCGAACCCGTCGTGGCGGTCCTTTTGCAGAAAAACAGTGCCCCGTTGGTCGTGGCACGGCAGGAGGATCGAAACCCACTCCCCAATGTCTGCGTGTGGATCGTCGTCGGTGTGGAGGGCTTGGGAGATTCCCCCCGCAGGAGTTTGCAGCAGGAACGACATCCCTTCAACCTTGTAGCGCGCACCCGATGCGGGAAACCCTAGCGCGGGCATCAGCACGGTCGTGGCGAGCTCTTTGACTGCCTCGAGGTCGGCGAGCGCCCCCTCCGGGAACGGCATCTGCCGCGAGTACTTGCCGGAAGCCCAGTCAAGCAAGGGCACGCTGGCGCGCGCAGACGCCCTGAACTCGTCGCGCGCCCCCTCAAAGGTGACGGGGACCACTTCTTGGCCAAACAAGTTAAGCCACACCAGTCCGGGCTTGGGCCTGAAGCTCGGGGGGTCGAAGAAGTGACGGCACAGCCTCAAAACACGCTCTGCGACAGAATCTACTCTTGTCAGCATCTTCAAGCCAGAAACCCCACAGTGACTCCACGATCTGACAGTGTCGGCGACAAAATTTTGATCTTCGGGCGCGGCTTCATCGCCACCGTCACTGCTTTCTCTAGAGGAAGTGCCGGAGACTTGATGTTGAGCGTGAGGTTCGTCTCCGTCAAAGTGTCCAGCTGAAGATCGGATCAAAAGTGTCGTGGATTTCAGCAGATTCAAAGCCCTAGGGCTCGTGAATTGGATGGGTTCGGGCACCTTCAGCTCAGTTTGGTCCAAATCAGTTGGGATGTCCTCCTCATGGCGCATCAAAATGGCCTCTATCTCGACACCCGACGCTTGTTGCCCCGCCTCCGCATCGCCATGAGATTGATTTTGATTTGCAAATGCACTCTCCGGGTTCGGCACTGGGTTGACTCCATGCTCGTTTCTTGGGATTGGTGCGTGGGCTCGAAAAGGAACATGACTTGTCTCAAGAGCGCGCGATTGTAATCGGGCCCTGTCGTGAGTTGACATGGACTCGACATGGACCATCTGGTTCCTTGTTCGAATGCACGTCTTGGCACTCATGGACTTGATCGCAACGACCCCGATCCCTCGAACAAGATGAAACGCGTCGGTTTCCCGGCACCGGAGCCAGACTCGGTCCGACTCTTCCAGCAGATGAGCGAATGCGCTGTTGGCGGTCTTCGACGACCTTGACTGGGCCACGCAACTGCCCAGCCCACAGCCCCTTTTTGGAACCTGGTCCTCCCGCAACACCAAGGGAACGACAAACCAGGGAACATCCGCAAGCGGGATTGCGGCCCGCGCCAGGATTTCAGCCTGAGTTGGAGTTTTAGTGATGAGTCCGTCGACAAAAGTGACCCAGTCGCCGGCCCGGACATTGACGTCGCAGCTGACTTGTCTGCTGGTGTGCTTGAAGCTCACTCGGTCGAACTGCGTTGGGTGATGCGTCGTCGGGAACGCAATCACGCTGTATCCGAGTGAGTAGCCGGCAACGCGCGTGACCACGCTCAGGGACCATGCGCATGTTGCATGTTCGGCTTCGACGCTGAAGAAAACATACAAACAAGGACAGAGTGACGGCACTGAAAATAAAAGAATGAAATAAAAAGAAAAAGAGAGTATACAAAGCAAGCAATTTCCGCAAATCCAACCCGGATCAACAGAAAACGCAGACAAGGTTGGTTCGTTTTTGTGGATCCAACCCGGATCCCCATCACGACCGCAGATCAAGCATAAAAAGAGGACCAACATGGCAGTTCCAAATAGACAGGTTCAAAAAACTCACAAATTGGCTTGGAAGCGTCCATTCATTGAAACCAGCGTGCCTGCAAAGTACAGGGGAACAGGTAAATTGGAGTTTCGAGTAAAGAATTGTTGGGTTATGTGGTATATACCTTGGCAAACATCGAAAAGATTCACATCACCGTCAAGGTGAAACTTTCTCGGAGCTCCAAGCCAGAGACACAACGTCGCAGATTTGTTGCAACTGACCAGCTTGGAAGACCTGGCATGACTGTTTTGACGAAAAAAAGAAAGCATGCGACTCTCTGACCTATTTGAGAAAAGTTCGCATGTGACCGCATTTGGCCACCTGCTCCCCTCGTGGATGCCGCAAAGGGGCATAACATGTGCCAAAATTTCCCGAAGCACTGGGGGTTGACTGTTTGCATCAGTGGACGCCGCATAAAGGCAAGTTGATAAGGTGGACCCGGCCAAGCGTCTGAGGTCTTGAGCCCATGTGGTCAAGATACGCTGGTCTAAAACCAGGGATGTCGTGGTGAGTGAAGAGGACTGATCCTTGGATTCGAATAATAGTCTCCATGGAACATGGTCTGCGACAGAAATATACTATAGAAATACGGAAACGAGTGTTCTTGCTTTGAAGTGGCACTTCCTCGTCTGTGCTGTCAATGATAGATGCCGGGGATTGCAGCATGCTTTTGCCGCAGGCGGGTCTACATTGCACAGTCGACACCCGTGTCGTAAAAAAGTGTACAAGAAATGCAAACCAGACGCATTGCAATGATTTTATTTAAAAGCATATAACGATCTATCTTTGATTGTCTATTTGATGTTTTCAGGATCAAAGTTGACACGGCCATTGTCTTGAGTTGTCCCAGTCTGGAAAACGTGACCCCGCAGCAACCGGTGAGTATAGATCAGAAGTTTTATTTGTAAAGAACTTTTGTTTCAGAATCTTAACTGAACAAATTCTAAACAAGAACTTTTACATGCACGTCATCGTATATATTCTATCGATTTGCCCAGGCACGTTGTAATCACACCAGACCATGTGATGGCCCTGAACCATTTCTGGCGTTTTTTTTCGACATGCCTTTCTGTGGCTTCTTTGCCTTCATCGTCTTCATTCTCAACGTTTCCCTTGTTCTTTGATCTTCATTCTATAGCTTATTCTTCGCCTTCTTCTTCGCCTTCTTCTTCGCCTTCTTCTTCGCCTTCTTCTTCGCCTTCTTCTTCGCCTTCTTCTTCGCCTTCTTCTTCGCCTTCTTCTTCGCCTTCTTCTTCGTCTTCTTCTTTGGTTTCTTCCCTGTTCTTTTTCTTGGTCCTGGTTCTTGGTCCTGGTTCTTGGTCCTGGTTCTTGGTCCTGGTTCTTGGTCCTGGTTCTTGGTCCTGGTTCTTGGTCCTGGTTCTTGGTCTTGGTTCTTGGTCCTGGTTCTTGGTCCTGGTTCTTCGTCCTGGTTCTTGGGTCTTGTGTTTTGCTTTTCTATGTCTCTTCTTGAGATTTGAGTCGAGGTAACTTTGTTTTTATATACTTTTTGTTATATTAGGCAAATTATGATGATGATTTTAACTTTAATTTAGGCATTTCTGCGACTTGTGCATTTGATGTTCGTGATGTATTGTGGCGTTATGTGTTCGTCTCTTGGTTCATCGAGTTTGTTTTCTGTGTTCGTCGGTGTAATGTGTGGAGGACACGTTTCATCGGGTCTACCCTCGTTGGTGTTTCTGTGTTCGTCTTGTCTGTTTCGTTGCGTGGATTCTTGTTTCATGTTCGTCTTGTGATTGTTCGTTGGTGTTATGTGTTCGTCTCTCGGTTCTCCGAGTTTGTTTTCTGTGTTCGTCGGTGTAATGTGTGGAGGACACGTTTCATCGGGTCTACCCTCGTTGGTGTTTCTGTGTTCGTCTTATTTGTTTCGTTGCGAGGATGCTTGTTTCATGTTCGTCTTGTGATTATTCGTTGGCGTTATGTGTTCGTCTCTCGGTTCTTCGAGTTTGTTTTCTGTGTTCGTCGGTGTAATGTGTGGAGGACACGTTTCATCGGGTCTACCCTCGTTGGTGTTTCTGTGTTCGTCTTGTCTGTTTGTTTCGTGTTCGTTG
>Ga0304730_1000483_pt1 | contig 34528 bp, 26 predicted proteins | sample M_130628_MF_Meta_FD_190474 | JGI IMG/M metagenome (GOLD analysis project Ga0304730, IMG submission 190474) | Freshwater microbial communities from Lake Montjoie, Canada to study carbon cycling - M_130628_MF_MetaG (v2) (version 2) | ecosystem: Environmental > Aquatic > Freshwater > Lake | place...
TCTGTAATAAGTAAAGAGCTTCGCTATGCCTTGGAAAAATAATTGGTTCACTACTATTTGGTAACCATACTTCCTCAAGTCGTTTCGCTAGGCCGCATAATGCAATATCTGTAATACCTAATTCCTGCAATGCTTTAGCTGCTGCATTAACTTGTGGCTTACCGCCATCAACAACTACAAGTTGAGGAGGATATGCAAATTTAGGCCGTTGCCCTCCTTGTGAAGTTGCCTCTGCAATATCAATATCTTTTTCATCTAAATATCGCTTGAATCGGCGCGTAATAACATGATGCATCGCTCTTGTATCGTCGAAGCCAGCCTCATCTGAGATAGAAAATCTGCGATAGTCACTCTTTTTTGGTTGTCCGTCTTCAAATACCACCATTGAGGCCACCATGCTTGTTCCTTGAATATTTGAAATATCAAAGCATTCGATTCTAAGCGGCAACTCTGCCAACTCTAATTGTTCAGCGATCTCAGCTAAAGCAGAGCCACTTACCGCAGCATCATTTGCTCTTTTGCTTAAGTACTGAATCAACGATTGGTGTGCATTTCGTTTAACTGTTTGTACCAACTCAAATTTTTCACCGCGTTGTGGTTCAATCAAAGCAACATTCGCTCCTCGCTGCGTGCTAAGCCACTCTTCAAGCACCTTTGAATCCTCTGGTAAATGATCCACCAGAATTTCAGCAGGTGGCTTAGTCTCTGCGTATATTTTCCCAAGCATCGCCGAGATAATTCCTTCATCCTCTAGCAAATTAGCTCGATCAATTACCCAAGAGCGTGACCCAGTTATCCGACCAGCAGTAATAATAAATTGCGATAAAGCGGCGTGTGTAATCTCTTCATGGATTGCTAGAACGTCTGCATCAATATTCTCATTCAAAAATCGATCAGTTGATTCGAATGCTTTATTTACTGCTTCAAGTTGGTCTCGTAACTTTGCTGCTTTTTCGAACTCCTCAGCTGCTGAAGCAACATTCATTTCATTTTCAATTCGAGTAGATATATCTTCTGGGGATTTTTCCAAGAAGTTAACTAGGTCGTTGGCTAATTTACGATGCTCATCTGGACTTACCCAACTAACACAAGGTGCTGCGCATTTACCAATATCTCCCAATAAACACTGTCGTTTACTTCTTACTGCAGATTGAAAATTTGATTCACTGCAAGTACGAACTGGATATATCTTGATCAAAGTTTCAAATGTACTACGTAATGCCCAGGCATGAGAGTATGGTCCAAAATATCGAACCCCTGGAATTTTCTTGGATCTAGAAATAAATAACCGTGGAAATTCAGAGTTTAAATCGATAGCCAAGTGAGGATAGGATTTATCATCCTTGAACTGCACATTAAAATCTGGGCTGTACTGCTTAATCCAGGTAAACTCTAATTGAAGTGCCTCTACCTCTGTCTTAACTAAAGTCCAATCAACGCGAACAGCAGTATTTACCATTTTCCTAGTTTTAATTTGTAAGTTACTGCCAAAATATGAATTAAGACGATTTTTTATATTTTTAGCTTTTCCAACATAAATTACCTTTTCGTCTTTATCAAAAAAACGATAAACACCAGGATCGGTTGGCAAATTACTCGGGCGATAACTCTGTGGGTCAGCCATAATTTACTTCTTTAATACTTGAGCTAAAAACTTTCCGGTATAGCTCTTACTATTTTTGATAATATCTTCAGGCCGTCCTTCAGCCACTACTAATCCACCACCTGAACCGCCTTCTGGGCCTAAATCAATAACCCAATCTGCAGATTTAATAACATCCAAATTATGTTCAATTACGATAACAGTGTTTCCGGTGTCAACTAATCTATTTAAAACAAGAAGTAGCTTACGGACATCTTCAAAATGCAGACCAGTAGTTGGCTCATCCAAAACATAAATTGTTCGCCCAGTTGATCTGCGTTGTAATTCAGTTGCTAGTTTCACTCTCTGTGCTTCTCCACCGGAGAGTGTCGGCGCAGACTGGCCTAATCTGACATACCCAAGACCTACATCACATAATGTTGTTAGAAACCTAGCAATAGCTGGGACTGATTCAAAGAATTTACTAGCCTCTTCAATGGGCATATCTAAAACTTGCGCAATTGTTTTTCCCTTGTAGTGAACCTCTAAGGTTTCGCGGTTGTACCTAGCCCCATGACAAACCTCGCATGGCACATAAACATCAGGCAAAAAATTCATCTCGATGGTGATGGTTCCGTCTCCAGAGCAGTTCTCGCATCTGCCGCCTTTTACGTTGAATGAAAATCTGCCTTGTTGGTAACCGCGAACCTTTGCTTCACTAGTTTCGGCAAAGAGTGCTCTAACTTTGTCAAAAACACCGGTATAGGTTGCTGGATTTGATCTAGGTGTTCTACCAATTGGTGATTGATCAACGTGAACAACTTTATCTAGTTGATCAAGCCCAGTAATAGTTCGGTGTCGCCCAGGAACAATTCTGGCTCCGTTTAATTTATTCGCTAGTACTGAGTACAAAATATCATTTACTAAGGTTGATTTACCAGATCCACTTACGCCAGTAACAGCTACAAAAGCTGCAAGTGGAAAAGTCACATCAATATTTTGTAGATTGTTCTCTTTTGCCGCTTTAACAGTTAAAGACTTCTTTTCATCAATTGGTCTGCGTTTTTTTGGAATTGCAATCACAGATCTGCCCGATAGATAAGCACCAGTAATTGAATTTTTAGCTGCTATTAATTGCTCATAGCTGCCTGATGAAACAACTTCTCCGCCATGCTCACCGGCTCCAGGGCCAATATCAACTATCCAATCGGCAGTTCTAATTGTGTCTTCATCATGCTCAACCACAATTAATGTATTGCCAAGATCTCTTAACCTTGTAAGCGTTTCGATCAATTTACGGTTATCACGTTGATGCAGGCCAATGCTTGGTTCATCCAATACGTATAAAACGCCCGTTAACCCAGATCCAATCTGAGTTGCAAGTCTAATTCGCTGTGCTTCACCGCCGGATAAAGTTGCAGCAGGCCTTGCTAATGATAGGTAATCAAGCCCAACATCAAGTAGGAAACCTAATCGAGCATGGACCTCTTTTAATACCCGTTCTGCAATCTTTTTCTCCCGTGCTGAAAGTGATATTTCCTTAAGGAATACTGCGCACTCTGCAATTGAAAACTCACAAATTTCTGCAATATTTTTACCACCTAAGGTAACAGCAAGCACTTCAGGCTTTAACCGACTGCCATTACAAACTGGGCAAGGTGTTTGCCGCATATATGCCTCATACTTATCGCGGCTGAAGTCACTATCAGTTTCTGAGTGCCTTCTATGAATAAATGGAACGACTCCCTCAAAACCGGTCGTATAATTACGAACTCGACCATAACGGTTCTTGTATTTAACATGTACTTCATAATCCCAACCATGCAAAATTGCATCTTTTACCTTTTCAGATAATTTCTTCCATGGATTATCAAGTGAGAACTTAAGATCAGTTGCAAGTCCCTCTAATAGCCTTAAGAAGTACTCTGAAGACTGGCCACCAGACCATGGCGCAATTGCACCCTCATAGATTGAAATTGAATCATCTGGAATTAGTAACTCCTCATCGACCTCAAGCTTTGTTCCAATTCCAGAGCAATCCGGGCACGCACCAAAAGGTGAATTAAATGAAAATGACCTAGGTTCCAACTCTTCAAAAGATAATTCACATTCATGGCATGCCATGTGCTCGCTAAATGATTTCTCTTTGTTTGGATCTCCTACTTTTAAATCAACAAAATCCAAAATCACTAAGCCGCTTGCTAATCTAAGCGCCGTTTCAATGGAGTCTGTAATGCGTGATTTGCTTTCAGCTTTAACACTTAAGCGATCTACTACAACCTCGATCGTATGTTTCTCTTGTTTTTTAAGTTTTGGTACCTCAGAAATTTGATACACAACTCCATTTACTCTTACTCTTGAATACCCTTGGGTTGTAAAATCCTTAAACAAATCGAGAAATTCACCTTTTCTGGCCCGAATTACTGGGGCCAATACTTGAAACTTGCTGCCTTCAGACATTTGCAATATTTGATCAACGATATTTTGCGGTGTTTGCTTTGCTATTGCTTTACCGCACTTCGGACAGTGAGGTTTTCCAGCACGAGCAAATAAAAGGCGAAGGTAATCATAAACTTCAGTAATAGTTCCAACTGTTGAGCGTGGATTTCGATTGGTAGATTTTTGATCAATTGAAACCGCCGGAGATAATCCCTCTATAAAGTCAACATCCGGCTTATCCATCTGCCCTAAAAATTGGCGAGCATAAGCAGAAAGAGATTCGACATATCGGCGCTGGCCTTCAGCAAATATTGTGTCAAAAGCAAGTGATGATTTTCCGGATCCGGACAGACCAGTAAAAACGATTAATGAATTACGTGGCATATCAAGTGAGACATTTTTAAGATTATGCTCACGAGCACCTCGCACTATCAAACGATCGTTCATTAGTTGCCAGCCTCCTGCATTCCCTTTAATTCCCGCTTTAACTCTCGAATCTCATCCCGCAATCTAGCGGCTAGTTCAAAACTTAACTCAGCCGCAGCAGATTTCATCTGCAATGTTAGTGATTCAATCAGGGCAATTAACTCCTGCCTTGGCAGTGAGTGAGCATTTTTACTATGAATTCCACTGGTAAAGCCAATTTTTTTACTAGTTGCGGCCAGATCCTCTGTGTCATCAATCTCTTTTGCAATCAGATCTGTAATATCGGCAATTTTTTTACGTAGCGGGGTTGGGTCAATTCCATGCTCAGTGTTATATGCAACCTGCTTGGCCCTTCGACGATTAGTTTCATCAATCGCGTTGGTCATAGATTTTGTCATGTTGTCGGCATACATGTGAACCTCACCGGAAACATTTCTGGCAGCTCTACCAATGGTTTGAATCAATGAAGTAGTAGATCTTAAAAAGCCCTCTTTATCGGCATCCAAAATTGCAACAAGTGAAACCTCGGGCAGATCTAAACCTTCTCGCAGAAGATTGATACCAATTAATACGTCATATTCGCCAGTTCGAAGCTCTCTTAATAACTCAACTCTTCGCAGCGTATCTACCTCAGAGTGTAGGTACCTAACCTTTACACCAAGTCCAAGCATGTAATCGGTTAAGTCTTCTGACATTTTTTTAGTCAAAGTCGTGACAAGGGCTCTCTCATTTTTTTCTGCTCGAATTCTTATTTCATTAACTAAGTCATCAATCTGACCCTTGATTGGTTTTACAACAATCTTTGGATCAACTAATCCGGTTGGGCGAATTACTTGTTCGACAACATCGTTATTAACCTTTTCTAGTTCATATTTACCTGGAGTAGCAGAGAGATAAACTTTTTGACCACACCTATCTAGGAACTCAAGAAATTTTAATGGCCGATTATCCATTGCGCTAGGTAACCGGAATCCATGCTCTACTAAGGTTCGCTTTCTGGCGGCATCACCTTCATGCATCGCTCCAATTTGTGGAACAGTCACATGTGATTCATCAATAACAACTAGGAAATCTTCTGGAAAGTAATCAAGTAAGCAGTTTGGTGCAGAACCAGGTGCCCGCCCATCTAATTGGCGAGAATAGTTTTCAATCCCAGAGCAAAAACCCAGTTGCCTCATCATTTCAATATCAAATGTGGTTCGCATTTTTATACGTTGAGCCTCAAGCAATTTTCCAGATCTTTCAAATTCATCTACACGTTTTTCTAGTTCTGCTTCAATCTCACCAATCGCCCGTTCCATTGTCTCTGGGCCGGCGGCATAGTGTGTTGCTGGAAATATATACATCTCACTTTCGTCACGAACTATCTCGCCAGTTAAGGGATGTAAGGTCATTATCTTTTCAATTTCATCACCGAACATTTCAATTCTTAGAGCCAATTCTTCGTACATAGGAATAATTTCAATTGTGTCACCTCTTACCCGGAAAGTGCCTCGTTCAAAAGCCATGTCATTTCGTTTGTACTGGATATCAACAAATTTCCTTAACAACTGATTTCGATCAATAGAGTCCCCTACTTTTAAGCGAACCATTCGATCTACATACTCCTGCGGGGTTCCCAAACCATAAATGCAAGAAACTGTTGCTACAACAATTACATCTCGTCTAGTTAGTAGAGAGTTAGTTGCTGAATGTCGCAGCCTTTCAACTTCATCATTGACTGATGAATCCTTCTCGATAAATGTATCTGTCTGAGGAACATAAGCTTCTGGTTGGTAGTAGTCGTAATAAGAAACAAAGTACTCCACAGCATTGTTTGGGAGTAACTCTTTGAATTCATTAGCAAGCTGCGCTGCCAAGGTTTTATTTGGAGCAATAACAAGAGTAGGTCTTTGTAGCTGTTCTATTAGCCAAGCTGTAGTCGCAGATTTACCAGTGCCAGTAGCACCAAGCAACACAATATCCTGCTCGCCTTTGCCAATGCGTTTTGTTAATTCAGCAATTGCAGCTGGCTGATCTCCGGCTGGAACATACTCACTTATTACTCTAAATGGCTCAACTCTTCTTGCAAGATCGGTTATTGGCCTCATTACTTACCCACATTTTTTGATAACAATTGCTCCCATATTTTCTCAACTTGATCTGTAATCTCTTGCTCACTTTTTTCATTAACTATTACTGAATCAGCAATATTCTCTCGCATCTGATCAGTTGCCTGCGCTTGCATTCGCTGCTTTATTTGCTCATTTGTTAAGCCCCGTTTAATCAATCTTTCACTGCGAATACTTTCAGATGCTGAAACAGTAATTATGTGGTCGAACTTGTAATCATGATTTGATTCGACTAAAAGCGGGATTTGGTTGATTATAATCGACTCGGGCGAAGCACTAGAAACCACCTTTGCGAATGCTTTACGAATTAAAGGATGTGTTATCTGCTCCAGTTCAGAACGCTTTGCAGGATCTTTAAATATTAAAGATGCCAGAATTTGTCGATCAATTTCACCATTCTTTAGTATTTCATCACCAAACTTTGCAACAACCTCATTAAAGCCAATACTTCCCCGCTCTATTACATCTCTAGCTAATTGATCAGAATCAATCACGGTAGCGCCAAGTTGCGCGAAAATCTGCCCAACTGTTGATTTACCGGATCCAATTCCGCCGGTTAAAGCCACTACTAACATAAGTTAAACCCTACCCAATAAAAAAATGGCCCCAGTTTCCTGAGGCCATTTTAAGTTAATTTTTACTCTGCTACTGGTGCAGCAGGGGCTGCAGCATCGGCTGCCTTAGCCTCAGCTTTTTGTTTTTTATGAGCCATGAAACGTGATTGCGCTTCTGCATACTGGCGCTCCCACTCCTCGCGTTGGGTCTCATAACCTGGCTTCCATTCTTGAGTATCAGAATCAAAACCTTCTGGATAAATGAAGTTGCCGGCTGCATCGTATCTTGCTGGCATTCCATACTGAGTTGGATCAAATGCTTCAACCTCAACTTCTTGACCTTCATTTGCTTGCTTAAGTGAAAGTGAAATACGGCGACGCTCTAAATCAATGTCGATTATTTTTACAAATAACTTATCGCCAACTTGAACAACCTGCTCTGGAATTTCAACATGTCGCTCAGCTAACTCAGATATATGTACCAATCCTTCGATACCTTCAAATACTTTTATGAATGCACCGAATGGAACTAACTTAGTAACTTCACCTGGTACAACTTGATTAATTGTGTGAGTGCGAGCAAATGCCTGCCATGGATCTTCCTGGGTAGCTTTAAGTGAAAGTGAAACGCGTTCTCTTTCAAAATCTATCTCTAATACTTCAACTGTTACCTCATCGCCAACCTCTACTACCTCAGATGGGTGATCGATGTGCTTCCATGAAAGCTCTGATACGTGGACTAATCCGTCTACTCCACCTAGATCAACAAATGCACCGAAGTTCACTATCGAAGAAATTACGCCAGAGCGAACTTGACCCTTTTGCAATTGGTTTAAGAATGTAGTTCTAGATGCAGATTGTGACTGCTCTAAAAATGCACGCCGTGATAGAACAACATTGTTACGATTTTTATCAAGTTCGATTATTCGACATTCTACTTCTTGGCCAATGTAAGGAGTCAGATCACGTACACGGCGCATCTCAACTAATGATGCAGGTAAGAAACCACGAAGTCCGATATCAACAATTAAGCCACCTTTAACAACTTCAATAACAATACCTTTAACAACTTCATCGCGCTCTTTCTTTCCTTCAACATCTCCCCATGCTTGCTCGTATTGGGCACGCTTCTTAGAAAGAATTAAACGACCTTCTTTGTCTTCTTTCTGAAGAACTAATGCCTCAATTCGATCTCCAACTTTTACTAGTTCGCTTGGAGCCACATCATGGCGAATTGACAATTCACGGGATGGAATTACACCTTCTGTTTTATATCCAATATCAAGTAATACTTCTTCGCGATCGATTTGAACAACAATTCCTGAGACTAAGTCTCCGTCGTTAAAATTTTTGATTGTGCCTTCGATAGCGGCTAAAAAATCTTCTGCAGATCCAATGTCATTTACAGCAATTTGAGAGGGGGTCATTAGGTAGGTGTACTCCGAGGGTAAAACAACTAGTAGGGACAGGGACGGGCAAGGTTACTTTCGATTACACCTGGTGGTCAAACTGATTCGGTCTAGGATGAGCAAATGAGCAGATATTCGCAAGTTTTAAGTAATAAACCTGGACAATACCTGCTTATTAGCTCTTTTCCGGCGCGGATGGCATACGGAATGATCTCTTTGAGCATTTTCTTTAAGGTGCAGCAATCTACGGGTTCAATTGCAATTGCTGGACTAGCTACTGGTGTAAATGGAATAACCGGAGCAACAACTGCTGGATTACGCGGCACATTAATTGATAGATTCGGAATGAAAATTCCACTGCGATTCTTCGCGCCAAGTTACGCACTTTTAATACTACTTTTTTCTACTGGATCATCAAAAACTGAACTTGTTATATTTGCCGCTATTCTAGGATTTTCTGCTCCCCCCATAAATCTTTCAATTCGACCACTTTGGAAAGTTACAGTACCTGCTAGTCAAATTCGTACCGCTTACGCCATTGATACTGCAGTTATGAACTCGGTAGGAGTATTTGGCCCATTAATTGCAACTACTGTTTCTTTAAATTACAACCCTCAAGCATCACTTCAAATATGCGCAGTGTTAATATTTATTGGCGGTGTCAGTCTATCGTTGTCGCCCCAGCTTAAGACATGGAAGCCAGAGAGAAAAAGTTCATCAGATCTCGCAGTTTGGCGAACACCTGCTATGCAATTACTTATGTTTGAAGGCGTTTTTATTGGCTTAGGTACGGGCGCATTTGAAATTGCCATACCTGCCTTCACAACATTAGAAAATATTCCGCACCAAGTAGGAGTTATTTTCGCTGTTATGGCTGCCGGAAATGTTATTGGTGGATTAGTTGCTGGGATGGTATCCAAAAAAACTTCATCATTTGCAGCTTTTAAACGATTGTATTTATTCTGGTTCATTTTTTCCTTACCTCTGGCATTCACATACCCAACTTGGTCCATGATGATAGTTACGGCAGCAATGAGTCTTATGGTTGGTGGATTACAAGTTTTTTACTTAGAAATAAGTGAAGCTGTAAGACCAAAAGGAACAGCAGTTGCAGCACTTGGCTGGTTATGGACAGTAGAAGGAACTTTTACCTCACTTGGCATAGCTCTTGGTGGCTTTATATCTGAACACTACTCGCCAAGATACTGCCTTGCTTTAACAACAATATGCGTTGGGATGGGTTACTTAGTTATGAGGAGTGGATCTGGATTATTAAAAGCTGCTGACCGAATTCCAACCGAAGAAGAGGATATTGACGCTCTAAGTGCAAATTTAGATACAAATAAATAATTAGTGCGCGGCTAAATCCCAACTTTTACCGAATCCAATATTTACATCCAATGGCACATTTAATTTATAAGCTTTAGACATCCGATCTTTCACGATCTTTTCAAGCAACTCTTTTTCGTCAGGCCATACTTCTAGAATTAGTTCGTCATGAACTTGTAGCAATAATCTAGATTTTAGATTTGCCTCACTGATTGACTCTTGAACATGAAGCATCGCTATTTTTATTATGTCCGCCGCAGAACCCTGAATCGGAGCATTTAAAGCAGCCCGCTCAGCAATCTCTCTGCGCTGTCGATTCTCGTGATTTAATTCTGGTAAATATCTTCTGCGACCCAAGATCGTTTCGGTATAACCCTTTTCCCGTGCGGTAACAACTACTGTTTTCAAGTAATCTCTAATACCGCCAAACCTTTCAAAATATTTAGCCATTAGTTCACTTGCAGAAGCTGGATCAATATCTAATGTTTGAGCAAGTCCAAAGGAGGAAAGGCCATAAGCCAACCCATATGACATTGCCTTAATGGTTCTTCGCATTTCTGCATCAACCTCATTGGCTTTAACTCCAAAAACAAGTGAAGCAACTGTTGAATGTAAATCCTCCCCTGATTCAAATGCGGCAATTAATCCTTTATCTTCAGATAAATGTGCCATTATGCGCATTTCAATTTGGCTGTAATCAGCTGTTAAAAGATCGGTAAATGGATCCTGTGCAATAAAACAATCTCTAATTTGCCTACCTTCATCTGTTCTAATTGGAATATTTTGAAGGTTTGGATCGGTAGATGAAAGGCGCCCAGTTGCGGCCACGGTCTGCTGAAAATTTGTGTGAATCCGACCATTTTGATCAGTTGCCTTGATTAAGCCATCGATAGTCGTGAGTAATTTTCCAGCTTCACGAATTCTTAAAAGGTGCTTAAGAAGTGGATGCTTTGTCTTAGCAGCCAACCATTCCAAGCTCTCAGCATCTGTTGTAAAACCCGTCTTTATTTTCTTAGTTTTTGGTAATTTCAACTCATCAAATAAAACTACTTGAAGTTGCTTAGGTGAACCCACATTAAATTCGTGTCCGGCTTCCTTATAAGCACCAGCTGTTTCATCTGCAACGATTTTCGAAAAATACTTCGATAACTGTGACAATTTATCTTCATCAACTGCAATTCCTGTCTCCTCCATTTTAGAAAGCAGAATCAAGGTAGGCTGCTCCAAATTCTGATAAAGATCAGCCATAGATTTAGACTTGATCTCAAGTGCAAGCTCTTTTTGCAGAGTAAATATCCAAGCAGCACTCTTTGGATCAAAGGTTGAAAATAGATCATCACTAGTACTAGAAACACCCAGCAATCGTTCTGCGAGATCAACCAGGTCAAGATTTCTACTACCAGGATTAATTAGATATGCCAGAAGCTCAATATCTGCAGTAAGTCCGGCCATGTTAAGTTCTTTAATCGGATATTTTGCGCCATGAACATACTTTGGAATATTGGGATCTGAGATCCAATCGCCAATTTTACTATCACTCACGCTGAAGACTTCACTATCGCTAATTGCCACGGAATAAGAAGTAAGAAATCCATCTAAGACCTCAAATGAAATAGCGACAGGGTCTTTTCTATCTTTAAGAATTGCTTCTAATTTCTTTGAATCAAGTTTAGTGATACTAGTTGAAATCTCTTTAGACTCACTGCCACCAATTTGCGGCAGGGATTTAATCCGTTCTTTCAGGGCCCGGATTTCTAACTTTTCAAAAAACAAACCCATTGCACTAGCATCAAATCCAGGCCAAGTTAAGTCTTCAACACCTGATGATAATTTAACATCATCTAGTAAATGTGTTAGCTCGCGATTTAGCCTAACAACATCAATATTTGCTCGCAGTGATTCGCCTACTTTGCCAGTAATTTCTTTCGAATTTTCTAGTAATTTTTCTAGCGAGCCATAATCAATAATCCATTTAGTGGCAGTCTTTTCGCCAACACCTGGGACAGAAGGCAAATTATCACTTGGGTCTCCCCGCAAAGCTGCAAAATCTGGATACTGCTCTGGAGTTAAGCCATACTTTTCAACGACCGCCGCAGGTGTCATCCGAGACATTTCAGTTACACCCTTTTTTGGATATAAGACTGTAGTTTTATTATTTACTAATTGAAATGAATCACGATCTCCAGTACAGATCAAAGTGTCGAAGCCTTTTAATTCTGCAGCCTTTGCAAGTGTTGCAATAATGTCGTCAGCTTCAAATCCTTCAACTTCGAAGTGTTTAATTCCAAAGGACTCAATCATTTCGTTTATGTGAGACATCTGTGATCTAAATTCGTCAGGTGTACTAGCTCTATTTGCTTTGTATTCAGGAAATCTCTCAGTTCTAAAGGTCTTACGGGAGACATCGAATGCGACTGCGATATGAGTTGGTTTTTCTTCCTTTATTAAATTGATTAACATTGATGCAAATCCATATATTGCATTTGTTGGCTGCCCTGCTGAGGTTTTAAAATTTTCAACTGGTAACGCGTAAAAAGCACGGTAAGCTATGGAATGCCCATCGATAAGCAATAAACGCTTCTGGCTAGCACCCATATTGGGATTCTAATTCCTATTCAGGTTAAACTTCGGACATGACTGATTTCCTAGAAGTAATTCGTGAGCGGGGTTCCGGTGCCCTTGATAAGAAAATGGGTATCGAGATAATTGAGGCTTCGCCAAGTAGGTTGGTCGGCACAATGCCAGTAGAGGGAAATACTCAACCGATTGGATTACTCCATGGTGGAGCAAATGTTGTACTAGCTGAAAGTCTTGGCTCAATCGGAACTCAACTTCATGCTGGCCCTAATCGAAGAATTGTTGGCGTGGATATAAATGCGACGCATCATAAATCAGCTACATCTGGAGTAGTAACTGCCGTTGCTACTGCAGTTACTTTAGGCAAAACTCTTTGCTGTTATGAAGTAGAAATCACCAATGACAAAGGTGAGAGAACATGTAGCGCCCGAATTACTTGTTTAATTCTTGCTGAACGGTAGAACTAACCACCTAGATAAGCTTTAGTAACCTCATCATTTGAAATTAAATCCTTTGCTTTTCCGCTCATCTTGATTGAACCAGACTCAAGAACATATGCTCGGTCAGCAACATTGAGTGCAGCAAGAGCATTTTGCTCAACTAGTAATATTGTTGTTCCTTGTTTGTTAATCTTCTCAATAGTTTCAAAAATCATCTCAACCAGCACTGGTGCTAATCCCATTGAAGGTTCATCTAGTAGTAATAATTTTGGTGAACCCATTAATGCTCTGCCTACCGCTAACATCTGTTGCTCTCCACCAGACATGGTGCCAGCTTTTTGATCAATTCTTTCTTGTAATCTAGGGAACAACTCTAAAACTCGCTGACGATCATTGGCGATTTCATTTTTATCGTTGCGCAAAAAAGCTCCAAGATCCAAGTTTTCATCAACAGTCATCTTCGGAAATATTCTTCTTCCTTCAGGTGATTGACAAATTCCTTTTGCCACTATCTCATGGCCTTCAACGCCATCAATTCTTTCGCCATTGAAAGTTATAGATCCAGACCGTGGCTTTAAAATTCCGGAGATTGCTCTAAGAGTTGTTGATTTTCCAGCACCATTTGAACCAATTAAAGTAACGATTTCTCCCTGATTTACTTCAAGTGAAATTCCTTTAATAGCTTTAATATTGCCGTAAGCAACCTCTAAGTTCTCAATTTTTAACATTATTTACCGCTTTCAGAAGATTTACCTAGGTAGGCCTCAATAACGCGTTTATTAGATTTAATCTCAGCGGGAGTTCCTTCGGCAATTTTTTGACCACGGTCTAGAACAGTAATTCGCTCAGAAACCTTCATAACAACCGACATATCATGCTCAATTAAAAGTATTGAAACATCCTTTTCATCCCGAACTCGATATACGAAATCAACAAATGTTTTTGACTCTTGTGGGTTCATACCAGCAGTTGGCTCGTCCAAAAGTAATACTTTTGGCTTTAGCGCCAAGGCGCGAGCCACTTCTAGACGACGTTGATCACCGTAGGAAAGGTTTCTTGCAAACTGATCAGCAGTATTTCCTATACCAACAAAATCAAGCAACTCTCTTGCGGTTTTCTTTGATTCCCGCTCTTCTGTGCGCTGATTCTTTGTGCCTAGGATCGTGCTAATAATTCCCGACTTCAAATGAGAGTGCATCGCAACCATTACATTTTCCTCAGCCGTCATAAGACCAAATAAGCGAATGTTTTGGAATGTTCGGGCAACACCAGCTTGAGCAATTTTGTGTGGTGGCTTTGCGGTAATATTTTTATCATCAAAAGTTACTGTTCCGCTTGTTGGTTTATACAAGCCAGTTAAAACATTAAAGAAGGTTGTTTTTCCAGCACCATTTGGTCCAATTAAAGAAACAACCCCACCAGTTGGAATATCAAATGAGACATCATCGACAGCAACTAATCCGCCGAATTTAACTGAAATATTATCTGCTTGTAATACTGATTTAGTCATATTTAATGTCCCCCAATATTCGAGGTCGAATCATCTGTTTCGTGCAAAATTTGTTTTAAGCGAGATTCAGGTAGTAGGCCTTCACGCTTGTAAAGCATCATGAAGATTAAAATCCCACCAAAAAGCAAGAAGTTATACGAAGGAAAATTAATATTAGTTCCCAGAGCGCTATTTACGGTCTCTCCAAAAGCTGGCAAACCCGTTGAGTTGACCCAAGCAATGGAGAGTGCTCCAACTATTACGCCCCAAACATTTCCCATACCGCCAAGTACAACCATCGCTAGCAAAATGATCGAAATTGCGAAACTAAATCGATCAGCGAAAACACCATTTACGTGAGTCGCAAATGCAACACCACCAATACCGCCTGAAAATGCGCCAACGGCATACGCAGCTAATTTAGATTTCATTAAGGGCACACCCATCATGGATGCTGCTAATTCATCTTCGCGGATAGCAAGCCAGGCTCTACCTAATCTACCGCTTCTAATCCGAAGTGAAATAAACACCATCAAAGCTGCAAGGCAAACGAAAATTAAGTATTTCCAATCCAAATCAAAAGGGCCCAGCTTTTTCCCAAATAATCCGATGTTGTCGACCGGAGATATACCTTTTGAACCGTTTGAAAGATTAAATCCACCAATGTTTTCACCATTATAAAAAATTTGCGGAATAATTTCTCCGAAACCAAGAGTTACCAGAGCTAAGTAATCGCTCTTCAATCGCAGCGTAGGGGCACCAATGATCACGCCAAATGCTGCGCAAATTAACGCTCCGATAAATAAAACTGCCCAAAAACTTAGGTGAATTCCAGGTTGCTCAGCAGGAGCCATTGAACCAATATGGATATTAACTTGGTGGAAGAAATCTGACATAAACCAACCGGCACAATATCCGCCGATTGCCCAAAAAGCTACGAAACCCAGGTCAAGTAACCCGGCGTAACCAACCACAATATTTAAACCGAGCGCACATATAACCCAAACTAATGATTCATTTACTGTGGTTGCTGGTAACCACTTTTGGAAAAAATCAGCAACAACATAAGGAAGTAGATCAACAATAAAGGCGTAAAAGATCCAAATTGCAACCGCTGCAATTGTGAAACCGCGAATCCATTTGCGTTGATCAAATCCTTTATTAATTTCCTTCTTGCCCTTACTTGTTTTTTTAAATTTAATAGATGGTTTTTTCATATTAAACCTTCTCAACCATCGGTTTGCCAAGCAAACCTGTAGGCCGGAATACCATTAATAAAATAAGAATTGTAAATACCACTGTTTGTGACCATTGTTGCCCAAGCCCGATTGGTAGTCCGTCATTAAGCCCTTGAACTAATCCAATAAGAATTGCACCTAATACTGCGCCAGATAAATTACCGATTCCACCTAAAACTGCAGATGTAAATGCAATTAAGCCAAGCTGGTATCCAAGGTTATAATTTGTCACACCACGAGTTTGTTGGAATAAAAGTCCAGCCGCTCCCGCTAATGCGCCACCTAAAGCAAATGTGAAAGCAATTGTTTTATTAACATCAATTCCCATTAGCCTTGCAGCATCAGCATCTTGGGCAGTTGCTCTCATCGCTTTTCCGCGTCTTGTTTTAGTGACAATAAATGTCATAAGAATGAGTAACGGGATTGTGACTGCAAAAGAAATAATAGTTGTATATGGAATGTGGACTCCGGAGATAACAAACTCCCCAGCAGGTAGTACCGAGTTCCAAGTTCTAGGACCAGACCCATTCCAGCGAATTCCAACGAATTGAATAATAAATGAAACACCTACTGCAGTAATAAGTGGGGCTAACTTTGGAGCTCTTCGCAATCTGCGGTATGCAAAACGTTCAATTCCCACATTTATAGTCGCACAAAATCCCATCACCGCAATAAGACAGAGGAAGAAAACACCGTATCCCGTAGTGGATGGAGTTTCTTGGCCAAACCAGACTGAGATAAAAGTGGCAGCGAATAGGCCGCCAAGCATAAACAAATCCCCATGTGCAAAGTTAATTAATTCAATAATTCCATAAACTAATGTGTATCCGAGTGCAATGAGCGCATATAAGACTCCATTGCTAATGCCAATTACGCTGGCTTGGAAAAACTGTGATGGTGACTTAACTAGATTTACTGCGAGCCAGAAAAATACTAATCCAATGATTATTGAGGCAGCTGCGCGTTCTATTAGTAGTCGAGCAGAGAATCGTGACGAAGTCTTTGCCATTTTCCTCCGCCTTCCCTTTTAACTGGTAATTCCCTGGCAATACTATGCGAAACGGGGGCGCTTTAACACGCCCCCGCAACGCTACCTAACCTCAGTTTCCTGAGAGTTTAGATTACTTCTGAACTGTCCAAGCCTTCAAAGTGGTCTCTTTCTTGTCTTTAACCACTTCGATGGTGATATCGATAGCTGTTGTATCACCTGTTGCTGGATCAATTGCTAGTTCCTTACCAAGTACTGATTCATCAGCTGAAACTGTAATTCCAGCACCAGTGAATACAGCGTCACGAACACCCTTGCGAGTTCCGTCAGATGCAGCGATTGCCTTCAAGATAACTTGAACAGCAGCTACACCGTAAATTGGGTATGAACCAACTGGATCTTTACCGTACTTCGCCTTGTAGTCAGTAACAAACTTTGCGCCAGCACCATTTGGGTTGTTAGCGATCAAAAGATCTGTTGAAAGACCTGCGAATGAAAGGTATGCACCTTGTGCCTCAGGAAGTTCATTGAACTCTGGGTATCCGGTGAAACCATCTGGACCCATCAATTTAACTTTAGTGTTATCGCCAAGAATCTTGACCTTATCCTTAGTTAATTGACCGCCATTGTTATCAAAGATTCCGCCGAAGTAAACCATATCTGGCTTAAGTGCTTTGATCTTTGTGAAAAGAGCTGAGTAATCAGTCTGCTTCTTATCCCAACCTTCACCGTAAGCACCAGAAGAAAGAACATTTAAGCCCTGCTTCTTTGCCTCAGTTGTGAAAGCTTGAGCAACACCTTGACCATAGGTCTCAGTGTCGTTAAGAACGTATACAGACTTAACCTTTAGGTCTTGAGCTGCGAATTGAGCTGCCGCTGCACCTTGGTTGTCATCAGTTGTACATACACGAGCGTATGAACGGTTACCAGTTGGGAAATACTTCTCTGGCTCGCCTTCATTCCACTTCTTTGTAAGACCTGGGTTTGTGTTTGCGTTTGAGATCATAAGCATTGGACCATCTGGAGCTTGGTTCAATACAGGTGAAATAATCTTAGCGCAGCCTGAGTTGTAAGTTCCCATTACGGCAACTTCCTTCTTATTAGCTACGTGATCTTGTGCGTTAGCAGCACACTTTGCATCATCCCAAGAACCTTTGGCTGCTGTTGCATTGTCATACGCCTTGAAATCAAGTTCGTAGTCGCCAGCCTTATAGCCTTGTTGTTCAAGGTAAAGTTGGATTGCTTTATTTGTTGAATCATTTGAATCAAATGCTGATCCTTGTAGAGGTAGATCAGTTGAAATGATCAACTTGTTTGAAGAGCTGCAACCTGTTAGCGCGCCTGCTGCAAGTGCAGCAACTGCTAAACCAGTAACAATCTTTGACAGTTTTTTCATTGGTACCTTTCTGTTTGTCTTCCTGTTCATATATCCCGGGACAGGGAGGGATGAAGATTAACGCTTAGGTTTAGGTTTGAGCAATTTTTTTTGAGGCCGACCCCCAAATAAGGGCTCCGTTTAGGCGTATGTATTACTAAATTGTTATCGGTCTGGAGCGGCTTCGGGCGAGATGATCGCGTTAGCGACCTCTTTCATTGATATCCGCCTATCCATTGCGGTTTTTTGAATCCAGCTAAAACTTTCTGGCTCTGACAAGTTCATCGCCTTCATCAATATTCCTTTAGCTCGATCAATTACTTTTCTAGTTTCTAATCTTTCATAAATATCTGCAACTTCAGATTCTAAAGATTTCATTTGTTTGTGTCGACTGATTGCAATCTCAATCGCTGGTACAAGATCATTTATTGAAAATGGCTTAACAACATATGCCATCACGCCGGCATCTCTTGCGCGCTCTACTAATTCTCTCTGACTGAATGCAGTTAACATTAAAACGGGTGCAAGTAAAATAATTTGTTCTGCTGCTGTGATGCCATCCATCTCTGGCATCTTTACATCAAGTATTGCTAAATCTGGTTTGTGTTGCTTTGCAAGCTCAACTGCAACAGCACCATTTTCGGCTTGTGCTATGACTTCATAGCCAGCCTCAGTTAACATCTCAACTAAATCTAGCCGAATGATAGTTTCATCTTCGGCAACTAATATTCTTACCTTTTTATCTTGATTATTCATGTGCCTCGAGTCGGATTCGAACCGACACTATACGGTTTTTGAGACCGTCCTCTCTACCGTTGGAGTACCGAGGCGAAAAGAGAGTGATAGTTTATATTGCTTATCTTTTTAATTGAAATTACTTGCGATAGGCAGGAGCAACTCCACTTACGGCGTCACCAATTTTATGAACCCGCATCGCATTGATTGAGCCTGGAATTCCTGGAGGTGATCCAGCAACGATTAAGACCAAGTCCCCAATGTTGACTCTTTTTGATTCAATCAACAATGAGTCAACTTGCATAACCATTTCATCGGTATGGTTAACAACTGCTGTAAGCATTGACTCCACTCCCCATGAAAGTGCTAGTCGATTGTAAGTTCCAACTTCAGGTGTTAGTGCCAGCATCGGAATAGGAGAACGAAGGCGGGACATTCTTCTAGCTGAGTCACCACTTTGAGTAAATGCAACTAAAAACTTAGCCCCTACAGTTAAACCAACCTCTGTTGCTGCTTTTGTAATTGCGCCACCTTTTGTTGCAGGTGAATGCTTCAATGGTGGAATTTGATCCAGTGCAACCTCTTCGGTTCGCTCAATAATTCTTGCCATTATTTTTACAGCTTCAATTGGAAAATCTCCAACACTTGTTTCCCCAGAAAGCATTAATGCATCTGCCCCATCTAGCACCGCATTTGCACAATCAGTGGCCTCTGCCCGAGTTGGCTGAGAATTACTAATCATTGAATCCAGCATTTGGGTTGCAACTATTACTGGTTTCGCCGATTCTCTGGCCATAGTTATACAACGTTTTTGTACCATTGGAACATCCTCAATCGGTAACTCAACTCCCAAGTCACCTCGTGCCACCATGATGCCATCGAACGCATCAACAATTTCCTGCAGGTTTTCTACAGCTTGGGGCTTCTCAATTTTGGCAATTACTGGGATTCGCTTACCCTCTTCATCCATAATCTTATGAACATCTTTTATATCTGCAGCGCTTCTTACGAAAGATAGGGCAATAAAATCAGCACCTGCCTTTAGTCCCCAACGCAGATCCGCAATGTCTTTTTCCGACAGTGCCGGGACTGATACGGCAACCCCAGGCAAATTCAGACCCTTATTGTTACTAACAATTCCGGGCTGAATAACTTTAGTTACTACGTCATTTTTCTTTACCTCAATAACCTCAACAGTTACCTTGCCATCATCAATCATTATTTTGTCACCCGGACGGCAATCACCCGGTAAGCCTTTATAAGTTGTTCCAACTCTCTCTTTGCTTCCCGCAATATCATCTGTAGTGATTGTAAAGATATCGCCCCGTGCTAGTTCATGCGGACCATCTGCAAATCTTCCTAATCTAATTTTTGGGCCTTGTAGATCAACTAAAATTGCCACAGCTTTATTTGCCTTCTTCGAAACTGCTCTGACTGCGTCAAGTCTTGCTTGATGTTCTTCATAACCACCATGAGAAAGATTAAGACGCGCCATATTCATTCCAGCATCTATCAGTTCAGTAATTTTTTCAACTGATTCAACAGCTGGTCCCATTGTGCAAACAATTTTCGCGCGGCGCATAAGTCGACCTTAAACCATCAGCGGGCGGGCAGTTGGTTCTATTGGGAAAGGCAGTTGAGTGTGTCCAGATAAGTAGGTGTCAACAGCAGAGGCAGCACTTCTTCCCTCTGCAATTGCCCACACAATTAAAGACTGACCTCTACCTGCATCACCACAGACATAAACACCCTCAGCTGCGGTTGCATAATTATCATCACGGATAATGTTTCCACGTTCATCTAACTTAACCTCAAGTTGAGCTAGGAGCTCACTTTTTTCTGGACCGGTAAAACCCATTGCCAAAAATACTAGATCCGCTGGAATTACTTTTTCACTCCCTGGGATTGGTTCAAACTTTCCATTTACAAATTTAGTCTCCACTAGCTTTAATCCAGTTAAATTACCAGTTTCATCTTTAACAAACTCTTGGGTTGAAACGGAATACATTCTCTCACCAGACTCTTCGTGCGCACTACTAACCCGATAAATCATCGGATAGGTTGGCCAAGGTTGATTACCTGGTCGCTCCTCAGTTGGCCTTGGCATAATTTCTAGCTGCGTTATTGATTTCGCACCTTGTCTAATTGCAGTTCCTAAACAATCTGCTCCGGTATCACCACCACCTAAAATCACAACATCTTTTCCGAATGCATTTATTGCTGGATCTGAAGTTAGCTCACCCAATGCTTGCTTATTGCCCCATGGTAAATACTCCATAGCTTGGTAAACTCCGACTGCATCTCGTCCAGGAATTGGTAAATCCCGCCAATTAGTTGCACCAATTGCAATCACAACTGCGTCATATTTATTTCGTAATGCAGCACCAGTTATATCTTTGCCTATATCTACACCTGTTCTAAATCTTGTTCCCTCCTGCTCCATCTGATAAAGCCGGCGATCAACAATTGATTTTTCCATTTTAAACTCTGGGATTCCATAACGAAGTAAGCCACCAATTTTCTCTGCACGCTCATAAACAGCAACCGTGTGCCCTGCTCTAGTTAATTGTTGAGCTGCCGCAAGTCCGGCTGGACCAGATCCAATTACAGCAACAGTTTTACCAGATAAGCGATCTGGAATTAATGGCACAACTCGTTTTTCTAAAAATGCCTCTTCAATAGTTCTTAGCTCTACTTGCTTGATCGTAACCGCTTCAGAATTAATCGCCACCACACATGCAGTTTCGCAAGGGGCTGGACATAATCTGCCGGTGAACTCTGGAAAATTATTTGTAGCATGAAGGCGATCTATCGCTTCAGCTTTTTCACCGCGCCAAATTAAATCATTCCACTCTGGTATTAAATTTCCGAGTGGACAGCCTTGATGACAAAATGGAATTCCACAATCCATGCATCTACCGGCCTGCTTTTGTAATTGACTAAAATCCTGCTCCTGATAGACCTCTTTCCAATCTTTGATGCGAACATCAACTGGACGACGCTTAGGTAATTCTCTCGGAGTATTTAAGAAACCTTTTGGATCAGCCATTGATCGCCGCCATAACTGCGCTCTCCACTGGCAAACCTTCGCGCTGTGCTTTTGCCATTACCTCTAAAACTCTTGCATAGTCCCTTGGCATTACTAATGAAATCCGACTCTTACTATTCGCCCAATCATTAATAACCTCACTTGCAATTTTTGAACCTGTTTCAGCATAAAACTTTGAAATGAGTCCTTTAACAATTTCTTCTTGATCAACTGGTAGAGATAAAACATCCACCATCTCTGTATTTACTAGGCGTTGATCAAGATCTAATACAAATGCACGCCCACCAGACATGCCAGCAGCAAAGTTTCTACCGATAGAGCCAAGCACAATCACAGTTCCACCGGTCATGTATTCACAGCCATGATCACCGACACCTTCAACTATTGCTGTAGCTCCGGAATTTCTAACACAGAATCGCTCGCCGACGACACCTGCAATCATTATTTCTCCAGAGGTCGAGCCATAGCCAATTACATTTCCAGCAATTACATTTTTGTTTGAATCAAATTTTGCTCGCTCATCTGGCCTGATAATTACTCTGCCACCAGATAATCCTTTGGCAACATAATCATTACTATCCCCATAAAGTCTTAGAGTTAAGCCAGAAGGAATAAAGGCGCCAAATGATTGACCGGCTGAGCCGTGGAAAGTTATATCAACTGTATCTGCCGGCAAACCTGCTCCCCCATACTTGCGAGTTATTTCAGCTCCAAGCATGGTTCCTACAGTTCGATTAACATTTCGAACTTTCATTTCCAACCTAACTGGCTCAGCCTTATTTAAGGCATCAGCAGATAACCTAATCAACTCATTATCAAGTGCAGCATCTAAGCCATGGTCTTGCGTTGAAGTGTTTTTTCTTGAATCATTGTTAGTTGGCTCTATCAATAATGGAGAAAGATCTAAACCACTTGCTTTCCAGTGAGCAACGGCAGATTTTGTATCAAGTAACTCAACCTGACCAATCGCATCCTCTAAACTCTTAAACCCAAGGCTTGCTAATAACTCTCTCACTTCTTCTGCAATGTACTCAAAAAATGTTTCAACAAACTCAGGCTTACCGTTGAATTTCTTTCGTAACTCTGGATTTTGAGTTGCAACACCAACTGGACAGGTATCTAAATGGCACACGCGCATCATTACGCAGCCTGAGACAACCAAAGGTGCAGTCGCAAAACCAAACTCTTCTGCTCCTAACAAAGCAGCAATTAATACATCTCGACCAGTCTTCATTTGGCCATCAACTTGAACAACAATTCGATCGCGCAAACCATTTAGCATCAAGGTTTGTTGTGTCTCAGCTAGTCCTAACTCCCATGGCGCGCCTGCATGTTTTAATGATGTAAGGGGCGATGCACCAGTTCCACCATCATGCCCAGAAATAAGAACTACATCAGCGTGCGCTTTGCTTACACCTGCTGCTACTGTGCCAACGCCTACTTCGGCAACTAACTTCACGTGTACGCGTGCATTCTTATTTGCGTTCTTCAGATCATGAATTAATTGAGCAAGATCTTCGATGGAGTAAATATCATGGTGTGGCGGCGGTGAAATTAATCCAACACCAGGTGTTGAGTATCTAACTTTTGCAATCCATGGGTACACCTTGTTACCAGGCAACTGACCACCTTCGCCAGGTTTTGCTCCTTGCGCCATCTTTATCTGAATATCATCGGCGTTTATTAGGTATTCGCTTGTAACGCCAAACCGGCCACTTGCTACCTGCTTAATCGCCGAGCGACGTGAATCGCCATTGCTATCCGGAGTATTACGAGCTGGATCCTCTCCACCCTCACCGGTATTTGATTTACCACCAATTCGGTTCATTGCAATCGCTAAAGTTTCGTGAGCTTCTTGAGAAATAGATCCGTAAGACATTGCACCGGTAGCAAAACGTTTTAAGATTTCAGAAATCGGTTCAACCTCATCAATTGAGATTGGTTTTCTAACTCCTTCTTTGAAATTAAACAACCCCCGCAAAGTCATTAATCTGCGAGATTGATCATCAACTTTGCCGGTATATCGCTTGAAAACATCGTACCTTTTGGCACGGGTTGCGTGCTGCAAAGTAAAGACAGTTTCAGGATCAAAAAGATGTGGTTCACCTTCACGGCGCCATTGATACTCACCACCGATTTGAAGTCTTTTAGCACCTGGAATTTCACCACCTGGTGGATAAGCAATATGGTGTCTCTTAATAGTTTCTTGGGCGATTATCTCAATATCAACGCCACCTAATCTTGAAGTTACGCCGACAAAATACTCATCAACAATCGTCTTTGATAAACCAATAGCTTCAAATATTTGAGCTCCAGTATAGGAAGCAATAGTTGATACACCCATCTTGGACATAACTTTTAATACACCCTTACCAAGAGATTTAATTAAATTCCTAACTGCCTTCTCTGGCGTAATTCCAGTAATCACTCCTTGGCGAACTAAATCCTCAGCACTTTCCATAGCTAAATATGGATTAACAGCGGCTGCTCCGAAACCAATTAATAATGCAACATGGTGAACCTCTCGTACCTCGCCACTTTCAATTACTAATCCAACTTTTGTTCGAGTTTTCTCTCGGATCAAATGGTGGTGGACAGCGGAAGTTAATAGCAAGGAAGGAATTGGTGCATTTTCTGCATCACCGTCTCGATCGGATAAAACAATAATTCTCGCGCCCTCTTCGATTGCTTTGGAAACTTCTTTTCGTATTGCTTCAATTCTTGCAACAAGCGATTTTCCGCCACCTGCAATTGGAAATAGACCGCGTACAACATGGCATGCAAAACCAGGTTGATCACCATCTGCGTTAACGTGAATTATTTTTGCAAGCTCATCATTATCAATTACCGGAAACTGTAAGGATATTTGTCGGCATGATGAAGGCCCTGGATCTAATAAATTATGTTCAGGCCCAATTGATCCTCCAAGTGAGGTTACCAACTCTTCCCGAATTGCATCTAAAGGTGGATTAGTGACTTGTGCAAATAGCTGCGCAAAGTAATCAAATAGCAATCTAGATTTATCAGATAAGGCAGCAATTGGAGTATCAGTTCCCATAGATCCCAATGGTTCTGCACCGTTTTTTGCCATTGGTGTGATAATTATTCGAATCTCTTCTTCGGTATATCCAAATGCTCTTTGCCGGCGCACAACTGAAGAGTGCGGATAAACAATATGTTCTCTAGCAGGTAGATCACTCAGTCGAACTAAACCGGCATGCAACCAATCAGCGTAAGGTGCTGAAGTTGCAAGTGTCTGTTTAATCTCATCATCTTCAATTATCCGACCAGCCTCAATATCTACCAAAAACATTTTGCCAGGTTGAAGTCTTCCTTTTCGAATTATTCTCTCTGGAGCAAAATCCAATACTCCAACTTCACTTGCTAAAACTACTAACCCATCATCTGTGACCCAGAATCTTGATGGACGCAATCCATTTCTATCCAATACAGCGCCAACCTGTTTGCCGTCAGTGAAAGTTACGCAAGCTGGACCATCCCAGGGCTCCATCAGGGTTGAATGAAATGCGTAAAAATCTTTACGCTCTTGTGACATCGTTTCATGATTTTCCCAAGCTTCTGGGATCATCATTAATATTGAATGTGGAAGTGATCTGCCACCTAAATACAACAATTCTAATACTTCATCAAATGAAGCAGAGTCACTGCCGGAGTTATTTACAATCGGAAATAACCGTTTTATATCACCGGGAATTAAATCACTTTCAAGCAATGTTTCGCGCGCTCTCATCCAATTACGATTTCCTTTAACTGTGTTAATTTCTCCGTTATGCGCAATGTACCGATATGGGTGTGCTAGCGGCCAGGATGGAAATGTGTTTGTTGAAAATCTTGAATGGACAAGTGCTAATGGTGATTCAACCAGTGGGTTAGAAAGATCTGGAAAAAACTCTTCAAGTTGACCAGTAGTTAACATGCCTTTATAAACAATAGTTCTAGAAGAAAGTGATGGAACATAAATCGGCATTGTGTGTTCAATCCGTTTGCGAAGGCAAAATGCTAGGCGCTCAAGAATTAAATCAGACTCACCATTTTTGCCTGCAATAAATATTTGCTTAAAATCTGGCATTACTGACACTGCGGTCTTGCCCAAAGATTTAGAATTTATTGGAAGATCTCGCCAACCAATAATTTCCAAGCCCTCTTCTTTTGCAATCTTTTCTATAACTTGCCGGTAGCCTACTTCAGCGGAATTAATGAAAAATATTCCAGTCGCGTAATTGCCTGAGGCTGGCAGATCAAAATCCACAATGGATCGATAGAATTTATCTGGTATCTGAATTAATATACCGGCGCCATCGCCGCTATCTGGTTCTGCACCAGATGCACCACGATGTTCTAAATTTCTAAGTGCGGTAAGCGCTTTAGCCACAATTTCGTGGGTTGGTAATTTATTTAAAGTTGCGACCATTGCAACACCACAAGCATCATGCTCGTTGGCAGGGTCATACAACCCAACTGCATTTGGGGTGGTAGAAAAAAGATTTCTATTTTCCAATTTGAAAGGCCGCTCCCGTTAAAGGGTCGGGACGACAATGGCCCAACTTCAACTTATGATCTAGCGAAATTGTATCAGGGGAATTAAATCCCGGTCAGCCCTACCAACCAACCAATTCCGGCAGTAATTGCCACGCCAAGGGCTCCGCCCATGAAAATGCGAATAATAGTTTTTGGAATTGGCGAAGCAGCAATCTTTGCGCTTATAAAGCCAGCACCTAGTAATCCCATGGCTGTAAAAACAAGGATTAATGTAACTTGGTTTGTGGATGAAACTAATGCTCCAATTAATGGGACAACACCTCCAGCAGTAAAAGCTATTGCAGACGCAACTGCTGCCTGAACTGGTCTGGCTCTCGTGTGATCAAAATGGCCAAGTTCATCCCTTAAATGCGCCTCTAACGCATCTTGATTATGCATTGCAGTTACAACTTCTTTTGCTAAATTCTCATTTAAACCGCGATTCATGTAGATATGAACAAGCTCCTCAAACTCACCTTCCGGATCAGTTGCAAGTTGATTAATTTCAATTTCTCGATCAGCGGCTTCAATATCATTTTGTGATTTAACTGAAACGTATTCACCAACTGCCATGGACATTGCGCCGGCAACAATTCCAGCAAGCCCTGCTGTTACCAAAAAATCACTTTTATTGGCAGCTGCAATTCCAATCATCAAACTTGATGTTGAAACTAATCCATCATTTGCGCCCAGTACTGCGGCCCGCAGCCAACCAGCTCGATTAGCTCGGTGATCCAAATTTCGCATTTGTACTTCTTCTAACCCCATTTATCAATCCTAACTTGCTACTTGATTATCAGTTGTGTTGCCACGTCGAGCACTTTTAAATAAATATATAGCCGATCCAGCTAAAACAATCAGGCATACCCATATATTTAGGCGCAACCCAAAAATGTAATTTGCTTCATCAATTCTAAGTGCCTCAATCCACAACCGGCCAGCGGTATAGCCGAATACATATAGTGCAAAAATATCACCCTTATTTGTTACTACTCGGCTTAGTAAGCCGGGTAATTTAATTAGTAGAAATCCGATAAATACACACCAAATTAGTTCGTATAAAAATGTTGGATGAAATTTTAAAAATTCTTCATACCCATCTGGCCGATTAAATGGTTTAATTTCAATACCCCATGGAAGAGTTGTGGGTTTACCAAATACCTCTTGATTAAAGTAGTTGCCAACTCGACCAATAGCTTGTGCAAAAATGACACCAGGTGCCAGCGAATCTAAAAATTGATTAAATTTCAAAGTTGTTTTATGAGTTTTAAAATAAATATATGCCCCAATTGCACCCAGAGAAATTGCTCCCCAAATACCTAAGCCGCCTTCCCAAATACGAAACGCATCTGCTGGGTTTCCATTTTCACCAAAGTACTTCTGTGGCGAAGTAATTACATGATAAATACGCCCGCCAATTATTCCAAACGGTACGGCCCAGACTGCAGCCTCAGAGACATCATCTGGATTACCACCTATTGATGCGTAGCGCCGGCGTCCTAACCAAATAGCAATTGCAATTCCGGAGATAATGCAAAGTGCGTAGTAGTGAATTGTTACCGGCCCTAGCGAAAATTGTGAAGAGCTAGGGCTGGGAATAAGTTCTAGCATCAATGTTAAGCAGAAAAACTACTTAACGCCGCCAGCCGCTAGAGCTGCTTTGAATTTAACCGGATCCCCATACTCAGTATTACGGTCTAATTCTTTGCCATTAACAAAAATTGTTGGCGTTCCATTTACATTCGCTTTAGCAGAGGCTGCTGCAACATTTCCGGTCCACTTTACGTAGTTTCCATCTTTAATACACTTTTCAAATTTTGCAGACTTAATGCCTATAGATTTACCAATATTTAATAAAGCATCACCTTGCCATTTTCCAGAATTCTCCGTTGCGGATTGATCTTGGAACAAAGCAAGATTCATGCCTACGAATTCATTTTCATCAGCAGCACACGCGGCAGCATTAGCAGCCAAAATTGATTCTGGGCCAATAAATGTCATTGGGTGATAAACAACCTTTGCCTTGTTTTGAGCAATAACTTCATTCAAATATCCACCATTTAATATTTCAAAATTCTTGCAGACTGGGCACTGGTAATCAATATAAACATCGATAGTTGGCTTAGCGGTTGGATTTAGAACAATTCCATATCCATCCTCGGCAGATACTGATGCAGGAATTGCAGCTGTTGAGCTTGATCGGCTACTAATTAAAGAGAACACGACTCCAACTACAACAATAAAAGACACCATAACTATTACTAAGTTGCGAGTTCCTTTATCGCCACCATTATTCGCTGCCATATATTTTCTCCTTTACCTAACCAGACTGTTTTCCTATTTATCTAAACCAAATCTACCCTTAGGATAGAAATACAAGTAAATCCCCAGGATAAATAAGCCTAAATCTCTAATAATCTCAGATAGATACCTGGTGTCCTCTGGATTAACAGCGCCACCACCACCAAAACAACCGCAGTCAATGCTTAGGCCTCTAGCCCATGCCTGGCTAATTGCAATAATAAATGCAACCATTGTTATTGCACCGATTAATCCAGAAATTCTTACTGCGGTTCCAGTTAAAAGTAGTAGCCCAACTCCGATTTCAACCCAAGGTAATGCATAGCCTAAAAAGTTGGCAAGTGATACTGGCAGCAGTTCATACGCTCTCACGGCCATTGCAGACTTTTGTAAATTACCAATTTTAAGAGCACCCGCTGCTAATAAAACTCCACCTAATATTAATCTAGCAATTAAAGTTAGCCATGGTTGAGAAATTTTAAATTTATCGACCATCTCTTACTCCTTCAGATAAAGATTGCGCAAGCTTCTTTACTTTCTTAAGACCAGATCTGCCGGCACCATGCTCTTGAATTATTTTGATAAAAGCAGAGCCAACAATTACGCCATCGGCATAAGATGCAACAACTTTTGCTTGCTCTTTTGTAGAAACTCCTAATCCAACCGCAACTGGAGTGTTACTAGTAGACCTAATTCGACTCACTAGTGAACTCGCATTTGCAGAAACAACATCTCTAGTTCCGGTAACCCCCATCAAGCTTGCAGCGTAAATAAACCCAGAGCATTCTGAAGTAACTTTAGCTAAACGGTCATTAGTAGTACTTGGCGCAACAACATAAATTCTATTAATTTGATTCTTATCTGATTCCGCTCGCCAAATATCAGATTCTTCAACAGTTAAATCAGGTGTTATAACCCCAGAGCCTTTTGCACTTAAAATTGCTTCCGCAAATTTTGCAACACCATATTTTTCAATAGGACTCCAGTAACTCATAACAACTGAAGGAGCACCATACGCAACGCTAATTTTGAGTAAATCAAATACCTCATCAACGCCAACACCATTAGCAATTGCTTGTTCAGATGCAGCTTGAATTACTGGACCATCCATAACTGGATCAGAGTATGGGTAGCCAATCTCAATTGCATCAACTCCCCCATCAATCATCGATTTAATTATCTCTATCGATTCCTTTTGAGTTGGAAAGCCTGCCGGTAAATAACCTATTAACGCAGCTCGATTTTCTCTCTTTGTTTTAATAAAAAGATTATCAAGATCAGTGGGCATTAAAGTGGTAATCCAAAGTACTCAGCCGCTGTTTGGACATCCTTGTCACCACGACCAGAGAGATTAATTAGTAATGTTGCGTCCTTACCAAGCTCATTGCCAATCTCAAGTGCGCCAGCAAGTGCATGCGCTGTTTCAATGGCAGGAATAATTCCTTCTGATTTACATAATAATGAAAATGCATACATTGCTTGATCATCCGTTATTGCTCGGTACTCAGCTCTGCCGATGTCATTTAGATAAGCATGCTCTGGACCAACGCCTGGATAATCTAAGCCAGCGGAGATCGAGTGTGATTCAACTGTTTGGCCATCTTTATCTTGTAATACATATGATCTTGTCCCGTGTAGTACTCCGGGAGTTCCACCAGAAATTGTCGCTGCGTGAAATCCGGTTTCAACACCTTTACCACCCGCTTCAAGTCCAATTAATCGCACATTCTTATCGTCTATGAATGGATGAAATATCCCGATTGCATTTGAGCCACCACCAACACACGCAAGAACTGCATCTGGAAGCTTGCCGGTTAACTGAATAACTTGCTCGCGTGCTTCAACACCAATAATTCTTTGAAAATCTCTAACCATCGTTGGGAAAGGATGAGGACCGGCCACTGTTCCTAATAAGTAATGAGTAGTTTCAACATTTGTTACCCAATCGCGCATGGCTTCATTGATTGCATCTTTTAAAGTTTTAGACCCCTGTGTTACCGGCACTACTGTTGCACCAAGTAATTTCATTCTTGCAACATTTAATGCTTGTCGCTTAGTGTCGGCTTCACCCATATAGACAACACATTCCAAGCCAAACAATGCCGCTGCTGTTGCAGAAGCAACACCATGTTGACCTGCACCCGTTTCAGCAATAATCCTGCTTTTACCCATTCGCTTAGTTAATAATGCCTGGCCTAGAACATTGTTAATTTTATGACTACCGGTGTGATTCAAATCTTCACGCTTTAATAATATTCGTGCACCACCTGCATATTCAGAAAATCTTTTTGCGTCAGTCAAAATACTTGGTCTACCGGTATAAGTTTTATGCAGTTCATTTAGCTCGGCTTGAAAAGTTGGATCAGACTGCGCAGATAGATGAGCAGCTGCTAATTCATCAAGTGCTGCTATCAATGCTTCTGGAACAAATCTGCCACCATAAGGACCAAAGTGGCCCAGAACAGATGAGTCCATACTTTGCGTATTTTTACTTTGAGTCATGGCTAGAGTTTATTGCATCTTTAACGGTTGAGCAGATCATTTATCGTATGAACTGGGTTACCTGCTTTAACGAGAGTCTCACCTACCAAAACTGCATTTGCGCCTAAGGATTGAACATATTCGACCTGAGAGCGTTGGCTAATACCAGACTCTGCAACCTTTACAACTGAATCTGGGAGTTGCGGCAAAATTAGTCCAAAGTTTTTCTCATCAACTTCAAGGGTTTTTAAGTTACGTGAATTAACACCAATTATTTTCGATCCAATATCTGTAGCAATTTCTGCTTCCTCTAAATTATGCACTTCAACTAACACATCCATACCAAGTTCGGTAGCTAATTGATAAAAGTCAGTAAGTTGTGATTTTGACAACCCAGCAACAATTAACAGCATTAAATCTGCACCAAGAATTCTAGATTCATAAACTTGAAACTCTGTAACAATGAAATCTTTCCGCAAAACTGGAATATCTATAGCGGCTCGAATTGAGATTAGATCTGAAATACTTCCCTTAAACCGGCGCTCTTCAGTTAATACACTTATTACATCTGCCCCGCCCTCTTGATAACTTTTTGCAAGTGTGACTGGATCAGTAATTGCAGCTAACTCACCCTTACTTGGTGATGATCTTTTTACCTCAGCAATTAATCGCATCGGTTCTCTGCTTAACGCGGCATAAGCACCTCTTAATTTTGGCGCTGAGTGCAGTTGCTCACGAAGTTGTGCAACTGGAACAATGCGTTTTTGAACATCCTCTAAGACGCCCTCAATAATAGAGTTTAGAACATTTGTATCACTCATCAGTTGGATCATTCCCTTCTGAAAGTGCGTTCCATTTGTTTTTAGGCTTTAATTTATACTTATCTGAATCAGCTTTCTTACTTAATCTAATTATTAAATATGTAGCTAATCCAACTAATACTAAACTGCCGAAGAGGGAATTTCTCATTTTTTGGCAACCATTAAGTTAGCTGTGGCAACAGCGCCTAAAACTGCAGCCGCCTTACTTATGCACTCTTGATTTTCAGATGCCGGATCTGAATCAGCCACAATTCCAGCTCCAGCTTGCACATATGCAATCTGATTTTTAATAACTGCAGTTCTAATTGCAATACAAGTATCAATATTGCCAGTGAAATCTAGGTAGCCAATTGTGCCGCCGTATATACCTCGCTTGGTTGGTTCATTCTCCTCAATAATCTCCATAGCTCGTGGCTTTGGTGCACCAGATAATGTGCCAGCTGGAAATACTGAAAATAGTGCTTCGATTGGAGCGACCTTAGCTAAGAGTTTTCCGACTACTGTCGAAACAATATGCATCACATGGGAGTACTTCTCGATCTGCATAAATTCAGTTACCTCTACTGATCCTGCTTGGCATACTCGACCTAAATCATTGCGACCAAGATCAACTAACATTAAATGCTCTGCTCGCTCCTTTGGATCATCAAGAAGTGACTGAGCTATCTGCTGATCAACCTTTGAATCAATATTTCTTGCCCTTGTCCCTGCGATTGGATGAATCATCACATTGTCTCCAGTTACTTTTACCAATGCCTCTGGGCTTGAACCTACAACTGAAAGATCATCAGAGAAATTAAAAATATACATATACGGACTTGGATTTTGCTCACGCAATACTCGATAAATATCAAATGGTTTGCAAGCAATCGGCATAGAAAACCTTTGAGATAGAACTACCTGAAATGCTTCACCAGACTTAATTTCTTCCTTAATTAATTCAACCTTACTAATGTAATCAGTATCAGTCGTGTTGCGATCGTAATTTGGAGCTACGCGGGTTGGAAGCGCTTTAAATTCCGATAGCAAAGTTTGATTTAGCTCCAACTCCATCTTGTCTAATCTTTCAACTGCTTTCTCGTATGCTAAATCAACTCGATCCGAACTTCCATCCCAGTTAATTGCATTAGCTATTAATGTGATTGCACCTTCTTTATGATCATAAACTGCTAAATCTGAGGTAAGCATCATTGCAATCTCTGGAATATCAATATCTTTCTTAGAAAGATCGGGTAGCTTTTCAAGTCTTCTGACAATCTCATAGCCAAGATAGCCAACCAAGCCACCAGTTAGAGGCGGTAAATTATTAAATTTCGGTGAACGAAGGTGTGACGTAGAAATTCTAAGAGCGGACAATGGATCAATTCCGCTTGGTGCGCCCGCTGGCATAACTCCTAGCCAAGTTGCCAACCCATTCTTCTCAGTTAAAGTGGCTTCGCTATTTACACCAATAAATGAGTATCTTGCCCATATTCCAGCCTCTGCTGATTCAAGTAAAAATGTTCCGCTGCGATTTTGAGTTAACTTGTCATAGATTGAAAGTGGAGTTTCAGTTTTACTAGCAATCTTGCGAGCAACTGGAATCACGTTAAAGTCTCGGGCATAACCGCGAAACTCTTCCAGAGATATCAGTGCTTTTTCCACTGCCCTATTCTGCCGTAATTATTAAGTACCAGGAGCCGATTATTGATAGCAGGTTTTGATCGCCGCACTGATATCGATTGCTCCGACATAAAGTGCTTTGCCAACAATTACGCCATCTAGGCCCATCCGACGAAGGTCCTTAAGGTCAGATAATTTTGAGACGCCACCACTTGCAATAATCATTGATTTGGTTGATTTTAAAACTTTTTCCAGTAAATCAAGATTCGGGCCATTTAACTCACCATCTGTCGAATTATCGGTGACAACATACCGCTTGCATCCAGCCATATCCAAAATCTTTATATACTCAAATGGATCACCAATTACTTCACCACTTCCTCTGGCAACTAGAACACCATTATCAATGTCAAGCCCAATTGTTAAACGCTGATCGTTGGATTTGATGGCTTTAACTACCCAATCAATACTCTGCAGAGCTGCTGTTGCAATATTGATCCGGTCAGCTTTAGTACTTAATGCTTTTTGTAGTGAATCTTCATTAATGATTCCACCAGATAGCTGAACCTTTATAGGACTCGCAGCAATTAAGTTTTGTATCAAATCTGAATTACTCCCAGAATTAAACGCTGCATCTAAATCAACTAGGTGAACCCATTTTGCACCTTTAGCAACAAAATCAGAGAGTACAACATTAGGAGTTTCATACTGCTCTGCTGAATCCAACTTAGCTTGTTTTAATCTGACAGATTTTCCATTTTTTATATCTATCGCTGGCAATAATTCAAGAATACTCATTAATTCCTAAACAACTAAGCAATCTGGTCCAAGTACAGTTTTGAGATCTGCACTCAAACTTGGTGATGAAGTAACCTTTAAATTCTCATCTAATTTTAGAACTGTATTTTTTTCACCATCTACTAATCTTAAGTGGACCTCTCGCCCGCCTGGGTGAGAACGTAAAATTTCATTCATTCGATCAATAACTGGTGGAGTACATCTCGACATTTCCATTGAAATAATAAATGGGCCAGTTGGTACTT
>Ga0304730_1000484_pt1 | contig 34521 bp, 43 predicted proteins | sample M_130628_MF_Meta_FD_190474 | JGI IMG/M metagenome (GOLD analysis project Ga0304730, IMG submission 190474) | Freshwater microbial communities from Lake Montjoie, Canada to study carbon cycling - M_130628_MF_MetaG (v2) (version 2) | ecosystem: Environmental > Aquatic > Freshwater > Lake | place...
CGTCAACAATTACGTCCCGTGGAAGTTTAACTTCTCCAACAACAGATACGCTTAAAGCTGCGCTTTATCTTGCCTCGGCCACAATCAACGCGGCAACAACTGCGTATACGGCTACTGGTGAAGTAACGGGTACTAACTATACCGCTGGCGGTATAACGGTAACAAACGCAACTGGGCCGTTATCAAGCAACAGTTCAGCTACTGCTGGTGTGGGGTATTGGACTCCTTCTGGATCATTGGTGTACACAAACGTCACGCTTTCGACGGCGTTTGACACTGTGTTGATTTACAACTCGACGCAAAGTAACAAGGCAATTAGTGTTCATACCTTTGGTTCACAGACTGTGACCGCTGGTACGTTCACGTTGACGATGCCAAGTAACACGACCAGTACCGCATTGCTTCGTTTGGCTACGACTTAAAGGGTTGTAATGACCGTATCGTTAAAACATGCTTTTGCCAGCGCGAAAGCGGACGGTGCAGACTCGACCCTTGTTCAGCCATCGAATTGGAACGCCGAGCATACCCTTCAATTAGCAACTAATCGGCTTCTTGGTAGGACAACCGCTGGAACGGGTGTAGTAGAAGAGATTTCTGTAGCAGGAAGTCTCACCCTTGCTGGCGGTGTATTAACGGGTACAGGCGGTGGCAGTCCAAACCTTGACGGTGGAACGCCAACAAGTAACTATGGCGGGATTACCGCGATTGACGGAGGAACGCCATAATGGCTGTTCAGATTCAGCTTAGAAACGGAACCGCCTCGCAGTGGACCTCTGCTAACCCAACCCTTGCTGTTGGCGAGATGGGCGCTGAGACTGATACCGGAAGATTTAAGATTGGTACAGGCTCAACGGCTTGGAACAGCCTTGGCTATTCACTTGGGGTTGCGTCTAAAGGAACGTATTCCGGCGCAACGCAATACTATGTAAACGACATTGTTCTATACAACAGTTCAAGTTACATCTGTATCCTAGCCTCGTTAGGTAATCTTCCAACCAACGGAACTTATTGGAACCTTTTGGTTCAGGCTGGCGCTGTCTCATCTGTAGCGCAAACATTTACTGGCGGTATTGTTTCGGTTGCCGGTTCTCCAATTACAGGATCAGGAACGCTGGCTTTGACGGTCGCTGGCACTAGCGGCGGTGTTCCTTATTTTTCAAGCAGTAGTGCTTGGGCATCCTCGGCTGCGTTGGCAGCTAATGCTCTGGTTATTGGTGGAGGTGCTGGCGCGGCCCCTGCAACGACTACAACTGGGACTGGCGTTCTTACATTCTTGGGAACCCCGTCAAGTGCCAATCTGTTGTCAGCTATGACTGATGAGACTGGCACTGGTTTGCTGGTATTTAATAGCGCCCCTGCGTTGACCAACCCAACGGTTACGAACTACGTTGAGACGCTTCACTCGGCCAATACCGGCACAGCAATTACAGTTGATTTAACAAACGGTACGGTTCAGAACCTGACGCTGACGGGTAACGCCACAATCACGATGCCCACGGCGGTAGCGGGTAAGTCATTCATTATCATCTTGTCTCAAGACGGAACTGGCGGCAGAACGGTTACTTGGTCAACTGTATCTTGGCCTTCTGCTACAGCGCCAACAGTCACCAGCACCGCGAGCAAACGGGATATTTTCTCGTTCTTCTCTAATGGATCAAGCTGGTTTGGAACCACTATCGGCCAGAACTACACATAATGTTTGCTGCATCTAAATCAAGCCGAGTAGCGGCGGTTGCTACGGACCCGTTTTTTCCGTATGTCCCGTTGCTGTTAAATACAACCAGCACTAACGGGCAGCAGAACAACACGTTCTTAGATTCTTCAACGAACAACTTCACCATTACCCGCAACGGAACGCCGACGCAGGGTTCTGTGACTCCGTATTGGCCTAATGGGTATTGGAGTAACTTTTTTAGTGGAACTACTCAATATGTTAGTGTTGGTGGAACCACATCTTTATCTGCAAATTTTACAATAGAGTTTTGGTTTTTTCCAACTGCTTCTGCAAATAGTAATTTTTTTGGTATAGATGACACGCAAAATCCAAACTCTTTAGCCTGCACATATAATGCAGGTGGCCCAACTATTAATGTTTTTGCTGATGCGGGAACCCCAATTAGCGGCGGCGCCCCATTAGTTTTAAATTCTTGGAATCATGTAGCATTGGTTAGAAGCGGTTCTACTGTAACCGTATATGTAAATGGGGTTCAAAAAGCTACTGGTAGCGTCCCCAATGCCATTAGCGGCTCCTTGCAAATTGGAAGATGGTTAGATTCCGGGTCATACACAAATGGTATTACTGGGTACCTATCTAATTTTAAGGTTTCAAATACCAACATATATAGTGGAAGCACTTTTTCTGTTCCAACTTCTCCATTAACATCTTCTGCAAATACTTTATTACTAACCTTACAAGACAACAGGGTAAAAGACAATTCTTCAAGTCCAAAAACATTAACTGTTTCTGGTTCCCCCCGAACCCAAGCATTCCAGCCGTTCTCACCAACGGCTTCCTACACTGCTGCGGCGTATGGGGGAAGTGGGTATTTTAATGGCAGTACGGACTACTTGAGTTTGGCAAGCAGTGCCGCTTTTGGTGTTGGAACCGGAGATCTAACAATTGAAGCGTGGGTTTACTGCACTTCTTTGTCTAATGTGTATCAAGGAATTATTTCAACAAGGGTTGAAACACCTGCAAATTACCCCGGTCTTGGTTTGGTGATTGACAATAGCAGAATACAATTTACTATCTTAAATTTAAGCGGAGCTTTGACTGATAGTGCAAACATTCCATTAAACCAATGGGTTCATGTTGCTGGAGTTAGGTCCGGAACAAATGCGGCCTTGTTTGTAAACGGGGTAAGAAAGGCATCTGGCACAAACTCAGAAAACGGGACTGCGGCCACTCTTGTTATTGGAAGATATTACACCGGGTCTAATAATTACTATATAAACGGTAATCTTTCTAACATTCGATTGGTCAAGGGAACGGCGGTTTATGACCCAACTCTAACCACTCTTACCGTTCCAACAACACCGCTAACAGCAATCACCAACACCAGCCTCTTGACCAACTTCACCAACGCGGGGATCTACGACGCTGCGGTGCAGAACAATGTGATTACAGTTGGAGACGCTCAGGCGTCAACCACGCAGTCTAAGTGGCCTCCGACAAGCATGAAGTTTGATGGGACTGGAGACTGGTTGACTGCTATAGACAATCCGCAGCTTCAGCTTGGTACGGGCGATTTTACGATTGACGGATGGCTGTACCTGTCTGCAAACGGCGTTGTTTACGGGCTTGTCAGCAAGGGAACGGCGACAACGGGATGGTCGGTCAACGTAACAGTATTAAACAAACTTCAGTTTAGCTATACGGCGTCCAACTTGACTGGCACAACAACATTAGCCACAGGCACTTGGTATTATTTTGCTGTTGTTCGATCTGGTAGTGCAACCGGAAACCTCAAGGTTTATCTAAACGGATCGGTTGAAGCAACTAGCGGCGGCGCTGTGACGGACAACTTTAACCAAACAAATATTCTGTATGTTGGTGCGGATCGGGTTGGCGCAATGCCTGTAAACGGATACTTGCAAGACGTTCGGATTACCAAATACGCACGCACCATCACGACGCCAACAGCAGCATTCTTTACGAGGTAATTATGCAACTCGCCAATCAAGATCTGGTCATAAAAGACCACACTGAGTGGTTCCCCAACACATCGTTTGGTGACCGTGGTCCAGCTTTTGATTGGATTGCCGAGCAGGGCTACTACGTTATCACGGTGTGGAAACCCTACGACCACAACACAGAGAAGCTGGTATCTGCTGCCCCGCATCTGTATGACGGGATGTGCTGCATCGTTGACGTTGAGCCGCTGACTGTTGAAGAACTTCAATCACGTATTGATACCCAGTGGCAGGTGATTCGTAACCAGCGCAATCAGCTACTCAAGGATACGGACTGGACGCAGGTGGCAGATGCTCCGGTAGACAAAGCAAAATGGGCTACTTACCGACAGGCACTTCGTGATATAACTCTACAATCTGACCCGTTTAAAATTGACTGGCCTAAATAGTAGTTGAGTCATGGCCGCAGCGTTTCAATCAACTGCGTTTGAACCGACTGCGTTTGAGGTTGGAAATGCGGTAATAGTTGCTCTAACCGGGGTTCAAGCCTCTGGTTTTGTTGCCACTGCTGACCCTTCATTATCGGTTGCGCTAACTAGCGTACTGGCTTCTGGCACTACAGGGGTCTTAAATACTGGCCGGTCACTAGATTCTGTTGCGGCTTCCGGCTCGGTCGGCAATGTTGCGTCTTCCATATCCGTAGCAATTACGGGGAATGAAGGTTCTGGTGAAGTTAATACTGTATCTTTACCCGGCAGCGCAGCACTAGAGCATGTGCTTGCTGATGGTTTTGTTGGGCAAGTTGGCTCTGAAAGAATAGTTGCTATTACCGGGACATCGGCTTCCGTTGCAGTTAGTTCTGTAGATTTAAACCAGTCGGCGGATCTTCCATCTGTTTTTGCTGATGGTGCGCCCGGAAACGTAACGGTTGCCAACCGAGATATTGCGCTTACTGGAGATTTGGCTTCTGGATTTGTTAATACACCCGTAGCAAATACAAGCGTTGGGCTATCGGGAACAGCCGCATCCGGGTCAGTTGGGGACGTAAAGTTTACGCCGGGGTTGACGGGGGTTCTTGCGTCAGGTTTAGTTTTAGCTGTTAACCCCTCAATTGAAGTTGCCCTGTCAGGAGTTTCTGCTTCCGGGGAAACTGGCAATATAGCTTTCTCTTTACTTCTAACAAGTAACAGTGCAAATGGATTTGTTAACGAGACTCAATCAGGGACTTCAATTGGTCTAACCGGAAACGCAGCTACAGCATCTGTCAATTCAATAGGCTACACAGTTGCTTTATCTGGCGTATCTGCCTCTGGCAGTGTTAACAATGTTACCCCCGCATCAGATGCCGCTGGAACACAGGCTGCGGGGTCAGTTGGGAATACAGGGGTAAGCCAAACGATTTTGTTAACCGGGGCATCGGCAAGTGGTTCTGTTGGCACTGTAATTGCAGAAATTTTTTACGGGGCTGTTATTTCTGGCGTAGCTGCTAGTGGGTCCGTACAATCAGTTTCGATTGGTGCGCGGCTTATTGCTATTACGGGATGCCCTGCTTTGGGTCAGATTGGTACTATATACCCAATGAATTGGATGGTCATTAACGATAATCAGAATCCAAATTGGGTTGATATAAATGATACTCAGTCTCCTAATTGGCAACTTGTCGAAGACTTACAATAACGAGGTGATTTGGTGAGTTTGGGTTGGGGCGACAGTACATGGGGTGCAAATGGCTGGGGTGGCACTCGTGCTGCAACCAGCAACCTTGCGTCTGGAACCCTTGGAACTTTTGGGAAAAGTCAGACAGTAGCTTTAAACTCGGCTATTGCAAACGGGGCAGTAAACACAACAGCTTCAATCAAATCAAAAGCTTTAACATCTAGCCTCGCTTCCGGTTCAATTGGAACAGTCACAACCAGCCGTTCATTAGCTTTAACATCTGCTTTAACAACTTATGGCTGGGGTGACAATACATGGGGGGCAGGTGGTTGGGGTGGAATACTACCAAACGCCTTAGTATCTTCTGTTGTTGCAACTTATTCTTTCCCACTAACTGGGTTAGAGGCTTCTGGGACTGTTGGATACGTTACAAGATCTCCGGCATTAACAAATGTTCTTGGATCTGGGTTTGTAGGTAGCGTAACGACAAGTAGGGTTGTTGGTTTAAATGGAACTAGCGCAACTGGGGCGGTAGGTTTTGTATCCAAGTTAATTCAAATAACGGCTGTGTTGACATCGGGTACGGTTGGTAGCATAACCACATCCAGATCGTTAGGTTTAAACAGCACATTAGCAACCGGGACAATGGGCAATGTAGGTTTAAATTTAAGCAAAGCTCTTACAAATGTAATTGCAAACGGAGCGGTCAATTCTGTATCTCCAACTCAGTTTTTAACGAATGTACTGGCAACAGGTTTGATCGGAACAGTTAAAGGTTCTGTTAGCCCATCTTTAATTGGCGCTCAGGCAAATGGGTTTGCTGGGGATATAACGTCAAGCCCAACCATCCAGTTGTCTAGTGCGTCGGCTTCGGGACTAGTTGGAAAGTTGGTTGCCGCGCCACCTTTAAACAACGTTCGTGCGTCTGGACTTGTTGTGGCTCCGGGGGTTACAATATCAATGCCCATTAGTGGAGTTGATTCGCTGGGGTCCGCTGGGTCTATGAGAGTAGGCGTAAACATACAGGGTGTGGCAGCAACCGGCGGTGCTGGCAATGTGGTATTTAACAAAGTTTTTCAGTTATCCGGAGTGTCAGCAAGAGGTGATGTAGGCAACATGGGATACCGTTATTGGGTAAACATTGACGATACTCAGACACCCAATTGGACACCCATTGACAACCAAGAATCGCCATTCTGGACGGAAATCACGACAATTTAAGGATTGACATGGCAACTACAAACTACACCTCTCTTCTCGGGCTTGCTCTTCCTACCCAAGGTGATCTATCTGGGCAGTGGGGTAATGAGGTCAATAACTACATAACAACTTATTTAGATTCTGCGATTGCGGGGCAGTTGGCGATTTCGCTGACGGGTAACTTAACTCTTACCAAAGCCACAGGCACAAGTCTTAGCTCTACGTCATCCCAGTATGCGATTCTGAACGTAACGCCCAGTGCAAGTACATGGACGATCACCGTCCCAGCGGCGAGTCAGATTTACCATATCAACAACCTGTCGAGCACCCACACCTTTACGATTAAAGCGTCAGGACAAACCGGCTTTGTGGTTGCTGCTGCTGAGAAATGCGTTGTTGCATATAACGGCACTGACTTTGTTCGCGTAGGCAGCACATCTGTCTTTGGTGCGCCAAGCACGGCGATGACGCTGGACGCCTCCGGTAACCTGCTGGTCGGGGAAACGTCAGCCAAATACTCTGCTGCAAATCGTGGCTTGATTGAGGTCAACGGAACAAGCTCTGCTTTACTTGGTTTATCCGTAAACAACACTGCCGCCGGTTATTTGTCTAGTAATGGTGTAAGTGTATCTGTTGGTGCCCCACCGGGGTACAACATACTATTTGACATCAACGGCGAAAAGATGCGCCTCGACTCCTCCGGCAACCTGCTGGTGGGGAAAACAGTAACTAGCGACTCAACGGTTGGAAATGTAATTGCTCCAACTTACATTTTTGCAACGCGAGACGGAGCAGCACCTTTAAATCTTCGTCGATTGACTGACGACGGTGAAATTGTTACGTTTTTTAGCCGAACTAATGGTGGTGTAAGCGGTACTATTTCTATTACGTCCACAACAACAGCATATAACACATCTTCAGACTACCGACTTAAAGAAAACATCCAGCCGATGCAAAACGCATTGGCTAAAGTTGATGCGCTTAAACCCGTTACTTACAACTGGAAATTAAACGGTTCTGACGGTGAGGGTTTCATTGCACATGAACTTGCTGAAGTTTGCCCCCATGCCGTGACTGGTGAAAAAGATGCAGTCAACGAAGACGGTTCTATTAAGTCCCAAGGTATTGACACATCATTCCTTGTAGCCACCCTGACTGCTGCTTTGCAAGAAGCGCATAGTTTGATTAAAGACCTGCAAATCCGTGTATCTCAACTGGAGGCCAAATAATGGCAACTGTATTTAACTGGAAAATTGAGCAACTCAACTGCTACCCCCAAGCCGAAGGGCAGACGGATGTAGTGTTCACCGTTCACTGGCGCTTGACCGGCACAGACGGAACCTACTCTGGCACGGTCTACTCGACCTGCGGTGTAACCTATGTAGCTGGTACACCATACACGCCCTACGCTGATCTGACGCAAGACCAAGTGCTTGGATGGATCTGGGCTAACGGTGTAGACAAAGACTCTGCCGAAGCTGCTGTACAGACGCAGATTAACAATCAGATCAACCCCCCTGTCGTTTCACCTCAACTTCCTTGGATTAACTAAATGGATAACATCACTCTTACCCTGACCCTGACGCAAATCAACATCATCATGGCTGCTCTGGGCAAAGCCCCTTACGAAGCGGTTGCTGATGTTGTTCAGGCAATCCGTGAACAGGCAGTGCCGCAAGTGCCAAAACAAGATTGAAAGTAACTCTGTTGTCTTACGCACTCGGTAAAATACCGGCGGGCATCCGCCCGTCTAACCCCGGAGATTTCCATGAAAGACCAAATTATTGAAATTCTTGAAGGCTCTGAGCCTATCGATGCGCTGAACGTTCTGTTTTCCGCTGTCTACGCAGTTGCTTCGGCAAACGGCGTAAGCGAGTTCACGTTGAGCAGCCTCTTCTCTTCTAACATCGAAGCTCAATTTGAGATTGACGCCGAGAAAGAAGAAGAAGAAGAAGAAGAAGACGAGCAAACTGACGACTAACACCCCGGTAGGGGTGTCATTGTGCCCTCACAATACTGTGATATTAGCTGGGTTCCCCAATAAGGAACCCAGCTATGATAGTCAAGGTATCTGATAAAGACTTCTTGGAGGCTTGGGAAAAGCACAAGTCCCCGGCAGCACTTGCAAAGTTGTTTAAAATGTCTGAACGCCGCGTCCACAGCAGGCGACGTTCATTAGAAAACCGTTTAAACATCAAGCTCACTGCTGAAAAACTAATCCCACCACACCTAAAGAAAGCCCGCCATCAAGCAGGTTTAACAGACGGGATAGTTCTAGTATTTAGTGATGCCCACTTCTGGCCCGGCATCAGAAGCACCGCGTTTAAAGGTCTTCTGTGGGCAATCAAAGAACTCAAGCCCCACGTCATCATTAACAACGGAGACGCATTTGATGGTGCCGCGATCAGCAGATATCCTAGAATTGGTTGGGGTCATCAGCCCTCGGTTCGACAGGAGCTAGAAGCTTGTCAGGAAGCTCTAGGAGAGATTGAAAAAGCAGCACACAAGGCTAGGCACCACACACAACTGATATGGCCTTTGGGCAATCATGACAGCCGATTTGAGACTAAGTTAGCTCAGTCGGCATCAGAGTTTGAAGGGGTTTCAGGTTTATCTCTCAAAGACCATTTCCCCAAATGGCATGCTTGTTGGTCATGTTGGTTAACTGATAACGTGATTGTCAAACACCGATATAAGGGTGGCATTCACGCTACGCATCAGAATACCCAGTCAGCCGGGATTTCGATAGTAACTGGGCATCTACACAGTTTAAAATGTACCCCGTACAGTGACTACCGGGGCACGAGATTTGGGGTCGATACCGGAACATTGGCAGAGATCGATGGTCCACAGTTTATGGACTATCTGGAAGATTCGCCTGTAAACTGGAGATCTGGCTTCGCGGTTCTTACATTCAAGGACTCAAAGATGTTATGGCCGGAGTTGGTAAGTAAGCACGAAGATGGGATAATAGACTTTCGTGGTCAACTCATTGATGTAAGTGGGTTCTAATGGAAGTAATTGACCTTTTCTTCAAGGCATGGCCGGTTCTGTTAGCGATCATTACGCTTATCGTTGTGCTGTCCAAGCTTGACCTTAGAGTTGCGGTGCTTGAGGAAAAGGTAAAAAGTGCTTTTGAGATCATCAACAAGATGAAGGACAAGCAATGAGCGAGAAACTTGAGGCTAAAAGTCAGTTAATAGAGAAGACTGCATTTGCTGTCCTGCCGATTTTGTTCACTTGTGTTGTTTATCTGATGTCTGCTCTAGACAAACTCACGCATGAGGTCACTGTACTTAACGCCAAGATCAGCCTTGTGGTTACATCTGACAACAAACAAGCCGTGAACTCTGGTGCTGAACTTGCAAGGGAAAAATTGCGGCAAGAGCTTGAGAAAGAGATTCAACGCAACCGCGACATGATTCACGATAATCAGAAGCACATCAGCATCATCGAAGACCGGATGGCGAGGAAATAATGGCTGACTTCAATCCCGCATTTGACAAGATGATCGTCGATGAAGGCGGTTATGTTTTACACACTGTTGCCGGGGATACCGGGGGAATGACTTATGCAGGAATTGCACGCAACTCAAATCCTCAGTGGCCGGGATGGAACCTTATTGACCACGGCGCTATCGACAATCCGCTCCTTACTGGGATGGTGCGTAACTTTTATAAAGTTGAGTTTTGGGATCGTATCCGAGGGGATGAGCTTACGAGCCAAGTTGTTGCGGAAAACCTCTTCAACTTTGGGGTAAACACCGGCATCAAAGTTGCAGTCAAACTAGCTCAGTTGATTGTGGGCGCTACTCCAGATGGCGCGATTGGCGATGTGACCATGCAAAAGTTCAACAATGTTGAACCCGAAGCGTTTAGGAAAGCTTATGCTTTGGCAAAGATTACTCGATACGCCGACATTTGCAATAAAAACAAAACTCAATCCAAATTTCTTCTTGGTTGGATTAATCGAACTTTGAAAGGGCTTAAGTAATGGATCTGATTGGTATTGGGTCAATCATTGAAGGAGTTGGCAAAGTTGCGGATTCGCTTATTACGACCGACAAAGAACGGGCAGAGATGGCGCTGGAAGAGCGCAAACTCGATCTGGAGGAAAAGAAAATTGACCAAGCCACTGATTTGGCACAGGTCGAGATTAACAAGATTGAAGCTGGCTCTTCTAGCTTATTTGTCTCTGGCTGGCGTCCTGCTGTCGGGTGGATTGGGGTTGCTGGCTTGGCTTACCAGTTCTTAGGTTACCCGTTGATGCAGTGGCTATGGGCTTTTGGGCAGGGTTACGATATCATTCCTAAAGGTTTAAACCCGCCGCCGGATCTTGATGTTGAGCAACTGATGACGCTGCTTGCCGGTTTGCTTGGGTTTGGCGGTATGCGTAGCTTTGAAAAGCACAAGGGCGTAGCGAGCAAGTAATGCCACTTAAGAAGATACTGTTTAAACCCGGAGTTAACAAAGAAAACACACGCTATACAACCGAAGGCGGGTGGTACGAATCTGACAAGGTTCGTTTTCGTCAAGGAACTCCGGAAAAAATTGGCGGATGGCTTCAGGTTTCTGCCAGTAAATTCCTTGGTGTCTGCCGGTCTTTGTGGAACTGGGTAACCCTTTCAGGGCAGAACCTGCTTGGCGTTGGCACAAACCTAAAGTTTTACATTGAAAACGGTGGTGCGTATTACGACATCACCCCTATTAGAACTTCGGCAACGCTTAGTTCTAACCCGTTTGCGGTCAACGGCACTACAAATGTAGTCACTGTCACCGCCACAGGTCACGGCGCAATTGACGGGGACTACGTTACGTTCAGTGGTTCTACGCTTGCTGACTTTAACGCCCAATTCAGCATTACGTATGTAAATGCTAATTCCTACACCATTACTACGCCCACCGTAATCACTCCGGCGGGAAACAAAGGTGGTTCTGCGGTTGTTGCTGTGTATCAAATTAATGTTGGTGCCGCCTCTGTCACCCCTATTACTGGGTGGGGCGCTGGGACTTGGGGAACCCCGCCAACAGTTGCTCCTCCATCTACTGTAGGTACTTGGGGTTATGGTGTTTCTTCCACTTACAGCATTCGTCTGTGGAATCAAATAAATTGGGGACAGAACCTAGTGTACGGGTTCCGTGGCGGTCCTTTGTATTATTGGGATGCTGCAATTGGATACGCAACCACAGTGGTTAGCATTTCTTTTGCCTCCCCTGCTGTGGTTACGTCTGTCGTTACTATAGCTACAGGCACCCCATTTACGTTTTCAACATCAGGAACTCTCCCTACTGGACTGACTCCGGGCGTAACGTATTACGCAATTGCATCCACTGGGACATCGTTTAATGTGTCATTGACTGCTGGCGGCGCAGCCATTAATACCACGGGTGCGGGCAGCGGGACTCACTACATCAATCCCAACGGCGTACTACTATCCAGTCTTGCCGGTTCTGATGGGTATGCTCCTCTTTACCAAAACACAATGACCGTATCGGATGCAAGCAGATTTTTGCTTGTGTTTGGTACAAATGATTATGGGTCAAGCACATTAGATCCAATGTTGATACGTTGGTCAGACCAAGAGTCATTAACCACTTGGTATCCAGCAGCAACGAATCAAGCAGGAAGTATTCGTTTATCTCATGGCTCAGAAATAGTTACGGTGCTACAAAGTCGGCAAGAGATTCTTGTTTGGACCGATTCTAGTCTCTATGCTTTGCAATACGTTGGGCCATCTGCTGTATGGCAAGTTCAATTGCTTGCAGACAACATTTCAATCGCAAGCCCTAATGCGGTTGCTTTGGCATCTGGTGTTGTATATTGGATGGGCGTAGATAAGTTTTACAAATACGACGGTCGAGTTCAAACCTTGCGTTGTGACTTGCGTCAATACATATTTGATGAAACTCTAAACAAAAACGAATTTGATCAAGTGTTTGCAAGTACAAACGAAGGGTTTAATGAAGTTTGGTTTTTCTATGTTCCAAAAGGCTCAAGCACTGTAGGGCTTTATGCCGTATATAACTATTTTGAAAACAATGGAAACGGGGATGTTGGGGTTTGGTATTACGGATCAATGGCAAGAACCGCTTGGATCGATGGTGGATTGCTTGATTATCCAACGGCAGCAACCTATAGCTATAACCTTGTTCAACATGAATATGGTTTAAACGATTGCACTGATTCTGTTACAGGTTTGCCAATTGAAGCTTACATAAATTCTTCTCAATTTGACATTGAGGATGGTCAAAACTTTGGGTTTGTCTGGCGTCTTGTTCCAGACATAACCTTTCGTGGTTCGACCGCAACCTCCCCTACTGCCACAATGACTTTGTTGCCTCTTCAAAACTCTGGTTCCGGTTATAACAACCCAACCTCTGTTGGGGGCACAAGCTATGCGTCTATATCTAACAGTGGCAATCAGTCAATCACTGTTGGCGGCAAAGCTTATACAATTGAACAGTTTACTGGTCAGGTATATACCCGTGTGCGCGGTCGCCAAATGTCTTTCTCTATCTATTCCAATCAACTAGATACAACGTGGCAGCTTGGTGCTCCTCGTATTGACATTAGAGCGGATGGAAGACGATGAGTAATATTGCAGCCCCACGCTTACCCAACTCAACGGTTGAGTACGATCAGAACTACATTAATGAACTAACCAATATTTTACGGCTGTACTTCAATCAAATCGATAGCGCGGTTAATCGACTAAGCACCCCGGTAACGGTAGATCAGTTATCAAGCGCGGTTGTGTCCGGCGTAGGAGCCAGAAGGTTTGTTATTGATTCTTCTGTGTCTACATTTGGAACCACGGTGGCCGGTGGCGGTTCAAATAAAGTTCCTGTGTATTCAGACGGTACAAACTGGAAGGTGGGTTAATTATGGGGATTTTTGACAATCTATTTTTGTTTCGGCGTTATAAAAAGGTTTAATCATGCCTTGGGTAGCATTTCCAGCCGGAACCGGCCAAGATGACCAGTTTTACTGGGTAGAAGACGACCCCGCTGTACTAGCAAGACAACAAGAAGAGGAGATTGCTAGACAGCAAGCAGAAGCTGCACGTATTGAACAATTAAAACCCTTAATGGCAGAGCTTGGTGGAGATAGCCCACAAGCCAGAGCTATTGCTGAAGGACTTCAAAAGCAAGGCATTACAAGCACCAAAGACATTGAGTATAAAAAAGTACCAGCAACAGAACGTGTTTCTATGTTTGCCACTCGCGGGCCTAATGGAAATCTTCCATTAGGAATTTACGACGAGTATGGAGGTCCGGTTGGTGGCATTACAAAGGTCGGCGAAAGAATTACAGAGCCAAGTTTTAGTGATAATGGGTATAACCCCGGCGAGTTAGTTTGGGATGTAGAGCGTCCAACCGGAGAATATATTAGCAGCTTTATAAATAAAAAAACAAATCAACCTATAAACCCCAATCGTGTTGGAATCATTCAAAACGGTCAAGCGGGAGTTGAAGGCGGAGATGTATTCTTTAATTTAAACGCTGACGAAAGTGGTAATGTTAAGTTTGACCCGCAGTGGAGTCCTCGCTCAAAGGGGTTTTTGGGTAGCGGTCTAGGTCAAGCAATCTTGTCTTTGGGATCTATAATTCCCAATCCCCTTACGCCCGCTTTTGTTGCAGCTAAAGCTGGTTATGCCTTGGCTCATGACCAACCATTACAAGCTTTAGCAGCCGTTCTTCCTTATGGTTTGCAAGAGCTTGCAACTGCTGGCAATTTGTCTAGCCTTGCGGGTAGTGCTGATTTTGTCCCCACCGCCGCAACATCAGCAGGAAAGATTGCCGAAGCCGTTGGGATTCCAAGCGCATATGCTGATGCGGCTGGCAGGGCTGGAGTTGCGGCTTTAAGATCAGGATTGACTGGCGGCGACATAGGGAAAGCCCTTCTCATGTCCCAGCTTCCATCACCCGGAAGTTTTGTAAAAGATGCGGGAGACTTCTCTAAAGGGATTGCCGGGTTTGATGTTGGCGATACATCAGAGTTTGATTCTAATGCGCTCAAAGAATTGGATGGTTGGAATAGCTGGGAAGGCGGAGACAATCTCAACGCTCTTGATACTGTTATCATTAGGCCAACCCTGAGTGATTACGGCGACCCTGACTATGTAACTCCTTTTGGTCAGGGAATGGTGGACGACACATGGACGACCGAAGGTGTTCCGTATGAGCTTCCTAATGACCCTAACTATGTGACCCCTCCGGGTCAAGGTATGGTGGACGATGCATGGACAACTGAAGGCATCCCATCAGTCTCTCCCAGTCAACCAACAAAACCCAGTGCACCAACAAAACCCAGTGGATCAACAAACCCCAAACTTGATCTAAACGGTTTGCTTTCATTGTTTGCTCTTGGCTCTACGTTTAATCAACCAAAACTTGATGCAAAGTTTGAAAACTTCCAATCGCCTACTGACTTAAAAGGTGGGTATTCTTTTGATTGGAACGCTCAACCGTTTAAACAACCCGAAGGCGGCAACGCTTACAGTCAGGACTATTACGGGCAACACTGGAATAAAACTATGGCACAAGGCGGCATAACATCCATACCGTTTGCACACACTGTTGGGGATAGCGGTGTTCACGCAAATAAGCCTTCCAGTATTGCTACTCAGGTAATACAACATCTGCGTAACGGTGGGCATGTTATGGACGACAAGGCTCATTCAGAGGTCAAGTATCTTGCCAGCAAAGGCGAACCAGTTCATCATATCGTTGGCTTTATGAAGCACCGGATGGGGGGTATTACATCCCTAGGCTCTTACTCCGATGGCGGTCAGCTTCTCAAAGGCCCCGGCGATGGTATGTCTGATGACATCCCCGCCACTATCGCAGACAAGCAACCTGCCCGTCTTGCGAACGAAGAGTTTGTAATCCCCGCTGATGTTGTTTCTCATCTTGGGAATGGCTCCTCTGAGTCCGGCGCAAAGGTTCTATACGACATGATGGCTAAAGTGCGAAAGGCTAGAACCGGGAATCCAAAACAAGGCAAACAGATTGATGCCCACAAATTCATGCCAAAGGTTTAAACATGCCTAATTTCTTTAACCCATCGCTGTCAAACACGCCAAGATATAAAGGGGAAACCTCAACTCCCGGCGTAACTCCATATGCAGAAGACCTTCTAAAGCGCGGGCAAGCATTTACAAGCGCGGGAGTTCCTGTTTACGGCGGTCAGTTAACCACTGGACCGTCTAGCTATCAGAACCAAGCTTGGCAAGGGCTGTCTAACCTAACGCTTCCTAAGAATCTTACAGAAGCAGGGACCGCACTAGGGAATATCTCTAGTCAACAGCAGGGCCTTTCTTACGATCCAACTAAATTTACTACTGGCACATTTGGAAACGAACAAGCTCTTCAGTACATGAATCCGTACATTGAAGCAGCTTTAAATCCTCAATTGGATTTGTTGCAGCGCAGAGCAGCCATAAACCAACAAGCTGATATGGCTAAGTTAGCACAGGCTGGCGCGTTTGGAGGCTCTAGGCAAGCAATTCTTCAGGGCTTAACCCAAGAGAACTTGCTTAGGGAACAGGCAGCAACTGCCGGTACTGGGTATGAAAAGGCTTATAACGCCGCTATGGCTCAGTTTAATGCCGATCAAGCGCGAGATATGGAGGCTCAAAAAGCTTCTGAACAAAGCAAGCAATATGGCGCTGGATATAAACAGACTGGGTTATCGAATGCGGCAAGCGCAGAACAGGCAAGAGCAGCAGTAGGTGCCAATGAAGCTCAGTATGGTTTGCAAAATTTAAACGCTCTTTCTGCTGCTGGCGCTCAACAGCAAGAGCTTGAGCAAGCCGCCTTGAATGCTCAGTACAAAGATTGGCTACGCCAAACTGATTACCCCGGCAAGCAGCTTGACATGCAAAAGGGGCTTATTAGCTCATTGGCTCCCTATATGCCTAAGAGTGAAGTTGCATATGGTCAGAAAGAAAGCGGTTTGCAACAAACTGCTGGCGGCGTAGCAGCAATTACAAAACTTGCCAAAGACATGGGCATTAACTCTTATACTGATTTAGCAAAAGCGTTTGGCACTTCTGTTGATGCATTGAAAGGTGTATTTGGTATCACTGCGGCTTCAAGTGCTGGCTATGCTGACGATGAGTTTTCTCTAGCGGCTGAAGGTGGGTTGGCTGGTATGCTACACAAGATGCGAGGTCAAAAATGAACTTGATTCAAATCACTGAACAGTTGAAGAACCCCGCTATTAGCGTTCCTCAGTTGATGCAGTACGCAAACAACTCCAACCCTCAAGTGCCTTCATATGTTGCCCTCGCAGAAATGCAAAGACGGCAATCTATGCAAGCACCTGCACAAGCTCCTCAACAGACAGTGAAAGATCAGCTTGGCGCACAGCTAATGGGATTACCTGCTGCCCCCGGTGCAAATCCCGGTGCTGCACCGCAACAATCTCCGCAACAGCCGCAGGGAGCACAACCTCCGCCTATGCAGACTCCAATGCCGCAATCCCAACCTGCACTTCCCACTCAACCGGGAATGATGCCGGGGATGGCTGGCGGCGGTCTGACATCCATCCCTTTAAATTATGCTTCCGGTGGAATGATTGCTTTTGCTGATGGTGGATACCCTGCTGGGTATGAACTCCCGCAAGAGAAGACACTTGAAGATATTCGTTTGGAACGTGAAGCAGAAGAGCTTAAGCGAGGGATATCCCGAGATCCATACGCAGATGTTAAACGCCGCTACGCCGAAATCGAGGCAAGGCAAAAAGAAGCCGAGAAGGGCGCTGGCGCTAACAAAATAATTTCTTCTCTTGCTGCTATGGGTGCTGGTGGCCCACGCCAGTTTGGTGATGTTATGGCTTCATATGCCAATACATCCACAAACATTGAAAAAGAACAGCAGAAGCTTTCAGAGCAGAACGCTATGAAGATGGCGGATCTTCAAATGGCATTTGCCGAGAAAGAAGATGCTCGACGTAGGGGTGATTTGACTGGCGACCGCGCAGCGGAAGACAAGATTAAAACTTTACAAAGGGAAATTCTTGGACTTCGTCATCAGTACAAACAAGCTGAAGCTCAAACAACATCGGCTGGTGCCTCTGCTAAACAAGCAGAAACTCAAGCAAGCAAAGAAGCTTTTGACCAACAAAACTATCCAAAAGAGTTTGCACTCAAACAACAAGAAGTCCGAGCAAGGGTTGCTAACGCATTGCAAAAACCCGGCGAACTTCAGGTTATTGACAACATATATGCAGCACTAAAAGCAAAAGATCCAAAAGCAAGTTATCTTGATGCTGTTGAAAGTTATAAAATGGCCGGTGCCGGGGTTAACAAATCCGGTGTGCTTACATTCAAAGATGCTCTTGAACTAGCAGGTAAGAATCCTTTGCTTAAAGGTGATGCCTTGATTCAAGAGGCAAAGAGACTGATGGCTGGTCAAAGTGGTGGGGTTGCTGGGTTGCCTAGACCATCTGCCGGTAAAAGCCCTTACTCTGATAAATCTGACGCTGAAATCAAAGCTGCACTAGGAATCAAATAATGGCCGATTTGGATTTGCTGCTTGAAGCCGAGCGTCGAGGTCTGCTGCCCGCTGATAAACAAGGTCTTTTAAACGAGGCGCGGTCCAGAGGTTTGATTGGTGGTGGGATTCAATCCCTAAAGCAACCACCTAAAGAGCGCACTTGGGGTGAAGCGGCAACTGATATTGCGGCAAGCGTTGGTAAAGGCTTAGGTCAAACCCTACAGGTTCCGGGTCAGTTGTATGGACTGATTACCGGAGATATGGAGACTCCGCAGGGGCCTCCGCAAAACACAGAAGAAGCCCAAAAAGCTTTAGTAAGAGGGGCGGGTAACGCTGTTATGCCGGGAATGACTGGCATTCAGGGTCTTGGTAAACGACTTGAGGAATATTCCGAATCTAAGAAATCTGACGTTCTAAAAGCCAAAGAGGCAGAGCGCAATCGTCTTATTCAAGAAGCAGAAAGCAAAGGTCTTTTGGAACAGGCAAAAGCCGCTGGCGCTGCAACCATTACAGACCCCGCTCTTTTGACCAGCTTCTTGGCAGAGATGGCACCTAATATGTTGCCGGTTGGGGCTGCTGCGCGGCTTGGACGGGGCGTGGTGCTTGGCGGACAACTCGCCAAAGGGGTTGGACGAGAAGCTGCTGAATTGGCGGCGCAGAAGGCTGGAACCCGCGCAGCATTAGGCACTGGCGCTGTCATGCAAGGCGCTGATGTAGGTACAGACACCTATGAAGAGGCATACAGAGAACTTATTGCTAAGGATGTTCCTCCAGACCAAGCAAAGCAAAGAGCTTTAAACCTTGCGCGAGCTTCTGGTCTTAGTGCCGCTGCGGTCTCTCTGTTAGCCCAAAAACTTCCCGGCGCACGGCGATTGGAAGAATCGTTTGCCGGTAAGGCAGGTGTTGCAGGACGCGCTGTCGGTGCTGTCAAAACAGGGCTTGGAGAAAGTTACTCTGAAGGGTTTGAAGAAGCTGGCGGCGCATTTGGCAAGAACCTTGCAATGCGCGACATCAACCCTGAGTATGACCTAACCAAAGGGGTTGGCACGGCAGGGGCGTTAGGTGCTATTGGTGGGGTTGGTCTTGGTGGCGTCGCCGGTGCTTTGCAAAGACAGGCACCTACAGAAATGCCCAAAGAGGTTCCCCCGATACCAGAGCCTACAGAACCAAAAACGGTTGAGCCATTACGGATTGGGTACAGCCCAACGGTTGAAGATGTGGTTGAGAAAGACACTCTTCAAAACCCCGTGGGCAACTTCACGCCTAACGAACTCACACCTGAGATTGTGAAGTTTGTTAACAACCTTAGGAAAGAAGAAGGCAAACCTAAGCTCAAGGCATTCTCTATTGAAGACCTTGTAGAAGCTGGTGCTCCTCCGCAAGAGATTGACCGTTTGCTTGCCTATAAGAATCAGTTTGATGGATCGGTAACGCTCTCGGCAGCAGATGTAACTAACATTGCACAACAACGCAATGTAGATACTGAAACCAAAGGGTTTACAGATTTCCTTCGCAGGGCTACGGGGCAGGAAGATTTAACCCAGATGTCGCAGCCGCAGCTACATTCTGCGTTTGTTGCTTTAAACGCTCTTGATACGTCGCCGGAGCTTAGGGTTCTTCCTGAAGGAACCAACGCAGTTCGTTTCACTGACAAGCAATACGACAGAGGTCTTAGGGGTGTTGCATTTCAACTTGGTCAAAGTCCTGCTGTAGGGAGGACTAGTGTCATTCAACAAATCAAAGACTACACGGGACTTGAGAATGATCAAGATGCTCATGTTTTACTTCGTACAGCCATTAGGAATGGTGATCTTGAATCAAAGCGCGTACCTCAGTATGAAGTTGTAAATAATGAAGGTAAGGTTCAGTGGGTTAGTAATAGCAGGGAAGCTGCGTTGCGCGGTGCGGAAAAACGCGGGTTCAACGTTCGCGATGGATTCCGTGAAGAGATCTCATACCCCGGAGAGGCCACGCAACTACCCGGAGGCCCCGACATTCGCATGGGGATGTTTCAAGAAGGCGAAAGACCAGAGGGCTTTGAAATCAAAGCTGGAAGCACTGTTCTTAGTGTTTCTAACAATGAGACTGATGCCAACGAAAAAGCTGCGCGGCTAAGTGCTTTACGTGAGCAAGAAGCCAAAAGCACACAAAAGAATATTAACGAACTTAACAAAAAGATTCTTGCCAGCCAGAATGAACTTGAGCGGATGGAGGCCACCGGGCAGGGGAATTCATTAGAGTTTGCTCAACTGTCCGCAAGTGTCAACGCAGACAACCAAGCTCTTGTAGACCAGACCAACCAGCTAAAGAAAGATTTAAACGACTATCAGCAGCCAGTCACAGTAGTTCCAACCAAGTCCGTTACCCCTATCGTTCGTGAAGGGTTCACCTTCTTTGATAACGGCGCAGCGGTTGCATCCTTTCCAACGCAACAGCAAGCAGAAGAGTTTGCTCTTGCCCGTTTAAACAATGAAACGCTAACCAACATTGTTAACGTTGGCCCAACCCTAAAGGGGTTGATGCCTAAGCGTCTTGCAAAGATGGCTGAAGCGGAGCTTGCCTCTCGCGGTAGGACCGAACCCGGAATTGAAGTTAAGTTTGAAGGCACTGAAGAAGAAGCACGTGAGCGGCTTGCCAAACTTGGCATCTTTTCTGCTGATGTTCAATCTAAAGTGGCAGAACTTGAGAAAGCCCTGCTACCGGCTTTGCGTAAGCTTGGCCTTGAGCGAGTTGCTTTAAACATTGTAAGAGAGATTGAGAACAACGCAGAGGGTAACTATGCTGCGGGGGTCATCAAAATCTCTCTGGACAACGAACCCGGAAACTATCTGGGTGTTCTGCGCCATGAATCTATCCATGCTCTTAAAGAGTTGGGTGCCTTCACAGCTAAAGAGTGGGCAGTCCTAAACAAACAAGCTAAGGAAGTGTGGGTTCCTCAGTACATGAAGAACCGCGCAACTGAATACAAGGGCAAACAAACCTCTTTGTATGATGCCTACCGAGACATATATAAAAGAAACAAACTAAAAACCGGCGAAATCACACAAGAAGAATTTAACAACAATGATCCCAAGGCGCTTGCGGGGTTTGATGAGTACATCCAAGAGGAAGCTATTGCTGAAGCTTTCCGGTATTGGAAGCCTCAAGCTGGTTTCTTTGGAAACATGGGATACCGGCTTTCCAAGATGTTTGACGCTATCAAGAATGCGTTTAAAGGTCTTGGGTTTAGAACTGCCGACTCGGTCTTTGAGAAGGTCGAAGCAGGAAAGATGCGTCCGAAGGGTGAAGGTAAGGGAGAGGCAAAGTTTTCTTTGCGTCAATACAAACTTGATATTAAACGTCAAAAACGAGTTGTTCAGGAAATTGTTGATTTGCCTGTTAATGAACAAGCTGCTATTGAGCGTGATGCTCAAGAAATGGATTTACCAAAAGCAAGGGTTGATGAGCTAATTAAACAAGTAAAGGCTGATAAAAAACGATACCCCGAGAAACAGGGCTGGGCACCGCTTGAAGTTATTGGCATTGATGTTACATTGGACGATGAAGGAAAACCAATACGCGGAACCGAGGCTCCAAAGTATAAATCTATTCCTTATGAATACAATGTTCCAACAGGAAAAAACAAAGCGCCCACAAAGGTAGACCCAATATGGTTGGGCAAAGTAACCAAAGAATTTCAAAAACTTGTTCAACAGATTTACACTAGAGCAAGCAAAGGGGACACAAACGCACAAGGAATCATTGCACATCAAACTTGGTATAAGAACGTAGCCAAAACTCTTCGTAATGAATACGGTGGTTTTGGTGATGTACTGGCAGACCTTCTTGGTGCTACAAGCCCTAACACGCCTGTTGATACCAATTGGAGATTCTCCATTGATGTGATGCGCCGATTTGTGCGTGGCGACTTTAACTCTGATTTAGAAAAGTTTTCTAAACATCTTGAAGATGGAAAGCCCGCATCTTCTTTCCCTTCACAAGATAAGATTCGCCAGATAAGTGGCAAGCTTTATGGGATGAACTCCACGAATGCAATGCTTGCACTTGTGGATGCTTGGAGGCAAATCAAACCCGGACAAGCACCCAAAGCCCGTAACTTTGCCCTTAATCTTATTGGGCAATCAAACATTGCCACAATTGACGTATGGGCTGCGCGTATGTTGCGCCGCGCCGCAAATGCCATTTCAAAAGGCGAGTACGCTCGCATCCCCCCTCCTGCGGAGAAGGGGGTTTCTGGAGTTTGGAACACAGATGCAACAGAGATTACTGGTGCGTTTGGGTTTGGCGCAGAAGTTATGCGTCAGGTTTCTGCAAACCTAAAGAAGAAGGGCATCAACATTGAACCCCCAGACCTGCAAGCAATTGCTTGGTTTGCAGAAAAGGAATTGTGGGGGACCAAGGGTTGGACTTCAAAGGTAGGGGAAGGCGGTTCGTTTGAAGAGAACATTGAAAAGAATCCAGCAGACCGCTACTTGGCTGGGCATTCAATTCAAGTTGGGGAAACCACGCCACTTCCAGAAGACGTTTACAAAGTACAGCAGGACGTTCTTGATGTACTTCAAAAAGACCCAAGTGTTATTGCGGTTCGTGTCAAACCCACTAAGGGTTTGTACGGGGGGACGGTTGAAGAGTCATTTGATAGCGAGTGGGTTGTAGACAGAAACACGTTTAAACCTGATGTCATCGTTTCGAAGATTGCTGAAGTTTCAAAGGCCAACCAACAGTACGACATTTTTGTTTCTAGAGTTATTCCTCCTAACGAGGACAACCCCAACGCCAGACCCGGCATCGAACTGTACTTCAAGACCGAAGAAGATTTAAACAATGTAATGCCTATCCTCAAGTCCTTTACAGACAAAGGGCAGGATGGCTTTACGTTGGCTGTAGACCCACGTGCTACGGGCGATTCCAACTTGTACATGGGGGTACGGCTTCAGTACGTACCAGAAATCTCCATGCGCTGGGATGAAGAGCTTCGTGAGAAGCTAAAAAATCCTCAAGAACTTGAAAGGATTCTTGCGGAAAAAGCACAAACACTCGAAGACATTGCCAGCGAAATTTCTCAAGAAGAAGGCGTTGCTTACGCGGCAGTGTTACAGTACGACACAATAGTAATAGGGAAGGAAAACTACGATGCCTACATTAGCGGAGCAACTTCCGGGCAAGATAGCGCGGTTGGAGAAAAAGTTTGGTTCGGACAACCGGTTCGTGAACATGTTGAAGCAGCAGCTAAACGCTATACAGCAGGGCAAGTCGACGAAGCAGTTGTACCAGATGGGGGCGAAGCAGAGGCCCGATACAGTCTTAGACCTACAGAACCTTCCGTTCGACCCAGCACAGGCGGCGGGCGAGGCATCACTCTTGGAGAGCGACAGGAAGGAGCGGGAACGTTCAGCGGCATCCACTACGGCAAAGCCAAAACAGAAAGACTAAGCGGGAGTATGTTTGGCTCCGGCATTCGCGGAGAAGAATCCAAACGGTTAGCTCAGAGCAGGGACCCACGTATCAAGCGGCGGGTCTACTTCTACATCCCCAATGATGTTGGGTTTGTGATGCGCCCAGAAGCAGGTTTGGGCCAGCACGTTTACACGCAGACCTTTGACAACATCCTCCCCTCTGGGGATGAGATGTCTCGTCTATACCGTTCCGTAGACAAAGACTTCAATGCGTTTGAAAGCGCAGTGGTTGATGCGGGTTACGATGGATACGCAGTCCCTTCGCAAGGGATGATGGTCATTCTTAACCACAACGTTCCGGTTAAGTACGAAGGTCTTGCCAACGAACTCCGTACTCAAGGCAAGCTTGTAAACAACAAGATTAAGTACAGCCTTCGCGCCAACCCGGCCCAGACAGAAACGCCTGAGTTTAAACAGTGGTTTGGCAAGAGCAAGATAGTCAACAAAGAAGGCGAACCCAAGGTCATGTACCACGGCACTTCCCGTGACATTACTACGTTCCGCCCTAAACAAGCTGGTGCCATTTTTGTAACTGACAACCCAGACTTTGCTCATATCTTTTCTGGGTTTTCAGAAAAGTACATGGTCAAAGAGTTTGAAAACAAACTTTCAAATGAAGAAAAAAAACAACTTTTGCTTGAAGTTTTAGAGAAAACAAAAAAAGAACTTCCGCAACTTACAGTCAAAAGACTTCTTGATAACATAAACAATTCTCAAAATCTTTATGTAGGCCCCGGCGGTTTTCTTACCCAAGCCCACTTTCTTAATGTTCCTTTTGGAAGCAATTTAGTTAAGGAAGTACAAGCTAGATTAGAGTCGCGTCAAAACATAATGCCTGTATATGTAAGGGCAGAGAATCCTTTTGACTACAAAAACGAAGAGCATGTAAACAAACTTGTAAATGCAGTATCAAAGCTTTCTGAAAATAAACAAAACGAACTGTATGATGAGTTGGGGCTTGAGCCAATAGAAAAAACTAGACTATTGGATTTTAAGAATGCTATTGAAGATGGCGTATGGGAAGCAATAGAATCGCCAGAAGTTCAGAAACTTATTAAGAAGTTTGGGCACGACGGTTTCTACATCATAGAAGCAAAGGAAAGAAACCTTGCCGTCTATGAGCCATCGCAAATCAAATCTGCGACCGGCAACATCGGCACATTCGACATCACCAACCCAGACATCCGTTACTCTGTCCGGGCAAATCTTCCTGCCTCCACTAACGCACGTATTGATGCGACTACGGGGCAGAGAAAAACCGAAGGGTTCATGGATCGAATCCTTAGTATCTTTAATCCTGATACCCGTGCAAAGCTTCGTGCTGGCTTTATCTTCCAGTTTGAAGCCCTTGAAAGAGGCACCAAGGCCCGCGCAGCTAAGTATGGTAACCGTGAGTACATGGCGGACGTATCTGCCACTGCCGCCGCTCTGGAGTCGATGCGGTCGAAACAGATCGTTGCCGCCGCGATGCGTGACGGAGTTCCGGTTTACCGCAACGGCTTCACCACCACAGACAATTTAAACGGCACACAGAAGGGTCTTCTGGATATCTTCTCGCCACTTGCTGCAACTGGTGATCCGGATGTTTGGAGATGTTTCCAGTACTACGCTGGTTCTAAACGCGGAGCCAGACTAGATGCCGAAGGTCGCGAGCATCTGTTTACACAAACGGACGTACAGGCAGCGAACGCTATGGCCGCGCAGTTTAAACGAGATGGCATAGATTTTGATGCGGTCTACAAGGAATATCAGAAATGGAATGATGCCCTTGTTAAGTACATGAAAGATACGGGGGTTCTGTCTGCCGCCGATGCTGCGTACTTCACCAAGTTTGGGGATTACATTCCGTTCTATCGCCAGATGGACGGCGAATCCACGGTGGGTCCTAAGATCTTCTCTGCGATTGCCGGTGTTCAGAAACCTAAAGCGTTGAAGGGTGGAACTGAAAAGCTTGGTGACTTCCTTGAGAACGTGATACGTAATGCTTCTGCCGCTGTTGATGCTGGTATGAAGAACGTTGCCGCGAATCGAGGTATTAGAGATGCGCTCGACCTTGGGACTGCGCGGCAGGTAAATGTTCCTAATCAGGACTCAGTCAGCGTTAAAGAGAACGGCGTTACCAAGCACTACGAACTTGATGACCCGCTCCTCTTTGAAGCGTTTAAAGGTCTTAACGTTCCTCGGATGCCTTGGCTACAGATTCTTGCAGCGCCAGCGGATGTGCTTCGGAACTTCGTGACCAAGGACCCCGGATTCATTCTGGCTAACATCATGCGTGACTCTGTCTCGGCATGGGTTACCTCGGGTTCAGATATGAAGCCCGTGATTGATTCGTTTAAACAGTTTGGCAAGATTCTTGCTAACCAATCCCCGGAAGCGGTTGCTATGGCTAAGGCCGGTCTAGGTGGGTATGAGTTTAAAGGCTCCCTCAAAGACAGCGCAGAAGCCTTTGAGAAGGCTTTGAGAGCTAAGACAGGAACCAGAACTAAGACCGAGAAAGCTTTGCTTCCAGTTACCGCTCTTTGGGACATGCTTGAGCAAGGCTCTAATGCCTCTGACTTGGCAACCCGCGCAGAGATCTATAAGCGCACTTTAGCTAAAACCGGCAACGAAGCAGAGGCACTGTTCCAAGCATCGGAGGTGATGAACTTCTCCCGCCGTGGGAGCTTCCAAGTGATGCAGATCCTTACCGCTGTCGTTCCATTTATGAACGCCCGCATCCAAGGTTTGGATGTTCTCTATCGCTCTGGGTTTGGTCAGGCCGCGAACGTTAACAAAGAGCGGATGCAGAAAGCTTTCATTGTTCGTTCTCTTTCGATCCTTGCTATGACAGCGGCTTACTGGGCATTAGTCCATGACGATGACGAATACAAGAAACTTACAAAGGAAGAACGTGACGGATACTGGATTGTTCCGGGGCTGACCTTCAACGACAAGCCCTTCCGGTTCCCGATCCCGTTTGAGATTGGCGTGCTGTTTAAAGTGTTCCCTGAGCGTATCCTAGAATACACAATGGGTCAGGACACCGAGAAGGACTTCAGGGAATCAATCACCCGCAACATTGTAGATACGCTCAAGTTCAATCCAATACCTCAAGCGTTCATCCCTATCTATGAAAACATCAGCAATCATTCCTTCTTTACAGGAGAGAAGATTGTTGGTCGCGGTCTTGAGGATGTAGCTAAACCTCTTCAGTACACCGCATCCACATCACTTGGGGCGCGGTGGCTGGGAGAACAAACCGGCATGTCTCCAATACAGATAGACAACGTTATCCGGGGCTACACGGGCACAATGGGTATGTACGCGGTCAACATGCTGGACTCGGTCTTTTCGAGCCAAGGAGACCCAGTTAAAGCCACTACAAGGGCGGAGCAGTTGCCTGTTATTAAGAGGTTCTTTGCCTCTGATTCTGGTACGGTCGCTCAGTACTACGATCTGAAAGACGAGGTTGATGAGGTTGTACGTACAGTTAATTTCTTGGAAAGAAACGATCCAGATAAGCTAGAGGAATATCTTAAAAAGAATGAGAACACTTACATGTTGAAAGACTTTGTAAGGTCTATTGATAAAGATATGAAACAGATTAGAGAATATCGCGGCGCGGTTAACGCAGACAAAGATATGAGTGGCGATGAAAAGCGCGTAATCCTAGATGAGCTTCATCAATACGAAGTGGCTCTAACCGCTGATATCAAGGCAATCAGAAAAGAGTTCCATTAAACATTTTTCCAAGTGTGCCCTTTGGCTATATTCCACAATGTGTGATAAGAAAACCCAGTTTCTTTTGCAAGTTTGGCTGGCGTAGATTCTTTTGATTTTAGTTTTTTAACTATATAAATTGGAACTTTAGCGGCGTGATGGTTTTCGCCTTCTGGGTAGAGACCGCGTTTTTGCCGGTCTTTCATATTTCCCTTTTGAACATCCCAACGAAGGTTTTCAATCTTGTTGTTTTCTGGATTGCTATCGTTGTGGCATGCAAGTTGCCCAAGTTTGGGTTGCCCAACAAAAGCAATTAGCATTGCTCTGCTTACAAGCATTGAGTATTTTTTACCATTTGCACCAAATCTAAATTTTATATACCCGCATTTGTCTTTGTAAGTTGTTAATAACCTGCCTTTGTAATTTTGTTTAACCGTGGAGTTTGATAATCCACAGTGTTTTTATACGGTTCTTGGATAGGTATAAACTCTTCCAAAATTTGAAACTGCAATAAATTCCTCAAAACCGGGCAAGTCTTTAAACTCCTCCCCTTGCATAACCAAGCAATCTATAGACTTCGTCAATAAGCTCATCTTCGGTAACCTCGTAGTATTTCACAAAGGCTTTGGTGCCCATTCCATGAATTCCCATGTTACCCCTATGATGAGAAACGCACAAGGGAAATGAATCCCAGTGGCTGGCTCTTTTCCCAGCCCCGGTTCCAGTTCTTTTGTGATGTATTTCGCTTGGCGAATTTGGGTATCCCATCCTGTTACAGATGAGACATCCAAGCTCCGCAACAGCACTTAGGTGTTTCTTTTCAGCTTTGGTCAATGCTGTATGACTTCGCGGTTTTCATGTTTATAAAAGCGTTGGTCCTGTTTGCGGAGCCGCCGTTGATAGTGGCTTGAGTGACAGTTGTTTCTAATCTAAGCGGGGCAACAACATTCCCCAAACTGTCAGACACCACTATTGTCATAACAATACCAGACTCAACCAAGTAAAGAATCCCATAAAACGGAACGGCAAGATCCTTTGAGATCCTTATGCCTGAGTTTAACTTCTCCCAAGTGACCAGCCATTCATTGCTAAACTTTGTCTTGAAGTCATCTAGGGATGTGTTGTAGCGGCACTTGGTTTCAACTACCGCTACAACCTCATCTTTGATGATGACCGCGTCAACAAAGGCGGCTCGATGTTTCGGGGTTTCAACGTACTTCAAATTGAACGTTGACTCAAACCATCTCTTAACGTCTCTCTCGTCACTGAGGGACTTCTGTCCCTTGGGCGTCAGTATGTCCAATTCAATGAACAGCCTCACCAAACTCCACATTGATTTTGTGATCAATGTATTCGTCCAGTTCCTGTTCGTTGTTTAAACCTTCTGAAATGTCACGCTCTCGTCCCGCCAAGAACTCGCGGCGCAACCATCTATAACGATTTGATTCCAATAACCTACGCTCAACTGCTTCGATAAGTTTATTGCCCATGATATGGAAACACCATTGATTTGATTTTATCGAATACGGACGGGAGTAAAGGATCGCCGCATACTAGATGCTCCTGCAACCTGTGCATGTCATAGCACATTGATGCGTGGCGATACCACACAGGGTGATAGCTGATCCCAATTCGGGACTTGTCCCAGTCCTTTATGAACTCACCGTTTACTAACATATGCGCTCCAGTAGGCTCCGTTTTTTGCAAGCTTTGCAATTTTCTCAAAGGTGCCTATAAGATCTTCGCCTGATGCGCTCTGCTCTTGAAGCTTTGTCGTTAGTTGCTTTAAAAGCACCACAGCTTCAGCTATGTAAATCTTTTCATCCTCCATCGCTCACCTCGATAAGTTTGTTTAAATACCACGCAGCTTTTTTCAAGTCTTCAACCGGGTCACCTTTATGACCAACCCGGCTCAGATACTTCATACAGTTTAAACGCAGATACCCGGCAAATTCTGCCGGTGTGCTCTTCGCTTCTAGGTAGTCGATTGTTTCGATACCACCTTTCAAGTAATGCTCAGGGTGATTCACCATATCCATAATCAATGTGCCTCGGTAGGTTTCTAAGGATGTAAGAATAGTCAGGTTCAACCGATTCCGGCCCTGCGTTATATAGCAAATACTTTCTGTTCTGTTCTCTAACCTCTTTCTTTACTATCAAACCCGCGTCATACAATCGTTTGAGTATTCCCGACAATGCTTTCCTGTTCACCCCTTCTACGTCAATGTCTTTGTAGATAACCTCTCCTTTCTCTTTTAAATACTCAAGAACTTTTTGTTGACTCGTCATATTCTTTCAGTTGTTGATTAAGACGTTTGTGGAATGTTGACTCGCTGTCATCAGCAGAAACCAACCAGTCAATCCTTTGTACATAGATGTATGCCCTTCTTAACATCTCTACTGCGCGTTTAAATTCAGCAATAGTTTCGTCTTTGTATTTGTAATCCCAGCCAACATCTTCGTTATCAACAATGTGTTGCTCGATGTCATCGGCAATCTGTTGAAGTTTGTATTGCTCGTAATTAAATAGACCTCCGCTCATGACCAATCCTCATAAAATTTTACAATTGGAATAACAACGCCGCATCTATCGCATCTGTCGTGCGTGTGCCGGTAATGGGCGTCAACGCAACTGATGGTGATTTTGTGGCCGAACAACCAGCACAGAATCTTAGCCACCGTTCTTCTCCTCTAACTTGTCTTGTGCAAAAAGAACACCAGCAATAAATGACGCATAGTTATCTGATTGTTCTGCGGCGTGGTCAATTTCTTCGTCCGTCAGCCCGACCCAATCGCGTTTTTGTTCTTTTAACGCGATGTTCTTTTTCATCAACAAGCTAATGGTTTCAATCTGCGAATGCATTGATGCATGGCATTTTTCGACTTCTGCTCGCAGGAATTCAACTTCGGTTGTGTAGTTCATGTGTTCTTCTCCTTCAGCCTCGCCTCAAGCGCGGCTATCATGTCTATGACATACGGGCGATTTGCAAGGCTTATTTCTTTAGCCTCTTCTTTAGTTAGCCCGACCCACTGGTGCTCTGGTTGCGCCAGCCTATCGCGCAGAGCGGTGATAGCGGCGTGAATCAACTTGTCTTCAGCCTCCGTTGTTTCGGTATAGATGTATTCCAACGCATCCAGCGCCTGTTGCATAAGTTCGCGGTCAGTCATTTCTCTCCCCTTGCGCGGATAGCGTTAGCAACACCGCTCGGGCAGGTGTCGCAAGTCGGCTCATATGATTCAGCTACGCTTGCACACATTTCTCGTTCCCGCTCCGCAACTTGCCACTCTAATTCTTTTAATAGATCCTCGATACTATCGCCATGCCCCGTTGCATAGCCGCGTTCGATCATCCAGTGTGCAAACTTCTCCCGCTCATGCGCGGCAACAAGTTTGACGAAGCGTTCAAGGTCTTTGTCTCGTATTTCCCAAATGTCCCACTTGTCTGGGTTGGCACAATCTCTAGCACCAGCTTCTATTGCTATGCGAATGATGTCTTCTCTGTTCATGGTTTTCCCGTTCGGTAATTTTGATTCGCCATTAGTAGGCTTTCCTGCGGATTCTTCCCGTTCGGTAATCATGCTATTTTGTCCTTGAACCCGCTCGGGGTTAGTCGCTTAAAGCAAGCCTCGCACTTCCAACGGAACCCCTTCCCGTTTGACGTTGGAACCTTGTGGCTTGCCGGGTTGACCCTGCACTGTTGGCAGTTATGTTTCATTTTCTAGCCATTTGTCCTGCAAGGAACGCTTCCTTTACAACTTTTTCTTGGTTGCCCACACGCAGCAACTGCGCCTTTAAATGGGCAATCTCTTTCTCAGAGTTTAAAGCCCCTGCCTGAAACCCAGCAGACCATGCGTCATACATGTAACCTTCTATGGGGTTGTATCCACCAGCGGTTGCGTTATTTCCGTAAGTGCTGCCCCACCATTCTTGCCAAGATTTCATACTCTTGCCCTTATTAAGACTTCAAGTTCAGCAGTTGTTAAGCTACGGGGTTTGCCCTTAAACAGTTCTTTTTCGACCCAAGGGCGCGTCCACATACATCTGAACTCCGGCCTAGCCTTCGACTCCAGCAACTCGCTGGTGGTCCATACATCGCCGCCTAGACCTACCCACTCATGCGGGTTGATGTAGTGCGGTACATAGTATTGTTCCGTGGTTGGAATCCTGAACACCGGCTCTAACTGATAGTCGGTTTCTCGTTTGTCTTGAATGTTCATGCGTATCACCTTTATATTTTCTTTGAATCTATGTCATTGACTTTAGTCATTATCAAACCCTGCAACTTTAGTATTTCAGTTGTTAGGTTAAAGAATTTTATTTCTTCATCAGATGCAATAGGTAAGCTATCAGAAAGATTATGAACAGTATGTATATCGCTGGAAACAGACTTACCACTTTCTGTGTCTCCGTCTTCTTTTGATTGCAAGGATTCCTTCATCTTTTTCCTCCAACATGTCATCAGCAATTTCAAAGGCAATCTCTACAATTTCAGATGGGTTCAAGTCAGGCTTTGATTGAACCAATCCGTTCATAGCCAATGCCGCTATAAACAACCTCAAATCATTGTCCATTCCGCAGTGCCGCCTTCAGGTTCTCGCACACCAAATCGGCAAACGATTTCCCGCTCGGGAACATCATCTTCGCACCTTCGGTTTCCTTGGCGATCTTTATCGCCTCGTTTAAACCTTCATTGAACCCGGTGTTGAAGTCGTTCCCTTGTAGCCTCATCCTTAGTCCCTCCCTGATCACTTGGCTTGCAGTCATTTTTGACTGCTGGGCGTACTTAGACAGGGACTCTTTGTCTTCCGGGGTTATGTAGATCATTACCGGGGTGACGGTCTTAAAACGTGTTTTTGAATTGCTCATATTGTTTAATCAACTCGTCAAAAAGTTTCTGGGCCTCAACATCGCTATTGAGTTCTGTTCGGGATTCGATTCCACAGAACATGTAGATAGCATTGACAGCATCCTGTTCTGTCACACCTTCAGCGTTGAATTCGTTGTAAACCCAAAACTGAAAGTCGCGGTCGCGGCATAAAATACCCGCTTTCTGTACCCTGTCTAGGTAAGTGACAGGCTCTTCATCATCGCCAATCTTAGCTAGAGCGCACCCGTATCGGGACCCAACAACATCCCTAAACAACTCGTCAGGGATGTCGTTGGGGTGGATTCGTAGTGTTAGTACGAACCCAGCAGCATCCTGTTTAAGCGCGATTTTCTGGCACTCAAACATTAAGGCTTTCATTCGCTAAACACCTTCGCTTCAAGGTAGCCAATCACAATCAATGCGGCTTTGTGTTGTTTCTCCACCTTTTCAATATGAAGCTTGGCGGCATGCAAATCTTTGCGAAGTGTTTCAACTTCAATTGTCAAATGCAAAATTTCTGTCTTTGCGCTCTTTAAATTTGCATTTGCAATCATAGCGTCAACGTTTGCTTGAACGGCTTTCTCTCTGATTTTAGTAACAGGAGATTTTCGTTTGCCAACGGGTTTATTTTTACTGCCCTTCCCGTTTTTTACTCCGAGTGGACGACCGGGACCACGTTTAAACGGAGCCACGGAGGTTTCTTCTCCTGTAATTTGCACGGCGGGGGTATCAGAAAGGGATGTCATCGTCTTGTTCCTCTTGTTTAGGTTGAACTCTTGGTACTGCTGGTGGAATCCACTGGTCTACCTTCAATGAAAGATAAGATTTACCAGAGGTTTTCGAGACTGATTTCCAGCCCGAAAGCTTTACAACGGCCATGCCGTCAGAATCGATATCCAATGTCTTGGTATCAATGAAAACGTCGCCTTTCATGTCAGGACTATTCTCACTGCTCTTGACATTGATCTTGAACAAAGACCCTGTATTGGGCTTTGGTACAAATTTTTGTTCCACGTTAATCCTTTAGATTAGATTTAAGTTCACCAAACCGCGCCTTCAACTTCTCATAAAGCTCAGGCGATTCTTTCTTCAGGTTGTTGATATCCTCCTGATTCTTTTTCCATATATCGGCAAGCTCTGCCTTAGTGGTCAATAGGTTTGCCCATTCGATTGTCTTTTCCACAAAGAGGGCGTGATTGGGGTTCTCCGTTTTCTCTACAAGTTTATCTACCTTACGTTCCGCAGGTGCAGGAGGCTTCTCCGCTTGCGGTGCGGCATCGACCGCATCATGCTCGGTTAGCTCAAGCGCCATCAGCCATAGATACCTGCGAAGGTAGGTATGCGTCGAACCCAAGTCCTGAATCTGTTGCCCTTTAGGATTGTGTGCAGACACAACCGGACTAACAAAGGCAACCGACCCTGTAGCGTCAGTGTCGTGGATCGTTAGGGTTGCGTTGCTTCCCTCGAAACTAAACACCCCAAGCAACCCAACATCATTAAAGATGCGGTGGGTATGGGGAAGGAAGTCCCCAAGCTCAAAGTATTCATACCCCGCAAACTTGTTCTTCCCACTCTTCTTCATATCCACGGAAAGAAGCTGAACCCTAGCCTCAGCAAGCTTCTTATAAACAGTCATAGCGACTCCAAGTATTTACGTGTAAGTGTTTGAGCCATAGACAACACGCAATCAGCAATGTGGTCTGCCGTCTCCGGTTCGTCTTCAATGAAGTCAATGTCTTCTTGTTTAATGCTTGAAGCCATTGCCAACATAAAATCCAACGTAAGCTCATCTCTAGTCTTCATCTTTGCTCTCCTGTTTAAACTGCGAACACCAAGCGGCAACACCGCAATAATTTCCGGTACATCGTACCGGCTCACCCTTACGTTCAACAACGTTGAACTTAGGATCTGTTTCAGCTAAGGCGATTGCCTCCTCGCTATTGTCGTAGACACGAACAGCAGTCTTACGACCTTCTTTCATAACTGCCCATTTATCTCCGCGAATCCAGCGATCACTGTCTGTACACAAGGGAAGCTCATCGCCCCAGTCGGCAGAAACTTGTGCCTGACGGTGCGCCTCGATGCGGTCGCGGATGAACTTCTCGATGACGGAATATTCCCAAATGGGTATATCGACCATTTGGATGGGTGCCTGTGGGTAGTCTGGTTTGATAGCGGCTTCGCGGCGGGACCAGTCCCTGATCAGGGCGCAGATTTTGATCGACCGCACCTTCTTGCCTTTCACCCTATTAACAAGGTAGGCATAACAGTTCTGCTGTTGGTGCCAATCGTCCTTGTCAGCCCGTAGGGACCACGCGGAGGTGAACTTGTAGTCCACGATATCAACCATGTCCCCATCGACGCGCTGGAGGTCAATGGCACCCGATAGACGGACCCCGTCAATGTCTAGAAACAGGCGCTCTTCGCTAATGTGACCTTCGACCTGACTACGTTCTGCCACTACGTGGAGGGCAGAACCCATCATTGACCACAACATGTCAGAAAC
>Ga0304730_1000485_pt1 | contig 34481 bp, 47 predicted proteins | sample M_130628_MF_Meta_FD_190474 | JGI IMG/M metagenome (GOLD analysis project Ga0304730, IMG submission 190474) | Freshwater microbial communities from Lake Montjoie, Canada to study carbon cycling - M_130628_MF_MetaG (v2) (version 2) | ecosystem: Environmental > Aquatic > Freshwater > Lake | place...
TGAATTTAAATTATTGGCGGTACATACTCACAACGATCATCCTTACAGTATATTCCCTATAGCACCGCGAGCCTGGTTGGATCATATGGGGCATCTCAGCCCACATCAGATCTCGGATGCTTGGTTAAGCCAGCAGGCCTACATGTTGGATATCTGGGAACGCATTCCAGTTGATGTGGTACACGATCGTCATGATCTAACTGGCAACAACGACGATGCCACTTTCCAAAATAGAATCATGTTTGAAGGCAATCCTAGTGATCCAAGAGATTTCCACAATCCAAAATGGAGTGCTTTTAGGATTGAAGAATGCGAAAAATTAGCTGGATACATGCGCAGTCAAGGTATATCTACCATCTGGTGGGAAAATGTCAAAACCAATCGACAAGATCCTTGGGACAAACTCAAAGTCAATGATATCAATAAACAGATGGTGCAGTTCAATCACATACCTGGAACTTCAATTAGAATATGATCACAGAAACACTAGAAGAAAAAATCAAACGATACTGGAACAATCAACCCTGTAATGTGCGTCACGGCCAAAGCGAACCTGGAACACTGGATTTCTTTCAACAGGTGTCAGCACGTCGTTATCGTGTGGAACCACACATAGCAGAATTTGCTGGATTCCATTTATGGGCCGGCAAGCGTGTGTTGGAAATTGGACCGGGTATCGGATCGGATGCGGCTGAGTTTGCTAGAAACGGTGCTGAATACTATGCTATCGACTACAGTGAAGAAAGTGTCAAGCTGGCACAAAAACGGTTTGAAGTTGAAGGTCTCGAAGGCGACTTCCGTTGTGGTGATGCTAGTGATTCCTCATCTTACGAGGGATTACCTCCTATGGACCTGGTCTACAGTTATGGTGTGATACATCATTTTCCTGCACTAGATCAAATTGTCAAAAACGTACACTCAGTACTAGCACCAGGAGGCGAATTCCGTTTCATGGTCTATGCCAAGAATAGCTGGAAGCAGGCCATGATCAACAAAGGTCTGGATCAATATGAAGCACAGGCCGGATGTCCTTATGCTCGTAGCTTTGGAAAAGAAGAAATCGCTGACATATTAGGCGATGGATTTGAAATATTGAGGTTGCGTCAAGACCACTGTTTCATGTATAATATAGAAAAGTACAAGCAAGGGCAATATGAACTAGAGCCCTGGTTTGCAGCCATGCCAGATGCCATGCGTGAAGCTGTGAGAGAATACTTGGGTTGGCATTTACTTGTTAAAGCTCGGAAAAAATGAAAAAGATCTTGGTAAGTTGGACGGATGTTGAGAAACAAACACAAGAAATACTACGACAACTGCACCTGGATCAGTGGCGCCCGGACTATGTAGTAGGACTCACCCGTGGTGGTCTTACACCAGCCAATCTAATCAGCCAATATCTTGGCTGTCCCATGTTCTCATTGGATGTGAGTCTGCGTGATAACCAGACTGGGCCTGGACCCGAAAGCAACTACTGGATGGCCGAAGACGCATTTGGTTATGTTCCTAGATCGTATGCCGCAGACAGTGATCAGTTAATGACCGAAACCTTGTTGGGTGGTGATGGATCATTTGATTATACCATGCATGCCAAGAACATCTTGGTTGTAGATGACATCAACGATACTGGTGCTACTTTAAACTGGATACAACGAGACTGGAGAGACGGCTGTTTGCCCAGTCACCCACGATGGGACGGAGTATGGGGCCGTAATGTTAGAGTGGCAGTGCTATACGACAACGAATCCAGCAGTAACCGAATGAACATCAATTACTCAGCAGTAGACATTAACAAAGCCGAAGACGACTCATGGATAGTATTTCCTTGGGAAGACTGGTGGACCAGATAGCAAAAAATTATTAACCGCATTACAACCATCTAAATAAACATATGAAAATAAAAGTAAGTGAATTGTTTTACTCCATACAAGGAGAAGGACGTTACATGGGTGTACCCAGTGTATTCCTTAGAACATTTGGCTGTAATTTCCGTTGTCAAGGATTTGGTATGCCCAGAGGCGAGCTCAGTACCGATGCAGATGAGATCGCTGAAATACATAGTGGGTATCCGTTTAAAAGTTATGAAAGTTTGCCATTGGTCACGACCGGCTGTGACAGCTATGCGTCATGGCATCCAGACTTTAAAGAACTCAGTCCAGTGTTAGAAACTACTGCTGTGGTCGATCGCATCATGGAAATACTGCCACATCAGCGTTGGGAATCCGAACATCTTGTGATAACAGGTGGTGAGCCGTTGCTGGGTTGGCAACGTGCTTATCCAGATTTGTTAGATCATGCCAGTATGAGCGGACTAAAAGAAATCACATTTGAAACAAATGGTACCCAAGAACTTACCAAAGAGTTTAGACAGTATTTGTTAAATTGGACCTTGGGTGATCGATCTCGTGGACGTGATGCGCTGACATTTAGTATCAGTGCCAAACTGCCTGGTAGTGGAGAGAAGTGGGAAGATGCTATCTGTCCAGAGATTGTGTTGGCTTATGAAGAAGTGGGTACAGCGTATCTTAAATTTGTTGTAGCCTCTGAACAGGACATTGCCGATGCCGAATGTGCAGTTGACGCATATCGTGTAGCAGGATTCACGGGACATGTTTATATCATGCCAGTGGGTGGAGTGGAAAGTGTTTATACATTGAACGCAAAGAACGTGGCCGTGGCAGCAATGAAACGTGGATGGCGCTACAGTGATCGACTACAGGTGCCATTATTTAAAAATGAATGGGGAACTTGATGGCTTTACAAGATAACATAAGTGCATGGATTAAAAATTATGCCGAAAGTGCTGGCATGCGAACATTGGTAATAGGTATTTCAGGTGGTATTGATAGTGCTGTGGTCAGTGCCTTGTGTGCCAGGACCGGATTGAACACCATAGCAGTGACCATGCCCATCCGCCAGAGACCTGATCTACACGATCTCAGTATGCGACAAGGTAAATGGCTTGGGGACAATTTTGATAATGTGCGTCATGAGATCATCGATGTGACTTCAGTATTTGATGCGTTTGAAGCACGTTTAAATCATTACGATAACTTGTTAGGCTTGGCCAATAGCCGTAGCCGTTTAAGAATGGTCACGCTATATCAGATTGCACAAAGTACTCAAGGGCTAGTAGTTGGCACTGGCAACAAGGTCGAAGACTTTGGTGTGGGATTTTATACCAAGTATGGCGATGGTGGTGTAGATATCAGTCCAATTGGCGATTGTTACAAGACCCAAGTATGGCAAATGGGCCGTGAGCTGGGTATATTACAAGCCATCATTGATGCCGCTCCCACAGATGGCCTATGGGATGATGGACGTACTGACCAGGATCAACTAGGCGGATTGACCTATGCTGAACTAGAGTCTGCTATGCGCATGGATACAGGTGAACTTGTGACTGATAGCCCATCCATGCACGATATCCTGAACAAATATCGAGCTATCCGTGCTCGTAGCCTACACAAGATGAATCCTATTCCGGTGTATCAAAATATTTAGGCCACCCTGGAAAAGTCAGATAAATTATACACAAGATAACTTTAAAGGGTACGAAATGGCAAAGATTGGATTTATCGGTATTGGAAAATTAGGACTAGATTGTGCCGAAGTTATGGCAGAAAAACACGAAGTGCGTGGATACGACATCTATCCAAGGACTAGCGATAGTGTACGAGTGTGTGATATTGCAGAATTAGTAGACGAAAGCGAATGGATTTTTATTGCTGTTCCTACTCCGCATGCGGAAGGCTATGATGGATCGGTTCCAAGCAGTCACATGGATCCCAAGGACTTTGGACATGATGCTGTGATTGATGCTATCAACAAGGTCAATACTTATGCCAAAACCAGCAAGAAGGTTGTGTTGATCAGCACAGTATTACCTGGAACCACAAGACGCAAGTTTATTACCTTGTTGGATACTCGACATCAATTTTTATACAACCCTTACTTGATTGCCATGGGTTCAGTAAAATGGGATATGGCCAATCCAGAAATGGTCATCATTGGTACTGAAGACGGTGAGCTTACCGGCGTTGCTGGCGAACTTATTGCCCTGTACAAAACTATCATGAACAACGATCCACGTTATGAAATTGGTACCTGGGACGAATGCGAAAGCATCAAGATTTTTTATAACACATTTATTAGTGCCAAAGTTGGTCTAGTAAACATGATCCAAGACTTTGCCATGAAGATCGGCAACATCAATGTTGATGTGGTAACCAATGCTCTTGCTCGTAGTACCATGCGCATCATGGGACCTAAATACATGACAGCAGGCATGGGCGATGCCGGTGCTTGCCATCCCAGAGACAATATTGCTCTGCGTTGGTTGGCTGAAGAATACAAAGTAGGCTACGACTTGTTTGACACAGTGATGCATGCCAGAGAATTACAGGCCAAGAACTTGGCCCTGTATCTAGTTGAACAGGCTGAGCTATTGAACTTGCCTATTGTCATACACGGTAAAGCCTACAAACCCGATGTTGAATACTGTATTGGAAGTTATAGTACCTTGGTTGGATACTATATCAAAGAAGCTGGTCATAAGGTGGTTTATGTAGATCCTTTAGCCGACAATCCCGAAGATGTTGTTGCCGCAATTGACACTCCAGCAGTATTTTTATGGGCACACAACAGAAAGATCACTTACGAATACACTGGTGATCAAGTGGATACACAACCCTATTGTGAAATTAAAGAGGGTAGTATAATTGTTGATCCTTGGCGTAAACTCACTACCACTCGCAAGGATATTGTAATAATTCAATACGGTAATACCAGACCTTGATGGGCATGGGCTACTACGGCAAGCGGGCCATGACCAATGATCAGTACGACAGCTTTGCAAACCAGGCTGTGTTTGAATACCGTCGATGTTGGTGGCCTCGTAGATGTTATGCATCAGGACGATGGTTATTTGGTACTGTCGCGGTACGTGGACATATTGAAGAAACTGATATTAAACTGCCACGTCGACTAGATGTGCTACAGTCAAATGTTTATCTCGCACCAATGTTGGATCAAGAAGAACGCTGGTATCACAGAGATGAAGGATTGATGTTAATGTTAAAAAAGGAACGCAATGGGATTCTTTGATCGATTTCGCAAAAAACCCGAAGTAAAGGAAGCTCCTAAGCCACGGGCTCCCAAGGTGCCAGAAAAGACTGCCAAAGAGTTGGCTACCGAACGAGGTGAGCCATACTTTAATGTTGTGTCAATGGAACTAGATCCCAACAACATACATGCAGGCGCTTTTGAGTTTGACTGGAATGAAAAGATGATCTCTGACCTAGTCAGACATGGTTACATGATGAAAAAAGACGACAGCGATGCTGACATCGTGGATCGTTGGTTCCAAAATGTGTGCCGTAATGTGGTACTTGAAACTTGGGAACAAGATCAGGCCATGAACGGTAACAGAATCATTCGTAGCAAAGACATCGGCGATGGCCGCAGTGAGGTATCATGATATTATATGTAAATGGCGACAGCCACGCAGCAGCAGCAGAAGCAGTTAATCCCTATGCTTTTGCCGAAGATGATCCAGCATACTTTTTTTCTGGGCGCAGACCACATCCAGACAATCTTGTGGCTAGTTGGGCAAAACAACTCAGTCAAACTTTAAGTTCTGCTCTGCATCTTGATGCCGAAAGTGCCAGTAGTAATGCCCGAATCATGCGTACTACACGGGCTTGGTTGGCCGAACGTGCTGATACTGTACACAATGTCTTAGTCATCATACAGTGGAGTACCTGGGAACGAGAAGAATGGGAATATGACGGTGTCATTTACCAAGTCAATGGTAGTGGCATTGACCATGTGCCACCCGAAGCCGTTGATCGATACAAGAATTTTATAATCAATCTTGATTGGAAAAAGAAAACCCAAGAAGCGCACGATGAAATTTGGGCATTCCACCAAGAACTTAAAAAACAAAAGATTCGCCATATATTTGTGAATGGCAATAATGATTTCTCCAAAATTGCCAAACAAAAAAAATGGGGAACCGATTACATTGGCCCATACAACCCTGCCCAAACGTACAATGCCCTGATACGGGCGCAAAGAATCGAAACAGTAGCACCCAATTCTTGGCATTTTGGCAAGGATGGCCATAGCTTTTTCCACCGTTTTATGTTACAATATATTATTGCAAACAAATACATTTAAGGTGGTGCCATATGCGGTATGTGTTAATTGACACAGCAAACATGTTCTTTAGAGCAAGACATGGTGCTTTCAGAGCCAGTGATACCTGGGAAAAGATTGGATTTGCCCTACACATTACTTTAATGGCCGCTAACAAAGTAGCACGTAGATTTGAAGCAGATCACGTGGTATTTGCCCTAGAAGGGCGCAGTTGGCGCAAGGATCACTACAAGCCTTACAAGGCCAATCGTGCTGTAGCCCGTGCCGCACTCACAGAAAAAGAAGCCGAAGAAGATGCCATGTTCTGGGAGACCTATGATAACCTGACTAAATACTTGTCTGAAAGAACCAACTGTAGTGTTGTCAGATGCCCAACAGCGGAAGCCGACGATATTATAGCAAGATGGATTGCCCTACACCCCCAAGACGAACACATAGTTATTAGTAGCGATACTGATTTTGTACAATTATTAGCCGACAATGTCACGCAATACAATGGTATTAGTGATGAGCTATTGACTATAGAAGGAATATTCGATGCCAAAGGTAAACCGGTTATCGATAAGAAAACAAAACAAGCTAAAACAATCCCTGATCCAGCGTGGCTTTTGTTTGAAAAATGCATGCGGGGCGATAGTAGCGACAATGTGTTTAGCGCCTTCCCGGGTGTCAGGACAAAAGGCACCAAAAACAAGGTCGGGCTCCTGGAAGCCTACTCGGACAAAGATCGAAAAGGCTACAACTGGAACAACATGATGCTACAAAGATGGACCGATCCAGATGGTGTCGAACATAGAGTGCTAGATGATTACGAACGCAACAGGACTCTGATTGACTTGACAGCACAACCCGAAGATGTTAAACTCACTGTAGATACTGCCATCCGTGAACAGATCAGTCACAAGGATGTGGGACAAGTGGGAGTGAGATTCATGCAGTTCTGTGGCAAATACGAATTGAACAAGTGTAGTGAAAGCGCCGAACATTTCGGTCGCTGGATGAATCAAACCTATTCGGGATTGTTAAATGCATAGATTATGGCAGGCACTATCAATTGTAGGCGTAATATGTTTGGTAGTATTTTTAATACGCAATTGGCCCGAGGATACCGCGGTACGATATAATTGCGGAATGTTGATTGGTGGATGGCATCCAGATGTGCCACCTTCAGTGCAAGAACAATGTAGATCAAGGAGACAAGATGATCGTAGCTAAACCCGTAATTGACCAGCAGTTTTGGATATTACAACGAGATGAAGAAAAGATTGGCAATGTGGAAGCCTGTGCCGGCGGATACCAAGTAAAAATAAACAATCAGATCACACAATACAAAACTATTAAAATGGTGGAACAACGTACAGGAGTACGGTTTGAACCACCTATGATTAGGACTAGGCCCAAGTCAACTGAAAATTCAGTGCATGGTTATCCCACAGTAGGACGAGTACACAATCCTGTCTGGGACGTACCACATGCGTTGCCTTTGTATACTAAAGGTGCCAAGAGTCGCAGTTGGTTTGCGGCTGGTTGGTATTCAGTAAAAAAAGGTCGTAAGTGGAAGACCGTACAAGATCCCAAACTGATAGTGTTACAGCGTTACCCATACCATGGACCATTTTTTAACGCACAGGAGGTCACTCATGACTAATCCATTTCTTGAATCGCACAATGCATCCTTTTGATTTTCCATCAGATATTGTTACACTTACTGGTAATCAGGCAGATTACTATTCGTTTGTTAATGATACATATTTTCCAATATGCAAGGATCAACGTGTATTGGAAATTGGACCCAATGTTGGGTGGCATTCGGCCTACATTGCCAAGCAATCTCCATCTTACTTTGAAGTGGTGGAAAGTGATACAAGATGTATCAAAACATTAAACAATATCCCGACCATAAATAAAGTTGTTCATAATGACATTTTGCTTGAACTTCAAGCAAATTCAAAACAATTTGACGTTTGTATTTGCTTAGGTGTTTTATACCATTTACACAGTCCTTTATATCTATTAGAATTAATAGTTAACAAATATCAACCTAAATTTATATTGCTAGACAATGTCACAGCACCCCATCCTTTGGTTTTTAAGTCTGAGAATGTGAATCAATACGGGAGTTATCATACCATCGACAATTGGAAAACTTGCCAACTCAATTTTGTTGTACCATTTTTTATTTGCAATCAATCATTGCATGCCATGGGCTACCAGCTTGAAACAGCAAACAAGCAAACAGTGGCGTGGTTCCCCAAAAGCAACGGGTGGACTGCGTTATGGAAATTAAAGGAGTAAAAATGACTAATCCATTTACAAACCAAGCCAGTTTCATGCGGGCCTGCGGTCAAACTGTGGGCATCGAGAATCGTGATCAGTATGCCTTGTATCTTGATCTAATCCGAGAAGAAGTACAGGAACTCGAAGACAGTCAGCATCCGGTCACAGACCTTGATGCCTTGATTGACATACTTGTTGTCACAATTGGTGCCATCCACAGCATGGGTGCCGATGCCGAAGGTGCCTGGAACGAAGTCATGCGCAGCAACCTTGACAAGATCGATCCTGCTACCGGAACAGTACTCAAGCGCGGCGACGGTAAAGTACTTAAACCCGAAGGTTGGACGCCACCTTGCTTGGATCCATATTTGAACGAGGTCCATCGGTGAGCCTACACATAAATCGGTTCATTGACCGTGTGCAAGGACAAGATGCCAGAGGTGGCCGCGACTTGGTTATGACCATGACCGAAGCAAAAGACCTATTAGCGGACATTACACGCCTGTTATTGGATCTAGAAACTATACGTTCGACCGCTGTAAATACCCGTAGTGAAGAAACAATCACTATTAAAATGGATGGTGGTAGTTTTTAATATTGGTATATAACGGTCATAAATACTAAACCATGAGTAGACCCAAGCCAATCGTACTTGCTGAGATTACAAATCGTACCACCTACAAGACCGAACAGGTGTTAGGTAGCGAAGGAGTATGGGCAGTATTTTATGACAGCAAGCCTATCAATCTCAAAACATCAAACCTATTGGTTCAGTATCCAGGACCAAAATACAAAAAGGTCAGTTTCAGTAATCCTGGTCATGCTATCAACCTAGCAAGAAAGTTGAACACACAGTTCAAGACTGACAAGTTCTCAGTAGTGGTACTCAAGCAAGGCGACAGGATTTTTCCCTAGTGTGCGCGATCAAAAGAAACAACTCACACACGATCTAGTACAACAACTTGACCCCGAGCTTGGCATAACTGAAAAGGTGGCCATGAGCACTTGGTGGCACAACACAAGACCCAAGGGCGGTATGCGATTGACCAGTACCGGATATGCAGTCTTCAGTAAGGATCTTGATCTTGCCCAATACAGTTTTGATCTCGACGATCCCTATGTGTTGAATGGTGCCATGATTTTAGAAATGGATCAAAAATTACAGATGCCCTATTATATCTTGGCAAAACGATCTGGAACTTGGAAGATCATCTTGTTTGGTAGCTCAGAAGCCTTGGTAGCTACCTTGTATGGAGATTTTAAAAGGTGGCTTGACAACTACCAACCCTAGTGTTAGAGTTCAGCAATGGCTCTAGCACGGATTTTAAAATTTGTTTGATACCAATCAGGCAGTTTAACCAGGGCCAATTCCTTGTTGGCCTGCAATCGTGGAAGCAAGCGACTGGTATCATAATGCGATGATATCACTGGCCTGTTAGATTCCAGAGCCATTTCTACTCTGCAGTCGTTGGGCGCAAGATCATACGCATGATCGACAATGTCATCAAACATGTCAAATCCCAGCACACGAAGTTTCTCAACCATGCGCGGTGTGCTGATCATGACCGGTATCTGATGTGCCAAAAATGCCAACAGGGTTTTTTCTGAATACAATCCAGGATACTCGTCGTATAGTGTTTCGGTCACAATATTAAACGCACATGATCCGTATACTTGTGCCAGTCGTACAAAGTTTTCTTCGTTGCTGGTGCCGCGATAGGTACCATAGTCCCACTGGGTCAAGGAAATATCACGACCATAACTTAAGACGCCATTGGCCCACGTCTGTAAAACATCCACAGCGCGGCGACGATGCTGGCACGGTCGTCCATTCAAACATTGCCATGACATGGTCTTGGTTTGTTGTGGTATGTGTTGCCAGAGTTTAATTTGAGATTGTAAATTACTCATAAGGTCATAATTGTGTTTGCTAAATTCAATTAATTTTAAAGGACCTGAATAAATTTCATCTAGCCCTGGATGCATGTGAACAGCTACAATTTGTTTGGAATTCTCACCGTAATGCTGAACAATTTTTTCTAACTCTAGCACACGACCATTTGACACAGTCACACGATCCTGCATGTACATTATTAACACAGTGTTGGATTTAAAACTTACTGCTGGCAGTCGGCATTGCCATCCTGACGTCCAATCGTACTCATAATGGGATCTAAACACGTTCCATTCTACTACTACTTCAAATCCCAGCTCTTCAAAAGTTTGTCGAAACAATGCACTGTAATCCATTAACGTGACCACTCGATTGGCTGTTTGGCCCATGACATGCTAAATTCAAAATCATCAGGTTGTTTATCAAGATACTGTTGCATCATGTTTAATTTTTGATTGATGTCATGTAAGTGCGTGGCTGTGCTGTTATCTCCAATTTCTAACCAGGATACCGCATAATTTTTGTCAACAGTGGCCGGAGTATAGTATATTGCTGCAGAACCAGGATCTAGGTCCAAGTGACCAATCAATTCTTCATCGCTAGTGATCGGAATCCAATCAGAAAAATTATCAGCCAATTCACAAAGTGTTGTAATTACCACAGACACCAAAGGCGGATCCGAGCATAAACTCAATGCCATAAGACGTGTGTCACCACATATTACATGGTACTTGGTGTCTTGTTTATATACCAAGATGGGTTTCTTAATAGGTTCATGTGGTAATTTTTGATAGATCCAGTTTACATTCACCAATCGACTAATTTCATCTTGTAGTCCAAATTCCCATACAGAAAGATTTCGTCCGTGTTGTTTCATGTATGCGTTTACTGTTGCGATTGAATTGCGTATTGTCTGCATAGGACACAGTTCTTGTATACTCATGCCAGTATGATAAAACATGGCATAGCGGTCACCAAGTATATTACAGATTTGGTCCATTATTTTATCAGTTCAACTACTGTGGGCCACCACTGTGCAAAATCTTGTGGCCACTGTTGGCGCATTTGCTTTAGTAGTTGTTGATTGTGTTCTGCAGCCCGTTGAGCACGTGATCGAGGAGAATCTGCCTGTATTCGTTCTATAGTGTCTGTGGCTTCAAACAAAAAGTCTACCATTTTGTCACCATAGGCCGCTGTGCGATTTTCTATCATGCTGTCATATCGATGAGAGCTCACGTCTGACATCACATCAAATCCCAAACTGTTTAGGTAGGCCACAGTGTGTTGACCTGAATACAACATCCATGGTACTGGCAAGCATAAAGCGCGAAACGTTTTTTCACTTAGTGCAACAGTTGTATCACTACTATAGGTTTCCATCACAATGTTCATCCAGGCCGACACATGAGCTTGTTCTTGACTCAGGGCATGATTACGATATGGCATCATGTCACGAACATGTTGATAGGGTTTTTCATACACTTCACAATAAGGCGATTGTAATTCTTGATACTGTCGATCAAAATTTTCTCGTAATCCTGCCGGGCTGGTATTGTCACCATTCCAACTCCAACAGTTAAAATTTGTATAATCCATCTCATCAATGTTGAATCGGTCGTCAATCTCACCATCCAGTCGAAATTGCACCCGTAATCGCATTTCTAAAAACATTAACATGCGTTTATGGTCCATACGATTTACGGCAAAACAAAAACGTCGATCCGGTTGCCACGTGTTCACCGCAGGTGTATGTGAATAGATACCATAAAAACTTGCGGGCAATTGGCACACACGATATTGCGTGGGTACATTGACACGATTATCTGTAATCACCACAGTGTTGGTGTCAAACAAATAAGGCACAGCCAACGAGTAGTCTTCACTACAGGTAGTAAAATCATCTACTAAGCATACCACCACAGTTTGATTGCCGCGACGCCAGACCTTGTTGTTGCTATCTGCAGATTGATAACCCATGGAAATCAAATTACTACGAACAAAGTCCAACAAGTTATTTTCATGCCAGATGCATTGGCTAGTTTGAAAAATTTCACCAGTATAAATTTCGTGATAAGGATCGGTCATGCAAGTAATTAGCAAAAATTACCATTGACCAAAAATTACTTGACAAAGTTTCAAAATAAATATATACTGTAGTTATTGTTGTAATTCCTTTGTAGCGAAGGCATTGTGGACGTGGGTTCGATTCCCACCAGGTCCACCGAAGCGTATTAGAATCCGTTAAACGATTAGGGCTGGTATCCCAGAGTCACTCAGAGAAACTCTCAAGTGCCGTAGTACGTTTCAGTGGGCCTGACCCGGTTTCGACATGGTGAGATAGCGAAAGAGGCAACACAGTAGGCGATGACTGTAAATCAAGCAAATCTCGTAAATGCAAAAGCAAATACAGGCGAAGTAACTGTTTCTGGTAAGAACGTCAAGTTCTCTGCTCGTTCAGTAAAACGCCAATCATTAGCAGTTTAATCACTGCTTAGGGTAGGAAATACCTCGTAACAGAAACCACCATTATGGCACCTTCGGGTGCCATAATTACACGGTTCTACTAACAATCACTAAATATTATGTGGTTGTAGTATCTTAACATAAGGAAAAACACACAATGAAATCAGTACTCGTAGCATTATTAATGACAGCTGGCGTTTTTGCAGCTCAAGCGCAAGTAACAGGCAATTTAGGTTTGACCACAGACTATCGGTATCGTGGTATTAGTCAAACTCAAAATGCTCCTGCTATCCAAGGTGGAGTTGATTATTCTCATTCTAGCGGTTTTTACGCTGGTAACTGGAATAGTTCAGTATCTAGCTCGGTATACACAAACGGCGCTGGAGTTGAAAGTGATTTGTATGCAGGTTACAAGCGTGAAGTAATCAAAGGTCTGACACTTGATGTTGGCTCAATGAACTATTTCTACCCTCGTGCCACAAACGGAACTAGCGATAACTTTGACACTAAAGAAATCTACGCTGGTTTAAGTTACGGCATTGCTAGTGCCAAGTATAGCCGTTCAATCAGCAACTACTTTGGTGCATCAAACAGCAAAGGCAGCGAGTATATCCAAGCTGATGTAGCATATCCAGTCAAGGGTACCAAGTTCACTGCGGTTGCACATGCTGGTCATACCAACGTAGCCAACAGCAACAAACTAGACTATACCGACTACAATGTTGGTGCTAGTTATGATCTAGGTCAAGGTTGGGCAACAAGTGCCAAGTATCATACCAACACTGGTTTGACTGGTACAGCCAAAACAGCAAACACTGTTAATGGTCAACAGTTATACAAGAATGCTGTAGTTGTAGGTGTTACACGTTCATTCTAATCCAGAGTGAATCTTATTAAAAAGGACCTGCGGGTCCTTTTTTCATGGTAAGTAAACGCATGATAGATATAGTTACAGTAGTTTTCAAAGACGAACTTCCAATATTAAAAGTACAAGCTAAAAGTGTTGATCTTTATTGTAAAGATCTTGACATTCAAACTATTTTTGTCATGGTCAATGACGATGATGACGTGGTTAACCAAATTGATCCAGCCTGGTGGGGTAGTTTACGATCGCAAGTTCGAATTATCTCGCGAAGTTATTTTTCTTGCCAGTTTGTGGAGAATGGCTGGGTAAGCCAGCAGGCATTAAAGCTGTTGGCCAGTTCACTTAGTGACCACACCTGGAGCATAGTGTTAGATGCTAAAACTTTATTTGTAACCCCCATGTTAGAACTTGGCGATCGTCCAGCAGTGGGACAACTGGACATTTATTCAGTGTTTGAGCCAAGCCGACAGATCGTGAACCAATTGTTTGGCATCGAGCTGACCAAACAACTTGGCCCAGGCGGAGTTCCTTTTATTATTAACAACCATGAAGTACGCCTCATGATTGACTGGATTGAAAGTCATACGCAACAGGATTTTGCTACCTGGTTCCAGTCTCAAGGTATGCTTACTGAATTTATATTGTATTCTGGATGGATATACTACAACCACGGCAGTTTAGATCACGTGTATGATGTTTCAAAATCACAGATTACACCGTGTAATCTTTGCCACAGCGAGATTCATATGTTTGAACAGAAGTTTGCAAAAATGCAATCGGCTAATACAGTTAGCATACATCGAAATGCCTGGGCACAGTTGACCCAAACACAACAGGCACAATACACACGTTTACTGCGCGACAGAGGTATACAATCAATGAAGGCCATGGTCATGGTAGCACATCCAGATGATTGTGTGATATTTGCCTACAGTTTCATGCATCATTACAAGCAACTTGATTGGACAGTATGCTATCTTACCTATACCGAATCGGATGCACGTGGACGTGAGTTTGCTGAATTTTGGCGACAGCGTGGCGTAGCTACAAAATTTCTAGGATACGTAGACGACTACCGTGACATTGAAGCAAAACAAATCAGTTTTGATACCCAGGCAGCAGAGGAAGATATCCAGCAGGCTATTCAGAATCAAGCCATCGTGCTGACACATGATCATTTCGGCGACTACGGTCATCTACATCATGTGTTTGTAAATCAAACAGTTTGTAGTAATCATAACCAGGTGGTGTGTTTTGCAGGACTTGGTAAAGGAAATGTCAAGTACGCTCTAGATTCTGGGCTATATAGCTTGGATGAATTGCCACTACACCGAGATGTCATATCCACTTTCCACATGCACACGCACACTAACGAATACACAGTAACTGAAAGAACAAGGAAAATATTATGAAAAAATTAATGGTAGCAGGATGCAGTTTCAGCGCACCAACCAAGCGACCCGATGGTACCAGCTGGAGCGAAGTGTTAGCTGACCGGTTGGGATGGGAGTTGGTCAACCTGGCCAGACAAGGCTGTAGCAATGGCGGAATACGTGTGCAGATGGACGAGATCCGCAGACAGCGACCAGACTTTGCTGTGATTGGGCCTACTTTTTGGGACAGAATGGAAATACCCGCTGACTCTGCACCATACGACTGGAACCAACCTCCTAGCGCAGGAGAGAATCCTCCACTAGAGCGTCACTTGCAAAATAGAAAATTAGGCAATGGCTACGACCGAGCAGATGGCATACGCAACGTCAACTATGGGCAAGAGCCAAGCAACATGATATGTGAAACTATTTTTACCCTGGCTGAAAACTTTGAGCACCCTTATAGGATGGGACGTATTACCAAACATGCACAAACAGGAATACGACACTGGATTGATTCAATCTATGACAATGCTTGGAAAAAACAATGTGATGAATGGATTATACGTGAAGGTGTAATCACGATGTATCTAGACGGTATCAAATTCCTGGTGTTGCCCAATTTGCTGTGGCCGTTTGATCCAGATAATATCAATCAATGGCGACAGGCATTTCCAGATGTGGTTCCTGATCACTATATCAATCTAGATCCAAAACACTCACCACAGGCCATATGCGGCAACAATCCATTTAAAGGGGAAGATCCTGGATATCATTCAAGTCCTGCTGGACAAGCGATTATTGCAGAAAATTTTTATAAACTGATCACCCAAGCGCATGGACAAAGTTAATCATCTAGTGGTAAATGGTTGTAGTTATATGGAGGCTTACGCTCTAGGTGTTGGACACTGGGATCTTGCTGATCAACTAGGCATGGTTGCTTCTGAAAGTTTGGCCATTGGCGGTAGTGCTAACACTAGAATCATACGCACCACACTCAAACACAGTTATCAAACTGTACAACCAACTTTGTATGTGCTAGGCATGACATTTTTGAGTAGACTAGAAATTCCTATCTTGGAGAATCAATCTGAATTTGAAGGACGTTGGACAAATCCACAAAATCAACAGTTTGCAAAAGACTGGCAATATGGGTGGGGGCAAGCTGAAACCAATCAGTTTGTGACTCTTAAACTAAACAGTGAAATGTACAGTATATTAGATCGTGTTGAAGATTTAATGTATAAAATATTAAGCATGATTTCTAGTTTACATGCTCGTGGACACCGTGTGTTGGTGTATCAACAGGCTGACCCATTATATCAAGAATATCTAGACGATCCACGCCTGGCTCTTTTCAAAAGCACTAGTACTATCATAGATGGATACAGATGGCGTGCGGTCCCGTGGCAATTAAGCAATGGTGTGCCGCCAACCAACTATGGAGCCAATCCTATATATGATGTACCAGATGATATCAAGCACCCAAAGGCTGGGCATCATCAAAAATTAAACGAATTTTTAGTTAATTATATTCGCGAGAATTCTATACTAGAATAAATTATCTACAGTAAGCAACAAATAGCTCTTGCATTTCCGTGAGCTTTTGCTCTTTAAAACGATACAGGTTATCATGATTGTGATCTAGTATAGGGCGAACCTTTTGCAACAACGCAGGATGATTTTGTTTGCTCAACCATTCTACCTGGTCAAATGCCGCTTTGTATCTGCGTGTATCAATCGTAGACTGAGTATCATAGCTTTCGTCTAGTACGGAATCAAAAGTTTCAAACCCAAAACTTTTTAATGTTGATAGCCAGTTAGCAGCACCAAAATGCACAAATAGTCTGCGGCCAAATAAACATTTACCTATTTTTTCAGCCATGAGATAGGTACTTCCATATCCCAGTGTTTCCACCAAGATGCTATAGTATGTGCGATTGTAGATTTCCCATGGCACTATGCCACTGATAGTGTGGTCTATTTTTGATCCTACCTCCCACTCGGGGTCAAGATTTGGGCTCACATATGGCCAAAGTACTTGTCGGCCTGGAAATTCGTTCTGCACATGTAGCGGAGTAGAAGTGCAATCGCCACCAATAAACACATCTCGGTAGGTTGCGATAGATTGATTCAGCAGTCCTGACTGTTCCAAGGCCAGCATCACATAATCTCTGTGTGATCTCCGTGTACCACATAAACAGTCAAACAAGAATGGCCTATCTAGTGGAAAATCCGCACGTGGCGTGTTCCATTGTAAAAAGTTAAAACTCCATACCGGTACATATACAGTTCTTGCATCTAGCACTTCGCCCGCATGTAACCCGCCCATGCTGAGTAACCAATTTGAAACTCCGGTGGTTGCAATCCAGTCTACCAGTTCGGTCTGGAATCTAAATTCAATGTCGACAAATACCACAAGATCAAATTGAGAAACGTCAAGACTGGCGTACTCGGGTCTATAACTGAACTCTGCGGGCTTGTTATAGAACACAGGTAACACAGCAATTTTGACCGGTTGTTCAAGCGCGGTGCTAAGGTCTACAAACTGCCCGACGTTGAATCCCCAGTATCTGCCTTCATAACCAGGGCTGTATATCTTGAGGTTGTTAAGCCAAGTGTTCACGTATCTTGTCCATGTAATAATCAAGGCGTACAACTTCTCGACGTGTCCAATCAAACTGCAAACTTCTAGAAAGATCGGGCACAGCATCACATACTGCTGTGTGGAGGGCAGGATCAAAGCCGCCAATGTTTTCCATGTCATCGTAGTGATAGCGTCGCTGGAATTCCATAGTGATCGGTTGTCGGCTCATGGCCCAGTTACCGATAAATTCATACTCGCTGAACCAACGTATTAATTCTCCCTTGCCCCAAGGTGGTACAGTAGGCTCTGGTGGGCAACTGTCAATCATGGCATCCAACCATTTTTTCTTGTGTGTTGTTTCTAAAAATGTCACAAGGTCGTCGAAGTCGCGTTTGAGCACTGGCACAAACTCGCTAATAAAGCAGTGCGGAGTAAGTCGTTCAAATCCCAGAGCATTCTTGATACTTTCATAATAACCCCAACTGTGTCGTTCATTTTCCAACACCATGAAGTTGAGCATGTTGTTCTTGAAGGGTTCATAGTCTTGTATCAACAAGCAGTCACAGTCGTGCATGACCATGAGATCGTAATCAAGGTAATCTAAAAACGCAAACTTGATGGCCTGTTGACGCAACCAATAGGTCCTGTAGTCGCCTTCAAATACCCAGTTGTTGACTTCAGGATATAGCCTGTAAATTTCACTGTCCGGTGCATAATCAAAGTTTGTGGTATCAATGTTGTATTTTTCAAAGATGGGCCAAAGTTCTTCTTTAGGTACCGGACTGGCGATACAGGTCCTGTCTACGCCAATCAAATGTTTGGTAAATTCAGGTTGCAGGCTCATGATAGCATGCGGCACTCGATAACGTGCTAGATACAAAATTTTTGCTGAAGTCATTACGTTCCTTTTAAAATTAACTACTACGACCACCACACGAATTTACGCATCCGTACAAGCGACCTTCGGCTATTGAATCTTTGCTCCAGCTTTCTTCTATAGCATCAAACCATTTGAGACAGTGTTCTAGATCGTATTCTAATGCATTGTTTTCTTTTACTAGCTCTTTCAATTGACTGTTACCTGGATGGTGCATGGTTTCAGGATAGAATCCTAAAAAACAACACGGATATACTGATCCATCTGCTGCTATGTATAATTCTTTCATACGTTTGTGTTGACAGATCAAATTCAATGGCTGGGTGTCTTTGTCACAGCTTACTGTGCGATGGTCAAACCAGGTCACATGACTGGCCAATAGTGATTGAACATCAGGCGGGACTGAGTCGTGGCCAGTAAAGGGCTTGCCAAGCAGATGACTAAGCTGACCAGTCCTGGTATACACAGGACCGCGATTTCGTCCTTCGTCGATATTTTCAAATCGTGCAAATCCCATGTTAGAGGCCAATTGTTTGCATTCTTGTTCTTGGTGCCGGTTGTGATCAAATGGTATGAATCTCCAGATTGCTTCTCCGCCTGCATCAATAAATTCCTGGGCATTTTTAATCACGGTATGCCAATTAGTGTCTTGTCTATACAAACTATGTGTATCAGCCATGCCATCCAGCGCAAAACCAATGGTGACACCAGGTTGGGCTAATTGTGCCCACCAACTGGGTGTCCGCATGCTGCCATTGGTATTGATATACACTCTAACATCTTGATCCACTAACCAGTGTACTATGTCCAAGGCGTCAGTGGCCAGGCCAAAATCTCCAAGATTGCCGTTAAACTTTACCGAGCGTAGCTGATTTAAAAAATCAGGAGCTAGTATTTTTTGTATGTCCGCCAGGCTAAGTTCAGTTTCAGGATAACCACCATTGTAATCAAACCCGCGATAGTTTCTCATGCACATAGGGCATCTAGCATTACATCGTGTGGTCAATTCAATCTGGACGTGTTTTATTTCATGCAAAGATAACATGATGATATTTATAGATTGCGTGTTAACCCCTAATAAATATCAGTTTAATAGATTAACTATGATTAAAATATTCGGCCCTGACTATCAGTATCAGGGAGAAATCCTTACCCAACCAGCCATTATCTACATGGACGACCATCATTATGATGAAGCCAATCATTGCTTTCAGGTGGAAAAATTACTGGCAAACAGTGAGTGTGATCCACAACAGCATCTTGTAATCATCGAAGGACTTGGACATGATGATGTACTGGCCCGGTATAACTGTGTTACTTTTCCAAGATTCACTGCTGAAGTTTGTGATCGGTTCAATGCCCATGCCATACAACCCAACTGGGGTAAAAAAACTGTTGCGTTTAATTTCATGATCAACAAACCCAGAGTGCATAGAAATTTTTTATTGATGCTGATAGCACATTTTGGATTGACCAATTACACCTACAGTTTGCCCTGGAAAGAAAAACACCTGGGCAGTAAAAGACTGATGACTCTAACCAACAATGACCATTACCATAAAATCATATCAGACAACGCTGAGACTACTATACCCGGAACCAGCTACATGTTTGGCACAGAAGATCTGCTGGATCAAGGGTTACAAAATGGTAATTTTACCAATCAAGACACTTATGATAAACTGTTACGAACCACAGTGTTTGAACCCAGTTGCATTAGCCTGATCACTGAAAGTTTGTTTTTTGAACGCGAGACCAGGATTTCAGAAAAAACCATCATGGCCATCTGGGGCGGAACTATACCAATTTGGGTAGGTGGATGGCGGCATGCCGATAGGTTGAGTGAGTTGGGATTTGATATGTTTAATGATGTGGTCGATCACAGATATCAAAACATGCCGGATCCACTAGATCGATGTTACTCAGCCATTGAACGCAATCTAGACCTGTTACAAGATCCAGATCGGGTGTGTCAGTTTGTGCAGGACAATCAACCAAGATTCAAGCACAATCTAAAGTTATGCAGACAGAATGTTTTTTCAGGCCACCTGCACAATCAAATAAAAAAACACAACGAGCATACGCAATCTGAATTGCATTTGTTAATAACAAATCAAAAACAGTGGCATGTGTCCACTCAGTTAAATCCAAATATTTCCGTATCCATGGAGCTGGTACCACAGGATATGGCCAAATTCAAAGGTTGACCTTTTAAAGGTTGACACATAATAAATACTCGTATACAATAGTTACATAATGAAGAATCAATACTGCATCCATCTTTGTTTGGACACTTGCGCTTGGCAAGAGGACGGTCATTTGAGTGAGGCATTTGAATAGCGATTGTATCAATTATATTCAAAAGCCTCTAAAGTGATTTAGGGGCTTTTTTTATTTTAAAAGGAAAGAAAAATGACAATAGATTATACCAGATTGAATCAACAGATTGTAAAGCAGGCCATTGGTAACTTGGTCTTAACTGAAGAAATGAAACAGCGACTGTTTGAAGACAAGCTCAAACGTGCCGAGGCTGAGTTGAAGAGTAGAGTGTTACCAGCCAGATCAGATAGATGAGTCCCAAGTGTTACGGTAGCACATCAGTCTCCAAAACTGAGGGCCGGGGTTCGACTCCCTGGGGATTCGCCAGAACAATGGTGAAGTTAGTGTAGTGGTTAGCACCACGGTTTGTGAAGCCGTTAGCATGGGTTCAAGTCCCATACATCACCCCAAGTTGTGCAGGATTAGTATAATGGTATTATGACAGTCTTCCAAACTGATGACGCGAGTTCGATTCTCGCATCCTGCTCCAGATATAGTACGGTGGCCGAGTGGTCCAAGGCAACAGCCTGCAAAGCTGTAAAACCGTCGGTTCGATTCCGACCCGTACTTCCAGCAATAAATACCAGCACACAATGAAAACCATCGGATTCGTACAGGTAAATTTTCCGCAAGGACCCAAAGAACTCAACGCACATTTTTTACCTTATAGTGCAGGCGTTGTGTTGGCTTATGCCTTGCAACACAATCCTGATTGGCAAGTGACCGATATTATTTGGCGACGAGATCCCGTAGAATCCGTTGCTCATGAACTATGTCGTAATGACTTGGTGGCTTTCAGTGTGTATGTGTGGAATCGCGAGTATAGTTATGCCCTGGCCAAGCGGATCAAACAACTGAATCCTGCTTGCATAATTGTTGTAGGTGGACCAGAACCAGCCATTGTTGACCCAGACATTTTTCATAAGCATCCTTATCTTGATGCCATAGTCAAAATGGAAGGTGAAAAGATCTTTAGCGATCTACTGACCCATTATGGTCAGGACCTGGCCCAGGTAGCCGGACTTGTTTTAAATGTAACAGGTCAAGCAGTGGATACCGGCAATGCTGAACGCATTGCGGATCTGTCACAGTTACCAAGCCCGTATCTGACAGGACTATTTGATCAGTTGATCCGGGACCATCCAGATGTCATCTGGAACGGCACTCTTGAAACCAACAGAGGTTGCCCATATCAATGTACCTTTTGTGACTGGGGCAGCCTAACCTACAGCAAGGTCAAGCAGTTTGATCTTGAGCGAGTGTTTGCTGAACTGGACTGGATGGGACAGAATTGTGGATTTGTAACCATTACTGATGCCAACTTTGGCATGTTCATTGAACGTGACAATGCAGTCATAGACAAGTTAATTGAAGTGCAACGACACTGGGGTAAAATTACAAACTTCAGTATAACCTGGGCCAAGAATCAAAAAAATGCCGTGATTGACATTGTAAAAAAACTAGTACGCGAAAGCCCAACCAGCAGTCAAGGACTTACTGTGAGTGTACAAAGCATGGACAACAATGTGCTTGATATAATAAAACGTAAAAATTTAAATCAACACAAGATAAGTGAGATATTCTCCTTGTGTGATCAAAACAATATTCCAATCCACACCGAACTTATATTGGGCTTGCCAGGCGAGACTACTGAAAGTTGGCGTGAGAATTTTTGGACTCTGTTCAAAGCCGGCAACCATACAGGCATAAGCATATTGCATGCTCAGTTGTTGGAAAATGCCGAAATGAATCTCAGTCAGCGCAAGTTCTATCAACTGGATGCAGTACCAATTTACGACTACATGTCCGGCAGTTATTCCAACGGTGAAGTAGAAGAAAGTATCGAAGTGGTAGTTGGCACTAGAGATATATCAAGAACTGAGATGCTGGACATCATGACCTGGAACAGTTTCATAAACGCATTTCACATCAACGGCTTGACCACTTACATTGCAAGATACCTGCACAGCACTGGCGTTGAATATAGTGAATTTTATGATCGATTGTATGCGGTCATACAACAAGATCCTTGGTGGCACGAGCATCTTGCGCAGACTCGACAGTGCTATCAAGACTGGATTGCAAATGGCCGGGTCCAACACACCCGCATTGGCAACATTGAAATGCTGGGTTGGCATCTGCACAATCGAACCACGTTGATGTTGCATCAAGAAAACAGAATTGATGCTGTGTATGATCTAGTCACAGACTTTGTGAATACGCATTACAAATTTGAACAGCTGGAACAATTGATACAGTTCCAAAAAGCCACAGTAATCAAGCATACCGATCTTGGGCACTTGCCCAAACAAATCAATCTGGACTGGGACTTTTGGGGTCATTTGGTACACGGCACTGATCTGGATCAACCAGTGCGTTATGAATTTGATACTGCTGAGGACAAGCATATGAGCGCAACCATGTTTCTTGAAAATTTTTACTTTGGGCGCAAACGCAACTTTGGCAAGACCAAAATTGCCCGGCTACCCGTTACGCAATCAAACAACAATTATAGCCTGTCGATGCCGGAATTCTTGTAAGGTCACTGGGCGTAGTCCGCGGGCGGTTCTAGCTCGATTGAATTGTGTTAGTTTTTGTTGAATAGTCATAATAACCTCACTGTTGTACTATAATAACGCCTTAGGCCAGGTCTAAGTTGACAACAATGACAAAAGCTACTAAAATAGTAACTTAAACATAAAGGAATAGATAACATGGCCAAGCAACCAAAAACACAGCAGTCAAATTCACAGTTGAGTCGTACCTTGGCTGGGCAAATGAGCAAACAAGAAAAAAGAACTCAAGCCTATGTTGCCATTACAAAATACAAGCACCAGGCCTATTTGGCTATCAAAGCTGTCAAGCAGGCAAAGTTTATGTAAAGATTTGGTTCCATAGTATAGTGGTTAATATAGGAGCTTGTCACGCTTCAGTCGAGAGTTCAATTCTCTCTGGGACCGCCAAGTTTAGCAGATGCTGTTTACAGCGACCGTGTTACAAGTTTAGGGTTGAGGCTCTAATATCGCAAGATAGCTAGTCTACTAGCACCGTGTTACAAGTGTAGGGTTGAGGCCTTTCTTTGCTAATCGTTTATGCTCTCGTCGTCTAGAGGCCCAGGACATCGCCCTTTCACGGCGAGTACACCGGTTCGAATCCGGTCGAGAGCGCCATGTTATGGAGAGCTAGCCGAGCGGTCGAAGGCACCCGCCTACTAAGCGGGCATGGATCTAAACAGTCCATCTAGGGTTCGAATCCCTAGCTCTCCGCCAAATTGGTTGATAAATATTGCATAATGACGCAACCTCCCCAAAAAATATACCCCATACTACAAACTACCCAGGCACCTGATCTTACACCGGCCCTTGGCAGTGTTGATCCGCATGTGAAAATGGCAGAAATCTACATGGCCGAGCACGGCACCGCAACGGCCCTAGAACCACGCAAACAAAAAAATCTTACACAGGTAGAAATGACTCAGTCAATAACTCGTAAAAATCGAGTTGCGCTAGTTGTGGCTCCTGAATGGACTCCTTTAGCTCCTCCGTATGGTATTGCCAGGATGGCTGCGATCAGTCGGCATAGCGGGTTTGCCACACAATGTTGGGACATCAATATTTTGACCATGCATGAGGCTGGTTGTAAGGAATACTGGACTGCCTATGAAGATTGGAAATGGACCGAACCTCATTACAGTGAAAACATACATCCCAAGATTGAATTGACTGTGCGCAAATACATGGACGAAATTGTGGCGTGGGCTCCTACCGTGATTGGATTCAGCAGTTGGTATACCAACGACACTTGCACTGTATGGATGGCACGTGAATTGCGAGCCAGACTTCCGGGTGTGACCATTATCATTGGCGGAGCCAATGCCACACAGCTCAAGGTAAGTGATATGTCGGTTGCTGATCATATTGTCAGCGGCGAAGGTGAATTATGGTTTGTGCGTATCTTAGAAAATCTAGAAAATCCCACAGAAACAATTCCGCATATTTGCATACAATCTAAAGATCAACGAGTAGATCTAGATTCAATGCCGCCAGCAGACTATGCTGACTTTGATCTAACACTTTATGACTCAGGCGGAATCAGTTGCGAATTCAGTCGTGGATGTATTGCTAATTGTGTGTATTGTAATGAAACTGTGTTTTGGAAGTTTAGGGCTAGACAAAGTTCTCGAGTACTAGAAGAAATCGAAATTGCTTATCGATCCAAAGGTATCAAGGCTGTGTGGTTTATTGACAGTTTGTTAAACGGTAATCTCAAAGAACTGCGAGCCTTTGCTGAAGGCCTACTAGAGAAAAGCATCCGGGTCAATTGGACTGGCTATGCACGTATTGATGGAAAAATGGATATTGATTTTTGGCGTCTCTTAAAGAAAAGTGGTGCTAGTGGATTTGCATTTGGTGTGGAATCTGGCAGTCAAAAAGTTCTGGAGTTGATGAAAAAAAATTGCAAGGTTGAGTCTATAGAACAAAACTTTCGCGACCTACTTGCAATCAATATGCATAGCAATTTTGCCACATGGTTTACCGGTTTCCCCGGAGAAGAACTCACTGACGTGGCACAGACCATGACCCTGATGTGGCGATTACGAAATTCTGGAATGGGCAGTCAAAGCTCGGGCACCTGCGGACTAGGCCACGGAACTCCGTTAGAACTCGAACGCGAACGGTTTGGTGTTCACAAATACGATTGGTCTATGGCATGGACTACTCAAGATATGAGAAATACAGCATTTACAAGATTCGTAAGGTTTAAATGTACGAATATTTTGCTAGAGCAATTTAGATCACACAGCATGCATGCACCAGAAAAGTATAGACCGCATCTACAATATCCCACATTAAAAAATCACTACAAGTTTGAACCCGGTTCAACTGACTGGACGGATGACATTCCGTGGGAAAAAGATTTTGATTACGAAATCATAAAGGTCAATATCAATCCTGTAGCCGACGCATTAGTCAATGAAATATGGCCATTCTTGCGTGTGATGTGGCTGGGTGCAGGTCCATTCAAGTTTCATTTGGAATTTGATCCTGATCAAGACCTAACCGACTTTGGATATAGTCGTTATCCGCGAGGTGGTCGGCATAGATTTTGGGGCCGGTATGATTTTGAAATCAACGATCAAGGACAGTGGACTGCTGATTTTGATCTAGGACTACAAGCAGATCCAGATTTTGACAATAATCCCACAGATTTCCATTTTGCATGGAAACACACCGATTGTTGGTCCAGGTTGACCAATAATGAACAGGCTGTTATACTTAATAATTAAAGAAAGGAGGCGCTTATGCCCAGTGTATTTTTAGTAAGTGACACGCATTTTGGTCACGCAGGTGTATGTCGCTTCACACGCAACGACGGAGTGACCAAGTTACGCCCGTGGGATTCGGCAGAAGAAATGGACGAAGCCATGGTCAAGGCCTGGAACGATCAAGTCCGGCCCACGGACAAGGTGTATCACTTGGGTGACGTTGTTATCAACCGTAAAAGTCTTTCTATCATGAGTAGACTAAACGGGGATAAAGTTCTTATCCGTGGTAATCACGACATCTTCCGGGACACTGACTATCGTGAACACTTTCGTGAACTCCGTGCGTATCATGTCATGAACGGCATGATCCTTAGCCATATCCCGGTACACGCAGAAAGTCTTGGACGGTTTGGTGTAAACATACACGGACACTTGCACGCCAATCGTGTGCGTAAGGCCCGTGGAGTTGATGCCAGAACTGGAGAAGTCTTGTACAGCGATGCAATCGATCCTAGATATCATTGCGTATGCGTGGAACAGACCGACTTTGCTCCGATCTTGTTTGAAGAAGTTATTGCTCGTATCGAAGCAGAAGGTGGAGAAGTTGGGTTCAGGAACGGCAACGGTCCCACAATGTAAGTAGAATTATGCGGACCTGTAACCATATTCCGCATCCGCTGACGCGAAAACAGGATGGGCTGCGCTCACGGGGTTGTTGGTAATCCTGACACACAAAAACCAACATTTTTCTTGACCTTTTGTTTTAATAACTGTATAATAAATTTTTACACTCTAGGAGATAGCATGAACGGTTTACCATTAGAAGCAAGAAACATGAACGGTTTAACAAGTCAACGTGCCGCTGAGGCCATCGGTAGTCGTTATGACATGGTGTTAATCGCCTGTGCCCGTGCCAGAGAATTAAAAAAGAATTACACAGCCCGGATCATATCAACTGACGGTAGCATGGTCACTGCCTTGATGGAAATTGAACAAGGTGAAGTTGGTGCGGATTATTTCCAAAAAGTTCACGGGTAGACAACAACCTGGTAAGTAGTTGTTTCACACAAGGAAACAGTTATGGCCACTAAAGGTAGCAATCAAAAAAATAGAAAAGCGGATCCAAACAAGACCAAAAACGGTCGTCAACGCTTGGGTCCGTTGAATTTTACACAACTCGAAACCATGCGAGATAAATCCAGCAAGCCAAAAGAACAGGCCAAGATCCAGCGCAGGATGAACCTATTAACCAAGCGTGGTCAAATACCTAAGCCAGCGGTAGTTGTAGAACAACCTGCCACGGAGTAACAGATTGGCTGATGTAACTCAGTGGTAGAGTACCTCCTTGGTAAGGAGGAAGTCGGTGGTTCAATCCCACTCATCAGCACCAGGACAGTTCCCTGATAGCTCAGTCGGTAGAGCAACAGACTGTTAATCTGTTGGTCCGTGGTTCGAGTCCACGTTGGGGAGCCAGTAACAAAGCGGGTGTAGCTCAGTTGGTAGAGCACTTCCTTGCCAAGGAAGATGTCGAGAGTTCGAGCCTCTTCGCCCGCTCCAAAATAAATAAAGGACTAACATGAGCAAATTAAGCGATCAAATCCAAGCCGCATTAGACCGGAAAAAGGGTATAAAACACCCAGATGCAGATGATGCACCCAGTGTGGACAAAAAGACTAAAACTCGCACACAACCTCCACAGGGCAAAAAACCGCCTACTAGAAGTGCTGGTCGCGGCAGATAACAATAAATAGATCTGTATAAATATTATAGCAATTAACGGAGATCATAATGGCATATAACATAAAAAGTACTTTTACCTACAAGGAACCACTAAATTTTAGCTTTGGGACTTGGCCCAATGGTCTCAACAATAACGATGGTGAGAACCTTCACGAACTGTTATCGCAATTAATAGCTGATGGGAAAACCGACGGGGAACTTAATAAGATCGACGAACTTAATGCAGTTAGGTATTTTAGTGATCGTGCATCAGCTGAGACATGGCAAGCGGCGTTGTCAGAATATCTTACCACTATTGTTGAATGTACTACATTTACCAATATAATTGAAGAAGTAACCGAATAAATCTGATCTGTAGTTTTCAATTTATTATTCTCAATGTTAGTGCATACAATGTATTAACTTTCTATTGACTTTGTGTTGTAAACGTAGTACACTGTTATAACTTCAGCATCATAACCTTAAAAGATATAAAATTCATCAATGTGTAAATTAAAAAATTTAATTATTCTACTATTATTATTTGTAACCACCGTAGTAGCCAAAGAAAATGTAACCATAGTTTATGCCTTTAGTCCCAGCGACCCAATGGCCAATTATACTCGTACCTTGATTGAAGAAGCAAATTCTGTGCAGAAAAAATACTATTTTATATTTGATGCCAAACCCGGAGCTGGTGGTAGCATAGCGTCACGATACGTGGAATCCAGGCCCGACACAATACTAGCTGCCAGTTCGGCATTTTTTGTTAGACCCATTGTGTACCCAGCTGAAAGTCACAGCACTGATAATTTTCGCTCGTTAATGCTACAATGCCGTAGTCCAATGGCCATTGGATCAGTACGTTACAAGACATGGGCAGAAGTTCCTCGAGATCAACTACTCAATATTGGTATTAGCGGACTAGGTGTGGTCAGTCATTTGACTTCTATACAAATTACCAATCTATATCCAAATATCCAACCAGTTCCATTCAAAAGCACAAATGACGCGACCCTGGCCTTGCTGGGCAATCAAATTGATCTAAGTGTGGGATTTTTGGGAGATCTGAGACAATGGAAAAATCGAATACATGTGTTGGGTATCACTGGCACACGAGAAATAGATAATGTGCCTACCCTGAAATCAGCAAAATTTGCTGTCACTGAATTTATGGATCAGACTCATCACTTGGTGGCTTCTAAGCGGGTTGCTCAGTCTACTTTTACTGAGTGGCAAGGCATTTTATACCAAGCAGCTCTTGCTCGATCTGTACAGGAATCTTATACCATTGATTATTGCACTGCGGTACCAATGACGCCCGGTCAGGCACAGGCATGGTATAACAATCAAGTGGACTTTTGGAAAAAGATCAGTTCAACTGTGCAAATTCCAAAGTAATGCTAGAAAATTACATTTACAATCACAAAGGTGCATATCTAGTAGGCGGTGTTCCTTACACTAACAAACTCGAAGCCTGTTTAGCCCTAAATCGTATTCCGGGTGATCATCATGTGCATTGGGATTATCACGAACATGTGTATGAACATCAACCATGGACTCAAGAACCTCCTGTTGGTATAGAAGAATTGTATCGCCAACGTGCGTTACAACTACGAGAACAATACGACCATTTGGTATTGTTTTACAGTGGTGGTGCCGACAGCCATACCATACTACAAACATTTATCAAGAACAACATTAAAATTGATGAAGTGTTTTGTTTTGGTGCATTCAAAGCTGAAGAAAAAATAATTGAGTCAGTGGGCTGGAGCCGAGATCCTGGATATTACACCAGAGAAATAATCAACATTGCCAAACCCATGTTGGAAGAATTACAAAAATATCAAAAATTCAAAGTTACCATATGGGACTGGACTGACAAAATAATTGACACCTTGAACAACAAGACTGAATGGTTTTGGGATGTTGGTACTAGATTTGCTCCTGATGCAGTTCCTAGACAATATCTACATGAAGTATTCCGGCACAACGATCGTTATGAAGGTCGTGGAAAAAAAGTAGCATTTATTTTTGGAGTTGATAAACCCAGACTATTTCGCGATGATCATCAAGTGTATTTTGCATTTATTGACACTATGTTGACTACGGGCGTGGGCAATACTGCCGATATACACAATCGCTATTGGGAGAACGATGAATATTTTTATTGGTCACCCAACTTGCCACAGTTAGTGGTCAAACAAGCACATTTGATTTATAACTATCTAAAACGAACCGACCAACTGAACACATTGACACATTTGGGCACCAAAGCGTCGTTTCACGTGTCAGATTATTATCAAATGATTCATCCTATTATATACCCAAGTTGGAATACACAAACCTGGCAGATCAAGAAACCCACAAGCTCTGTGAGAGATGAAGTGGGCAAATGGTTTTTTGATCTGGCACCAGCAGAAACACAGAAAAAATGGACAGAAGGCATACAAGAAATGGAAAGACAAGTGGGTCAGCGTTGGTTTAATAATCAAACTGTACACGATGGCTTGATAGGATCATACAGTAAATTTTATGCCGTGGGACCACTGTAAAATAAGTATTCAACGCCAAAGGAAAAACTATGTCTAGAATTGACAAACATAAAACTTATAATTTATCAGTGTTTGATAAAGAAATTGACCAAGACTTGCAAACTGCTGTGTATGAATATCTATTAGACAGCGAGTATTGTGTAAATTTTTACGATCATAATCACTCGCTTTGGTATCCTAGAGAAAACAAATGGGTCACTCCAAGAACCATGCCCGGTGCATTGAGATTACCTCTGGCATGGGACGAACAGAGTCTGGAGCATCGCGCACCAATTGTTTATAAACTATGGCGGGCTATTTCTGCGTCGCTCGACGATAAGTTTGCAATCGCAGGTACACAAGAAGGTCTAAATTACATGACAGGTATCAGTCCACTGAGTGGAATGACTCGTGTGGATGGCACTCCAGGTCGACCCAATTGTGGATGGCGAGTATATGGTAGTGGACATGCACAAGAACTAAATTTCAAGGCAAGAACCAAAAGTGTTCATCGTGACAGTGTAGACATGGACGAACATCGAGATTATACCTTGGTTTATTTTGCCAATCAAGAATGGCATCCTCAGTACTACGGCGAAACGCTATTTCATAGCAATGACAATATCACAGGCGATCATACCAGTAAGTTCACTCCAGATCAACCAAGAGAATTTCCAGTTGGTGAGGCAGAAAACTTTGTTGCACCCATGCCCGGTAGATTTATGCTGTACGATGGTAGATATTTGCATCAGGTCAAGCCGGTTGCTCATTATTCGCCTGAACCAACCATGGGCATTGTGTTTAGGATACGTCTTAAAGAATACTTAGAATGTTAATTTGTTGCAAAAAAACAACACTCAAAACCCCCTGTTCGCAGGGGGTTTTCTTTTGATTGACCATAAATGCCATTTCGGTTATAATAGTAGTATAGTAAATAACAAGGAGCAGATATGTTTGTAGTCTACAATAAAGAAACAACCAAAATTGTTGGTAGTCGTGTGCATGAATCTTGGAAAAGCATAGGTGCCGCAAAAGGTCATTTAAAGCGCATGGCCAAAATGGGTTACAATGTTGGTGAGTATGCTATCGCTGATTATTCGTTGTTTTTAAACAACATCGAAAAAACCGTAGTCCGCACCAACTTAATGACTGGAAAACAGTTTGAAGAAAGCGCGAATACTCCGTATTTTTGCAGTCCTGCAAACGAATCATACTGGAGCATGTAAAACGGTTGACCCAAAATGGGCCATTTGTTATAATATATGTATAGTTAAACAATTAGGAGCCGAAATGAATTATACCAAAGAACAAGTAGTAGCCATAGTATCCGAAGCCAAACAGGCCGCTAGACAGGCCGCTGACGAATTCTTCCAAGAAAAAATGGGCGGACGTGATCAGGGCTGTTGTGGTTTTGCCTGGGTCGAGATACACGGTATCAAAGGCAATACTCGGATGGGCAAGACATTGAAGGCCGCTGGTGTGCGTCAGGATTATAGCAAGGCATTCACTATCTGGAATCCTTCGGAACACGGTACCCAAAATATCGACACCAAAGAAGCAGGTGCATATGCGGCTGCTCGGGTATTTGAGAAGTATGGTTTCCAGGCCTATGCCGGAAGCAGATTGGACTAATTCATAGTCATATGAACTCCGCCCGGGCAGTTGACCAGGGGTGTTGCGTAAACGCAACGTAATTCCTAAGTCCCGGATAATGGTTGACCCGTAATGGTAGTTCGGTTATAATAGTAGTATAGTAAACAACAAGGAGCCGAAATGAAATTTTATACAGTAAAAGTAGAATTCCTAATAGAAGCAGACTCCAAAGCAGAGGCTGAAAAACTTGTGACCCAGCATAATTTTACCGAACTCAATGAGGGAAGTCAGTGGCATAATTTCACAGTCAGCCAGGTTAAAAAAATCAAAGAAAGCGAGTTGGTTTAATATGGCCTATACAGTATTCAAACACAATCAAGAATATGGACCACGCAAAGGTCTGGAAGGTCCATTCCATTATCCAAATGGTCAGGTCTTGTACTATGATCCCAAGGCCGGTGAGTATTATGACCCACGCACAGATTTTTATGTAGATCGCGATGAAGTTGCTGTTTTACAACAGAGTATTTTTGATCGTATCAGTGCTTGACCTCAAAAGGCACTCACTGTATAATAGCAGTATAGTAGTTAATTTAATCGTAGTTTAATTTTTAAGGACACAGCCATGTCAGAAACAAGAACAGTAACCGCAATACAAGCCCGTCGTAGCCTGATGAAGGCATTCAAGATCCAACGCCCAGTATTTTTATGGGGCCCTCCTGGTATCGGTAAGAGTGAGTTGGTAGCCGAGCTCACTGAGGAAATGGGTGGATACATGATCGACCTTAGACTGGGTCAGATGGAGCCCACAGACATCCGTGGTATTCCTTTTTACAACAAGGACTCGGGCAAGATGGATTGGGCTGAGCCAGTGGATTTACCAACTGAGGAATTTGCCAGCCAGTATCCAGTAGTAGTATTATTCTTGGACGAGATGAACTCGGCTGCACCCAGCGTACAGGCCGCGGCTTACCAGCTTATATTGAATCGCCGTGTGGGCAAGTATCATTTGCCCAAGAATGTAGTTCTAGTTGCCGCAGGTAATCGTGAAAGCGACAAGGGCGTCACATACCGTATGCCTACTCCGCTTGCCAATCGTTTTGTACACCAAGAGATGAAGTGTGATTTCGCTAGTTGGCAGGAGTGGGCAGTCAAGAACAACGAGCACAAGGACGTGGTCGGTTACTTGACCTTTGCCAAGCAAGATTTGTATGATTTTGATGCCAAGTCAGCAAGCCGTGCCTTTGCTACACCAAGATCGTGGCACTTTGTGAGCGAACTATTGCAAGATGATGACACCGATGACGACACCAACATGAACTTGATCGCTGGTACCGTAGGCGAAGGTTTGGCTGTGAAGTTTATGGCTCACCGCAAGATTGCTGGACGCATGCCTAACCCAGCCGACATCTTGAGCGGCAAGGTTGATACTTTGGATGTCAAAGAAGTCAGTGCCATGTACAGTTTGGTGATTGGTATGTGCTATGAACTCAAGGCCGCTGTGGAGAAAAAGGTCGCGGACAAAGAGTTCCATGTCATGAGCGACAACTTCTTTGCTTACATGATGAAGAACTTTGAAGTTGAACTGGTTGTGATGGGTGCTAGGATTGCGCTTACCACATACAACCTACCGTTCCAGCCGACCAAGCTCAAGAACTTTGATGAGTTCCATCAGCGTTACGGCAAGTACATTTTACAGGCTTCGGCCTAACGTCAACGGAGGACGGTGTAGTAGTATCACAGGGCTGTGTTCGCACCGCCCTCCTTCTACTTCAAAGGAACTGGCATGCACTATAAAACGATCAAACTAGATAAACGGCACGCCTGGCATCGACATTTTAAACACATGGTTGAGTTTGAGAAGCGAGGTTTTTTCCAAGGCCAGTTTACAAACAGTTCTGGTGTGTTGGAATTTGATCGCAGTCGGCGCTGGTTTAACACCACCTTTGGTTGGAGCCAGGATGTTGAAACTAGGCAACGTATGCTGAAAGCTGATCCTAACATACGTGGAACAGACGAATACAACGAAAAATGGTCATGGAGTATCGCCTATGATGAATACAGGATCTACATAGCCGGCGATGCTGAACTCAACTGGTTTGTATTGGCCCACCCACGATCGTGATCTATAATAATTTTACCACCTTTGAACCACCACGCGAAGTGCTGGATCAGTGCATACAGGTCTATTTAGCTGATCACCAAACCAGCATGCGAGAAATACGGGCGTGGGCCTATGCCTATTGCGAATCATTTATCTGGAGTGAGTCGTTAGATACCAGTGATGTCAGTTATGAGTTTGATAAGGTATCTGCATTTTATTTTTATTCCGAAGCAGATGCCACTTTGTTTAGACTAAAATGGAAATGACCAACGAATTGAATCAGTGGTATGTGGCCAGTGTGATGTCGCCCGTGCATGGGTCTGATCCTGTGTCGGGTCATATATATCCATATACAGGGTGGACCGATTGCATTGACTGGTGTCAAGAACGGTTTGGATGTTGCGAGTCCTGGCACTATGTTGGTGAAGGTATCTTTGAGTTTAAGCACAAACAA
>Ga0304730_1000486_pt1 | contig 34415 bp, 52 predicted proteins | sample M_130628_MF_Meta_FD_190474 | JGI IMG/M metagenome (GOLD analysis project Ga0304730, IMG submission 190474) | Freshwater microbial communities from Lake Montjoie, Canada to study carbon cycling - M_130628_MF_MetaG (v2) (version 2) | ecosystem: Environmental > Aquatic > Freshwater > Lake | place...
CTTAAACCAGTGGGTACAAGGTCTGCAAAGACGGCAAAAACGGATAAAACACTTGAAGGATTAGCCAAAGACTTCCAGATGACCGATATCAAGTCCACCAAAGAGGGTGAACACCAAACAGGCTATCTCAAACGCAACAACAAGCTAACTGACAAGCAATATGCCGAGGCTACAGCCGCCAGTGAGCACTTTGAGAGCCAAAAACCCAAAGAAGGACGGGCTGGTGACTCCGCAATCTGGGGAAATGGGGGTAACATCTCTATGAAATCCGTACTTGGTGGACAATTTAAGTCCGTCATGGGAGAATCTGTAGGCATCAATCCCAAAGAAGCGGGGAACTTGACAGGGCCAAAACCTGCGTCTTATATTCCAGACCATGAAAACTTAACGGTTCCTAAACCATGAAAATTCCATCAGCCCCACTTGAGCGGGAAATTTTCTACCTTGACCTGATACAAAAGTGTTTAGTGTCAAGGGAAGACCGTAGGCCCGACTATGCGGGGCTGAGAAGTTGGTATTTGTTTGGAAACGGGCCAAGTGAAACCCCCGCCATCTACAACAAAATCTATCCGCACATTGACCAACTGACTTCGTTTCTCTACTCAGCAGAGACAACCCGCTTTAGTATCAATATCGGTGCGGCGGTGGACGAAGCAGAACACACCAAGATTCCTAGCCTCACCCGTGCGCTCAATGATGAGTGGCTCAACAGTAATGCTGACCAAGTTTTCTCGCAAGCAGTCTCGTGGTCACTGGCTTACTCTTCCACCTTTGTAAAACTGATTATCAATAACGGTATTCACCCCTACATGGTGGAGCCTGCCTGCATGGGTGTGCTGCGTGAAGACAGTCCCTACACCGACAGACAAGAAGCTATTGTCCAGACGTACTACATCACCAAGTCAGAGTTGTATGCCCGTCTGTACTCCCACCCTAAGCGGGAACAGATTGTCAAACGTGTCAGCGCAACTCAGCATGAGAGAACAGAAGTTTCTAATGGCGTAGAGAAAATTATTCTCTCTGCCAGCAACCCAACCATGTACGGTAACGTCAATCTGGATTTGTCAGGCCTCAACAAATACAAGGCTGTTGTTGCGGAAGAAACAGTAGAGATGACTGAGTTATGGGTGTGGAACGATGACACCAATGACTACCAAGTGGTCACCAAGGCAGACCCGGACATCATCATCTATGACCGCAGCGGAGAATCCATCTTCCTCAAGGGCGAGTTGCCCTTTATTCAGATTTGTCCTAACCCGCAGTACGATTACTTCTGGGGTACGTCCGAGGTTGCCCGTCTGATTTACTTGCAGCAGCTACGCACCAAGCGTATGTCTGAAATTTTAGACTTGCTGAGTAAACAGGTATCACCTCCTACCGCCTTGATTGGCTTTACCGGCATCTTAGATGAGAAGAATTTTGCCCTTAACCGGGCTGGTGGATTACTCGCAACTGACATGCCCAATGCCAAGGTAGAGAAGTTAGCGCCTACTATCCCGCCTGACCTGTTCAAAGAGATTGGTGAGATTGATGCCATGTTTGAAGAGGCCTCTGGTATCTCTTCTATCCTGCAAGGCAAGGGTGAATCTGGGGTGCGCTCTACTGGTCACGCAAGCCAACTTGCCCGTCTGGGAAGCAGTCGTGCCAAGAAACGGGCGCTGGTTATTGAAGACAGCCTAGAAAAGCTGGCAACCCTGTACCTCAAGTGTATGCAAGTCTATGACAACACGCACTTCAAGGATGTAAAGGGTAACAAGTTCATTGCAGAGCAGTTCACCAAAGATTTTGTGGTCAAAGTGGATGCTCACAGCAACTCGCCTATCTTTATGGAAGATTTGCGCCAATTGGCATTCAATTTGTTCAAAGCACAGGTCATTGACAAAGAATCTCTGCTTGACTTGCTAGAACCTCCTATGAAACAACTGTTGCAAGACAGGTTGAAAGTCATGGAGAAAAAAGCAGAGGAAAAAGCGGCGCAGCAGCCCCCTCCCAAAGAAAAAGCACCCCCCAAGGAGCAATAATGGCAACAACAGGTTCACCAAAAGCAGGGGTTACCCAACCCCGTGCAGACCAGCCAAGAGTAAACACCCCTACCCTACAGCGGGGAGAGGCCAGCCCCAACTTGACATATCGCCAAGTTGGATATAAAACTAGCGGTGGGCGAAGTCAAAGGGACTATGCTCGTCGTTGACCAACAGGAGTTTCTCATGTACAAAACAGCAAAGCGCGGTCGTAAGACTCGCCGGTAAGAATTCCGCAAGGAATAGGGTATGGCTGCTTCCCCTAGTAAGTAAGTGGCCGCCTCTATGAAGGAGCGCATTATGCGTAAAGGTCGTAAAGGACGTAAGTCTCGCAAGTAATCAAGGGTAAAACCTTGGTTGCCTAGAGCAGCACATCATTGGCGGTTGGATGATAAATAACCGCCACCTATTGACAAATCGTTTGTATGTGTTACAAACGCGCCAAAGGAGTTAGTTATGGGTGTACCCTCAGATAAATTGATGGAGTTAATGCGAGGCAGTCGTTCTGCTGGCGCAGCAGCCCCCGTTCCTTCCCCAGACCTCGGTGGTTCACCCGGCGCACCCGCTATGTCGGATGCGGAAACCCCCCCGATGTCCAGCCCCATGTCCACACCAGAGCCAAAGATGGGTAGCAAAGAAGCTGCCATGATTAATGTTGGCATGGCAATGGACTTGCTAGAACAATCGCTCCCCGCTCTAGGGTCTGAGTCAGTAGAAGGGCAGAAGGCTCTTGCAGCTATTCGTTCTTTGACCGGCTTAATGGGGCCACGCAAGAACAAAACTAATGAGTTGCAGCAGTCAGAGATTCTGCAAATGCTGCAAACTCTACCTCAAGCTGGTGGCGCATCGCCTGAGGGTAAAGCAATGGCAAGCGCGCCAATTCCCGGTATGCCCTCACCCGGCGCACCACAACCACCCCCAATGTAAGGAGTCCATCATGGATTTGTTTAAGCCTCGTGGCGCAGCAGCCCCCCGCCGTCCTACTGACAACAATCAGCAAAATGGCGTTATGGTTAACACCCCCCGTTTTTCTCAGCTTGGTGGCCTCAACAGCCCAGCCAAAGTTGGCAAAGCTGGTATGGCGGTGCAAAAGCCTGCTGACGGAAAAAAAGTTATATAAGCGTATAAAGAGGGTAACACTATGTCATTAGAAAACGTCTCCTTAGAAGCCCGTGATGAACTGGCTTCCCTATCTCAAATGCTGGCTGAGAATCCTGAGACTCGTAAAGAGTTCTTGCGGATGACCAAGAAAGTTAAACCTGACCTTCCTATTCCAGAACTAGATATGGAAGACTTTACACGCAACGCTGTCAATCAGTCAGAACAGCGTGTACAAGCCTTGGAAGCAAAGTTGCGTGAGCGTGATGCAATTGCAGAATTGCAAAGTCGCCGTAACTCTCTGGTTAAGAAGGGTCTTATCTCTTCTGAAGCAGAGGTCAAAGACGTAGAAAAGATTATGCTGGAACAAGGTATCACCAACCATGAGACAGCAGCCCAGTATCATAACTGGATGAAACAAGCAGCAGTACCAACATCTTCTGGATACAACCCGTCACCTGTTAAACAGTTTGACCTCAACAAGTATTGGAAGAATCCTGTCGGTGCTGCTCGTGAAGAAGCAGCAAGGGCATTGAGTGATTTGCGTAAGCCCACTCGCCCTATCGGTTTGTAAAAGAGGGTATTATTTTGTCTATCGTGACGTAAGGAGGCCTTATGGCTATTGGCGGCGGCATCCTACCAGCTACAGGGTCGAATCAGTTTACTGAACTGACTTATGTAACTCGTAGAGCCTTTATCCCCAAGCTGGTTGTCCAGCTTTATAACTCTACACCTCTGTTGGCAGCACTGATTAGTAATAGTCAGCAAGCTAGTGGCGGTGTATCTTCTGTAACTGTTCCCGTACAGGGCGCTCAGTTTGTAAATGCTCAGTGGTCTGACTACAGCGGCTCTTTTGCCCAACCGTCAGTTCAACAAGGCGCTTACAACGCTGAATTTGACTTGAAACTGATGATTTCTCCCGTGCCGTTCCTCGGTATGGAAGGCGCAGTTCAACAAGATGCAGCGATTATCCCGTTGATTGAGGCTCGTATGAACGATGCTACCAACGTGATGATGGACGCAATGGCTACGGCTTTGTACACCAACACCACTAACACCCAACAGTTCATTGGACTGCCCGGTGCTGTAGATGACGGTACAACGCTTGCTACTTACGGAAACATTAACCGTAATACCTACACATGGTGGAAGTCTAAGCAATACGCTGCTGGCTCGGTTAACCCAACCCGTCAAAACATCTTGCAATACATCTCTGGTACTGTGAAGAACGGTGCTGAAATGCCTAGCTTTGGTGTTTGTGGCTTTGGTACATGGACTCTGTTGGCTCAAGACTTTGTAGGTCAAGAGCAATATGTCATCACCCCCGGTTCGGGATTTGATGGCGACAACAACGGCCCACAAGCTGCTTTCCGCGCATTGATGGTTGCTGGTGTACCTATCTACCCAGACCCATACTGCCCAGAAGGTACGGTTTACTTCCTCAACACTAACTATCTCTCGCTCTACATCCATGAGCAAGGTTCGTTCGTGTTCACAGGATTTGAATCTACGCTTCCCAACTGGCAAATTGGTTATGTCGGTGCGGTTCTGATGATTGCCGAGTTGGTGAACGTCAAGCCTAAGTCGATGACCAAGGTGACAGGTTACAACTACCTCTCGCTGTAAGGAGCATAGAACATGTCATTGTCTCTAAATAAAATCCTTCTTGCCAACGCAGCCACTAACACGGCTGGTGCGTATCTCCAAGGCATCACCATTACCGCTATTGGTATTGGCAATACAACTTTGATGAACGCTGGCACATCGTCCGCTCAGTTTGTTCCTGCTGGTGCTTACATTCTTCCTCAAACCACAAACAACGTGATTATTGAAGTGAATGCTTACACCTCTGCTGGTGCTAATGCTTGGACAACGTACATTGCAGCCAACACAGGCGGTACTGTTATTTCTGACGGTTGGAACGTGCGTGCAAACGCAACTACCAGCACTCAGTCTTTGACTCTGTACACGTCTAACGGCGGTAACAACGCTCCCGGCACTTACTCAAGTTAAGGAGTTGACATGAACGCAAACAATGTAGGCGCTCGCTACCCAGACTCATTTGGCAATTTTGCTATTGCCACAGCAGTACCAGTTCCGCTAAATGCGGTAAGTAATGCTGCTGCTGTGATGTCTGTGGTTGGCACTAGCTTCATAGTTCGCCGTGTCACCATCTCAAATGCAAACGCAACTGCTGCTACCGCTAACGTAAGTATTCTTACGTCTAGCGATGGCAACGCTGCTAACGCTGTATTTGCTACCACTAAACTTGCAAACATCACAAGCACAAGTACTTTTCAAGACATTGCACCTACTGCGAATGCCGTTTCTAACGTGTACTCGTCTGGCGCTCTGTGGGTAAAAGTAACTACCGCTAATGATGCAACTTGTGAAGTTACGGTGTACGGTGACATTGTGAACCTATGACCGAAACTGTATTCGTAACCAACAGAACCGACACTGCACTCACAGATGGGTACAGTGGCGTATTCTATGAATTTCTTAAGGGTAAACCCGTAGAAGTTCCTGTGCATGTTGCAAAGCATGTGTTTGGTTACGGTGCAGAGAATAAAGAACCGTATCTGGCCCGTCTGGGTTGGATACGTTCTCATTCAGACCTAAATTCTGGGATTGAAAGACTGAGCAAGTTTGAAATAACTGCACAGGCTCCCGAACAGCACCGCTCGTTACCCTCGGCGGTTAGCGTAGTACCTCTGCGGATTGAGAAATCCGTAGGGGGAAAAGTTACCCAAAGGGCAGCATAAAATGGAAGCAACATGGCAACACTTACTTCCTACATATCGGAAGTCCGCAGGCTCCTACACGATGCCAACGGCAATTTCTGGGATGATGCTGAGTTAACGGACTATATCAATAGTGCGCGTGAGCGAGTAGTCAGAGACACAGGGTGCTTACGCACTCTACAAATTACGCAAACCCCGTTATCTACAACGGGAGTAGCGGCTACTGCATGGGCTGCAAGCACCCCTGTAACAGCCGGTGATTTCTTGTTCTCCAACATCTTCATCTATGAAGTAATTAGTAGCGGAACAACTGACACTTCTGCCCCGCCTTACCCTGCATCTGGCGCTACGTTTCCTCCTACTGCCCCGTTTACCAACGGTACAGCAACGTTGCAATACTCCAGCAATGCGGAAATAATTACTTACGCCGCTATGCCTAACGGTCAGTACACGCTAGACATCATGAATGTCAACTTGTATTGGGGAAATAGCCGCATTCCGCTGCGCTACTTGCCGTGGACAAACTTTAATGCCCAACTGCGTTACTGGCAAAACTATGTTGGCAGGCCTATTTGCTTCTCAACGTATGGTCAGGGTCAGATTTATATCTCTCCTATTCCAGACCAAAGCTACTACATAGAACTAGATACGGTAATCATGCCTACGCCGTTGCAGACCTCTGCACCTAGCGTCACTGACACCATCGTTGCTCCGTACACTGGCCCTGTAGCTTTTTACGCAGCCTACAAAGCCAAGTACAAAGAACAAAGCTACGGTGAGGCTGAAATCTACAAACAAGAGTACAGCAAGCAAGTCAATGCTGTGCAGAACTCCGTATTCACGCGCCGCATCCCTGACCCTTACTCTAGCCCGTACTAATCATGGCAGCAGCAGAGCAAAAAAAGTCGTATGCTGTCGTCAAGAACTTCACTAGCCTAAACACAAAGGCTAATAGAACGGCGATAAAAGAAGATGAATTTGCATGGATTGAGAATGCCATGCCGATTGGTCACGGCAACATCAAAGTTATTCCCGCTCAATCTACCGTCAAAGATGCTAGCAACAACGTTATAGCTTTTGCCAACACGGTCAGCTTTCTTACCTCTGCCAACATTGATGTCAATGATTACATTCTTGGATTTGAGGCTAACGGCAGGGCGCAGTACGTCAAGCTAGACACTAGCGGTACTGCCAACATAGGCAATGTAGCCGCTGCGGGTACGTTCTCTTCTGGCAATGTATCTGCCGCCCAATACAAGAACCAGCGCGTCATCATTGGTGACCCAGACAAGGGATTGTTTACTTGGGATGGAGCCAATGTCTCCAGCATAGGCGCTGTAGGATTTATAGGCGTTAGAAGTGCTGGTGCTGGATATACCTCAACCCCTAGCGTTATCCTTTCTGCCCCACAAGAGACTACTGGCAACGTACAGGCAACAGCCGTAGCTACTGTCTTAGCAAATGTAATAAGCAGTATTACCCTCACAAACGCTGGTCAAGGCTATACGCTACCTCCTACCGTAACTATTTCTGGTGGTGGCGCGTCTGTTGGCGCTACCGCTATTGCTTCCCTTGTTACATTCAAGACAGGCACTGTGTCTGTGGTGATAAACACATCTGGCACGGGCTACACCAACTCTGCTAACGTCACAGTCACTATTGGAGATGTAACCGGCTGGACAACACGGGCAACTGCTAACGCTATTGTCAGCGGCGGTCAAATTACCCAGATTTTGATGTCTAACCCCGGCGCTGGATACACCTCTACGTCCAATGTGACGGTAGCTATTTCTGACAGCAGCGGCACACCCGGTTCTGGCGCTACTGCTACAGGAGTAATCAACCTTGACCAGATAGTTGATGTTGCTACTTTTTCTGGCAGGGCATGGGTGGCGGCTGGACGTACTGTGTATTACTCTGCGGCTGGAAGCTACAGTGACTTTACTTCTGTTTCTGCTGGCGCTCTGACCCTCACAGACTCTACGCTGCACGGCAACATTAAAGGCTTGCTCTCTGCTAACAACTTCCTGTACATCTTTGGTGATGACAGTATCAACGTGTTTTCGGATTTACGGGTTACCACTAGCGGCGCAACCTTGTTTACCAACACCAACGTCAGCGCCAGCGTAGGCACAAAACGTATATACGCTATCTTCCCGTATTTCCGTTCTGTCCTGTTCATGAACGATTACGGCATCTACGCTCTGGTTGGCTCTACTACCAGCAAGATTTCTGACCAGCTAGACGGTGTTTTCCCATACATAGATTTCACAAAGCCGGTGTCTGCCGGTCAAGTTCTGCTAAACAACATTCTGTGTGCAGCCTTTTCTTTTACCTACAATGACCCAATTCTTGGCGCTCGTGCTATACAAGCGGTGTTCTTTGAGAAGAAGTGGTTCATCTCTAGCCAAGGAAGCCTGACCTACATTACGTCCGTTCCCTTGTCTGGCCTGATTAATTTGTACGGCACTACCGGCACAGACCTATACCGGCTCTATAGTGATGCCACTGGAAATGTGTCTAGCACCATCCGCACGGCCTTGATGCCTATGGGTGACCCCATCCGTACCAAACAGGCTCTGAAGTTTGGCATAGAGGCTACGCTTAACAATGCCTCTACCATTAGCGTAACGGTGGACAGTGAGGCTGGTTCTAGCCCTGTTTACACGCTAGACAATGCGGTTGTTTGGTATAACAATAGCATTGCAGCTATCCCTTGGAAAAACAACAGCAATAACACTATTGGGTGGATTACGTCCAATGGTTATGCCCTGTACAAGAGTGACGCGCAGCAATACGGTAAGTATCTAGGTTTGACTATCACAAGCAATAGCGCAGGCTTTGTGTACAACACGTTTGAGTTTGAACATGAATTGAGAGTGAGGTTCTAAATGGCAGTCCCATATACATTCGGCACGGCAACGGCATCTATTCCGTTGTCGCAGCTTGACAGCAACTTTGCTACCGTCATTACGTTAGGCAACACGGCTATCCAGTTGGGTAACACCGTGACTACGCTTAACAACATGACGCTGGCTAATGTCACTATTAGTAGCGGCAATGTTACGTTAACAAACGTAGCGGTCACTACTGCTAACGTGACTACAGCAAACATAACTACTGCTGTTATTGGTACTGCAACAATTACTACGTCAACAATTACAAGTTCGAATGTAACCACTGCAAACATTACCACTGCAAACATTACTACTGACAACATTACTAGCGGCACTGTATCCACAAGCCTTACGTTGTCATACGGAACAGCCAATGCAGTAGCGTATCTCAACGGCAGCAAGGTAGTTACTACTGGTAGTGCGTTAACTTTTGACGGAACTAACTTTGCTACTACCGGCACGGCAACGGCAACAAAACTTATTCCTACTGGAACAAGCGTAACTGGTAATGGTATGTACTTGCCTGCCACTAATGCAGTGGGTATCTCTACTAATGGAACAAACGCTGTCTATATAGACGCAAGCCAGAACGTGGGGATAGGAATTGTACCTAGCGCGTGGTCAGTTATAAAGCCAGTTCAAGTTGGATATGCAGCACTTGGGGCTTATTTAACTAACTTGTATTCAACTATAAACACATACTTTGATGGTTCAAATTGGAAATATATAACCACTGACTATGCTTGCCGATACCAACAATCTTCGGGGCAGCATCAATGGTACACAGCACCATCTGGAACAGCGGGTAATACAGCAACGTTTACCCAAGTAATGACCCTTGATAACAGCGGTAACTTGCTGGTGGGGACTACGACAGTAGTTAATACTGGGAAAGTAATAAGTGCTTTTAATGGTTCTTCCGCTGTTGGTTTTGTTGCTAACGACACTGCTTCTGCATCAGGCGGCGTATATTATGGATGTTCTCTGAACGGAACTTTTATTGGTAGTGTTCAGCGAGTAGGCGCTACGTCTGCTGTTGTTTATAACACTACGTCTGACCAAAGATTAAAGTCAAACATTACAGATTCAAATTCGGTTTTACCGACTTTAATGAATGTTAAGGTTCGCCAATACGATTGGACTGACGGAGATTTTCATCAAGAATATGGTTTTATCGCCCAAGAACTTGAGCCAATTCTGTCTGGTGTAGTAACCAAAGGTAAAACTGATGATGATATGTGGCAGTTGGACTATTCACGTTTGACACCGCATTTAGTCAAAGCAATTCAAGAACAACAAGCCCTAATCACATCCCTGACTGACCGTATCGCAGCACTGGAGGCAGCATGAACACTACATGGACAATTGAACAAATGAAATGCCTTCCTCAAACAGAAGGCAAGACCAGTGTTGTTACAGAGGTTCACTGGATATGTTCTGTTGAGCAAGAACAGGATGACCAAACTTATTCTGTTTCTGATTTTGGTGTATGTGAGTTTGTCTATAAAGGCGGTAATTTTGTAGAGTACAAAGACCTTACTCCTGATGACGTACTTGCTTGGGTGTGGTCTAGCGGTGTAGAGAAAAGTGATGTAGAGGCAAAAGTAAAACTCAAGATTGCTGATTTGATAAACCCGCCTGTTGTTTCACTGGCACTACCTTGGAGTCAAGCATGAGCGTAAATGCACCTTTCTGCCCGTCTGGTAACACGGTTGCGTTTACCGCAGCTACTAGCGCACCTACGCCTGTGCAGGCTTTATCTAGCACGTTAGGCGGTAACCAGTACCGTGTTCTTAACGCAGGCTCTGTAACTGTGTTTATGGGTGTAGGTACTACCTCTGCACAAGCGGGCAATAGTGCGGCTGCTGTCACCAGTACGGGTAACAGTATTCCTCTACTTGCTGGTACAGATGAAATTCTTACCTTCCAACCCAACGCTTACTTCACAGGCCTGACAAGCACTAGCACGGCTGTGGTGTATGTCACGCCGGGAGATGGTAGCTAATGTTAAAGACGGTAAGCGGTTTAGGTAATCTTGTTGGCGCTCTTGTCTATAAAGGGACTTGGGATGCCAGCTCTAACACGCCTACGCTTACCTCCAGTGTTGGAAGCAAAGGTGACTACTACTACGTTTCTGTAGCGGGTAGCACTAACCTTAACGGCATTACCGATTGGCAAGTAGGTGACCTTGCAGTATTTAACGGTACTGTTTGGCAAAAGATTGACAATACAGATGCAGTGCAGTCTGTCAATGGTCAGACGGGTATTGTTGTCCTAGATGCCAATAGTGTAGGCGCTACTGCCAACACTACCTATGTCTTATCTAGCGGATTGCTTACTGGTGGCGGTAGGTTAAATGGCAATGTCACACTAGGTCTTACTAGCGTACCTGTGGCTAACGTGCCGGGTGCTGTGCCTAACACTGTTAACGTCTTAGCCTCTGGACTTCTTACTGGTGGTGGCCCACTTACCAGCAACGTAACCATAGGACTAACCACTGTTCCTATTGCTAACGTACCTAGCGCAGTACCCAACACAGTCAACGTGATTGCAGGCGGTCTGCTCACTGGTGGCGGCAACTTGTCTGCTAACGTCACTATTTCACTAGCCAACGTACCCAATGCCAACGTCACAGGCCTTGGCAACATGGCTTTGCAGAACTCTACCAGTGTGACTATTACTGGTGGCAACATCAACGCACAGACCACAAACTTTACAAGCACTACATCTTCTAGTGCAACATTTGCAACGTCTAGTCTTCTGTTAGTGCCTGCTGGATTCTTTAGTGTTGACCTTAACGGCACAGTAGTAAAAGTGCCTTACTACGCTGTTTGACATGGAACAAGAACACTCACAGACCTCTTTCTTAGACTTGCTCATTATTTGGGCAGGGACTATTGCAAGTCACTTTACATCTTATGACATGATGGTGTGGGCTACGCTTATCTTTACCGTGTTAAAGACATACATCCTTATCCGCAACGAATTCTTTAAGAAAGAGTAGGGACGGACTATTAACATGGACGCTTTAAGTTACGTCAAGTTTGGCGACAAGGATGGACTAGCAGAGATGCTGTTTGAGAACGGTGTGCAGCATCGTCTGTTCCACCAGATTATTACTGATACGGGAGTGACCTACCCTAAGTATCCTATAACAGATGCCAGCCCCGAAAACCTTGATGACTGGTTGTTTGTGCATAACCAAGAACATGAGTCTCTGGCCTCTATCCTTGCCCTTGACAACCCGTTTCAATTGTTAGATGCTGATTGGAACGTAGAAGATGACTTCTATGATTGGCTAGGTGTACACCTATCTATTCACGAACAAATAGCGTCAGCTTTAGGAGTGTAGTTATGGCAGGTTTTGCTAACACTGGATACACAGAAGAAGAAATTCAATCTGTTCCCGGTTTGATGAGACAAGTGGAGTTTCTTATGAGTCTTCCGTCAGGAAGTCCTGCCGGTCTTAAAAAAATAGTTGAAAAAGCAATGGCAGATAAAGCTGCTTATGCACAACAAGAAGCAGCAAGAGAAGCAAAAAATGCCATAGTAAATGAACAGGTAAAAGCATCAATAGCTGCGGAACCTAGTTTTGCGTCACAAGCACTTCCATTAGTTTTGTCTTTTGTTCTTCCCGGTGTTGGCTCTGCTATTGCATCAGAACTTGTTAGTGCTGGAGTTATGGCTGCCGGGCCTTTAGCAGAAGCAACAGGACTTGCTATTGCAAACACTGTGTCAGGAATTGCACAAGGACAAACTCCTGAAAAAGCATTAGCCAACGCTGTTACTAACGCTGCTGTCAATTATGGTTCTATAGAAGTTGCAAAAGTAGTTAATGGAGTTCTTAGCAGTCCAGCGGTTACAAATGCTATTGTGTCTGCTGGTGCTTCTGCGGTAAAAACTGCTGTTGGTGGTGGTAATGAAGATGATGTAGCAAAAGCAGCTTTAGCTGGTCTTGTTAGCAGTGGAACAACATCTGCTGTTTCAAATGTTATAAATGCAAGCCCTGATATTGCAAACATTGTTGGCTCTGCTGCTGGTGGTGCTGTGGCTGGTGGAGAAAAGGGCGCTCTTATGAGCGCGTTCAGTACAGCAGCCGGTCAAGCTGGAGCAGCAGCATCTAAAACTACTCCAGTTGCAGAAGCGCCTGCTCCTGCTCCTACGCCTGTTGCAGAAGTGCCTATGGACGCACAGGGTGTTCTTGCTGCGTTTAATGAAACAGCAAAAAAAGATTATGTAAGTTCATCAACAGCGTTTGCTGGTGCAGGAATGATTCCCGCAGCCACAGCAGAAACACAAGCATTGCTTGCTAGACTTGCTTCTACACCAGCAGGACAAACTGCTCTCAGAGAAGCTGCAAGTGCAAGTGAAAAAATTAGAACAGCAATAGTTGCTACTGGCATTATGTCTGCTGGCGCTCTCAGTGGTTTTATTGGTGGTCAACAATTAGTTCCGCAAGCACAAACAGATAAAACAATACAAAACCCTGCTTTTGCTTTAATTCCTACAACTGGTGGTGACCCCGGAACAGCATTAGCAGCAAGAACATCTTTTGCTGAAACAGACCCTCGCCGTGTTGATACATCTACACAAACACCTCCAGCGCCTACACCTGTAAAAGTTTCAACGCAACGGGTTGCTCAAAACTTAAACATATCAACAGAAGCAGCCGCTCAATTACAAAACACAAATCCTATTTTATATAGCATGTTTGGTGACACTAGTAATTCTGCTAGTTTTACTCCTGCCAACATTGAGACTATGCCTGTCAGAGATAGGTTAATGTTGGAAAACATTGCTTCTGGCGCTGTAAGCCCTACTGGTATAGAGATACCAGCAGAAACAATAACTGCGGCTGAAACATCTCCTACTGCTGCTGGTGAAAATGTTGTTATTGCTGTAGATGCAAATACTGGCGATGCTCTTATCATAAGTCCTACAGGTGTTGTATCAACAGTAAAAGTTGAGCCTGACACTAGGACAGGAACATCTGTTGTTTATGACCCGCAAGCAAGAATAATTATTAACCCGCAGACAAACACAATTACTGCTATTGATACAAACATCACTTCTAGGGTTGACAGCTCTAAAATTAGTGAGGCAATTAATACAGCAACAACAGAAAAGACAAAAACAGCAACAGCAACAGATGCTATAGCTGCTCCTGATATAAAAACCAAAACAGCAACAGATACTTTGTCTGGCCCTCTTGTCGAGCCAACTCCTTCTGTTCAGCCTAAAGCTGGAGAGTCTCTTGCGCCTACAACTCCTACAACAATTCCTGTAACTTCACCTACAGGAACGCCTAGCTTAGTTCCTCCTGTTGCGGCTAAACCTTCTACAAAAACACCAAGTTTTACTTTTAAGACTCCATCTGCAACTACTCCCACTACTACTACTCCTACGACTACGACAGAACCTGTTCCTAGTTCTGTTAAAGAACCTGTAGAGACATCTCTTATAGAAGAGACAGTGCCAGATAAGTTTTACAAACCAAACATAAAAGTGTTTACAAGTAAAACTCCACCAAAAACCCCTGCTACAACTTCTCCTTTAAGTCAAGCTTTGGGTACTACAACGGGGTTGACAGCATACCGTGGGGCTGGTGAAATTGAAGACCCGTCCACGGGTAAGAAGCGTAAAAAAGTTTGGAACGAGGAAACCTTGCGTCTTAAAGACGCTTTAGGAGTTTAATCATGGCATCAGCAGTAAGACAAATTACCAGTGTTGGCGGCGATATACGCAAGATAGCGAGGCTTCTACAAAAGAAAGCCCCGCCCGGTCACATGTTGGCGTATATCAACCAAGAAGAAGCTGACTTACTGAAAGAGCGTGGAGGCTCTGGTAGGCCACATGCTGACACTGGAGTTCCGTCTTTTGAAGAGGAAGATTTGATTCCTATAGAAACAGCTACTCCTGACCCTACTCCCGCCTCTGTGCCTGCTGGCCCAGATGTTACTGAATCACCAGACCCGGCAGCAGCACCGTTTTCTACATTTCCCACAGCAGAGGTTGCTACTCCTAGTTCGTATACACCTTCTTACGGGGCAGAGACTGCTCCTACGTTTCCTACTCAACCTTACTTGTATGGCTCTGATGCTGCAACAAAAACTCAATACGGTGCGTTTGGTGAAACACCTACTGCTCCAGTAACCGCAGCAACACCAAAAGACCTTGACTTGTTAGGCAGAGCATCAAAAGCAACAGGATTTAGTGAAGACACCTTAAAGAAGTTAGGCATTTCTGGCTTGCAAGGATTGATAGGTGCTTATCAGGCCAACAAAGCACAGCAGGCTGGACAAGCTGGTAAAGAAGAGTTGTCTGCTTTGGCTGCACCTTACAAGCAGCAAGCACAGGAAATGATTGGCAAAGCGCAGCGTGGAGAACTAACACCTGTTGCCCAACAACAATTGCAAGCAGTGCAGGCACAGGCAGCGCAGGGTGCAGAGCGCCGTGGCGGTGTAGGCGCACAGCAGTCTATGGCACAGGTAGAAGCCTTCCGACAACAGTTGTTGCAAGGTCAGTATGACTACGGTCTGAAGCTGTCTGGCATTGCTGACAACATAATGACTGGTGCTATTAAAGTAGGTATGCAGGCAGACCAGTACGTCAACAACTTAACTAGCAATTACTATAGCAACATGGCTAGGATAATGGCTGGTACTCCAGCACCAACTGCACCAACACCTTGAGGTTAATCATGGCTGAAACATTGTCTCCTAAAACTTCTCAAGCATTAGGGATTACAGACCCTTTGAAAGAACTTACGTCTAAAGCAGAAGAAGCTGGACGCAAAGAATTAGAAACCAGTTCAGCAGTTGAAAAATTAGAGATAAATAAAGCTGTTAGTGAAGCAGAGCGCACCCATGAAAAAGCTAAATCATTATTAGCTGGAACAGAAGAAGCTACTAAACGCCGAGAAGAAAGAGATGCGCCTATAAAAGAACAAAAAAGCAAAATTGACGATGCTTACATGAACGCTCACTTTGAGCCTAGCAGAGAGAATCTGCAAGACCAAGCTGCGTTGTTTTCCTTAATTAACGTCATTGGCTTTGCTATTGGTGCTGGCGGTAAACAGAACGCTATGCTGGCTATGCACGCCATGAACGGCATGTTAGAAGGTCATCAGAAAGGCCGTGCTGACTTGTTTAAACAAGAGCAAATCAAGTTTGAAAAGAACTTTAAAGCATTGCAACAAAAAGCTACGTTTTTAGAGTCTGAATTACGTCATTCGTTAGAAGATTTTACCCGCGACAAACGCGCTGCTGATGAACGTGCAGCGGTTGCTTTTGCTGAGTCTGGCGCTAACTTTATGAAACAGTACGCAGAAAAGTACGGTCTTGTTGAAGCGCACAAAAGGGCAGTAGAAGTTAAAAGGTCTGCTGACAAAGCGGTAGCAGATTATGAAAGAGACCAGCGTAGAAATCAAGAAAAGATAGAAGCTGAAGGTCGTCATTTAGCAGATGCGAAAGAGTTAAGACGGTTTGCTGCAAGCCTTAAAACGCCTGCTGCTGGTGTTTCTCAAGAATTGCCAAAAGACACTAAGACCAAAGATGAACACAGGTTTAGGCATGTAGCAAAAGAAAACGTAAATTCTATTTTGGAAGATTTGCAAGACCCACAAATTAGAAAATTGATTGGCCCTCAAAACCAATATATACCAGACGTAATTTTGAACTTGCAAGATAAATATCCTGCACTGGCTCAAAAGTTAGCAAAGTTTCAGTCGCAAGAATTCCTAATTGGCGGCAAGGCTCTTACGTTGTCTGAACAAAAAATACTTGGCCCAATTTACAATTGGCGCAACTTGACTGCAAAAGGATTAGAAGACAACTTGAAAGAAGCAGTTGATGAGATGGGCTATCAACAAGACATTTTAGAAGCAGAGTACCCCGGATTTAAGGGATTGACTAAGCGTTATTCTAGTGTTGCAAAAAGCGGAGAAACACCAAGAAGGTCTTTTAACTCTATTCAAGAAGCAGAGGCTGCTAACCTTGATAAAGGAACAAAAATTCTTGTTGGCGGCAAACCAGCAACCGTGGAGTAATTTATGGCTATCAAATTTGATGAACCAACTACTGCAAAAAGCAGAATAAAGTTTGATGAATCTGCGCCTGCTAAACAAACATCTCCTGTTGCCGAACCTACTGTTGGAGAAAAAATTGGCGCTGGTGCTTTAGGTCTTGGAACTGGAATTGTTGGAATTCCGGGTGACATTGAATCCATGTTTACTCCAGAAGCAAAAGGCGAATTGGCTGGATATGAAACAATTTTTCCAACCACAAAAGAATTTCAAAAAGGTTATGAAAGACTTAGGGGCGAAAAAATAAAACCAGAATTAGAAAGCTATGTAAAAGCGGGTGAACTTGTTCCTGCTGTAGCTGCTGGTGGAAAAGCCTTGCTTGGTCTTGGAAAGTACGGATTTGGAAAAGCGGCTGACCTTGGTAGTATGTTGTTAGGAAGAAAGACAGCAGGCCAAGCTGGTCAAGTTGGAAAAGAAGCCGCTGCTGTTGGTACTGGAGCAGAAAAAGCACTTACTCAACAAGAGTCAGAAACAAGAAGGTTACTTGCAAAAGAGCAGGAAGCCCGTGCAGCATCTACAAAAAGCCAAGCTGAACGTCAAGCAATGGCAGAAACAGCGGCAGCAAAAACAGCACCAAAAGGTGAACGTTCATTGCGTGAACTGGTTGGAGTTAAGACATTGCCAGAAGCTGGTGGGTTCAAACCTATTCCTCAAACTCCTACTCAAGTGGGTAATTTTGTTCGACAACAAGCTGAGAACTTTGTTAAATCTATTAAGTCTCAGAGAGATGCTGCTGCCAAAACTGGATTTGCAAACGCCAAGAATGAGGCAGCGTTAAAACAGAGTCTTGGTCAGTATGTTGATACACAACCATTGGTTAGAGAGATTGACAGTCTTATAGCCAAGGGTGGCTCTAGTGATTACATCCGTTCTATCTCTCAGCTTAAAAATGACTTAGCAGTTACCAGAGATTTTGAAGGTTTAGAAGTTATTAGGCGCAGACTTGGTGATGCAGCTTTTGGTTTGCCAGAAGAAGGATACAAAGCTATTGGTCAAGGTTTTGCCAAAGACATGTACAAAAACTTGTCTGGCGAGATGAAAAAGTATTCATCTGACTTTGAAAAGTACCTTGAAGACTACGCACGATTGTCCAAAAACATAGAGGCTCATGGCACAAAAGTTGGCAAAGGTTTGACAGAGACACAAGACTCTGCTGGCAAATATTACGCTAAACCAGCCGAGCAAGTTGCTAATGATATCTTTAGCAGCCCGGAAAAGTACAAGCAGTTTGTGGACGCTGTTGGTGGTAATTTGGAAATTGCTACTTCTGCTGGACGTAAGTTTTTTGCTGGCAAGCTAGAGGCTGCAAAGACACCAGAGGCCGTAGAGAAAATTTTAAAAGACAGCCGAGAATTGTTGCGTCAACCGGGCATGGCTGGTGCAAAACAAGACTTGGAAGCATACCTTGCGTCTTTACGTCAGGCTGGCAGAAAAACAGAGGCTGCTACCGCAATATCAGCAGAAGCCAAAGGCGCACAAGAAGCTATTGCCAAAGAGTTGAAAGACTTAGACAAAGTGGCTACAGAAAAGCTGAAAGGCATTGCTGGAGCAAAAACCTTGATGTCTGACGCAGTTTCAGCGTTGTCTTCTGCTAAACCGGGCAAAGCCATTGAAACTTTTGAAAGCACTGTGTTGCCAAAAATACGGGATGCAGAAGCAAAAGCGGGTACAAAGCTATTGTCTGAACAACAAATTGAGACTTTGCGTCAGCAAGTACAGAGGCTTGAGCAAATTTCAGACAAGACAACCAGAGCCAGAATCATCTCTGGAGTTATAGCTGGTTACCTTCTTGGAGAAACTGCCGTTGACAAATTACGCAGATTAGGCGGTATGCCCGGAGTAGGACAATGAGCAAGAAACAAAAAGGCATCAATCCTGAGTTGGAGAAGGCCATCAATAGCCTGATGGACTCTGTTACCAATGACCCTACCGCCTCTATTACGGACAAAATGCGGGTAATTGACCGTGCTTTGAAGCTAGAGCAGTTGAAGCTGAAAGACTCTGACTCCGAATGGGGTAGCGGGTTTGGGTTAGACGATGATGATGAGAAGTGATAACATGATTACTTCTCAACAGAAAGAGGGTATTTATCATGGATGCAACCGCAGTAGTCCGCATAGCGTTAGGTGTCATATCAGACCGTCTAATAACTATACTCGCACTCTTAACTTCGTTTGGCCTCGGATGCTGGACAATGTGGGGTCTGGGATGGGAGCGTGTCTCAGCACTAGCAATTTATGTAGTTTTCGCGTATCTTGTAGTAACCTCAAAGGAGAAGAGTAATGTCAGTACAACGTCCTCACGACATAAATCAGCAGATAGCTAAATCAACCCGTCCTCAGTTGCCCCGTGATGGCAGCAAAGATATGGAGCGTTGGCAGCCGGGTCAGCTTCCCAAGGGAGGTTTTCGCTCTGTGTTTGATTTCTCAGGCACACCCACCTATGACACTAAGAAAAGCCCCACTGAAGGCGGCGGCTGCAAGGTGTACTAATGGCTAACAATATTGCTTTCCAAGCACAGGGAAAGACGTATAAGGCTAACGCTACTACGGCTTCCCAGATTATCAGCATTACCGCTGATAGCCCTTGCAATCAGCTAATGGTGGCTAACCACCAGCCTGCTGGAACTACTGGACAGCCGGTGTATTTTTATGTGAGTTCCAACTCTAGCGCTACTATTGCAGCGCCAGCTAACGGTTCTCCGCAGTACGCACTTGTTTCTGTTCCAGCAAGCATCAGAGTCTTTACTGTGCCTACTCAGTTTGGCTCTAGCCCTTTGTACATTGCGTTTATTGGTGCAGCAGCTTCTGAATGCTACTTTACCCCCGGCGAGGGTGTCTAAGGTGTAACCTATGCTTGACCCTGTATCCGCTATTTTTGAAGTTGGCAGCAAAGTCTTAGACCGAATTCTGCCTGACCCTGCACAGCAGGCCGCTGCCAAGCTGGAGTTAATGAAACTCCAACAGAACGGCGAGTTAGCCCAGATTACGGGTCAGATGGACATCAATAAGGTTGAGGCAGCAAGTTCTTCTTTGTTTGTGAGCGGCTGGAGGCCAGCTATCGGCTGGATATGTGGTGCAGGGTTTGCCGTTCAATTTGTCATTGGGCCTCTGGCTGAGTGGGGTTCTGCGCTCTACGGTCACCCCGTTAAGTTTCCGCAGATGGATACCGGCACGATGATGCCTCTGCTCTTAGGTATGCTTGGCTTGGGTGGTTTGCGTACTGCGGAGAAGCTGGCAGATAAGGCGGCAAAATGAAAGCAAAACTTACCTTTCTTGTTACCCTGATGGTCAGCTTTACCCTTTGCGTGGTTATCATCGGTATGGTGGCTGTGCTGATGGCGGGTTTGTTTGACCCCCTTGTGGACAATGCCGAAATATTCAAACTTATTTCCCCCGCATTTCAAACCATTGTGGGTGGGTTTATCGGCTTGCTGGCTGGGGTGAAGCTGTCCCACGGTGAAGAGAGTCTTAAATGAACCTAACCGAACACTTCACTCTTGAAGAACTGACCATCACAGACCACCGAGAGTTTGACAATACACCCAATGAAACAGAGCGAGCAAATTTGGTGCGACTGGCTGGCTTACTGGAGTTGGTCAAGGTGGAACTTGGAGGTAAACCCGTCATGGTCAACTCTGCATTTCGGTCTAAACAAGTCAACGATGCGGTTGGTTCCAAAGACACCAGCCAGCATCGGCTTGGTTGCGCTGCGGACATCCGTGTACCCGGCATAACTCCTGATGAAGTGGTGAAAGCAATCATTGCTGCCAAGCTGCCTTTTGACCAACTAATCCGTGAGTTTGACCGCTGGACACACATCTCTGTCCCCAATGAAAAAAGTGCAAAGCCTAGAGGTCAGGTGCTAATCATTGATAAGAAAGGGACACGCTTGTATGCCTAAGAAAAAGTTTCCTAATCTTTCTGTTGGCAGAGGTGAGAAGCTATCTGTCAAGAAGGGTGGTGGCTTGACCGCCAAGGGTAGAGCAAAGGCAAATAGGGCTACTGGTAGTAACCTCAAAGCCCCTACCAAGTCTGGCCCCCGTCATAAATCGTTCTGCGCCCGGTCTAAGAGTTGGACAGGTGAGCGGGGCAAGGCTGCTAGAAAACGCTGGGGTTGCAGATGAAAACACCAAAAGCTAAACGTGGTTTGTACTACAACATTAACAAGCGCAGGAAAGCTGGCCTGCCAGCAAAAAGACCCGGACAGAAAGGTTACCCTACTGCCGCATCTTTTCGCAAAGCAGCCAAGACAGCTAAACGCTGACCTTCTGAACAGCTAACTGGTAGTTCTTTACAATTACCTTTAACTGTCCGCTGTAAGCCTTGAGAAAGGCATCTACCGCTGCGCCTACGCCTGCACCGCCTGCGTAGTCATCAAACAGCATCACGCCTTCTGGCTCCAATAACTTAAATGCGAGACAAGCATCCAACAGAACTTCTGGAGTCTGGTGGTTGCCATCCACATAAATGAAATCAAACGTAAAGTCCAAGTACACCAACTCGCTCAAGGCCTCCCAAGATGTCTTGGCTATCACCTCAACAGCTTGGTCTGTTCCTTTTACCTCCGCTACATTGGCATCAAAAGTCTTTCTCAAGTCTGTTAGGTCAAGTGCTGCGTGTTCCTCTCCACCTTCAAAGGTATCCACGCATACAAGCGTCCCTTCTTTGTCCAGCATGTTCTGAAGTATCCAGCAAGTTGACCTACCTTCAAAACTTCCTATCTCTAGGAAAGCTTCTGTTGAAGGCAGCTTTGTCTTGATGTACTGGAAGTTAGGGATGGTGTTGCTAAACCAATCTTGCGTGAATTTCATTATGGCGCTGGCAGTAAGCCACCCTCAAAGAGATAGGTTCCAAAGTGGCCTAGACGTACCCAAGGTGCTGCGTAAATCTTATGCCCGTTAAGACGCGCTACCCGGCAGAAATGATAGTCCTCTGACAGCAGCCTCTCTGTCTCTGGCTCTATGCTGCAAGCAAAGTATTCAATGATAGGCTCTTGGCCTAAGTCACCAGCAAGGATGGTTACGTCATTCTTGTAGCTAGATACCTTGTCTTTAAGGTCATCAAACACTTCACGCTTGATAAGCATAAAACCAGTGCCGCCTGCCCATATCTCTACAGGCTTGTCCACAGGCACAGTGACTGCACCTTCGTAACCCACAAGATTGACCACCAGAGAGCCTGTACGCTTTGGCAGTTCCTTCCAGTCTGTACCTTCGTGTACTGCTTTTTCTACGCCTTGCCAGTTGATTTCCTTCTTAGGGTAGATGCCGCAGATGATGCCTTTGTCTGCATGAATCATAGGAGGGATGTCGTTGGCATCAAACTTAATGTCTGCGTCAATGAACAGCAAGTGAGTGCAGGGTGTTTTTAGGAACTGGTGGACAAGAGCATTCCTGCCACGCTGGATAAGTGATTCGTTGAACATGCTGGAGAAGGACATATCCCACCCGCAGTTCTTCATCACGTTAGTCATAGCAATGAGGCTATTTGTAAAGTAGCCTGTACACATGCCGCCGTACATAGGAGTAGCCACAAAGATGTGTGGTTTAACTGCTTCTGTTGTTTCCATAACTTTGCCGCCTTCAGCCATTTTTAATCCTTTGAAATAAAACTCATACCATCTTCATAACCAGCCCGATAAGCCATTTCCCACAGTTGCTGTAGAGACATGTTTATCAGTTCTACGATATGTCCTCTATCCGCAAGACATACTTCTTTGTTTTCGCTGACTTGCGCCAGCCCCATACTTGTATCTTCCATCCTGCTTCCCTCACTTTCGGTAATAGTTCACTAGCCATAATCTTCTTTATCCTGTCACTCACCCCGGACGCAGTGGCCTGCACCGCTAATGTCTCATCCCTCTTGATGGCAAGGATGTCGATAAACCCAAACAGGTCTTGCCGTATCCTTGCGTGAGGGTTCCACTTCTCAACGATAGCCACTGTGTAGCCTTGCTCTCGCAAGACTGCCAATGTCCTACTGGTGGGTGAGTCCTTTGCCATTAAAACTTTCTGTCTAATGTTTTCTTGTAGTGTTGGTGGTATGCCAATGTTTTTTTGCTTCCCTAACGGCAGAAAAATCTACTTTCATAAATTCCGATAGTTTTAGTGCTGACAACTTCGGTGTTTGACCAATGTCTTCTAACATCCTTTTCTCACCATTCTTTATTACCCACTGCGTTATGTCTTTTTCTCTCAAGGAGTTCAATTCTTCTTCAGTCATAATATTTAATCCTTTCTAAATCAAAACGGAATTTCGCTATCGTCATCAGCAGCAATACGAGAGTCAACCCTTGGCTTCTTGTAGGCAGGGGTTACCTCCACTACTTCTGCGCGGTAAGCCTCTTTCTCTTCCATCTTCTTACGCTTAGTCCAGTTGTCTTCTTTGAAAGACAGCAGGCTAGTGCCTTTAGAAGTAGGACGTTGCCAGACAGCAAACTTCAGCTTCTCTCCAGCTTTGTAGTCCATCTCTAGTACTATGAAGCCTTTGAAGTCTGGGCCTTTCTCTGACTTCTTTTCCTCTTCAAAGAACGCTACCCCGCTGCCGGGCATCTCACGATGTTGATTGTTCATACTCTCTTCCTTTCTGTAATGAGTAACTGGCGTATTCCTTGCCGTGTTGCTTAACCATCTTTGTAAAGATGTTGTATCCCTCTTTCCTAAGAACTTCGATATGGGCAGCAAGCCGAAAACTACCGTATTCATTTAATGCTTCCAGTGGGGTTAACGACTTGCCTGCTTCTAGGTGTCTTAGGATATTGTCTCGCTGTGTACCACTTCGGGACTTAGTGGGGACGACTCCGACTTTGGGAATAAAGGCACTCCAGCTTTAACCATGTTGGCCTTTATCTTTGCCTTGCCAAGACTATCCAGCGAGTCAATCATGTCCATGTTGCATACCTTTAGGCTATCTATCTTCTCGGCCTTCAGACCATCTGGCATCTTTGTGCTGTGATGGATACGCGCAATCATGTCAACATAGCCCACTAGCCACTCATCAACAGTGTGAAAGCGGTTGTAGGGGTCAGGGTTGCCGGGGACATACAGGGCATAGGCTCCGTCTGGTTCCTGCGGTACTGCTGGCAACTGCACTTCCTCCACCATGCCCATGTCTTTAGTGGCAGGGGCTGGCTGGAAGTCTTGCACTTCTTCTGGCGTGTACACACCTACCACGCAGCCGGGATAGACCGCACGGATACCTTCTGAGATACACCTAGCCCGTAGCATGGCTCTAGGGTAGTTCTTCCAGTTATCCTTGCTTGCAATACCTATTTGTTTGGCATGAGAGAGTAGCCAAGTAACTGCCAAGCTACCACCGCTAGGGTGAGAGAACGTACCTGTTACTTCTTGGTCTGTGTACACATCCCACTTGACAGCACCGCCTGCCTGCTGAAACCTAGCAAGCATGGCATCTGCTTTCAGTGCAGGCCTACCTTGGATAACGTGATAGTCACGCATAGCGATAGCAGGGTGCAGTCCTTCGCCTTGGCACAGCAGCATGATAGCTAGTGCCTCTTGCGGGTTCTTAAACCCAAACATCTTGCTACTAGCAGCTACCTCTGCCATCTGCTGCATGTCGTTGTAGGGAATGATATTACTCATGGCTTTCTACTCCAAAGAATTTAAGAATTTCATCTTTGATGCGTTGACGTTCTTTTAAGATGATGTTCAGAGTTTCTGTCTGCACTGGCTCATCAGTTCCTTGCACAACAATCTGTGAACAAATATCAACAATGGACAAGCCAAACTTTTTGTAAGAAGAATACTTATATCCTTCTTTTGACATTAATCCAAAGTGGTCACTACGTTTAACGATGCTCTCTGCTTGGTCAGCTAAATCAGAAAATATACTCATAAGAACTTCTCCATAAGTGTTAATGCGGTATCAATGACAGAACTGACTGCCATAACGTAAATTGCAAGGTCAAGACTGCTCATCTTTAGGCTCCCTAGCTTTCATCATTTCGTCTGCCATCTTGTATGAGGCTTTTGCAACTTCATCCCAGCTTTCATAATTTTTTCTATCAAACATTGAAAAGCGCATGGCTTGAGCAGCAAAGTAGTCTCGCAAGTCCATGCCCTCACTGCTGGTTGTTACGCCAGTAGTAGGGTGTCTGTGTTGGTAGGGATGTGCTTTCATTTGATTAAGAACCTCCGAAAACCGGGCATCTCCCGGATGAACTGCTTGTAGATGTCAGGCATAGCCTCTTGGAACAGCTTGGAATCAAACTTCATAGATGCCTTGGCAGACTTCCAAGTGGCTAGGACATTGCCATCTATGCTTGCCAGCGTAGCCTTGTCTTCCATGTAGCCTTGCACTAGCGTTTGGAACTGGTCTTCCCGCTCTTCCAAGGCCTTTATTTCACGTTTGATAGCAGAGAGATACCTGACTGCTTCCTCTACGCTTGCAGACGCTAGACGGGTGCTTTCCATGCTTACAGGGTACAGAGCCTTGGCTTGGTCAACAGTCTCCGGGGGTAGGGCAGTACCAGATGCGACATGCGCCCACAGGACAGCCATTTCCTGTATGTGCTTGGTCTTCATCTCGTCAGTAATTTCCTTACGAATAAGGACAAACTCCTGACCACCAAATAAAACGGCAAGATAAACCACCTCGACACCGAATACGGTTGCTTCGTGGACAAGTTGAGCCATATCCGCAGTTGGCATAAGTCCAGTGTCTGCATCAAACTTAGAGCGTGTGCCTGCGTTATAGTTCTTAGCCTCAACCAATATTGTTTTACCATTTTCAGTTCCTGCAAAGTCAAAATGAGAACGTAGCCAAGATTCTTTAGGGTGAGTCAAAGCCTCTTCTATCTTGTGAAGTTCTACCTGTAACTTCTGTTGAGCTAGCTTGCCTATCACTGGTTCCATGATGTGACCCATCTGGACAGCTTCCACTTGGGATAAGTCAGGACGTTCCATCTTGCCCTGTTTTGTCAGGATGGCTTCGTTAGCACGGCCTTGTGCGGCTAGGCGGCTATCGCCTGACCACCAAGCACTGTTACGGGTTTCTGGTGAAAAGTCAGACATTGGTGTTCTCCTCGTATTGGTGACCATCAGGGCCACAGGTTTCGCTGGACATACGCCTAACTTCAGCGTACTTGAGTTCTCCCCCGTATTTGGGCTGTCCAGTGACTAGGGAAAGGGGAAGGGGGAGAGTGCCGCCAGAACAGCGAGCGTAGAGGTGATGGGGGTCACCCTCTTTGGGGATAAAGTGAACACAATTTACACAGTATTTATTCATGGTGAAACTTTCATTAGTGGGGGGATTTCTCCCCCCGTGGTTGATTAGATTAGCCCGTGGATTGGGGTTAACTCTGGGATGTATGCCGCCTTCTGTAAGAACTTCGGCAACTTGTCAAAGGCTCTCTTGGCCTCTTCCTCTGTCTTGAATTCCACCTTGCCCTTGGCGTAATGCTTTAGGTCAAACTGGAGTTGTTTTAGGGTACTTCGGTACTCATCTGCTGGGAGTTCTTTCTTCAACTTGTAAGAGTTGATTTGTAAAGCCCAGTATGGTTTTCCTGTTGTATACATGTTGGTACTACCTTTAAATGTTAATGAACAAACGTAAGACTCTATCGCCTTACACCTAATATTATACACGTCTAATCATCTAATGGAATAGGGGTTTACCCTTAATTAGTGTAAAGTTTTGTAAAGTTAGTTGTTAAAAAGATACAGGTCAAGTGTTCTTTATTCTCAATGTGTCTTCTATTGCGCGTTCATAACCAAAGTTAGGTGATTCACATTCGCCATATTGGTTGTGATGTTGCTCATAAATAACATCAATTTCTTTATCAGTCAGTCCTACCCACGGGCGCTTATAGACTTGGATATCATCATCGTCTAGTAGCTTGTCTAAAGCCGCAGCCTTCTTGCTTTGGTAGCCTGTCATCACTTCCCCCATATCGCATACGCCAGTAGCACTAAGCCAGTTAGAAAAAAGAGGAATGCCAGCAAACCTCTAAAGTGTATGTACTGTATGTCTTTCATGTTTACCCCTCTAAAAAAAAAGAATGTTACCTACTCTAATCTCTTACCTACTCTAGACCTTAACCTACTATAAAACCCCTCTGCTGGATGGTGAGCAAAACCTAGCCCTCCCTACTGAAAGGGAAAGGCCTTCAATGCTGGACGGAGCCGCACATACCCGACAGACGTTCGCGTAGGGGTTCTATCTTCGCCGCCCCTGTGACTATCTCAACGCTTACCCACAGTAGTCACCTATCCCCTAGCCCTGCCGTATGGGTCACCGACAGCTAGGCGGTTGCGCGTGGAAAAGACAATAAAAAAGCCGCTTACTACTGCACTAGTGGAAACCCCATAAGGGGTAGTGCATGAGTAAACGGCCTTCAACTTGTTACTTTCCACGGCAACACGCATATCTTACTTCAGCTTTCTAGGGCTAGTCAACACATTAACCATGTAATCAACAGGGGAAATGCTAGGCGCGAGGGTGCGCGTAGGGGTTTTACGCCTCTTACGCTTCAGCAAAGCGGGACAATTCCAGCATGGGGCAGCCAGCCGCTGGCATACCCCTAGCCCTTCACATGGGGTTACCGCAGCCACAGGATGACCGGCAAGGCTACTAAAAGGGCTATTAAGGCCACCTCTAGGGCTTTATGGTAGTCCTGCCCTTCCTCTGCAAAGTCAGGGGCAGGAAAGCGGGGGAAAGCCTCTGCAAGTGTGCGAGGGTATCGCCTATGCGTAGGGTTTACCCTTACAGGGCAGTTATCCCCCTGATTACATTCGTAGTCGCAGCAGTTCATGTTGTCACCTCTATGTCGTTTGTGGTTTTCCAATCGGCTAGGTCTCCCATCCATGTTACATCCGGGAGGGTTATGCGGTAGTGCTTTGCCACCTGTAGGACATCCGCTAAGGTTTTTTTGTAGTCACACAATGGGCTACCCTGATAAATCAGTAGCCAGCCCCTCTCGGGGCTATAGCTAAGGTATTCGCGAGGGTTAAAATCAGACATGGTTAGCCCCTCCGATAATGTACGGGCCGCTCATATAGCCCGGTTTCGTCCCTGTATACGGACACATAGTGCCCATAGCGTGTGCCGTCATCATAGGTTAGGGACACGGTCTCTCCGTAGGCTATTGGTCTCCAATTCCACATGTGTGAGACACCTTCGGACTCTAGCGCTTCACTTAGGGTTTGAAAACGGTTCTGTTTAGGGGTTTTCGCTACCGCACAGGTTAGCGCGCGCGTGGCAAATTCTAGGTTAGCCTGTACTGCGGCCCGGTAAATAGCCGGGTTTTCGCGAATAGCCTTGATTTCGTCAATGGTTAGCATGGGGTTTCTCCAAAGGTTAACGTGTACGGTTTAGATGCGCGAGGGCATCCGCACGGGTTTCAAACCGTCCGCTAATAGGGGTTTGATGCGGCCCTTTCACAATGAAATAGCCGTTTAAGAGTCGGTTAAATACAATTTTTGTCATGATTTATCTCCAAGGGTTAGGGGTTAGATAGTGCAGCATCCACAGCATGGCGCGTCTTCGCATAGTCCGTTTTTGTTACGGTAGTATTCGTTTTTGCCAATGGTAAATACATGCGATACATAGTCCGCGCGTGGGCGCGTGGCGTGCGCGAGGTAAGTGGCGCGTGAACCGGTATCGTATTCAATTAAATCACCGGGTTTGATAGGATTACCTGTAGCCCGGCATGTGCCACGGTATTTTGCGGTTAGTGTCTTTATCATGGGTACAACCTCATAAAGTTAAACAATGGCTAGGATTAGCCCGGTAAACCCCTATCTCTAAGGGTTTACATGAAAACCCTATGCTGTCGCTAGCATAATTACCCGTCTTTTATCATGTCCTACTGCATGGTCTGCAATTACTACGTCTTTAGCCTTTTTGGTAGTACCTCCGCATAACATGCAATCGGCGCATGTAGCCTTTTTGCCACCCTCTGCGCTAGCCGGACATGTAACCTCACCGGGTTGTTTATCGATGCCTACCGATACCCTAAAAGAGCGCATACCGTAAAGGTTAGCTAACGCTGCATCATCGATGCTGTCCGCGCTAGCCATTACCAATGGAGACCATGCAGCATGGTCAAACCCGGTTTCTTTCCATTGGTGGCTATAACCGGCCCTAGCGGTAACGTACCGGCTAACCCTTTGCCACATGCTAACCGGCGCAGCTGCCGGGTCTCCATATGTACCTATCCGCAAAGCTTTACCGGCTAACGCTAGCGCTATAGTTTCCAGGCTAGCCTTTACGTACCTACCGCGCTTGTATGCGTTGTATACAGCCAGTACGCTGCGCCCTACGTTAACGTAGCATGGTGGTTTCCCGGTTTCTTTAGCGGTAATAGGTCTATGCTCACATGTACCGCATATGCTGTAATCTGCGCCGTTCTTTAGCGCAGCTACCGGGTTAACGTCAGAACGAATAATGAAGCTTTGCACAATAGCGCCGGTTTTAGCGTTATCACTACCGTTAAGCTTATTTATGATTACTACGATAGGTGCGCCGTCAATAGCGCTAGGGCCTTCGTATGCGATATAGCCTAGAATTTTCATGGTACAACCTTTAAATATGCCTACTAGGTTAGTAGATGACTAGAGTATAACGCTATCCTATGCAATTATGCATGGTGTCAATCTATAGAATTGATACTAGGGTTTACCCTATACGACACCCGTAGTAGTAGGTAGCTACCTAGGTTATACTTAGACTGTAAAGTCTATAAACATACTAGGTGTTTATGATGTAGGTAATCGGTCTAGCAAATAGACTGAAGAGTATGGGGTTTGTCCCATCCCGTTCACTCCGCAACTATGTAGTCACTATGCGTACTCCATGCCTACGTTATGACTATGGGGTCTGGGTTGTGACTGCTCAGTCTACATTCCCCTACGCGCCCCGTGGTCATTGAAGTTGGGTTTCATATCCTGTGTGGTGTGACCTCCACATCCCGTCCCCCCCCATAAAAATTTAGGTTTCTGGCTACAAGATAAGTATGCTAGTATCTAGTTATTGGTAGAGAGGAGATTAAGATATGTTAGAGATAAAGAGAGAGAGCGGTTATGCAATTCCTGCTGCGAGGGTTGTGTACGCTTACCCTTATGAGGACATGGAGGTGGGGGATTCGTTTGTAGTGCCGGTAGCGGCTAGGGCCAAGGTGTTAAACGCTAACTACCGGGCGGGTAAGCGGTTACAGAGGGTGTTTATAGCTAGGACTGAGGGTGAGTCCATACGCATTTGGAGAACGGCATGAAAGTAGAACTAGACGTTAACCACAAGATTGACTCTGTAGACCTTGTTGACCAGTTAGTGAGGGCTAGGCTGGCACAGATACGCGATGAGTTAGACGGGTGGAATGAAAGCCCAGAGGTAGCTGCTGCTTGCCAGACCATCCTAGATTGGATGGCAGTGCCTGTAGGTGAGTAAGTGTCAGACAGGGTTCAATTGGAGATGGCAGAGGCTAGGATGCTGGTGGCAAGTTACTTTGCTGCCAAGCGTACCTATGGTGCTGTAGAGGCTAACAAGTTCCTTGCCAAGCAGTTGAAGAAATTAGAGAAGGTTTACGGCAAGAAGTCAGATGACAGGCTCAAGGCTTACATGCGGGTGGTGGTAGATACGGAAGTATTGGAGGACGTATGAGGGTAGCGGTTATAACTCCTTACTACAGGGAGGCTCTACACGTTTTGGTACGTTGCAGGAGCAGTGTGTTTGCCCAGACGTACCCAGATGTGCGGCACTACATGTTGGCTGACGGGCATCCCAGAGATGAGTTGCGGGACTTAATGTTTCATGTGGAACTTCCCAGATGTGATGACTACGGGGATACGCCCAGACTAATTGGTTGCGCCATAGCAGATGCACAGGGAGCAGACGCTATTCTTTTGCTGGATGCTGATTGCTGGCTAGAGAAGGGGCATATTCAGCAGATGGTCAAGGTCATGCAGCGTGAGGATGCTCCTGTTGTTACATGCCCTAGAAACCTGTACAGGACAAATGGCAGCTATATGTGTGTGGACAGTGAGTCAGACGGTGTTCACTTCAATGACACTAACTGCTACCTTATCAGGAAGGATGCTTTTCACTTGTTACGGGCATGGGGACTGAAAGACAAGAGGCTGTGCATCATTGATGACCGGGTGTTCTGGCAAAGCGTTAAGGCTAGTGGTCTAAAGATAGTGAGGTCAGGTGTTCCTACTGTGAACTACCCTACCAGCTTTGCCTTTCACTACAGTCAGAACAAAGAGCCTATCCCTGATGACACTAAAGTAATCATGCAAATAGACGGGGAGTTGACAATGCGAACATACACTCAATATAAAGAACTAACAGGAAAGACAGAAGTATGAACGTAGAGATACACACCCTAGCATGGCCTAACACCCATGTTGATATGCTGAAATCTCACAGTGATGTCTGCCGCCATCTAGGGTTACAGGTGGGCTACTCTATTCAGCAGACTCCGCACGGGTCTTGGATGGACAACATCTTGGCTAACAGTGCTGCTGATGTGGTGGGCTTCCTAGACATTGACTGTGTACCTACCAACAAAAAGGTAGTGGACGATGCTATCCAATATGCGGCAGACAATAAATCATTTGTAGGCATTGCCCAAACTAGTAATCACATCCCTCCTAAGTCCCATATCTTTGCTGCTCCTGCTTTCTTCTTCATCTGGCGTAAGACTTGGAAGGCTATGCAGCGTCCTACCTTCTCAGAGACTCCTGTAGCAGATGTAGCAGAAAACGTAAGCTATGCAGCAGAGATGGCAGGCATACGCTACAAGACCTTGTACCCTACCCACTGGACAGCCATACCAGAAGAGGGTGTGTGGCGGCTACACACTTACGGTCTGTACGGCATAGGCACTCACTTTGAGGAAGGTGTTTATCACCTGTACCAAGGACGCTATGAGAAGAACGTACAGATGTTTGTCAACCGCTGTGATGACATCATAAAAGGAACATTCAGTACAGAATTAATGATAGACAGTCGCCTTCCCTTTCACGGCAAGATAGTTCCATGAACTTTAACTTAGACCACTTCTACAAGTTCTGTAGCGAACTCAAGATTGAGACTAAGGAAGAAGGCCTAAAGAAGATGGGCAACCTTCTGGGTACGCAGAAGTACGTCATGGAGGAAATACAGAAAGGGCTGGCAAATGACATCCATTTCTTTGTTATCCTAAAAGGCAGGCAGCTAGGCATCACTACCGTCAGTCTTGCCCTTGACCTCTACTGGCAGTTCACACACCCCGGATGGCAGGGGACTCTGGTGGCAGACACAGAAGAGAACAGGGACATGTTCCGCTCTACGCTGGGTATGTACATGGACGGGCTACCCAAGGAATACAAGATACCCCTGATAGCCCACAATCGTAACCAGATGGTTCTGAAAAACAGAAGTCGTATCTTCTATCAGATTGCTGGTAACAAAAGTAGGCTAGGGCAAGGCAAGGCTATCACTTACCTTCACGGTACAGAAACTGCTAGTTGGGGCAATGAGGAAGGATTAGCCTCCCTGATAGCTTCTCTAGCAGAGAAGAACCCAGAGCGGCTGTACATGTTTGAAAGCACAGCGCAGGGCTTTAACATGTTTCACGACATGTACAAGGTAGCCAAGTCTGCCAAGACCCAGAAAGCAATCTTCTGCGGCTGGTGGCGTAACGAATACTACTCCGTAGATGCCAGCAGCAACATCTACAAAGTTTATTGGGATGGCAGGCTCACCCCAGAAGAGAAGGAGTGGACAAAAGATATTAAGAAACTTTACGGCGTAGAGATTAACTCCCGTCAGATGGCGTGGTGGCGCTGGAAGCTAAGTGAAGGTATCAAGGATGAGTCCCTGATGTACCAAGAGTTTCCTCCTACAGAGGACTACGCCTTTGTGATGACCGGCACTTCCTTCTTCTCGCACAGCCGCTGTACAGAGTCTGCCAAGGTTGCCAAGAAACAATTGCCAGACTGCTACCGCTATGTCTTTGGTCAGTCCTTCCAAGACACAGAGGTGCTGAAGTCCACTGAGCGTTTGGGTACGCTGAAGGTATGGGAAGAGCCTGTTGACACCGCTTACTACGTCATAGGTGCTGACCCAGCCTACGGCAGCAGTGATTGGGCAGACAGGTTCTGCATACAAGTCTATCGCTGCTATGCCAACGGCCTAGACCAAGTAGCTGAGTTTGCTACCTCTGAGATGAACACCTATCAGTTTGCGTGGGTGATAGCGCACTTGGCAGGAGCCTACAAAAACTCTACACTGAACTTGGAAATCAACGGCCCCGGTCAGGCTGTCATTAATGAGATTAGAACCTTGAAGCGCATGGCAGTTAGCATGAACAACAAGATGGGGTCTGACCTGATGGACGTACTTGGCAACATGTCCAACTACCTCTGGCGGCGTAATGACTCTCTTGGTGGGCCAAGCATGAGCATAGGCTTTCTGACAACCAGTTCCACCAAAGAGCGGATGCTGGCCTACATGAAAGACTTCTTTGAGCGTGAGATGATGAACGTCATGAGCATGGACTTACTGGAAGAGATGAAGACCATCGTGCGTGAGGACGGGTTCATAGGAGCGCCGGGTAGAGCCAAAGATGACCGGGTGATAGCCTCTGCCTTGGCAGTGGTAGCCTTTGCAGAGCAAGTCCAGCCTCGCCTGATAGCCGCTAGGATTACCCGTGAGGTGAGTAAGTCACAGGAAGACTACACGGCAGAGCAGCTCTCTGTTGGCAGAAACGTCAGTGACTACCTTAAAAAGATAGGAATGTACGGCTCATGATTATCCTAACTAAGAAAGAACTGCTGCGGCAGATGCAAAAGTTTTGTGCTGACAAGGAAAGAGGCATCTCTATCCCCCTGTTTTGCGAGTTAGCGGGAATACACAAGGAGCATTTTCGGGATGTGTTCATCCGTCAGTGCGAACCGCTTACCGAATACGTCCAGATGCGGGTCAACAAAGCCTATACGCAATGGAAAGCAGGCAACGTCAAGGTAATGAGACGCAGGGATTTAACCCGTTATGTGGAGTACAGGAAGACACCAGAACCCCCCATGATGGCGGGTATGGGGCTGAAAGTTACCTCTGACGGGATAAAAATCAAGGTGGGAATGGTCAACCGCCATGATTACAGTGAAACTGACCTTAACGAAGCACTTAGAGGGTAACTATGGCTATCTTAAGAGACTACTACTGCGAATCACACGGCATCTTTGAGGCATGGGAGCCAGAATGCCCTATGAAGCTATGCAAAGCCGCTATTTCTGTTGTACACCTTAAACCAGTAGGTACAAGGTCTGCAAAGACGGCAAAAACGGATAAAACACTGGAAGGATTAGCCAAAGACTTCCAGATGACCGATATCAAGTCCACCAAAGAGGGTGAACACCAAACAGGCTATCTCAAGCGCAACAACAAGCTAACTGACAAGCAATATGCCGAGGCTACAGCCGCCAGTGAGCACTTTGAGAGCCAAAAACCCAAAGAAGGACGGGCTGGTGACTCCGCAATCTGGGGAAATGGGGGTAACATATCTATGAAATCCGTACTTGGTGGACAATTTAAGTCCGTCATGGGAGAATCTGTAGGCATCAATCCCA
>Ga0304730_1000487_pt1 | contig 34339 bp, 34 predicted proteins | sample M_130628_MF_Meta_FD_190474 | JGI IMG/M metagenome (GOLD analysis project Ga0304730, IMG submission 190474) | Freshwater microbial communities from Lake Montjoie, Canada to study carbon cycling - M_130628_MF_MetaG (v2) (version 2) | ecosystem: Environmental > Aquatic > Freshwater > Lake | place...
TAGTAGTAGTTAACACTTCGTCTATCTCGCCTGAGTATGCGATTTGGCCATTTTTAATTAATAGGGCGTGCGTGGTTCCTACTGGAATTTCCTCAAGATGATGCGTAACAATAATAGAAGCAGGCGAAGATGGATCACTTGCGAATGCAGCAAATCTGGTCAACAAATCTTCGCGACCTGGCAGATCTAAACCCGAAGTTGGTTCATCTAGCAAAATTAATTCTGGATCTACCATCAAGGCACGTGCGATTGTCACACGTTTGCGCTCACCCTCACTTAAAGTTCCGTAAGCCCGATCCCCTAAGTGGCGGACTCCAAAAGTTGTCAGCAGTGCGATGGCTCGGGATTCATCCCAAAGATCATATGACTCATTCCAACGACCACTGATCGCATACGCCGCAGTCAATACAACATCGCGAACAAGTTCATCATCGGGAATGCCAGTTGTGCTATTAGCCGATACCAAACCAATTCTGGTACGCAGTTCGAAAAGATCAACTTTGCCCATAGCTTTATCTAGGATCTGAGCTGAGCCAGTGGTAGGAAAAATACGAGTTGAGATCAATTGCAAAAGCATGGACTTTCCGGCGCCATTAGGGCCCAAAATCACCCAACGTTGACCAGTATGCAAGGTCAACGACAGCGGCCCCAAGATTGTTGAGGCCCCGCGACGAACAGTTACTTCATCGAGAGTTAATACGGTATCGCTTGCCATAGAGCGAAAAGATAGCGTGGATTCACGGTAATCTGCGCATATGAGCAGCGATGCGCAACACACTGGCCTGATTCTTCTGACTGGCACCGATGCCCCTGGCATCACCCAAGCGCTATTTGCCACCCTAGAACCATTTGCCATCACAGTCTTAGATATCGAACAGGTAGTTATCAGTAATCGCTTGATCTTGACTGTGTTGATTGGTCTTAGCCCCGCACATAGTGGCGCTATTGAGGCTGATTTAGCTGAATGTGCGAGCAAGTTAGATGTAGATATTGCGACCCTATTTTCAGATTCAGCAACAAGTTCAATTCAAGCAAAACAGGGGCTACTACATGTGGTTGCGTTATCGCAGAAGCTGCAGCCAAGCGCAATCGCTGCCATAGCCACCGCAATCACCGCCCAAGGCGGAAACATTGAACGAATATTCCGTACTGCTTCTTACCCCGTTACGGCCGTTGAGTTTCAAGTTTCCGCTGCCAGTGTTGATCAGTTGCGCACTGCCCTCGCTCTAGTAGCCCGCGAAGTTGAAATTGATATTGCCGTATCCCCCGGCGGCTTAGCAAGATTAGCGAAAAAACTAGTAGTCATGGATGTTGATTCAACTCTGATTCAACAGGAAGTTATCGAATTACTTGCCGCCAAGGTTGGCGTCGAAGCAGAAGTTGTTGAAATAACCAAGGCTGCAATGTCTGGTGAGTTGGACTTTGAGAGTTCATTGCGTGCGCGGGTGGCGCTACTTGCTGGCGCCTCTGAAGAAATTCTCGATCAAGTGCGAAACGAAATTAAATTAACACCTGGTGCTCGCACATTAGTCAAAACGCTACAGAAATTAGGCCATGAGGTTGCTGTTGTGTCCGGTGGTTTCACCTGCGTTATAGAACCCTTACTAGTTGAATTAGGTATCACTAATTACCGTGCTAATAGCCTGGAAATAGTTGGCGGAAAGATAACCGGAAAAGTGCTTGATCCGATTATTGACCGAGCAGCGAAAGCTCAAGCGCTTCGCGAGTTCGCAGATAAATTTGGTGTCACTCTTGAACAAACTATCGCGATCGGCGATGGGGCTAATGACTTGGACATGATCGCAGCCGCTGGCCTTGGTATCGCATTTAATGCAAAGCCGGCTGTCCGCGCCGCCGCCGACAGTTCGTTAACTGCGCCGTATTTAGATTCTGTTCTCTATTTGCTCGGTATTACTCGCGAAGATGTGGAAGCGGCAAAAATCTAAGTTATAGGCGACAAGCGTGGATATCAGTCACCAAAATACCGCGAGCCCCGATTGTCCATAGATCATCCATTACAGAGTTAGTTTCGTTACGCGGAACCATTGCGCGTACCGCAACCCAATCTGCTTTTTGTAACGGTGAGATGGTTGGTGATTCCAGACCGGGAGTTAGTTCACACGCACGATCAAGGGCGCTCTTAGGAATATCGTAATCGAGTAGAACATATTGTCTCGCAGTTACAACACCTTGAAGTCGGCGCATGAGTATCTCAAGACCATCGGCTTGGCTCGAATTCTTAATCAAGATCGCTTCGCTATTTAGGATCGGGTCTCCGAAGATCTTAAGACCCGCCTGGCGAAGGGTATTTCCAGTGCTGACCACATCGGCAATTACATCAGCAACCCCAAGTCGCACACTACTTTCAACTGCGCCATCTAAGCGAACTACATCAGCTGAGATTTTTAACTCTTTCAAATGTGCGGCAACCAATCCGGGATAGGCGGTCGCAATTCTCTTTCCAGCCAGGTCGCCAATTTTCCATTCCCGATCAGAACTTCCGGCAAATCTAAATGTTGATCCGCCAAAACCCAAACTTAAGATCTCCTTCGCCGGCGCTCCGGAATCAATTAGCAAATCACGACCAGTAATTCCTGCCTCTAATTCGCCGGAACCAACATAGATTGCGATATCGCGTGGCCGCAAATAATAAAATTCAACCCCGTTATCAGGATCTAATAGAACTAAATCTCTAGAATCAACTCGTTGACGATAACCTGCCTCTTTTAGAATTGCGATTGACGCATCAGCAAGTGAGCCCTTGTTAGGAACAGCTATTCGAATCATTTTCTTCTCCTACAAGTATCGATAAACATCGGCGAGTGAGATTTGGCGAGCTAACATAAGTACCTGCAGGTGGTAGAGCAGTTGGCTTATTTCTTCAGCTAGCGCCTCGTTGCCTTCGTGTTCGGCAGCTAACCAAACCTCGCCGGCCTCCTCTAGAACTTTCTTGCCGATTGAATGAACTCCCGCGCTAACCGCGGCTACGGTCGCCGAGTCTGGCGACTGGGTTGCCACTTTTTCAGACAATTCAGCAAAGAGCGTTTCAAATGACTTCATAAGGAGAGTTTACTTCACGCTTAGAGATCGTGAGTCCAGATTAATTTCCAAAGCTAATTACCGACTGATTGAGCTTTTAGTCGCAGAGTAGAAACCATTTGTGCTGGGTCAGAACTGTTAAATACAGCGCTGCCGGCAACGAATGTATCAGCTCCGGCCGCCGCGGCGGATTCAATTGTGTCAAGGGATATGCCGCCATCGACCTGCAGCCATATTGCTTTGGATCCGATTTCCTTGCGTGCTTGTGCAATTTTAGGTAACTGATCAGTCATAAATTTCTGGCCACCAAAACCAGGCTCGACCGTCATAATCAGCAACATATCGAGGTCATCTAGAAATTCCAGATAGGGCTCTAGCGAAGTCTTAGGCTTTAACGCAAGTGCCGCACGAGCTCCGTTGCTTCGGATGGCTCTTAAGGTACCTCGGATATCAGTTGTGGCTTCAGCATGAATGGTTACGCTCGCACATCCGACTTCAGCATATTTTGGTGCGATCTGATCAACCTTTGAAACCATCAAATGCGCATCAACCGGAAGTTTGCTTACTGAAATAATCTCAGATGCGCGCTCGAAATCGAAGGTAAAGTTTGGAACAAAAATGTCATCCATTACATCAAGATGAACCAAATCAGATGTAATGGAGATACGTTCTATTTCGCCCCCCAAGTTTTCAAAATCAGCATTTAAAATACTGGGTGTGATTCTTATCTGGAGAGCCATAACTAAATCCTAACTGGACTTCTGAAAGACAGTCATGAACATGGCGTCCGTGTTATGTATTTGCGGCCAAAGCAAAAGTGAACCGTCGTCGTTGGCACTTATTAATCCGTTTGGAAAGTATGGCCGAAGATCGACTTTTTGAAGTTCTGGGTATTTCTTCAGTATGGCTGAAACTTGGAACTTAGTCTCGGCCAAGTGTGGTGAGCAGGTAACGTAAGCAAAATATCCACCTGGATTTAAAACTGAGATAGCAGCATCACTTAGCTCAATTTGTAGATCTGTCAGAGTTCGTAAATCAGCCAAAGTGCGTCGCCAGCGTACTTCGGGTCGACGCCTTAGTGCACCTAACCCAGTACACGGCACATCTGCCAAGATGGCATCAAAGGTGCGGCCAGACTTTTCGATTTCGCGGCCATCTCCAATGATTACCTCGCCAAACTCAACTACTTGAGATACCAAGTTTGCGCGTGGGGCTGAAATCTCATTTGCTGTGAAAGAGTGATCACCCAGGGCTGCAAGGCTAGAAATAAGTGCGGCTTTTCCGCCAGGCCCCGCGCAGAGATCTAGCCAGTTAGTTGAGTTCTTACTAACCGCGGCAAATATGTCAGCTACTAATTGCGAACCTTCATCTTGAACTCCAGCTCGTCGCTCTCTAATAGCCGGTATGGCACCCGGTGACCCAGAGAGTCGAACACCGTATGGAGAAAATTGCGTTGGCACTCCCCCGAGATCTACTAACTCAGATTGGGTAGATCGACCCGGCCAAGAAACCAGCGTCGGTTGCGCTGGAATATTATTTGCGATTAAAGCTAACGACACCTCTGATTCGCTTTTGAGAAGATCAAAATAAGCCGAAACTATCCATTGCGGATGCGAATACTGGATTGAAAGTCTTTCGATCGGATCTTTGATTTGCGATAGCGGCGCCAACCATTCATCTAACGATTTCTTTAGAACAGTACGTAGTAAAGCATTTAGAAACGAACCTTGCGCTTCACCTAGGCGCTTACGAGCAATATCAACGGAGGCCGAAACAGCGGCGTGATCAGGCACGCGCATCTCGTGAATCTGCTGAAGCGCCATGCGCCCAACATCTATGACACCTGGATCGACTTGATCCCAGGGCCGATTAGAAACTTGTGCCAAAATCCAATCATGGCGACCTTGCATACGAAGAGTTCCATAGAGCAGTTCGGTCGCAAAAGCTTTATCTCGATCATCAAATTTGCTGGCAGTTAGTGCTTGCGGCAAGAGAAGGTTTGAGTAACCATCGCTGCGATTTACCTCGGTTAGTAAATCGAAAACTAAAAGTCTGACCGCATCAGGATTGGCGCGCTTATAGGTGCGCGGAACCGGCTTATTCAATGATTTCCCCTGCGGCGAAACGAGCGCCATTTGCCCATGCTGCAGCGGTCATTGGTCTTTTGCCAGCCGGAGTAACCTCAAGAAGCTCAACTGCGTTTGTCGAAGTTCCGACTAAAACGGAGCCATTAGTGAAAGAAACATGACCTACCGGAAGTGATTGGTCGCTCAATCTAGCTCTCATTATACGAAGACCATCGGCTCGGAACTTAGCTGTAGCACCAGGATTAGGGGCAAACCCTAAAATCTGATTAACAATGTTTTCGGCAGAGTTCGACCAATTAATCTTGGCCTCTGCTTTATCTAATTTGGCTGCACTTGTGGCAAGTGAGTGATCTTGCGGAGTAGGTTTAATTCCGTTTTCGATTGCGTTTAGAGTTTCTTCTATTGCATTTGGGCCTAGTTCAGCTAACGCTGCGAGCAACTCACCTGCTGTTGTATTTGGCGTAATCAGATATTTTCGCTGCAAGTAAATCGGACCAGTGTCCATACCTACATCAAGTTGGAAAACTGTCACACCAGTCTCGGTAAGTCCATTGATGATCGCACGTTGAGCGGGTGCTGCCCCACGTAATTTAGGAAGTAGTGAAAAGTGAAGATTTATAAAACCGTATTTTGGTTGAACGAGAATATATTCAGGCAACAATACGCCGTAGCCAATAGTGATAACTAAATCAAAATCCTTTAACCGATCATCGAAATCAGCTGCCTTATTTGGGCAATAGAGTTCCAGGCCTTGGGCCTTGGCCCAGTTAGAAACTGCGGTTGGCAATAATTCGCGGCCTCGACCCACTTGGCTATCAGGGCGCGAGATGATCAGAGCTAGATCATGCTTGGTGGCACGCAGATATTCCAAAGTTGGAATAGCAACTTCAGGTGACGCGGCGACCGCAATTTTCACTAGTTTCCTAAACCATTAGTGAAGTGCGGAGATACCTTGATTACTGGTGAAGTTCCGTTTGCGACTGCAGAGCCAAACCATTCTGATTCGCGAATTTCTTTCATCGCTAATTTGCGATCGGCAGTCGATAATCTGTCGATAAAGACAATGCCATCTAAATGATCAGTTTCGTGCTGAATGGCTCGTGCTAACAGCTCAGTGCCTTCAACTCTGATTGGATCTCCATACATATTAAAACCTTTAGCAACGACTCGCATTGCTCTAGGCGTTGGGTAACGTAAATCGGGGAAACTTAGGCAGCCTTCTTCACCATCTTGAAGTTCGTCACTTAGATCAAGCGTGGGATTAATCAAATGGCCAAGTTCGTCATCTACGTCCCAGACAAAAACACGAAGCGGGACACCAATTTGGGGTGCCGCCAAGCCAGCACCTGGCGCTTCGAGCATCGTGTCAGTTAAATCGGCTACTAGATTGCGTAATTCCTTATCAAAGTCGACAACGCTCGATGCTGGTGTAACCAGCACTGGGTCTCCGAAAAGGCGGATTGGTTGAATCGACATGGGGTCAATCCTATCAACTGTGCGACCTTAATCGAGTGAGTATGGGCTTACCCGATATGCCAGCAATGTTTTCTTCGAGATGGCTCTTCGTTTATTAATCTCACGTAACAATGACACGAGTTCCATCTGCTCGGTAGGGTCAACCAAGAGTGTGAGCTTTGCATCATCACCGGATGTTGGACCATAAACTCTTAAAGACTTAGGGGCCCTGCTTTCCTCTCTCGCGCTTTCTAACGCACTTTTCAATCTTGCGAGTTCGCTTGAGTCTGACAGAACGAGAATAGCGCCAGATATTGGCGGAAGTTTTAGCGTGATTCGCTGCTCGATCTCGCGCTTCGAGATCGTCGCTGGATTCCAGGTGGTCAGCGAACTAGTGATTACTGCCCCATCATCATGAACTAACGCGACCACTCCGTGATCGCCTATCAATGCGCTTGCAGCGAAAAAGTTTGAGTATGCGCGTTCGACGCCATTTGAAGCACTTGAACTTAGGAATCGATCAACTTGTAATAAGACGACCACTGCGTAACCATTTACTGCGATTGGTTCTACGCCAGGGGTTGAAATCACCAATGCGGGGTCACTGCTGACCAAATCGTGCGGGTCATTAGCGGTGGATTGAATAACGACCTGATTTGGAAAAGATCTACCAATCTCCTCAGCAAATCGTTCGATACCGCGACTGGTAAGGAAAACTCTCGCCTCGCCGCACCAACCGCATTTCCAGTTTTGATATTTCTTGCTACACAGAACACAAGTAGGTTCGCTCTTAGCGCTGCTTTTACTAAGTTTTCCGCCGCATTCGCACATCGCAACGTTGCGACATTTTGCGCAGCTAATTGCAGTCGCATAACCTTTCGCAGGAACCAAGAAAAGGACTGGCCCAGTTGCTAGCCCCTTTCGAATTTGTTGGTAAATCTTGCTTGGGATCAATTCGCCGTTACTACTTGATTGCGCGGTGACTGAAATCTTTTCTCGCTTTGCCTGATAGAAAATCTCTTTCCTGTCTATATCGATGGCCACATCTAGACTCGGCACATATCCAGTTAGATGAAGATTTAGATGTGAAAGTTTTGACCGTATCCAGGCAACTTCACGAGTATTCCAGTGTGGAGTTCTTCGTTCGTAATAGTGCTCACTATTTTCTTGATGGAGATAGATCTCAGAAAGGCCTGGAATAGGGGCGAAAATGGTGCCGCGCATGCCTATTACTAAGTCGTTCCCACCAAGTGAAGCGAGAAGAAAATTACGATAACGATCGGCCCGGGGTAAATTCGAATCAAGCGAGATAAAAGTAATATTAGATTTTACGAGTTCAGCAGTTAAACGATTTAACTCGCGCGCCGTTGGAACAATTACCAGTTTCGTGCCACCCACTTTGCTGGTTGTTATCAGTGAAGTTAGCGCAATTATTGGATCCGTCTTCGGTGGCAGTAAATGGAAGACAGCAGCAGATTCAGATCTTGAGCTGCTGGTGGCACCCGTTGAAGATAAACCCTTTTCAGCAATCGCGACGCGGGGCGGTATCGCACTTCGAATTACATCGTAGGGTGACCCAGCCCAGTAATTTGAGGTTAGGGAAATTAGCTCTAGTGTCTCTTCACTAGCAACCGGAAAGTCCCCTAGCAATTTATAAATGGACTTCATCTCGCGCGCATCTGTTGTTAGAGCCGTTCGTTCGATAACAATTCCTTCAAGATGCTTATCCTTAAAAGGTACTTGCACTCGGGAGCCAAGGGTGATCTGTGAACTTAGTTTTTCCGGAATTAAATAAGAGAAGGGTTCAGTTAAAGTCGGGATTCCAGTGTCTACCCAAACTGAGGCAACTGGTAAATCACTCGCTGTTGGCCCAGCCGGTTGCGCAGCGCGTTGGATCTTGAGTTTCAGCGGGCGCAGCATGTTTGAAGTCTATGAGATGAAAGTGGAACGAGAGCCTTTACTTGATTGCGGCTTGTAGTGCGGCAGCGCGATCGGTCTTCTCCCAAGTAAATTCAGTGAGCTCGCGACCAAAATGTCCGTAAGCACTGGTGAGTGAATAGATTGGCCGCAATAGCTCAAGATCGCGAATTATTGCAGCTGGGCGAAGATCAAATACCGAAAGAACGGCGTCTTGAATTCGAGAAACAGGCACTTTCTCAGTACCAAAGGTTTCGATGAACAGGCCTACTGGTTGTGCTTTACCTATGGCATAAGCAACTTGAACCTCACACCGTGAAGCTAGACCCGCTGCCACAATATTCTTAGCGACCCAACGCATCGCGTAGGCAGCCGAACGGTCTACTTTCGATGGATCCTTTCCGCTAAATGCGCCGCCACCATGACGAGCCATGCCGCCGTAAGTATCAACAATGATTTTTCGACCAGTCAAGCCGGCATCTCCCATAGGGCCACCGATTACGAAACGACCAGTCGGATTAATTAGGGTGCGAAGGTCAGTTTTAGGTAGATCAATATCAGCAAGCACTGGATTTATTACTAGATCAATTATTTCTGGCGTCAACTTCTTGGCCACATCGACATCAGCACTGTGCTGAGAGGAAATAACAATCGTGTTTAGCGCGATTGCCTTATCGCCATCGTATTCAATGGTTACTTGAGTTTTTCCATCAGGTCGCAAATAAGCTAACTCGCCAGATTTACGAACAGCTGATAATCTCTGAGCTAATCTGTGCGCCAATGAGATTGGCAAAGGCATCAATTCTTTTGTATCTTCGCAGGCGTACCCAAACATTAAACCTTGATCTCCGGCGCCTTGAAGATCTAGTGGATCAACTGAGGAATCTAACCGCTTCTCGTAGGCGTCATCTACGCCTTGCGCAATATCTTGTGACTGTTGACCGATAGAAAGTGATACGCCGCAAGAATTTCCATCGAAGCCTTTATCAGAAGAGTCATAACCAATATTTAAAACAGTGTCACGGACAATACTCATGACATCGGCATAGCCATTTGTAGTCACTTCACCAGCAACGTGAACTTGACCAGTTGTGATTAGTGTTTCGACCGCAACTCGCGACTTAGAATCTTGGCTCAACAATGAGTCGAGGATTGCATCAGAGATCTGATCAGCGATCTTATCTGGATGACCTTCGGTTACGGATTCGGAAGTAAATAGGCGCTTTGACATTGGGCTAATTTAACTGATCAATCACCAAATCGAGCAATTGGCCTGCGAGTGTCGATTTATTACTCTTACCAACGGGTATCTCTTTGCCATCGGCAGTTATGAAAACACCTTGCGTTGATTCGCTTCCAAATATTTCACCGGTTGAAACATCATTTAAATAGATCAGATCTAAGCCTTTTGCAACCAACTTGCGTTTGGCCTCAGCCATGTTTAGCGATGTTTCAGCCGCAAAACCAACAACAATTTGATTTCGCTTTTGCTGTGACACTTGGGCAACTAGATCTGGATTCTCGACTAACGAAATCTCGCGATATGAATCTTTCTTTAACTTCTCAGCGCCCACCTCAGCCGGCCGAGCATCGGCAACAGCAGCTGCCATGACCAACAAGTCAGTACCTTGAAAATGGCGCTCAAGTTCTACCTCTAAATCTTGCGCACTCTCTACTCGAACTACTTTAGCTCCAACCGGGTCTGGCAGATTCACATTCGCACTAAGGATTGTCACCTCTGCCCCACGATCGAGTGCGACTTGCGCAATTGCGTAACCTTGTTTACCAGATGAGCGATTTCCAATATATCGAACTGGATCAATGGGTTCGCGAGTGCCTCCAGCTGTGACTAAAACTCGCTTACCTAGAAAATCTTGGGCATCCGCAATTACCGTAGCAAGGTAGGAAAGAATCTCGGAAGTCTCAGGCAGGCGACCAATGCCACTATCAGAACCAGTCAGACGACCAGTGGCAGGACGCATCACATGGAAACCGCGCTCTTGTAAGAGCGCAATGTTGGCAACAGTTGCTGCGTTATTCCACATATTCGGATGCATAGCTGGGATCAAAACTTTTATCGCACGACTAGCGAGAACGAGATTGGTCAGTAAATCATCAGCGCGTCCCATAGCTAGGCGGGCGATTAAATCAGCCGTTGCTGGCGAAATCAGAATTAAATCGTTTTCAGCGGCAAGTTTTACATGCCGAACTTCGTCAACTGATTCCCAAACTTGAGTAGTTACTTTCTTGCCCGAAAGCGCTTCCCACGTTGCAGTCCCGACAAAATTGAGCGCAGACGGTGTTGGCACGACTGTGACATCGTAATTTCGCTCTTGCATTCGACGCAGAAGATCGCAGGATTTATACGCAGCTATTCCGCCACCAACGCCAAGAATTACTTTGCTAACTCGTTTTGGCATTTCAAAGACCCCGCCTATTGAGAAAAATTAAGCAGTTGGCTCGAGATTCTCGATAGTCAGTAGACCTTCGTTGATCTCACGAAGTGCTATTGATAGTGGTTTCTCGTGAACATGGGTCTCAACGAGCGGACCAACATATTCAAGTAGGCCTTCACCTAATTGTGAATAATAAGCGTTGATCTGACGTGCGCGCTTTGCAGCGTAGAGAACCAAGCTGTACTTAGAGCCGGCCTTATCGAGAAGTTCGTCGATAGGTGGATTTGTAATGCCGTCCATGTGTCCTCCAGTAGCAAGAGATTATTCAAATAAAAAGTGAAATATCTGGACCGATCAAGAGGCCAAGGATACCAGTTCACTAAGAACCTGGGTTACCGAGTGATTTACGATGCGATGGTCAAAATTGGGGGCATGTGCCAGTTCTTCTTGCGCCAGTTCGAGACGTTGTGCTCGTCGCTCCTTTGAGTCAGTTCCTCTAGCCTCAAGCCGCGTTACTAGCTCTTCCCATGATGGCGGCTCCAGAAAAACCAGAATCGCCTCAGAACTAACTTTCCGCACCTGCTCTGCGCCAGCGATATCGATCTCCAAAAGCACGTTCTTGCCTATCGCCAAGGCGTCCTCTACTTGTGCTTTCGGAGTTGCATACCTTGCCCCTGCGAACTCGGCCCATTCCAAAAAATCACCAGCCGCTTTGCGCGCCTCAAATTCGGCATCCGAAATAAAGAAATAATCGATGCCGTCTTGTTCATTATGACGCGGCACTCTGGTAGTTGCACTTACGGAAACATAGAAATTTGTTTCTTTGCGAAGTTCTCTAGCAACAGTGCTTTTTCCAACTCCCCCTGGTCCAGAGAGAACCAATAATTTTCCGCGTTCAATCAAAGTGGGACTAGCGAATTCGGCTAACAAAGCAGGAAGTTGTTTTGCGCCTAACCCTTGGATACGTCGGGTTGGTGAAATATTTAAGCGCTCCATTACCGAACGTGCTCTAACTTTTCCCACACCTGAAATTGATTCTAGAAGTTCAAATACTCTCATTTTCGCTACGGCTTCATCGCTCTTACTTAGTTCGAAAACCTGACTAAGAGAATATTCTCCGCTTTTGATCTGCGCCTTTACTTCTGCCCGACGCTTACGTGAAGCAGCAGCTTTGGCAAGAGCTCGCGCGCGATCTTCCGGCGAGAGTTGCGGTGGTTGCATGGGATAAATCTATCGGGCTAAGAGCGGTTCACAAATCTGCGCCAAATTTGCGCTAAATGCAGCTTCACCTTGACTCCAGAATCTAGTAATAGGGCGACCAATAACCACGTAACTTGCACCAGCGGCTATAGCTGCAGATGGGGTCATCGTGCGTACTTGATCATCAAGTGGTGCATTCGCATCAATCGGGCGGACGCCCGGTGTGATTATCGCTGGCTCATTGCCAATCGCAGCGCGTATTGCCGAAACTTCCATAGGTGAACAGACGATTGCGTTCGCCCCTGCTGCGATAGCTAATTTTGCCAAACCAACTGCGCTTTCTAGCGCGTTTCTACGATATCCAATTTCGATCAAGTCTGGCTCTCCCAGACTTGTCAATATTGTTACCGCGGTTACCTCAGTTGCCGGAAGTTCCTTCGCAGCTGCGGCGATCATAGCTTGGCCACCTGATGCGTGCACAGTTAAGAATCGAGGCTGCAGGTGTGCAACCGCTGCTGCGGCCTGACCAACTGTGTTTGGAATGTCATGCAATTTGAGATCTAGAAAAAGATCTAATTCATGATCTGCGCAAACTGCGCGCACGCCTTCAGCACCGAAATTCAAAAAGAATTCCAGTCCTAATTTAATACCAGTGATATGTGGCGCTACTAATTTCGCCCATTGTTTGGCTACTTCTAAATCCGAAGTATCAGTCGCTAAAATAATCGGTGCTTTCATCGAACACTGTTTTCTGGTCTGTGTGCGAACCCAACCGCTTCTCGAACTGAACTAAAACCCTTATCTGTCAAAATCTGACGTAACTCGTTTTGGATCTTCATAATCGCGGTTGGATTTCCGAATGAAGCCGTACCCACGGAAACTCCACTCGCGCCCGCCATGATTAATTCGAATGCGTCTGCGCCAGTGGAAACTCCCCCCATACCTAAAATCGGAACTTTCGGTAGCGCCTCATGTACTTGATAGATCGCGCGAACTGCAATTGGTCTTATGGCCGGGCCCGATAGACCACCGGTACGCCCACCTAAGTGCGGTCGCATAGTGTTTGGATTTATGACCATGCCAAGCACCGTATTGATTAGAGCCAATCCATCTGCCCCTGCATCTATGACCCCGCGGGCGATTGAAACAATATCCGTTACATCAGGTGAAAGTTTGGCGATGATCGGTAAGTCGCCACCGATAGTTCGGCGAACTCCTTCAATTACTGTTTGCGCGGATTCCAGATGACAAGCAAAAACCATGCCGCGATTTTCAACGTTTGGGCAAGAAATATTTACTTCAAGTGCCGAGATTCCTGCGACGCCACGTAGTCGACGAGCAAGGGAGGCAAACTCTTCAGCAGTTTCGCCTGCGATAGAGACAATGATGCGGGCTTTTTGCTCTACCAGCCACGCTAGATCATTTGCTAAAAAAGCATCAATACCTGGACCTTGGAGTCCAATCGAATTGAGCATGCCGCTAGGAGTTTCGGCCATTCTTGGAGTCGCGCGACCAGCACGCGGTTTAGTCATGATTGATTTGGTAACAATCGCGCCCATATCACGCAGATCAAAGAACTGAGCCAACTCTTTACCTGAACTAGCACAACCGCTTGCCGTGAAGATTGGTGTTGGAAACCAGGCATTGCCCAAGGTAGTTGAGAAATCTAATTGTGACATCAGAGCACCAATGTCTTACCTACGAGATCCCACTCGATGGCCGCGCCATCCATAACCGGGCCATCAATACAAGAACGGAGATTATTTATTTTGCCACTTTCATCTTTAACTGGCAGTACACAAGTCATGCAGATACCGATTCCGCAAGCCATCGCTTCTTCGACTGCGCACTGATGAACTACATCTCCCCCACTTAATATCTCCGAAATAGCTTTCAACATCGCCATAGGGCCGCACGAATATATAACGTCAATTTGCAACTCTGAAATTAATTGTGGGATTGGTGAAGTGATGCGACCCGTCTCACCCATTGAACCATCCTCAGTAAAAATTCGCAGCGAGTTAACACTTCGCTTGCCTTCGAGTGGAGCGTAGATTTTCGATCCTGTGCTCGCACCTAGCAACATATCAACGCGACAACCACGATCCTTTAAAACTTCCGCTAAACCAAACAGTGGCGCTGACCCGTAACCGCCACCGACTAATAGCGCATTGACGCTAGTTGTGGGAATTCCAAAAGCAGTTCCGAGCGGGAGGGTGATGTCAATCTGTTCACCTTCGGCTAGTCCGCAGAGCCACGATGATCCGTTTCCAAATGGGGCAACAATTAATTCAATCGCGCCGCCGTGCTGTGGTGAAGTTGTTGTGCGCGAGATAGCAAATGCACGTCGTAGCACCATTCGGGAACTTGGACCACCCACACTTATAGCTACAAAGTTACCCGGTTTACAATGAGAAACCAACTCGCCAACACTGATTAAAATCTGGTGGTACTGCCCAACTTTCTTATTGCCAACAATCGTTGCCAATAATTGCGCTGCGCTACGGTTAATTCCAGCCATGGCTAAGCCAACCATTTCTGGATCGATTTAACACTCATCTCGCCCTGTTGTAGCGCTGCGATGCCAGATACCGCGGCCGCAAAACCTGCGGTAGTGGTGATACATGGAATAGAGCGTTGAATAGCAGCTGTACGAATCATCCAGCCATCAGCTCTGGTGCCCCGACCAACTGGCGTATTAATTACTAAATCAATCTCGCCAGCATGTAAGAGATCAACGATTGTCCGTTCCCCCATCGCGCCTTGACCTTCAGAATACTTGCGCACTTCAGTAACAGCTATACCCGCATCACGCAAAATAATCGCTGTCCCGATAGTTGCAAGAATCGTGAAACCTAAATCGATTAATGACTTAGCAGGTGCGATTCCATCGGCTTTATCTTTGTCGGCTAGTGACACGAATACTTTTCCTGATTTCGGAAGTGGGCCGAAGGATGAGATCTGGCTCTTGGCATAACTCTCACCGAAGGTGGCAGCGATTCCCATTACTTCACCGGTTGAACGCATCTCTGGCCCGAGAACTGAATCAACGCCACGACCATCAGCTCTACGGAATCGATTCCAAGGTAGAACAGCTTCCTTTACTGAAACACCACGTGCTATCCCGTTACCTATTGGCAACATGCCTTCGCTACGAAGTTGGGCAATAGTCGAACCAACTGAAATTCGGGCCGCCGCTTTGGCTAACGGGACTCCAGTTGCTTTACTAACAAAGGGCACCGTGCGAGACGCTCTGGGGTTAGCTTCCAGAACATATAGTTGGCCATCAGCCATTGCGAACTGAATATTTATCAAACCTCGCACACCAACGCCGCGGGCTATCTTCTCGGTCGCTACCGCAATCTCATGAGCCATCTCGGAGGTAATCGTCATGGCGGGAAGTACGCAAGCACTATCACCGGAATGGATACCAGCTTCTTCAATGTGTTCCATTACGCCACCTAAGAAAAGCTCACTACCGTCGAATAACGCATCAACATCAATCTCAATTGCGCTGTCTAGGAATCGGTCAACCAATACTGGCCGATCTGGGGTGATGTCAGTGGCACGGGCAATAAATCCCGAAAGCGATTCGTCATCGTAAACAATTTCCATACCTCGTCCGCCAAGTACAAAACTTGGGCGAACTAGTACCGGATAACCGATCTCGTGGGCAATCTTTAAGGCCTCCATCTGTGAAGCGGCCATACCAAACTTTGGGGCAACAAGTTCTTGCTGCGCTAAAACCTCGCCGAATTCACCACGATCCTCGGCCAAATTAATTGCCTCTGGTGAAGTACCCAAAATATTTACGCCAGCCGCCTTTAAGCCAGCCGCTAAACCAAGTGGAGTTTGCCCACCCAGCTGAGTGATCACGCCCAACACCGGACCTGCTAGCTCTTCAGCTCTAACAACTTCTAAAACATCTTCTAAAGTTAATGGTTCAAAATAGAGTCGATCGCTAGTGTCGTAATCAGTTGAAACAGTCTCCGGATTGCAATTGATCATAACTGTTTCAAAGTCGGATTCCCGCAAGGTGAATGAGGCATGGACGCAGGAATAATCAAACTCAATTCCTTGACCAATGCGGTTCGGCCCCGAACCCAGAATTATTACCGCTGGCTTGGTTCGTGACTTAACTTCAGTCTCATCTTCATAACTTGAATAATGATAAGGAGTGAAGGCTTCAAATTCGGCGGCGCAGGTGTCAACGGTCTTGTAAACCGCGTGAACATTTAGGTTTGCTCGTGCCACTCGGACATCTGCCTCAGCAATTCCACGCAAGTCAGCGATCTGCTTATCGGAAAAGCCCAACTGCTTCGCATCGCGCAAAATTTCCTCAGTTAATTCGCCAGGTAAGGCAATTAATTTTGCGGCTTCATTTAACTCAATGATTTGGTTTAAGAACCACGGGTCAATTTTGCAGGCGCTAAATACCTCAGCACTTGTTGCGCCCCACCAGAGAGCGCGTTGCACCTGTTGTAGACGATATTCGGTAGGAATTTCGATTGCTTTAAGTAGGGCAGCTAGTTCACCTGACTTAGGCGCTGCCGGCCAAGAGAACGGTGCTTCTTTTCTTTCTAGCGAGCGCAAAGCCTTTTGGAGAGCTTCGGCAAAGGAACGCCCAATGGCCATTGCTTCACCGACTGACTTCATCGTTGTCGTTAAGCGTGGATCAGCATCGGCAAACTTTTCAAAAGCGAATCTCGGCGCTTTAACAACTACATAATCCAGCGTTGGCTCGAATGAAGCTGGCGTAACCTTGGTGATGTCATTTTGAATCTCATCTAGCGAGTAACCAATAGCTAATTTGGTCGCAATCTTGGCGATCGGAAAACCAGTTGCCTTCGACGCCAGCGCGCTTGATCGAGAAACTCGTGGGTTCATCTCAATCACAATTATGCGACCATCAACTGGGTTTACTGCGAATTGGATATTACAACCACCAGTTGCGACGCCAACTTCGCGAATAATATCAATCGAGAGATTACGTAAACGCTGGTATTCAACATCAGTCAAAGTCATAGCTGGTGCCACAGTTATTGAATCTCCGGTGTGAACACCCATAGGATCAACGTTTTCGATCGTACATACAATCACGACGTTATCTTTATGATCACGCATTACTTCGAGTTCGTACTCTTTCCAACCAATTATTGACTCTTCAATTAAAACTTCTGTTGTTGGGCTATGAGTTAATCCAGCTCCGGCAATCTGTCTTAGCGTTGGTTCGTCGAAGGCAATTCCTGAACCTAAACCACCCATCGTGAAAGATGGGCGAACCACTACTGGATAGTTCAAGACAGCTGCGGCCGTTAGCACTTCGTCAATAGTGTGACAGATGATTGACTTGGAGGATTCGCCACCAACTTTTTCAACGATTGCTCTGAAGAGCTCACGGTTCTCGCCCCGATTAATAGCTGGAATATCTGCGCCAATTAGTTTCACATTGAACTTAGCAAGCGTTCCTCTTTCACTCAAAGCGATAGCAGCGTTGAGTGCTGTTTGTCCGCCCAGAGTCGCCAAAATCGCATCAGGTCGTTCAATCTCAATAATCTTTTCTATGTATTCGGCTGTAATCGGTTCGATATATGTTGCGTCAGCGAATTCAGGATCAGTCATGATTGTTGCTGGATTAGAGTTAACTAAAATAACTCGGATGCCGTCGGCTCTCAATACTCGGCAAGCTTGAGTACCAGAATAATCAAACTCACAAGCTTGACCGATTACGATCGGCCCACTGCCGATTACTAGAACGCTTTTGATTGAATTATCTCTAGGCACTGAGCGCTCCAACTGGATTGGCAACCATTAAGTCAACGAATCGATCGAAAAGGTAGTTAGCATCATGCGGACCTGCCGCAGCCTCGGGGTGGTACTGAACGCTAAAGGCTGGTTGCTCGAGGAGTGCTAAGCCTTCAACAACATCATCGTTTAGATTCACGTGTGTCACGTGCCCAAGTCCGAAAACCGTTGTGAAAGTTCCAGTGGTTGGCGCCTTGATCGCAAAACCATGATTATGCGCCGTAATTTCAACTTTCTCGGTAACTTTATCGATCACCGGTTGATTTATTCCGCGATGCCCAAATTGCAGTTTGTATGATTCAAAACCAAGTGCTCGACCCAGAATTTGATGGCCAAAACAAATACCAAAAATTGGAATTTTTGCGGATAGAACTTCGCGCACTAATTCGACAGTTTCATTCATAGTTGACGGATCACCCGGACCATTGGAGATAAAAACTCCGTCAGGTTTCAGCGCAAGGATTTCCGCGAAACTCGTGTTTGCTGGCAACACGTGAACTTCGATGCCACGCTCTGCCATCGATCTAGGTGTCGCAGCTTTGATCCCTAGATCGAGAGCCGCCACTGTAAACTTCTTTTCACCGATAGCTGGCACCACGTATGGCTTAACGGTAGAAACATCTTGAGTTAAGTAGGCACCGGACATCGCACCGCTTGTGCGAACTTGCGTAACCATCTCTTCAATCGAAAGATCTGTGCCGGAGAAAATTCCAACTTTCATGGCCCCGCGGTCACGTAAATGTCTGGTAAGCGCTCGAGTATCTACGCCGCGAATACCGACTACGCTTTGCGCGATCAAATCCTCTTCGAGTGAACGCTCACTGCGCCAGTTGCTAACAATTGCCGAAGGATTGCGTACCACGAAACCACTTACCCAAATCTTGGTAGATTCCTCATCAGGTGAATTCATGCCAGTGTTTCCGATATGTGGCGCTGTCATGATCACCACTTGCTTGTGATAACTGGGATCGGTGAGCGTCTCTTGGTACCCAGTCATGCCAGTCGAGAAGACAGCTTCGCCAAAAGTGATGCCAGTAGCTGCCCAAGAATTGCCCGTAAAGATGCGGCCATCTTCTAAAACTAAAAGCGCCTTACTCACCAAAGACCAACTTTCCGTTAAAGAAGGTGTGCGTTACGACGCCAGGCAGTTCAAAACCATGGAACGGCGTGTTCTTTGATCTAGTAGACATCAAGTCGCGGTCAACTATCCACTTCGCCGCAGTATCTACGACAGTGAGATTAGCAACGCTTCCAATGTCTAGCGCTTGGCCATGATTCTCATAACGAGCAATACGAGCAGGCGCGATTGAAAGTCTTTGCGCTACACCTTCGTAATTCATGGCCCCGGTTTCAACCATTGTTTTGATCACAATTGAAAGCGCGGTTTCTAGCCCCACCATTCCAAAACTAGCTACTGACCATTCACAATCCTTGCTTTCGGAACTATGTGGCGCATGATCCGTAGCCACGATATCGATAGTTCCGTCGGCTAAACCGGCGCGTAACGCCAGCACGTCATTCTCTAAACGCAACGGTGGATTAACTTTGAAGATTGGGTCATAATTTTTTGCATAATCATCTGTCAAAAGCAGATGGTGCGGTGTAACTTCAGCAGTCACTTGAATTCCGCGTGCTTTTGCCCAACGAATAATTTCGACGCCGCCAGCTGTCGTTAGATGGCAAATATGTAACCGTGACTTGGTGTGTTCGGCAAGCAATACATCGCGCGCAATGATGGCTTCTTCAGCAACTGCGGGCCAACCTTTGAGACCAAGTTGGGCAGACATTTCGCCCTCGTTCATCTGCGCATCTTGAGTCAGTGTTGGCTCTTGTGCGTGCTGCGCGATAACTCCATCGAACTTTTTTACATATTCCAAGGCACGACGCATGATTAGCGGATCAAATACGCACTTTCCGTCATCGCTGAACACTCGAACTCGGGCAGCCGAATCTGCCATGGCTCCGATTTCTGAAAGTGTCTGCCCATTAAGTCCTTGAGTCACTGCACCGATTGGAAAAACATCACACAGCCCCGCCGATTGACCGAGTCGATAGACCTGTTCGACGACGCCGGCGGTATCTGCAACCGGTGAAGTATTTGCCATTGCACTAATCGCAGTGAATCCACCGCGAACCGCAGAGCGCGATCCGGTTGCTACAGTTTCAGACTCTTCGAAACCTGGTTCGCGAAGATGGGTATGAAGATCAACTAAACCTGGCAGCACTTGCTTGCCCATCAAATCAATAGCCTGATGATCTTTGGCCAACGAATTAGCAGCAACAAAGTGCCCATTTTGAATCGCTAGGTCTACTTTGCTGCCATTGGGCATAACTGCGTTCTTCAATAAGTAGCTCATCAGTTGATTCCGCCTTCGATTGGTGCTCCGCCAAGTAATAAATAAAGAATCGCCATACGCACGCTTACGCCGTTGCTTACTTGTTCGACGATAACCGATCTGGCGCTATCTGCAGCCTCGGCAGTGATCTCAAGTCCGCGATTCATTGGGCCCGGATGCATGATGATGGCATTTGGATTAAGCGCATTCACTCGATCACGATTTAAGCCGAAGTATCTGGAATATTCACGAGCACTAGGAAAAAAAATTTCGTTCATGCGTTCTTGCTGAATTCGCAACATCATTATTGCGTCAACCTGCGGAATAACTGAATCTAAATCATATGAAATTGTCACGGGCCAACTATCTACACCAAATGGCATTAGCGTTGGCGGAGCAACCAGCGTCACGTGGGCACCCAACTTGGTCAATAACAATACATTTGAGCGAGCTACTCGTGAATGCAGAATGTCGCCAACTATTGCGATTCGAAGGCCAGCTAAATCTTTAGCACCTTTTCCGAGATGTTTGCGAATCGTGTAAGCATCAAGCAAGGCTTGGCTCGGATGTTGGTGCGTTCCGTCGCCAGCGTTTATTACCGCGCCACTCATCCATTGATTATCAGCTAGACGAAAAGGTGCCCCAGATGCTGGATGGCGAATAACAACTGCGTCGGCGCCCATAGCCTGCAATGTTTGCGCTGTATCCTTCAAAGATTCGCCCTTGCTTAGACTTGATCCTTTAGCAGAGAAATTAATTACATCAGCCGATAGTCGTTTAGCTGCTGCTTCAAAAGATATTCTGGTTCGAGTTGAATCTTCGGCAAACAAGTTAACGATGGTACGACCGCGAAGTGTTGGGAGTTTCTTCATCGGGCCATCTGAAATTCGAGCCAGTTCAGCTGCCGTATCAAGAATCAAAATAGCTTCATCACGGGAAAGATCATTGATGCTTAGTAAGTGCTTCACTTGACTCCCCCTTCAGCAATCGTAACTTCATCAATGCCATCAACTTCTACCAGGTTAACTTTGATAATTTCACTTCGTGAAGTTGGGATATTTTTTCCAACGAAGTCCGCCTTGATTGGTAGCTCGCGATGCCCACGGTCTACTAAGACCGCCAGTGAGACGCTTGTGGGACGACCGATCTCGCCGAGAGCATCAAGTGCAGCGCGAATGGTTCGACCTGAGTAAAGAACATCATCGACTAAGACAACGTGTCGTCCCTCAACACCGGCTGCTGGAATTAAAGTAGGCAAAAGAGCTTTAGGTGATCGGGTGCGCAAATCATCGCGGTGCATCGTGGTGTCTAAGGTTCCGACGGCCACTTCTCCGCCTTCTATGGCATTTATTGCCGTCGCGATACGAGTTGCCAAGTGAGCACCACGAGTCGGAATTCCTAAGAGAGTGATTGAGTCAGCACCGTCATAGCGCTCGAGAATTTCATGAGCTATGCGGACTATTGCGCGCGAGATATCGGGCGCAGGCAGAACTGTTTTCATTTAAATCTCCTTCCCCACCTCGCAGGATGGGTCTTAAAGGATGCGGCGCAAGAATAGCATCAGGGAGGCAAAACCTGTGGATAGACCAAGTCGAGAACTTTCGGATCAGCGTAACTTTAGGCTTATGACTTCAACAATCGAGCCTGACTCCTTTACCCGCCCATTTCCGAGCAATATCGAGATTGGCCGACGCATGCGCGTTGCCCGCAAGAACCGGGGTTGGACCATTGCCGAGATGGCGGAGATCGGAAAGATAAAGGCCGTCGTAATTGGAACCTATGAACGCGGCTCTCGAAATATGCCGATTTCTCGATTGGGCGAGATGGCTCGAATTCTGGGCGTCGATGTTCAGTACTTGCTCGGTCAACCTGTAGTCCGGCAAGACGCTGTACTGGATTTAACTTTTGATTTGCGCGCGATCAGTCAACCTAGTTTTGCAAACTCAGATCGTCTAGCTCTAATAGTTAGTTATTGCGCTGGAATAGCTAAAAAACGCGGTGACTGGAATGGCGAAGTCCTCTCGATTCGAGAGTCAGATTTGATCAACTTGAGTTTTGCGATGGGAATCGAGCAGGCAGATCTCTTTCGTTGGCTTAGCAGCGAAAACTATCTGATTAAAGAGATAAATCACTCTTTATCGAAGTGATTTTCGCTAGTACGCCGTGAATATAACCAGCAGATTCCTCGGTTGAAAGATCCTTGGCAAGGATTAGCGCTTCATCTATCGCAACGGCATCAGGGATTTGCGTAGCCCAAAGGATTTCAAAGATTGAGATACGCAGAATATTTCGATCAACAGCAGCTAAGCGGTCTAAGTCCCAGCCTTGAATATAGGTAGCAATCAGCTCATCAATTTTACGCTTATGTTCTGCAACGCCTGTGACTAACTCTTTTGTGTAATCACGAACCGGCGGCAAGTCTGCGTCCTCGCTTATGTTGAGTCGCGTTTCAATAATTGTTAACGGATCGCTCTTACGGATATCAGCTTCGTAGAGGATATCCAAACTATGTTTTCGAGCTTTACTACGAGCGGACACTAGTTGGCGCGACCTTGATACGATCCGTCTCTAGTATCAACCATAATCTTTTCATCTTGTTTGATGAAAAGTGGCACCTGAATTTGAATCCCAGTTTCAACTGTTGCTGGCTTGGTGCCGCCAGAGGAGCGATCACCCTGTAGACCTGGCTCAGTGTAAGTAACAGTTAGTTGTACCGAGGCCGGCAATTCAATATACAGCGGATTGTTTTCATGGATCGCAACAATTGCCTCAGTGTTCTCCAGCATGTAGTTCGAAGCATCACCTACAGTTGCGGCCGAAATATTCATTTGATCGTAGGTCTTGTTATCCATGAAAACGAAATCTTCGCCCTCTTTATAGAGGAATTGCATTTCGCGTTTTTCTAGGATAGCTATCTCGATCTTTACTCCCGCATTTAAAGTTTTCTCAACTACTTTGCCAGTTAGCACTTGACGCATCTTTGTGCGCACAAAAGCTGGACCTTTGCCAGGCTTTACATGTTGGAACTCAATTACCGTCCAAAGTGAACCTTCGATATCAAGACACATGCCGTTTTTAAGATCACTCGTGGTTGCCACTTGAAGACTCTCCTATGTGCGCAGTAGACGCAAATTTATAGCCACCGCAGATCGATGGACTTGAATAGGTGCTCAGGATACCGAATACCGGTAGAAAAACTTAAATCCATCGACAAATTGCCGCTTTAGTAAATCTTACTTAGTGAGGCCTTTGAGCGCCGATATTGCCAAAGCATATGAATTAGGACCAAATCCGCCGATAGTCCCGTTTGCTACACCAGAAATAACTGATGTGTGGCGGAACTCCTCGCGAGCCAGCGGATTAGATAAATGAACTTCAATTAATGGTGATTTAACTAGCTCGGCTGCATCGCGTATTGCGTATGAGTAATGAGTGAATGCAGCTGGATTTATAATTACCGGTGTTGAGTTATCAGCTGCCTCGTGTAACCAAGAAATGATGGTTGCTTCATCATCACTTTGTCTTACATCTGCCGTAAACCCGTGGCTCTTGGCAGACTCCTCAATGAAGGACTTAAGTTGCGGATAGTTAAAATCACCGTAGATGCTCGAGTCACGAATATCTAAACGTGCGAGGTTCGGACCATTAATTACCAAGATCTTCATGAGCAAAGCCTCTCATACGCTGCGAGCAAGTCGCTTTCACTAGGCGCTTCAATACGGAGCGTCTTTCCGATCTCGCTGATCGCTACAAATCGTAATGTGCCCGATCGTGATTTCTTATCGATCGCCATATTTGCACGCAGCTCTGGCCAATGACGACTCTCGTATGAGGTTGGCAACCCAAGATTGCCCAGAATTTCAAGGTGCAAATTTCGAATCTCATCGGAAAGGATGCCGGTTTGATTGGCCAGATTGGCTGCGAAAACTAAGCCAATGGATACGCATTCGCCATGTCGCAAAGCGTAATTACTATGCGACTCAATGGCATGACCGAGGGTGTGACCATAGTTCAGGATCTCGCGATTAAAACTCTCTCTGAAATCTCCGCTGACCACCTTCGCTTTAACGGCAACAGTCCTTGTAATCAGCTCAAGGGTTAGAGCGCGATCATTGCGAACGTCAGCTAATTTTCGCGTCTTAAGAAGTTCAACTATTTCAGGATCTGCAATGAAGCCTGATTTTAAAACTTCAGCTAAACCGGCTGCGAAGTCGCGATCACTTAGCGATTCCAGCCAGGTTAGATCAACTAAGACTGAAACCGGTGAGTAGAACGAACCAATTAGATTCTTGCCGTACTCACTATTGATGCCGGTTTTGCCCCCGACGGCAGCATCAACCATGGCAGCAAGCGTTGTCGGAACTGCCACCCATTCAATACCCCGTAACCAACTGCTAGCTACAAATCCAGATAGATCAGTAACGGCCCCGCCGCCGACCGCAACTACTAAGTCATTACGTGTGAAACCAGCAGCACCTAACCAATCTAGAACTTTTTGGTAAGTCGCAAAAGATTTGCCAGCTTCAGAATCTGGCACCGTGAAAATATGAATCTGTGCGTCGGTAGATGGCAAATTAATGATGCGATCGCGCATAGTCTCGGAAACAATAACCGCGATTTGGCCGCGGCTACCCAATAATGGTTCGAGCGCACTCTGCCAGTTGATATCGATTAGTACTTTGTAATCACGATCAGCTGTAACGGCGATACTCTTCATTAGGCAACCGCCAAAATATCTGCGCAGATTTCATTGACTGAGCGATCATCAACCGCAATAACGGCAGTCGCTAAGCTCTCATATATTGGTCGGCGTGAATTCATTAGCTCATTCCATTGGGCCCTTGGATTGCCAAGCAGCAACGGACGATCACGATTAAAACCAACACGTGCCGCAGCTTTACCCAGGGAAATATCGAGAAAAATCACAATCGCTCCACTGTTTTGAATTAACTCTTGAGCTTGCGCAGATATGGGTGCGCCTCCCCCAAGCGAAACAACACCATTGGCAGATTGAAGCACTTCGGCCAGTACTAGTAATTCCTCGGCTCGAAAAAATGGTTCACCCAGATCAACAAAGATATCTGATATTTTCTTTTTCAACTTTGCTTCAATCAGCGAGTCAGTATCAGCAAAATCAACCTTCATTTTTTTCGCTAACGAAGTACCAATTGTGCTTTTTCCAGCACCTGGCGGGCCGATCAGAATTATCTGCTTGCTCATTTTATCGATAGGTGCGCGATATAACTCTCGAAATTGCGCCTTGTTTCACCAACGCTGTCGCCACCGAATTTCTCTAGTACCGCTTCAGCAAGCACAAGAGCAACCATTGCTTCTGCTACAACTCCAGCCGCGGGAACGGCGCAAACATCAGAGCGTTGGTTAATTGCTTTGGCGGCTTCGCCGGTCTTTACATCGATAGTGTCGAGAGCTCTTGGAACAGTTGAAATTGGCTTCATTGCGGCACGTACGCGCAAGATTTCACCATTGGACATTCCGCCTTCAGTGCCGCCCGCACGATCAGTGCGACGACGAATAGCTCCGTCGGGGCCGCGTTCAATTTCATCATGAGCTACCGAACCGCGACGTGTGGCAGTTGTGAATCCGTCACCCACTTCGACACCTTTGATTGCTTGAATTCCCATCATGGCAGCAGCTAAACGTGCATCTAGCCGACGATCCCAATGAACATGTGACCCTAGCCCTGGTGGCAAGTTATAAGCCAATACTTCGACCACACCACCCAACGTGTCACCATCTGAATGAGCAGATTCAATCTCGGTGATCATGGCTGCACTTGTTTCTGCATCAGCGCAACGAACAGGATCGTCATCAACTCGTTTCATATCGCCGGCGTTAGGCAACTGCGTATTTTCTGGAACTCGCACCGATCCAATTGATAAGACATGACTTAACACTGTGATTCCACAAGTTTGTTCTAAGAAAGCCCGCGCTACAGCACCGAGTGCAACACGGGCCGCAGTTTCGCGAGCGCTCGCACGTTCCAAAATCGCGCGAGCATCATCGAAATCGTATTTCTGCATTCCTACTAAATCTGCATGACCTGGTCGCGGACGACTAAGTGGCGCGTTTCGACCTAAATCTTTGATCTCGTCCTCTGGCACAGGATCGGCCGACATAACTTTTTCCCATTTAGGCCACTCCGAGTTTGCCACCTGAATTGAAATCGGCCCACCTTGAGTTAACCCGAACCGAATGCCACCGAGAATCGTGACTTTATCGGCCTCAAAATTTTGACGTGCGCCACGTCCGAAACCTAATCGGCGGCGGGCCAGATGATAATCAATATCAGCTGTTGTAATTTGAACCGAAGCGGGAATTCCCTCAATAATCGCACTGAGGGCTGGGCCATGAGATTCACCCGCAGTTAACCAACGCATGTGCTAATTCTCTCAGATGAATGGCTTTTATGTCGCCATATTAACTACGGCAGCGGCCAAGATAGCTGGGGCGAGAGCAATTCGTTGCGGGAAGCTCCGCTTAAGTACGAGTTCAGTAGCAATTTGAAACCAAGAAAGACCAATGAGCAGTATCAATGGAAATTTAGCATTGTCATAGTGCAGCCAAGGTCCAAGAAGAAGCAGTAGTTTCACATCGCCCATTCCGATCAAAGCGGAGAACCCAGCAACAGTAACAACGGCTGCGAAAGCGAGTACCTCCAAAGAGAGTTCGAACTGTTCTCCAAGAAGTACAAGTGCGGGATATATCAAAACCAATCCGAATATGAGCGAAAAGTTGGAAATTCGATAGGTAAGCAAATCATTTAGAGCAACTGATATGGCCCAGATGAGGCAAATACCAAGTGCTAAGTACTCGAGTGCTAACGAAACTAGGGACATGCCAAGCAAATTAGCGAAAAATTTTAAGACGAGCTGGGCGATACCTCGTTGCTGTGTAAAAAAACTAAAGCCTTTTCAAAGCCGCTTCACGCATTAGAGGCGCCAACTGCGGACGCTTAACTGATGCTCCAGTAAAAATCGATATTTGCGAAATAGCTTGGTGGACCAAAAGATCTAAGCCATCAATACTTTCCAGACCTACATTTCGCCAAAAGCCCATTAAAGCTGTAGGCCACGGGTTGTAAAGCGATTCAAATAAAAGCGCACTGGCGCCAGCGATTTTACCTACCAACTCGTCAGCAGCACCGGCTGGGGATGTATTGATTATTAAATCGTATTTAGACCATTTAATCTGATCATCAAAACCAATAACACTAACAGGAGCGAAGAGAGCTGATTTAATCAAACTAGCGCTGCGATGCTCACTGCGACTCGCGACATCTATCGAGACGCCAACACTATCGAAAGCAGCAATAGCGGCACGGGCTGTCGCTCCCCCTCCTAAGATTAAAATATTTTGAAAGGTCGCATTCGTTCTCGCAGCAACACTCTGTTGAAACCCAGTCACATCAGTGCTTTCAACCTTCCATGAGTTCCCAACCTTAATCAGAGTGTTTGCGCTTCTAATTCGTTTTGCTAACTCAGATGTTGGGAATCCTAAATCAACTAATTCCTCCTTGAGCGGCATCGTTAGCGAAAAACTATTCAATTCCGGTGGTGTCGATTCCAGATACTTAGCGAGACTACCGGCCCTAACTTCGACTGCCGTGTATTTCGCCGATATTTCTAGGCACTCGTAGGCGACTTGATGAATTACTGGTGAAAGCGAGTGTGAAATAGGCGAGCCTAGAACTGCACCATTAAAGGTTCTCATTCGAATGCTCCAGCCTTTCGGTTCTTTTGATACAGCAACTTCCAACTACTAAACTCAGAAAAAGATTTGGTAAAGCGGGTATCTCCTGGCGCTACAGTTATGAAGAATAGCCAATCTCCATCTGCAGGTGCGATGGCCGCCTTAAGTGCTGCCAATCCAGGATTTCCGATCGGTGCTGGCGGTAATCCATAATTCTGGTAAGTGTTGTATGGCGATTTCAACTTTGTGGAGTTATTGCTAAGGAAAATCTGGCCACGGGTATTTTTCAAATAGTGAACAGTTGAATCAAGTTGGAGTGGCATGCCGATCGCAATACGGTTTCTAATCACCCGCGAAATTTGTGCAAAATCTTTAGGGTCGCCTTCTGCTTGAACTAGCGATGCGACCGTAATCAATTCTTGAGTATTTAATTTGCCCTCTGGATCAACAAAATTAAGTCTTGACAGAGTTTGTTCGAACTTATCAACCATGCTTTGTAGGGCTTCAACCTGGCTGGTTCCTTCAGCGAAACTGTATTGAGCAGGGAACAGTACTCCTTCAAGGGATGTGACCCCGCTCGGCAGTACAACGTTTTTGGCAGATTTGGCTGGATCCTCAGCCCAGGTCTGCGTGGCAGCGAGTTCAGTGAAAATTTCTGAATTCCAAGCGCCTTCGACAATCTTAATCAAATCAGTGATTCTCTTGGGATCCAATATTTGCTCAAGTGCTTGTTTGCCACTGATTCGAATTGACAGCAAATGTGTTCCTGGTGCGATAGAGCCTGCCTTTGGGTTAGCAACTGCGGCTCTAAAGAAACTTTCGGCCGAAGCAACTACGCCAGCCGATTGGAGTAATTGCGCAATTTCGGCCCCCGTCGCGCCCGTGGGGATTGAAATTGAAACGCTCTTCTCGGTATTTACAATCACTCGATCGGGGTAGTTCGCGTATCCGCCACCTGCTTGATTGATTTCCCGAAGTCCAAAGGTAATCGCCAAAATAACTAAGCCAGCAATACTCAGTCGTCTCAAGGCCAGTGAATTAAACACTTCTAGCTTTCTCGATTGCTAAACCTTGTTCCAAGATTGCTACGGCAGCTGCCATGTCAATTTTGCTGCGCGCATCCTTTGCGTTGACTCCGTTTTGACGCAACGAATTTGTAGCCGACACTGTTGATAAACGCTCGTCGATCATGGTTACCGGCAATTTGAATTCAGCTCGCAATTGCTCAGCGAATGTTGCTGCCTTTGTCGCTGAAGTACTTGACTGACCAGAAAGATTTAGCGGCTCACCCACAAAAATAGCAATCGGTTCATGTTCGGCTATGAGCTTTGATATCAGCGAAAAGAGTTTCGAGTCGCCACTAGATAACGTGGTGAGAGGCGATGCCAAAATAGAATCTGGATCCGAAATAGCGACACCGATTCGAACATCACCATAATCAAAAGCGATCCGGCGACCTCTCAACATTTTCGTTATAGCGCTGCCACTGCAGCTGTAATAGCGGAGAGAGCTTCGCTAGCCTTGCTCGCGTCGGTACCGCCACCTTGTGCGAAATCATCTTTACCGCCACCGCCTCCGCCTAGTACTGTCGAACCAGTTTTTACCAAAGCGCCTGATTTAGCACCTAGCGCACGAGCTGAATCAGAAGTAGCAACAACTAGAGTCGACTTGCCAGCGGATGAACTGATCAGCGCGATGACTGAAGTAGCAAAGCGATTACGTAGGTCCATCGCAATCGTGCGCAAGTCATCACCTGAAATCCCATCAGGTAAAACCGCAGTGATCAAATCAACTTGACCAACCTTGGTAACTGATTCGGCGATGGTTGAAACGTTACCTAGTGCTTGGGCAGATCGAACCGTGGCTAACTCTTTCTCAATCTCTTTTATTTTCTCAAGCAAATCATTTATGCGTTCTGGAAGTTCTTCTACCCGAGCACCTTTAACAATTTGAGTTAAAGAGTTCAGCAATAAATGTTCACGCGCTAAGAATTTGTAAGCATCAACGCCAACTAGAGCCTCAACGCGTCGAACGCCAGCTCCGATTGAAGACTCGCTCAGAAGTTTTACAACTCCTAGTTGTCCAGAACGCAATACGTGCGTGCCACCACAAAGTTCGCGGGCCCAATCGCCAACGCTTACAACGCGAACCGTGTCGCCATATTTTTCACCGAACAATGCCATTGCGCCGATCGCTTTTGCCTCAGCTTGCGACATGCTTTGCGCCGTGACTTCAAGGTTATCTAGCAGCAAAGTATTTACTCGTGACTCAACCTCATTGAGAGCTGCATCTGAAACTGCGCCAGTTGCCGGGAAATCAAAGCGGAATCTACCTGGGGAATTTTCCGAACCTGCTTGAGTGGCAGTTTCACCAAGTACTTCGCGGAATGCCTTATGCACCATGTGTGTAGCTGTATGAGCACGGGAAATCGCATCGCGACGTTCTTGATCAATCGTCGCCAGTACGTTATGGCCAACTTCAACTTCACCACTTACCACGCGGCCGCGATGAACCGATAGACCATTAACCGGTGATTGGACATCATCAATTTCAATGATCGCACCGTTTGCTAATTTAATAATTCCGGAATCCGCTAACTGTCCGCCACCTTCGGCATAGAACGGGGTGCGATCAAGAACTATCTCTACATCGTCGCCACTCTTAGCGCTTTGCGCAATTACCCCATCAACTAGCAAGCCATTGATCTTACTTTCGGCCTCGGTATGCGTATAACCCAAGAAAGTCGATAAGCCAGAACCATCAGCGATCTGTTTGTATTGGGATAAATCGGTGTGACCAGATTTCTTTGCGCGCGCATCTGCTTTTGCGCGATCTTTCTGCTCTTTCATTAACCGTTGGAAACCATCAGTATCAATTTGGAGTCCTACTTCTTGCGCCATCTCAAGTGTTAAGTCATAGGGGAAGCCGTAAGTATCGTGAAGTTTGAAAACTTCCTCGCCACCTAGAGTCGTAACTTTCTTTGCTTTAAGCGCCGTTGCCGCCAAATCAAAAATCTGGGTTCCGCTCTTTAGCGTCTGTAAGAAGCTCTCTTCTTCAGCTACCGAGACTGCCAAAATACGATCTTGTGCGGTCACTAGCTCTGGATATTGTGGCCCCATAGCGCCTATCGCTGCTCTTGTTAACTCTGAAATAACTGGATCGTGCGAGCCAAGCAAGCGCATATTTCTAATGGTTCGACGCATCATTCGACGCAAAACGTAGCCGCGGCCTTCGTTCCCGGGTGTTACGCCATCACCAATAAGCATTGCTGAAGTTCGGGCATGATCGGCAATAACTCGAAGTGAGATATCTGATTTTTCATTCTTGCCATAGTTGATCCCAGTTAGCGAACTCGCCATATTCAGAATCTGCATTGTGGTATCGATTTCGTAAATATTCTCGACCCCTTGGAGTAGCGCTGCTGTTCGTTCGAGACCTAAACCGGTATCAATACTTTTAGCTGGCAGCTCACCCAAAATTGGATAATCATCCTTGCTGGTGCCAGCGCCACGTTCATTTTGCATGAAGACCAGGTTCCAAATTTCTAGATAGCGATTTTCATCAGCTATTGGGCCGCCTTCTGCGCCATAAGCCGGACCGCGATCATAATAAATTTCAGAACATGGGCCGCATGGACCGGGAACGCCCATCGACCAGAAGTTATCAGCCATGCCACGACGTTGAATTCGCTCTTTTGGAACACCCATCTTGTGATGCCAAATGTCAGCCGCTTCATCATCGGTATGAAAAACTGTCACCCATAATTTAACTTCTGGAAAACCATAACCACCTTGGGCTATTGGCTTTGTTAACAACTCCCAGGCTAGGGCGATAGCACCTTCCTTGAAGTAATCACCAAATGAAAAGTTGCCACACATCTGAAAAAATGAAGCGTGCCGAGTCGTCTTGCCAACTTCATCAATATCTAAAGTGCGAACACACTTTTGCACAGAAGTGGCACGAACATATGGCGGGGTAACTTCGCCCAAGAAAAATGGTTTAAACGGGACCATGCCAGCATTTACTAAGAGAAGATTTGGGTCATCGGCAATTAATGATGCAGATGGAACAACGGTGTGAGTTAAACCCTGTGAGTTCTCAGACTCAAAAAAACGCAGCCAGCGTGAACGTATCTCGGCAGATTCCACTAGTACTGATCACTCTGCCTTAGTCTTTTTAGCTTTACGCTTCTTTGACGCACCAGCTGCGCTCATAAGTGCACCAGCAATCTTAAGAGCCGGGCCACCCTTATCAACAAAACTTGAAGTTGCCTCAGATGCCTTGGTAGAAATATTTTCGACGTTCTTAGTAATTTTGTTAAAACTTTCCAACGGACCATTGACTAGATTGACGGTCTGAGTCACGTTATCGATTAACGGAACTGTCTCTTCGGTTAGGGATTTAAGAGAAACTTTTGCCTCGTCTATCAAGCGGCCAAAACGAATTACGGCATAGGCAATTGCTACCGCAATCGCAAAAAGCGATACTGCACAAATGATTAAGGCAATCCCGCCTGCGCTCATGACATCTCCTCTAGCTAATTACTAACTAAATCCTACCGCTTAGGTCTAGAACTACTTCTTTTCGACTACTTCTGGAACCCAGTCAATTGCCGCTTCCTTGCGTTGGGCAGGTGTAATTGGAGTGGGCGCACCAGTTAACGGGTCACCGCCGGATGCAGTCTTTGGGAAAGCAATTACTTCGCGGATTGATTCAGATCCACTTAGAAGTGCGCATACACGATCTAAGCCAAGGGCTATTCCGCCGTGAGGCGGTGGGCCGTAATTAAAAGCATCTAGCAAAAATCCGAACTTACTATTGGCTTCTTCATCGGTTAATCCGATGACCTCAAAGACTTGCTTTTGGATATTGCGATCATGAATACGAATCGAACCGCCACCTAATTCAGTACCGTTCAAAACAATGTCATAGGCATAGGCCAAAGCAGATGCTGGGTCATTTTTAAAAGTTTTCGCAAACTCAGGCTTGGGTCCGGTAAATGGATGATGAACCGCAGTCCACCCGCCACCATCGGTTGGTTCAAACATCGGAGCATCTATTACCCAGAGAAACTCCCAAGCCGATTCGTTAATTAGGTTGCAGCGTTTACCAATTTCGTTACGAACTGCTCCTAATAAATTCTGAGAAGCAGCTCGCTCACCAGCTGCAAAGAAAATCGCATCGCCATTTGTGGCACTTGCCGCGTCAACTATTCCGGCAAGTTCTTTTTCGGAAAGATTCTTAGCTACCGGACCACCTAAGGTGCCGTCAGCATTTACTAAAATATAAGCAAGTCCTTTAGCGCCACGTGCTTTAGCCCAGTCCTGCCACGCATCTAGCTCGCGACGAGGTGAATCTGCTCCCCCTGGCATAACAACTGCGCCAACATAAGGTGCTTGGAATACCCGAAATGGAGTTTCACTAAAGAACTCTGTTAATTCAACTAATTTCTGGCCAAAACGTAGATCTGGTTTATCTGAACCATAATCTGCCATTGCGTCGGCATAAGTCATTCGCTTGAGTGGAAGTGGAATCTCGTAGTTAACAGTCTCACGCCAAACTGTCGAAACAATTTTTTCGGCTATCGCCAAGATATCTTCTTGATCTATGAAGGACATTTCAATATCTAGCTGGGTAAATTCTGGTTGACGATCTGCGCGAAAATCTTCATCACGGAAACAACGTGCAATTTGGTAGTACTTTTCCATGCCAGCAACCATTAATAGTTGCTTGAACAACTGCGGCGACTGGGGCAACGCATACCAAGAACCTGGTTGCAGACGTACTGGTACTAAAAAATCGCGCGCGCCTTCAGGTGTTGATCGAGTTAGGTAAGGCGTTTCAATATCTAGAAATTCTTCAGCGTCCATAACTCTACGAATAGCGGCAGTCACCTTTGAGCGCATACGAAGATTAGCGGCTGGCTTTTCGCGACGAAGATCTAAATATCGATACTTCAAGCGAACTTCCTCGGAGATATTTGCTTCATCGCCACTATCGACTGGAAATGGCAAGGCAGCCGCTTCGCTCAGCACAGTAACTTCATCGGCCATAATCTCGATTTCACCAGTTGCCACGTTGGAATTTTCGTTACCAGCTGGACGCTCAGAGACAACGCCAGTGATCTTTAGACACCACTCGGCGCGCAACATATTGGCAATAGCTTCATCGCGAATTACAACTTGCACCCAACCGGTCGCATCTCGAAAATCGATAAACGCAACTCCGCCATGATCTCGGCGACGCGCAACCCAGCCAGCCAAAGTGATGGTCTGCCCAACTTGGCTCTTTCGGACCGTGCCTGCCCCGTGTGTACGGATCAATTTAGCTACCTAGCTTTCCTTTAGAATCTCTGTCGGAATTTTCGTCCGACGCTTATTTCAAAGCTTCGGCT
>Ga0304730_1000488_pt1 | contig 34267 bp, 30 predicted proteins | sample M_130628_MF_Meta_FD_190474 | JGI IMG/M metagenome (GOLD analysis project Ga0304730, IMG submission 190474) | Freshwater microbial communities from Lake Montjoie, Canada to study carbon cycling - M_130628_MF_MetaG (v2) (version 2) | ecosystem: Environmental > Aquatic > Freshwater > Lake | place...
GGATGGACCACCTTGCGGTGGATGTCACACTCCCCACCGGCGGCCTTCTTCTCGTCGGCTGTGCCGGTGAGCCGGCGACCACCGTCGGCGACGGCCTGCTCCGAGAGCATGGCGAGGGCGACCAAGGTACGTTGCGACTGATCGCGATCCGACCACTCGCTCGCAGCGTCGACCCAGCCTTCGCCGCCGCCGGCACCGAAAGCGACGATTCCGGCGAGTGAAGATGCGGGGAATGGGCTTCTGCGGTGCCTTGGCGGATGCAGGACGGTTCGCCGCTGTTGGTTGTCCGTCGCGGCGTGCTGTGGCCGATGTTCGGGAGGGAGAGCGCCTCCAGAGGATTCAGGCACGCATGTCAGCCGAGACCACCAGCACCGCAGCGTCCGTCCGTCACCGCCCGAAGTCGTTCACCGTGTTCGCTGCCGCGTTCATCGCGGGTGCCGCGGCAGCGGTCGGCGTGAACCGCGTGCTCGACGTGCAAATTGCGCAGCGGCGGCCTCAGGTCGAATGCGAGCCGATCTTTGTGGCCCTGCGGCCGCTCGCCCAGGGCGCGCCAGTCACGGTCTGGGACGTGGCACTCAAGGACTGGCCCAAGGCGATGCTGCCGTCGTCGGCCCTGCGGGCGGGCGACACCTTCGAAGGCTACGTGCTGCGGCATCCCGTCCGCGAGGGCCAGCCCCTCCTCACGGTGCAACTCGTCAAGTCGGGAGTCGCCACAGCGGGCACCGTCGCCACCGAAACATTCACACCGGCCGTGCCGGCCGCATCGGCCGTGCCAACGGCGCCACCGTCGACCTCGACGCAGGCCGACCCCTGGATGCCATCGGAGTTGATCGGACAGCTGACTCCGGCGCCGGCCGTGGCTCAGGTCGCTCCGGTCGAGACCGTTCCGCAGGCTGACGATCGCGAGTCACAGGGCGTGCAAGAGACGGCCGTCGTCACGAAAACCGTCGAGCCTCCGCAACCAACTGCCACCGAAGTTGTTACGACGAGTCCGCCGGCTCCCGACACCGAGCAGACGGTCGTCGCTCCAGAGGCCGCCGAGCCCACGCCGGTCGAGCCGCAACTGGCTCCCACGATCGCGTCCGCGGCGCAGCCGATGCCGCCGTCGCCCACCGACATCGATCCGCCTACGCGGCCGCAGCCGACCGTCGGAGTGGAGAATGACCTTGACGAGATGAGCGAGGCGGTTGCCACGGATGTCCAGTCGATGCCTTCGGTGATGAAGGCCAGCGGCCAGCCGGTCGCACAGTCGACGCGGCCGGCGAAAGGTGACGCCGGACGGTATCTCGTCGTACCGGAACGGATCGCCCTCCAGGCCGACACCTCGTTTACCACACCGCGGCCGGAGCCGCCCGGGCCGCCTGCCACACCGACTGCCAAGCCGGGCGCTACGCCCCGCCCGGCCGCCGCGACACCCCAGTCGTCGGCGCGGAGAGGCACGCAGCCACGGCCCCAAGCCGCCGGCAGCCAGCAGCCCCAGCAACAGAAAGCGCAGTCGCAGTCTGCCGCCCGCGACCAGAAGCAGGCCGCCGTTCCGCAAAAAAAATCCTGGGGCGGCATGTTTCCCAACGTGGCCGCGGGTATCGAAGCGATGAGCGGCTCGTGGCAGCGGCCCACGGCCGAGCAGGCCACGCCCACCACGCAGCCAAAGCGCCGCTAGAGCGCATCTCGGATAGGGGTAGCACTCCCGAGCCCACTGCGAACGGGGAGGACACACAGGTTGAAAACCTGTGCTACGTGAGGCAGCGAGGGGCTGCCCATGCCCGGGAGCCGGCGTTGCTGACGAGCGCAGCCATGGATGGCAAAGCGAAGTCAGCATCGAGCGAGCGCAGGCCTGGAGGGCCGCAGCGAGCGTCCGGCGACGGGCATGGGTAGCCCCTCGCCTCGCGAAAGCTTTTGGATCAAGCGCGACACGTATCAGGGCCCTTCGGGCTGTGGCGAGTCGACGACTCGATATTCACCGCCTGAGTCGGCGGCGAGTCGGGCGAGTCGCGGCGAGCGGCGACCCTCGCCGCCGCCAAACTGGGCCACCATGCACCGCGCCTTCCCGAGCGACCGTACGAGCCGGCGGTGTTCGTCTGCGGTGAGGTCGTCGTTCTCGTCGGCATCCGTGAGCACGAAGATCGCATCCGGGGCGAGCTTCAAGGCCGCGGCGATCGCCTCGTAGTGCCGCGTGCCCCCGTCGGCGTCGACAGCGTCGACGAACCGCCTGACCGCCCGCTTGGCCTCGTCGTCAGCGAAGATCGGCCGGCCACGGTGGCCCTGGGGCGCGAAGACCATGAGCCGCTCGTTGTAGAAGATGACGTGAAACTGCCGTGACTCTCCGAGCGCCTCAATGCTCGCGAGGAGCTCCTGCTTGGCGGCGGCGAGTGGTCGGCCGGAGGGTTCGCCCATGCTCGCCGAGTGGTCGAAGACGTAGACAAACTTCTGACCCGGCGCCTCGAGACCGAAGATGCCGGCGCGCGACTGGCCCGGCGAGAGTGGCCCCGCGGTGCGGCCGTCCTCGCCGCAGCGGCCCGTCGCGGCCACGACCGCGACGCCCACGGCGACGAGGCAGCGGATCCACCGCGACGTCACGATCATGGCTCGATCACGATCTTGCCGATCAGGCCGCCCGACCGCGTCACCGTGGCCGACTCCTGCAACGCGTGCGCCTCCGCGGTCTGGGCCAGGGGCAGCACCCGGTCGATCGGCACCCGCAGCCGGCCCGCGGCGAGCCAGCGATTGATGTCGGCGGCAGCTGCGGCCTGCTCCGCATGGCTCGCCTTGAACATCGCGAACCCGTGCAGCGAGCAACCCTTCACGTAGAACGGACCCACGGGAAACGCGGGCCGGGCATCGCGGCCCGCCATCAGGATCATCCGCCCGCCCTCGGCGAGGATCGAAACGGCGCGGTCGAAGTCGGGCTCCCGCTGGGTCTCCCAGTAGACGTTCACGCCGTCGGCCGCCACAGCCCGCGCCCGCGCGACGATCTCGGGGTCGCGGTAATCAAGGACGACGTCGGCGCCAAACCCGAGGACACGGGCCTGCTTCTCGGGAACGCCGGCGGTGGCGATCACCGTCGCCCCGAGGGCCTTGGCGATCTGCACCACCGCCGAGCCGACGCCACCGGAGCCACCGTTGACAAACACCGTCTCTCCAGGCCGCACGCCCGCGCGGCCGACGAGCCCGAGGTGCGCGGTGATCGACACCAGCGCGGCCGCGGCCGCCTCGCGATCGGAAACGCCAGCGGGCGTGGGATAGAGCCACCGCTCATCGACGGCGGCGAGTTCCGAGAACGTGCCCTGCCGCCCAAGCAGACCCTGGTTGGATCCCCAGACCCGCATGCCCGGCCGCAAGCGGTCGACCTCATCGCCGACGGCCACGACTTCACCCGCAAGGTCGCAACCCACGACAAACGGCCGTGGCAGCGGCATCGCGACGGCGCCGCTCCTGACGTAGGTATCGATCGGGTTGACCGCGCAGGCCCGCACCCGAACCAGTACGTCCCGCGGGCCAAACGCCGGATCGGGCAAGTCGCCGTGCACGATCATCTCGGTCGGGCCCGGCCGCTCGATGAATGCCGCCTTCATCGCGGCGCTCCACTGCCGGCCGACCGCCCCGAGGCAGCGATCGCCGCACCCGCCACCGCCATCACCAGACCGATGCCCGAAACTCCCCAGAGCAGTTTGGCCACTCCCGCGGCGTGCGCGGCGAACTGCTGCAGCCGAAGTTCTTCCTGCGTCGCCGGTCGAGCGACACCCGACCTGGCCATCGACTGCCACGCCAAGTGCACATCAGCGGGGGGAGCAGCGCTCACGGCGGCTCGAATTTTCGTGACCGTTGTCGGCTGGGGAAAGAAGAGCCCGCCGATGGGCACGAGCGACGACGCAAGGACCGCGGCGCCGATGGCGACCGCGCAGCCCGCGACCACCAGTCCCCGCCCCAGCCCCGAACGGGGCACCACTGTGCCGCGAGGTTGGTCCACGGCATAGGCCGCGAGATCGCGAAGTCGCGGCACGTCGATCTCGCGACCGCAAGCGGCGCACGCCGTCCGGCCGCCGGCCTGGCCGGCCGTCACCGACACGATGGCGGAGCATGTGCACGGCAGCAGAAAGGTGCGTTCGGCTGTCGCCATCTGTGGTTTGAGGAGAGAGACTGCGGGTTGAAAGACAGCCTCCACCGGCCCGGCGATTTTCGTCCCCGGCGACGGCAGAGATTCTCCGGCCGATTCCTTTTACCATTCGGGCCCGAGAATCGACCGAAAAACCAAATTTCCCCTGAAAAAAAACTGGCCCCGGGAGCCCCGGAGCGACATAATGTTTCGTCCCCCGGAAACCATCGATGATGCCGACGGTTCCCTGTTTTTTTTGCGCCTCTTGCCCAGTATGTGGGTCAAGGGGCTTTCTCCCCGCCCTTGGTGGGGTTGTCGGTCAGATGGCGAGTGTGTGGAGGAGTCTCGAACCGGTTCCGCTCGCGGATGCCCGGCCGTGGCTCGCGCCACTGGACTTGCCTGCCCCTTGAATCACACTGACCGCTCTCCGAATGATGCTTTGGTGCCGGTGGCACCCCGCGGGCCGGAGGAAACCGGCCATGGACTTGATCGAACGATTCGCGAAGGAGCTCCGCCTTGTACGACTCGCTGCTGGATGAACTCGAGGATGATGTTGTCTCCAATCCCCAAGAGGTCGAGGAACTGACGGAGAAGGTCGTCGATGCCGAAGAGGCCGACGCCGAACTTCTCGTCGAAGACGCCGACGTCCCCGGGATTGCCGACGGTGACATCGAGGCGGAGGTCGAACAGGAGGTAGACGCCTCGGGCGACGCCGAAGAATCGCTGATCGAGCAGGTCGAGAACTGGTCTGACGATCCGGTCCGCATGTACCTGACGCAGATGGGCGAGATCCCGCTGCTCACCCGGGCGCAGGAAATCCATCTCGCCCGCCAGATCGAGACCACCCGGGCTCAGTTCCGCGCCAAACTGCTCGAGTGCGAGTATGCCTGCCAGCAGGCCTACCGAGTGCTCGTTCGCGTGCACAAGGGCGAACTGCCGTTCGACCGCACCGTGCAGGTCTCGGTGACCGACCGCCTGGAGAAGGAGCAAATTCTCGGCCGATTGCCGCACAACCTGCGGACGCTCGAGGTGCTCCTCAAGCAGAATAAGGCCGATTACCGGATCGCCCTGTCGAAAAAGCACCGCATGGCGGAGCGTCGCGAGGCCTGGGCCCGGCTCGGCTGCCGCCGCAGCCGCTGCGTGCGGCTCATCGAGGAACTCGGCCTGCGGACCCAGCGAATCGAAGCTGTGATCCCAACGCTGGAGCGGTTCGTGGAACGCATTCGCGAACTCAAGTCGAAGATCGACGCCCACAAGAAGTCGAAGCAGCCGCCGTCCGGCCGTCAGAAAATCATCGAGGAGTACCGGCAGATTCTCAAGAGCTGCCAGGAGACGCCCCGAAGCCTGAAGCGGCGGGTCGACGAGATCCGCGGCATCTTCGCGAAGTATCAGCAGGCCAAGCGGGGCCTGTCGGAAGGCAACCTCCGCCTCGTGGTGTCGATCGCGAAGAAGTACCGCAACCGCGGCCTCTCCTTCCTCGATCTCATCCAAGAGGGCAATGCCGGCCTGATGCGGGCGGTCGATAAGTTCGAGTATCGCCGCGGCTTCAAGTTCTGCACCTATGCCACCTGGTGGATCCGGCAGGCGATCACCCGTGCGGTGGCCGACCAGAGCCGCACGATCCGCATCCCGGTGCACATGGTGGAAACCATGAGCCGCGTGCGGAACGTGGCCCGCCAACTCCTGCAGGAGTACGGCCGCGAGCCGACGATCGAGGAGATCGCCGCCCGGGCCGGCACGCCGGTGGACGAGACGCGTCGCGTGACGGCCATGAGCCGCTACCCGATCAGCCTTGACCGTCCGGTGGGCAACAGCGAGGACAGCCACTTCGGCGACCTGCTCCCCGACACCGGCGCCGAGAACCCGGCCGTCGGCGCCGCCCAGGAAATGCTCCGCAACCGGATCGCGAAGGTCTTGAAGAGCCTTTCGTATCGCGAGCGGGAGATCATCAAGCTTCGCTACGGCCTCGGCGATGGCTACAGCTACACGCTGGAGGAAGTGGGCCACATCTTCAAGGTGACCCGCGAGCGGATCCGGCAGATCGAGGCCAAGGCTGTCCGCAAGCTCCAGGCTCCGGCCCGCAGCGAAGAGCTCTCGGGCTTCATTGACTGAATATACGGCTGCACGGCCATCCATGGCCCGTGCAGCCTTTGGGGGCCAGTGGCCCGCCTTCCAGGCGGGCAGTCCAGCTCACGGCTGCACGGCCATCCATGGCCCGTGCAGCCTTTGGGGGCCACTGGCCCGCCTTCCAGGCGGGCAGCGTCTGGACGCTTCGAACCCGTATGCCCCCGGTTGCCGACGGGTGCAGGTTGCCAACCTGCACCTACGTAGCCGCAGGTTGGCAACCTCCGGAAAAACGGCCGCAGCACACCGCCCGATGCCCTTGAGCCCGCGGCCTACCAGCGCCGCCACCCGCAGGCAGCGAGGGGCTGCCCGTGCCCCAGGAGCCGGCGTTGCTGACGAGCGCAGCCATGGATGGCGGAGCGAAGTCAGCATCGAGCGAGCGAAGCCCAGGATGGGCGGAGTGAGCGTCCGGCGACGGGGCACGGGCAGCCCCTCGCCCATGCAAGAGCCCGTGGCCGGTCGGCTTCCACGAACCAAGGATGGCCACCGGCACCCGCTGCTATCATCCGCATCCGTCACTCACCCCTGGAGTCCGCCGCATGCACCGCCTCGCCCTCGCCGCCCTGCTCTGCTCCGCCCTTCCCACGATTGCCGCTGAGCCCGCCCCCTTCCCGCGCACCACGATCGACCTCGGCTGCGTCGTCACCGACCTCGACACGTCGGTTCGCTTCTACATCGATGGGATCGGCTTCCGCGAATTGCCGGGCTTCTCGGTCGAGGCCCCGCTCGCCGCCGACGCCGGCCTCACCGACACCAAGCCGCTCACCATCCGCGTGCTCGTGCTCGGCGAGGGGGAGCACGCCACCAAGCTCAAACTCATGCAGGTCGCCGGGGCCGCCCCACGACAGGGTGACAACGAGTTCATCCACTCGCACACGGGATTCCGCTACCTGACGATCATGGTCGCCGACACTGAAGCGGCACTCGCCCGACTCGCGAAACTCGGCGTGAAGCCGATCGCCAAGTCGCCGGTCGCCCTCCCCGATCACCTCGCCAAGGGCATGCACCTGACGTGCGTCCGCGACCCCGACGGCAACCTCATCGAACTCATCGGCCCGCGGCCGTCGCGGTGATCACCGGCGACGCAATCTTTCCGTTCCGCTCGAGCCAGGCGATCACTTCGGCGGCCAGTTCATCGGGCCGCTTCGCTGCCGAATCGACGACGAGTTCCGGCGCCAGCGGCTCCTCGTAGGGATCGTCGATCCCGGTGAAGCCCTTGATCTCGCCGGCGCGGGCCTTCTTGTAGAGCCCCTTGGGGTCGCGGCCCTCGCAGACCTCGAGCGGTGCCTTCACGTACACCTCCACAAAATCGCCCGGCGCGAGCAGCCGGCGGACGGCATCACGGTCGCGACGATAGGGGCTGATGAAGGCGGTCAGGGCGATGATGCCGGCCTGGGCGAAGAGGTCGGCGACGGAGCCGATTCGCCGGATGTTCTCCTCGCGGTCCGCGGCCCCGAATCCCAGGCCGAATCGGGCGGCAAACTCCTTCCCGTGCCGCTCCTCAAGCATGGCCGGTGCGGCGCTGAGGCCGTGGCGGACGTTGTCGCCGTCGAGGACGAACGTCCGGCAGCCCCGGGCGTGCAGCCCGCGGTCCACCGCGTTGGCCAGCGTGCTCTTGCCGCAGCCAGATAAGCCAGTGAACCAGAGCACGCAGCCCTTGTGGCCCGCCGCCGCCTCGCGATCGGCTCGGCTCACGGCATGCTCGTGCCAGCGAACGTCGACCAGCTCGCCATCCCGCTTCGTCTCAGCCATCGTCTTCGTCCTCCCTCAGCGGCCAGGGCCGCTCACCACGCGTCGAGCCGCACCTGGCACTCGATCCGCTCGGGCTCACCGTCCGCCGTGCCACCGTGACGGGCGACAGCCAGTCGCACCACCTCGCCCGGCGCGCACTCCCCGAGTTGTGCCGTCAGTTCGTCAAAACTCGCCACATCCGTTCCGTTGATCGACAGCACCACGTCGCCGCTCCGCAGTCCGGCTTGATCGGCGGCGGAGCCAGGCTCCACGGTACGGATTTCACACGGACCGCCGAACGCAGTCGAACTCACGCCCAGCCGACCCCCACGGCGAACGTCGATCCGCGCGTCAGGTAGCCGCTCGGCGAGCCGCCTGGCCTCGGCCGGCCCGGCTCCTGTGCCGAACAGGTCGATCCGCTGCACGCCTTTGAGGCTGCCGAGCACGGCGAGCGTGTCGGCATCGATCGGCACCCCGTGGATGCTCACCACCGCTAACTGCTGCAGGTGGCCGATCTGGCGAATGTCGGCCGGTTCGCCCTGCCAGGTGGTCGTGAGCTCAACCTCGAGGCCACGGCCTTCGACGGGCGGCCGCTCGCGGAACACCGCGCCGAGCGCCTCGAGCTGCTCGCGGGCCAGCGCGGATCGGCCGAGTCTGTGGAACTCCGTCGCCGCCGCGGCCAGCCGCTCCACCGCTCCGTCACCATCCGCAGTGAGCCGGTCGAGGCTCTCCTCTGCTGCAGCGACGGTATCGTCGTCGGTCGCGTCGAGCATCTGCCGCAGGACGTCGATGCCGCGGCTGGCAACCTCAAGGTCACCACCGCGGATCGCCCGCTCAAGCGGCCCCGTCGCGGCCTTCCCCACGTCGACGAGCGACTGGGCCGCCGCCTCGCGCCGGGCAAACTGGGCCGCTCCCAGCTGCCCCACCCAGTCATCCACCTCGTCGGCCAACCCACATGGCGCACCGCCGATGCAGGCCGCCGCGACCACGGTCGCGAGCGGGCGGATCAGCCACGAGGTCGATCGGCCAGCCATGAACCCTCCGGATCGTGCCGAATATAACAGCCACCGGACGGCGCCGGACGCGGGTGTAGGATTGACGGTTCCTCCCAGTCCGCCCATGACCCTCCCAATCACGCCGCCGCCGCGCCCCTGCCCACCACTCCCCACATCGCGGGCCGAGATGGCAGCGCGTGGCTGGGACGCCGTCGATGTGGTCCTCGTCAGCGGCGATGCCTATGTCGACCATCCAAGCTTTGCCAACGGCCTGATCGGCCGGCTCCTCGAGGCGGCTGGCTTCCGCGTGGCGGTGCTGGCCCAGCCCGATTGGAGCAGCTGCGAGGCCTGGCGGCAGTTCGGCCGGCCCCGCCTCTTTTTCGGCGTGTCGGCCGGCAACATGGACTCGATGATCAACCACTACACGGCGAACCGGAAGGTGCGGAACGACGACGCCTACTCGCCGAACGGCGAGATTGGCCGCCGGCCCGACCGGGCAACCCTCGCCTACTGCCAGCGGTCGAGGGAGGCGTTTCCCGGCGTGCCGGTCGTCGCCGGCGGTGTGGAGGCGAGCCTGCGCCGCCTCGCTCATTACGACTACTGGAGCGACACGGTGCGTCGCTCGATCATCCTCGACTCGAAGGCCGACCTCGTGGTCTTCGGCATGGGCGAGCGGACGGTGCTGGAGGTGGCCCGCGGCCTCGACGCCGGGAAAACCGTGAAGGAACTCCGCGGCCTCCGCGGCGTGGCCTACCGACTCGGCGCGAGCGAGCCGCCACCGGCAGGCCCCGACACGCTCGAACTTCCCACGTACGAGGCGGTCACAGCCGACAAGCTCGCCTTCTGCGAGATGACGCGAATCTCCCACCTCGAGACGAATCCGCACAACGCCCGGCGACTGGTGCAGCGGCACGGCCGCGAGGCGGTGGTGATCAATCCGCCGGCGCTGCCCCTCGAGCAGCCGGAGATGGACCAGGTCTACGGACTCCCCTTCACGCGGAAGCCGCATCCCTCCTACGGCGCGGCGAGGATCCCGGCCTTCGAGGTCGTGGAGCACAGCGTGCAGATCATGCGGGGCTGCTTCGGCGGCTGCACATTCTGTTCGATCACGGCCCATGAGGGGCGGATCATCCAGAGCCGCTCGCAGGAGTCGGTGATCACCGAGATCAAGCTCCTCGCCGCCCAGCCTGGATTCAAGGGAACGGTCTCCGACATCGGCGGCCCGACGGCCAACATGTATCAGATGCGGTGCACGCGGCCCGAGGTGGAGGCGAAGTGCCGCCGGCTCTCGTGCGTGCATCCCACGGTCTGCAAGCTCCTTGGCACGAACCACGGCCCGCTCAAGGAACTGATGCGAGAGGCCCGCACGGTCGAGGGCGTAAAGCGGGTGCTCGTCGCGAGTGGAGTGCGGATGGATCTCGCCCGCCGCGACCCCGAATACCTCGAGGAACTCGCCGCGCACCACGTCGGCGGACACCTCAAGGTGGCCCCGGAACACACCGACCCCGAGGTGCTGAACCTCATGAAGAAGCCGTCGGCCGACGACTACGTCGAGTTCGACAAGGCCTTCAAGGCGGCCAGCCAGCGCGTCGGCAAGAAGCAGTACACGGTTCCCTACTTCATCGCCAGCCACCCGGGCAGCGGCGTGGAGCAGATGATCGACCTGGCCGTGTTCCTCAAGCGCAATGGCTACAAGCCCGACCAGGTGCAGGACTTCATCCCCAGCCCGTTCGACATCGCGGCCTGCATGTACCACACCGGGCTCGACCCGATGACGCGGGAGCCGGTGACGATCACGAAGGGGCTCCGTGACCGGAGGACGCAGCGGGCCCTCTTGCAGTTCTTCAAGCCGGAGAACTACTTCGAGGTCCGGCGGGCGCTCGAGCAGGCCGGTCGCCACGACCTCATCGGAAGTGGCTGCGATTGCCTGATCCCGGCACAGCCACCGAAGGAGGCGCTCGACCGCAAGCGAAGCGAGGCGACGCGGGCCTTTACCGAGCGAACCTCCGGCGACCACTTGAGAGGCGGCCCCGCCACGGGCCGCGAAGGGAGAGGCGGCCCCGCCACGGGCCGCGAAGGGAGAGGCGGCCCCGCCACGGGCCGCGAAGGAAAAGGCGCCCCCGCCACAGGCAAGGCGCCCCGGAAGCAGGGCCGCCAACGGAAGAGCGTCGGTTATCGCCCCAAGCGGCCCGGACAGAGCCACCAGTAAAACGCGGTGCGCGAGTCACCACCTCAGGGCAGCCGGGGAGCAGGTTATTCTTGACATGCGATGCGTGTGGGTCCGTGAGGGGTTGCCCATGCTCCGAGAGCCGGCGTTGCCGGCAAGCGAAGGCAGGATGCCGAGAGCGCAGCCGGCATCGAGAGAGCGGAGGGCAGGATGCCCGCAGTGAACGTCCGGCGACGGGGCTGGGCAGGCCCGAACCCCGGCTGACAGTGGTAACGACTGGATGCTCCCGGCAGCAACCCGGATAGTGAGTTGACTGTGATCAAGTACCTCGGCTCCAAGCGGTTGCTCCTCGACCTGATCGGTGACGCCGTTGAGCGGGTTGCACCGGGGCCGACGGTGCTCGACCTCTTCAGCGGCACGTCGCGGGTGGGCCACGCCCTCAAGCGCCGCGGCTTCCGCGTCGTCGCCAACGACCACAACGCCTACGCCCACGCGCTGGCCCGCTGCTACGTCGAAGCCGATCGTGGCGACGTCGAACACGACGCGCTCCATCTGATCAACGAGTTCAATCAGCTGCCGGGAAAGCCCGGGTATTTCACCGAGACCTTCTGCGACCGGTCGCGGTTCTTTCAGCCCAAGAATGGAGCCCGCATTGACGCAATCCGCGAGTCGATCGCCGCGAAGGGGCTGCGGCCCGACCTCGAGGCGGTGCTGCTCGTATCGCTGATGGAGGCGGCCGACCGGGTCGATTCCACGACCGGCGTCCAGATGGCCTACCTCAAACAGTGGGCGCCGCGAGCCTGCAATGACCTGGAACTGCGGATGCCCGACGTCCTGCCGCGGCCGGGGGCAGGCCGTGGCTCGGCCCTCTGCCTCGAGGCCCTCGATGCCGCCCGCCGCACCCCCGCCGACGTCGCCTACATCGACCCGCCGTACAACCAGCACTCGTACCTGGGCAACTATCACGTCTGGGAGTCGCTCGTCCGCTGGGACAAGCCCGACGTCTACGGCATCGCCTGCAAACGGGCCGACTGCCGCGAACGGCGGAGCGTGTTCAACTCGCGGCCCCGCTTCGATGCGGCCATGCAGGACGTGCTCACCGCCATCCAGGCGCCGGTGGTGGTCGTGTCGTTCAGCAACGAGGGCTGGCTCGCCCGCGAGGAACTGGAGGCGATGCTCGCGGGGCTGTTTGGTGGCCGGGCGCACGTGGCCACGCTTGCCACCGACTACCGCCGTTACGTGGGCGCCCAGATCGGCATCCACAACCTGCAGGGGCAGAAGGTGGGGAGGGTGAGCCACCTGCGCAACACCGAATACCTGTTCATCGCGGCCGATCGACCGCTCACCGACGCGGTCAGCGACCTGGCCGCTGCGGCGCGAACCGTCGACCCCGCGGATGCGTAGAACCACTGCATCTGCCTCCCGTGGAACCCGTGCCATGCGCCTTGCTCGTTCGCTCGCCGTACCGCTCCTCGCCGTCGCCGTGGTCGCCGCCGGAGGGCGGTGTGCATCCGCCCGCAGCCCGCGCAACCCCTACTCGAGCTTCAACCTCTCGGGCGTCAACTACGGGGCGATGCAGTGGGAGCGGGCCCAGCGGCAGGGCAAGCGGGTCTGGCCGTACTACAACTCGCCGACACCGCGATATACCCGCGGGGGCAGCGTGGGCACGGTCGGCGTCGGGGGTGGCGTGATCGGCGGCGGCACCGTCCGCACGACTTCGCGCGGCTGGCGGCGCTGAGCGTGATTGATACGGGTCACACGGGTTGCACGTGATCCCGGAGCGTTCACAAGGCTCGGGTCCTCTCGTAGCACAGGTTTTCAACCTGTGTGTCTTCCCGATTCGCCGCGGGCTCGGGTCTGCCCGTGCCCGTCGCCGGACGCTCGCTGCGGGCTCCGGCCCTCCGCTCGCTCGATGCTGACTTCGCTCCGCGGTCCAGACTCCGCTTGTCAGCAACGCCGGCTCCCGGGCACAGGCAGCCCCTCGCAGTTCTCACCCCGTAGCACAGGTTTTCAACCTGTGTGTCTTCCCGGTTCGCATTGGGCTCGCGGCATCATCGCTTGAATGTGTGATTCCGGAGGGGGAGCAGCCGGATCGGAGGCACGCGCAGAAGCCGGTGAGACGTGTGCCCCGCGGCGGTCGCTCCGGAACGTTTGAGAAGAGAACTCACACGTCCCGCCGGCGCCGAGCATGTCGCCGGCCGGCTGCGGAATCGCAACGACTCGCGAGGTTTCCTTCGAGTGAGCGAAGGGCAGGATGCCCGACACGAACGTCCGGCGATGGGGCACTGGCAGCCCCGAGCAGTCGCGAGATCCTTGTGCAGGTTGACAACCTGCACCTACGTGGGAATGCCCCGAGCAGCGTGGCGGACACATTCACGCCTGCGGCGGGTCGTCCTGATACATGCGGTACTTCTTCGTGACGATCGCTCCGCCTCGCTCGAGCGTCCGTCGCGACAGATAGTTGCTCTCCAGCACCCACGAGAACTCCACCTCTTCCAGGCCCCACTTGATGAACCGCTCGTAGAGTCCGCTCATCAACACCAGGCCGATACCCCAGGCTTGATACTCCGGTACCACGTTCGTGCTGATCGCCCGCAACCGCTTGATGGCCTTCTTGTTCCAGAGCAGCTTCAGGAAGCCGAATGGAAACAGCCGGCCGTCGATCGCCTTGATCCGCGGGTTGTAATCGAGCAGGCAGAACACGGCCCCGACCGGCTTGCCCCCCACCTCTGCCACGATCGCGAGCTCCGGCTCGATGAGATACTTGAGGCTGGCCGCCATGTGATCGACCTCGCCGGGGGTGAGCGGCACGAAGCCCCAGGTTCCGCCCAGGCTCTCGTTGTAGATGTGAAGGAACATCCGCACCTCCTCGGCGAACCGGCTCTTGTCGAGCGGCCGCAGTGTGACGCCGAACCGTTCTTTTACGCCCTGGATCATGGTGGCGAGCTTCGGGTCGATGCCGTCCAGCATCGACGTCTTGCCGTAGAAGGCGAACATGTCCTCGATCTTGCCAAAGCCGGCATCCTCGACGAGGTGGGCGTACCACGGCCGGTTGTGCGTCATCATGAAGAACGGGGGCGTGTCGAACCCATCGATCAACAAGCCGCACTCGTAGTTGAGCGTAGGATTGGCCGGGCCGCGGATGCATGTCATGCCCTGGGCATGCAGCCAGTCGCCCGCCGCCTGAAAGAGCGCCCGCGAGGCTGCCGTGTCGTCGTCGCACTCGAAGAAGCCGAAGAAGCCCCGTTGCTCCTTGTAGCGGTCGATGTGGCCGGCGTTGACGATCGCCGTGATCCGCCCCACGTCGCGGCCGCCCCGCGTGACCAGAAACGACTGGCTCTTCGACCGCTCGTAAAACGGGTGCTTGCGGAACCCAAGCAGTTCCTCCTGCGACATGATCAGCGGAGGCATCCAGCAGGGATCGTCCTGATAGATCCGCCAGGGCAGGCGGATGAACCGCTTCTGCTGACTCTTCGTTTCGACCGGCTGGATGGCGATATCGGCCACGGAAACCTCCTGTTTTCGTGCATCTTGGGTGGCCGCGGTCGCGGCCGTCAAATCGGCCTGCGGCGATCGCAACCCACCACGACCGCCCATCGTCAGGCCCGGCGGATGGTCGCGAACCACGCCCGGGCCCCGCCGGTCGTGAACTCGGCGCCGGCGATCCCGGGCACCACTTCAAACCGTGATGGCTCGATCGACTCGACAACCCAGCCGTCGCGAAACGCCTCGCGGAGTTCGTGCTCGGCGACCCGCCGCGGGCCGTGGGCTCCCGGCTCGTCCGTGGCGAAGCAGAGCACAAACATCCTCGCACCGGGCTCGAGCAGCGCGGCGACCGCCCGCACGTAGGCCGCCCGGCCCAGATCGTCGAACGTGTGAAAGAGCCCACAGTCAGTCACCGCATCGAACCGTTCGGGGATCGAGCCGATGTCGCGGGCATCCATCCTCAGGAAGTTCACGGCGACAGCCCGCTCCGTCGCCTTTCGCCGCGCCGCCTCGAGCGGCGGCTCGAGGAAGTCGACCCCAGTCACGGCGCGGCCCCCCTCGGCGAGCCAGATGGCGAGGTCGCCCGTGCCACAGCCGCTGTCGAGCACGCGGCCCCCGATCCCCTCGGCAGCCTCCACGAATGCCCGCTGGGGACGGCCGATGTCCCAGGGCGCGCGTGGGGCGGCATAATAGGCGGTGAAGCGTTCCTCGGCCGGCTCGGCGTCGTGGGTCATGCCGGCATCATACCCGCACGACCCACTTCCCGGCCTCCGGCGCCGTGATCGGGCCTCTTCGCGAGCCACAGCATGCCGCACATTCTGGTCGTCGAGGACGAGCAGCACCTCGCCTTCGGCATCAAGTTCAACCTCGAGGCCGAAGGCTACACCGTGACGACGGCCGGTGACGGTCCGGCGGCGCTCGCGGTCATCGAGTCGGCGCAGCCACCGCTCGACCTCGTCGTGCTCGACCTGATGCTCCCGGGCATGAGCGGCTACGCAGTCTGCGAGACGCTTCGCGGCCGCGGCGACCCGCTCCCCATCGTGATGCTCACCGCCCGGACGCTCGTCGAAGACCGGATCCGCGGCTTCGACGCGGGGGCCGACGTCTACCTCCAGAAGCCCTTTGATCTGGAGGAACTGCTCTCGGTGATCCGCAGCCTCCTCTCCCGCCGCGGCCGCGACGACCGCCCGCCCGAACCGGTGGAGGCAGCCGCATCGGCGACCGTGCGGTTTGGCTCGGCCGAGGTCAACTTCGAGACCTGGGAGGCGACCTGCCGGGGCGAGCCGGTGAAGCTCACGAGCCTCGAAATGAAACTGCTCAAGTACCTCGTGCAGCACGAGGGCAAGGTGGTGACCCGCGACGAACTCCTCACGAAGGTCTGGGGCATGAACCGGCCGCCGGCGACGCGGACGGTGGACACCTTCATGCTCAACCTGCGAAAGACGTTCGAGGACGACCCGTCGCGGCCAGTCCATTTTCTTTCGGTTCGCGGCACCGGCTACAAGTTCGTCAGCGACCGAGCAGCGCCGCCGCGGCCTGCCCCGGGTCGGGCTGTCTGAGCAGCGACTCGCCCACGAGCATCGCGGCGATCCCCGCCGCCTCGAGCCGCGCGACGTCGGCCCGCGTTTTGATGCCGCTCTCGGCCACGAGCAGCACCTCGTCGGGCACCTGCTCGCGGAGCCGCAGCACCGTGTCGAGGTCGGTGGTCATCGACTTCAAGTCGCGGTTATTGATGCCGACGAGCGTGGCTCCAAGATCGAGCACGCGGGGGAGGTTCGCCGGATCGTGAAGTTCCACGAGCGGTGTCATCCCGAGGTCGAGAATCTCGCGGTAGAGGCTGCGCAACAGGCAGTCATCGAGGCACTCGGCGATCAGGAGCACCGCGTCGGCGCCGTGAGCCCGTGCCTCGATCACCTGGTAGCGGTCCACCACAAACTCCTTGCGGAGCGCGGGCAGCGGCACGGCGATCCGCGCGCTCTCGAGATCGACGAGGCTGCCACCGAACCCGGGGCCGTCGGTGAGGATCGAGAGGCAGCTCGCCCCGGCGGCGGCATAGCCACGCACCACTTCCTCGATCGTAGCCCCCGGGCGGATCTCCCCGGCCGACGGGCTCTTCCGCTTGAACTCCGCGATCAGTTTGATGGGCCCCGGCGCGACCAGGGCTCCGAAGAAATCCCGCACCGCCGGTGCCACGGAGAGCCGCCCCTCGAGCGCTGCCGTCGGCACCCGGTCGCGACACACCGCCACTTCGATTTTCTTGCGCGCCACGATTTGATCGAGAATGTCAGGCATGCTTGAAGGATAGCCCGTCTATCCTCAATCTCCAGAGGGATTGGCTGCATCGGCCGACCACCGTACGCCGTACGGCGTTACGCTTCCTGTGGCTATGCCACATGGCTCACAGGCTGACGGCCACCGCAGCCGGCCGGCGACATGCTCGGCGCCGGCGGGACGTGTGAGTTCTCTTCTCAAACGCTTCGGAGCAACCGCCGCGGGGCACACGTCTCACCGGCTTCTGCGCGTGCCTCCGATCCGGCTGCTCCCCCTTCTGGAATCACATGAGAGGGATGATGCGAACCGGGAAGACACACAGATTGAAAACCTGTGCTACGGGGGAGAGCAGCGAGGGGCTGCCCGTGTCCGGGAGCCGGCGTTGCTTCCGACGCGCAGCGAGGATGGCGAAGCGAAGGAAGCATCGAGCGAGCGAAGGCCTGGAGGGCCGAAGTGAGCGTCCGGCGACGGGCACGGGCAGCCCCGAGCCTCGTGAACGCCTCAAGATCAACTGCGACCCGTAGAAGGCGTGGGGCGAACCGCCACCAGACACCGCATTCAACGTGGCGCGCCTGCAGCAGCCATCAGACCCGCAGGAGGATGCCGCGGCGATAGAGCCAGCGGGCCGTCAGGAGCATCAGGGCAAAGACGGTGACGCTGCCGACCCAAGCCCACTCGGCCGAGAGCGGGCCGACGATCCGCTCATTCACCGTGCGGAAGGCCCCCATGCCCGCCGCGAGGTAGAGCGAGATCGGGTTCGCGCCGACCCAGACGAACGGCTCGCACCACCGCCGCCATCCGCGGACATCGATGATCCAATAAAAGCCGGCCAGCAGGATCGCGCTCCAGCCCGCGGTGACCAGCACGAAGCTTGACGACCAGAGTTTCTTGACGATGGGAAAGAACGGGTGCCAGGCCCAGCCGGCCGCCAGCAGGGCGACGCCGACCAGTAGCAGACCGCCGACCTTCCGCCGCGGCTCCATATCGCGGGAAAGCCAGTTACCGGCGAGGAGGCCGAGCAGGGCCGTGCCAATCGCCGGAAGCGTGCTGAGAATCCCTTCGGGGTCGTGGTCGCCGTCGTACTTCCGGCCCGGGAGCCAGATGCTGTCGAGGTAGTTGGTGAGGTTCCTCCCCTCGGCAAAATCACCGACCCCAATGCCTGGAACGGGAACGAACGACAGCACCAGCCAATAGCCCACGAGCAGCGCAGCCGTGGCGATCGCCAGGCCGCGCACGTCGAGCCAGATCGAAAGCAGGCCGGCGACCGCGGAAGCGATGCCAATCCGCTGGATCACCCCCAGCCAGCGGACCTGATCCCATCCTCGAATCAGCCCACCCGAATAGATCACACCGAGCGCGAAGATCACCAGCGCCCGCACGATCAGGTGCTTGATCACGGCCGTCTGTGTTTCTCGTTCCAACCGTCGCGGCACGGAGAACGCCATCGCCGCGCCGGAGATGAAGAGAAAGAGCGGGAAGATGAGGTCCTCGAAGTGCAGGCCGGCCCAGTCCACGTGCGCAAACTGCGTCTTCAGCCCGGCGGTGAGCGGACTCTGTGGCAGGAATCGCCCCAGCACAGCCTCGATGGCGGCCGTCAGGCCCAGGATGCAGCACATGTCGAAGCCCCGGAGGGCATCGAGGGAGACGAGTCGTGGGCTCGCGGTTGCACGCATAGAAATCCGTCGACAAACGCGATTCAGTGCCGGAAATGCCGCCGGGCGGTGAACACCATCGGGATACCCGCCGCGTCGGCGGCGGCGATCACCTCGGGATCCCGCTTCGATCCACCGGGCTGCACGATCGCCGCGACCCCCGCCTTCGCGATCAGGTCGATCGAGTCGGGAAACGGAAAGAAGGCGTCGGAGGCGAGCACGCCGCCTCGGGCCTTCGCTCCGGCCTTCTCCAGCGCGATCCGCACGGCATCAACGCGACTCGTCTGGCCGATGCCGGCACCCGCGAGGCTCGTGCCATGACAGACCGCAATGGCGTTGCTTGTCAGCCGGCGGACGAGCGTGAAGGCGAAGTCGAGGTCCTGCATGAGGGCAGCCGGCGGAGCGGTCTTTGTCACCACCCGCCAGGTCGCCGGATCGTCGCACTCGTCATCGGGACGCTGGGCGAGCAGGGCGCCGGCCACGCTGCGCAGTTCGAGCCCTGACGTCGCCTCCCACGGGTCGCCGGCAGGCACTTCCACCAGCCGCACACTGGCCTTCCATGTGGGCCGCGTGGTGAGCATCTCAACCGCCTCCTTCGCGAAGGCAGGCGCCGCAACCACCTCCACGAACAGCCCCGGAGCACAGAGCACCTCGGCGCAGTCACGGTCGAAAAGGCGGTTGACGGCGACGATCGACCCGAAGGCGCTCGTGGGGTCGGCCGCCATCGCGGCCGCGAGCGCTTCGGCCGCCGTGCCGTCGGAGGCAGCGCCGCAAGGATTGGTGTGCTTGACGACCACGGCCGCAGGATCCTGAATGAGCCCCGCGAGCCGCGTCGCCCCGTCGAGGTCGAGGAGGTTGTTGTAGGAGAGTTCCTTGCCGCAGAGCTGCTCGAGGCCCGCGAGCCCGAGGTGCGTGCCCACCGGGGCATACATCGCCGCCGACTGGTGCGGGTTCTCGCCGTAGCGGAGTGGCAGCCGCTGCTCGAGTTCGAGGGTCACCCGCGCCGGCAGCGGCAGTTCATCGGCGAGTTCGGCCGGCGGCGCGGCAGCCAACGGCTCCGCGACGAGGCCTGCGTGCCGGGCCATCCACCGGGCGATCACGGCATCGTACTTCGCGGTGTGCTCGAAGGCCGCGGCGGCGAGTTGCCGCCGCTCCGCAAGCGTCGTGCCGCCTCGGGCCACCGCCGCGATGAAGGCATCGTATTGGGCGGGGCTCGTGACGATGCTCGTGAAGGCGTGGTTCTTGGCAGCCGCCCGCACGAGGCTCGGACCACCGATGTCGATGAGTTCGATCGCCTGGGCCGGCGTGCCATCGGGCTTCGCGATCACGCTCTGGAAGTCGTAGAGGTTGACGATCACCGCGTCGAACCGCTCGATGCCGTGCTCGGCGAGCACGGCGAGGTCGTCGGGCCGGTCGCCGCGGGCGAGGATGCCGGCGAAGATGTTGGGGTGGAGCGTCTTCACGCGGCCGTCGAGCACCTCGGGAAAGCCGGTGACCGCCGACACGTCGTCGACCGTGACGCCGAGTTTGGCCAGCGCCGTCGCGGTGCCGCCGGTGCTGGCGACGCGCACGCCCGCGGCCTTGAGCGCCGCGGCAAGCCGGTCGAGGCCCGACTTGTCGAACACGCTCACCAAGACGCGGCGGATCGGGACGACGTCGACGGTCGGCGTCGTGGGGGAGGAGTGGGTCGTGTGCATGGCCCGATTAGATCAGCGGCTCGCAGGCTGAAAAGACCGCTGCGCTTCTCCACGCCGAAGCCGCCGGGCGTGGCTCACGCCGGAGGCGCCGCCGGCAACTCCACCTCGAAGACCGTGCCCGGTGGCGGCTGACGGCCGCGGACGAGCACTTTGCCCCGCATCTGCCGCACGAGCGACTTCACGAGAAACAGCCCCAGGCCGGTGCCCGGCGTCGACCGCTCCAGTTCGCTGCCGAGGCGGTGGAAGCGGCGAAAGATCAGCGGGCGCAGCGGGATTGGAATGCCCGGGCCATTGTCGGCCACGGCGATCCGCACCCGGCCGGCGTTCGTGCGGCTGATCGTGACCGCGACCCGTGGATCGGGAAGCGAGTACTTCACCGCGTTGTCGAGCAGATTTCGGATCACGATCTCGACATCGGCGGTTTGGCCCGCAACCACGAACGGCCCGTCTGCCGCGGCTTCGACGGTGATCGCGTCGTCAGCCACGCCGTGCCGCTGCACGACGGCGGAGCAGACGTTGCCGAACACGGTCTCGACGTCGGCCGCAGCGCCTCCCGCCTGCGGCCGCCGCTGGAGCGTCTTGGCGGCGTCGAGCAGGTGGTCGATGAGCGTGTCGAGCCGCTCCACGTCCTGGAGCATGATCCGGTGAAAGTCAGCCTGCTGCTCGGCCGGCACGGCCCGGCGGGTGAGCGTCTGCAGCGAGAGTTTGAGCGACGCCAGCGGACTCTTCAGTTCGTGGGTCACGCTGTCGATGAAGTTGCTCTGCCGCTGCGAGAGCGCGATCGCCTTCACCGTGAGCGCGAGGTAGACGATCACCCCCGCGAGCACGACCACGAGGAGCGCCACCCCGACACCAAGAACCGCCCAGTAGAAGGCCGCGTTCTGCGAGCCGAGGGCCGCCGCGATGCTGACGAGCACCCAGCCCACCGTCAGCGCGATCAGCGCCGCGATCAGCACCACGCCGAGGAGGATCGGCCAGCCGAACGAGCGACGCGGTTCCATGAGCCGGTTTCCAGGCGGTCGGCGCGGGGCGGCCGCGGCTGCCGTATGCTGATGCCCGCCATCATGACCTCTCCGCCCGCCGACCGCGAACCGCCTGCCTCCGATCCCGCCGCCCCGCGGTCCCGGCCGCCGCTCGCCCTGTCGGCTGGGCGAACCGGCGTGGTCTTCGCCTGGCACGACGACCGCTGGCGGCATAGCGTCAGCATCGACGGCAAGCCCCTGGCTATCTCGTTGGAACACACCGCCGGCGGCCGCGATCGGTCGTGGCCCGCCTCGCCGCCGCTCGTGGAACTCTCGACGCTCGAAACCCCGAACGGCCCCGCGATCCTCGCCGTCGGACTGGCGGGCCGGTCGCACTACTCGGCGAGCATCTCCCCCCACCCCGCTGAACCCGACGCGCTGCTCTTCGAGATCGCCTGCCGGATCAAGGAGCCGCCGGTGTGGCTCGGTTCGACGTACGACATGGCGGGCGAGGCCGTGCTGGTGACCGCGCCAAAGCCTGGCGACGGCCTTCCGGCCACGATCTGCTGGTCGTACGTCATGGGCCCCGCCGGCATCCGAGCGGTGCCCCCGGCGGCCGGTGGCCGGGGCCGTTGACGGCCGCTCGCGGGCGCATCTTGCGATCCCCCCGGCCATCGATCACATTCATGGCTTCGCCACCCCGTTCAACTCGTTCCCGACCGCGGTAGCCCATGTTCGACGTCATCGAGCGACTCAAGGCGGAATGGACCGACAAGTACGTCGTGATCGATTCGCCCGCCCCGGAACTCTCCCGATTTGCGCGGGCAACCGGCCAGGTGAAGACGGTCAACATGAACGGCCGCTGCCTGGTCGAGTTCGACCAATACAACAACACCGCCTGGTACGACATTGATCCGTCGTGCCTGAAGATGGTGCCCAAGCCGCTGCCGAAGCCCGCTGAGCCGAAGGAGAAGTCGGCAAAGCCCGCGGCCAAGGCCGCGCCCGCCAAGGAGGCCGCCAAGCCCGCCGCCGCGAAGAAAGCCTCGACTGCCGATATTCTCGCCGCTGCCCGCGGCAAGGCGTCAGCCCCGAAGGCCGCCGGCGACGCCAAGCCTGCAGCCGGCGGCAAGCTCTCGACCGCCGAGATCCTGGCCCAGGCCCGTGCAGCGAAAGCCGCTGCCGCGGTGCCAGCAGAACCGGCGACCGAGGAACCGGCTCCAGCCGCTGCCCCCGCTCCGCTCAAGGCGGCGGCGAAGAAGGCTGCAGGTGGCGCTCTCCCAACGACGACTGCCGAGAAGATCGCCTGGTGCCGGGCCCACGACACGAAGGGCTGACCGCTGGCCTGCGGTCGAACGAGCCCGTTTATCCGATCTGCACCTCGTTCCCCGGGGAATCTCCCATGCTCCATGCCGCGCCGTCCCAGACTTTCCGTCCCCGCACCGCGCACGTCACGCCTGTCATAACAGGCCTGCTTGTGCTGCTGGCCGTGACGGGCTGTCGACCGCTCTCGCAGCACCCGCTCGTGAAGGAGGCCGTGGAGGAAGTGCGGGGCAACGCTCGCGTCGCCCAGGCCCTCGGCAGCCCGGTCACCTGCGGGACGGCGGTCCGCGGCACGGCCAACGAGACCGACGGCATCGCCGCGATGCAGTTCGACGCGTCGGGCCCCAACGGCAAGGGAGAGATCGCCGTCGAGGGTAAGAAGACGACGGGCGAATGGGGAGTGACCATGCTGGAACTGCGACCGGCCGCTGGCGAGAAGGTTTCGCTCACGGCTGACCTCGAGTCCCGCATGGGCACCGACACGCCGAAGTTTGATCCCACCGCGAAGCCTGCGGCGAGCGCCTCGACCCCCCCGCCACCGACCGACGTGGAGATCGTGCTGCCACCCGGCCCTCCAGGACAGTGAACGACCGCGACGGCTGGCGAAACCCTCCGGGTTAGCCCGTTTTTTCCGTAGCTTTTTCGCATTCTTTCACCCGCGACCCAAATGTTTGACTCGCGTGTGGCCGGGTCCATAATGTCGAAGTTCCCGTCGCTCGTCGCGCCCGCTACGGCACTTCCGCCGTCCCGCCCGCGGGTCGCCTGATAACGGTTCCTCGCAGTCTGCCTCCTGGCAGGCTCGCGGCATCGCTTTGTCAGGCCAGCGTCAACCACACGGGAGCATGGCGTCCAGGGCCAGCGGGCTGTTCCGTCTGCCTGATGGACGTCGACAGGACTCGCATCCAGAAGGAGTGGTTTCGAACCAATGGCCCGGATCCGCAACGTCTTCGAAATCATCGAACTCTACGGTCACGACGAAAACTTCGAGCCGCAGTGCACGTCGGAATTCATTCCGACCACCGCCCCAGCCGGTTCCAAGCAGAAGATCGACATTCTCGCCGAACGCATCCAGCGAGGCATGCCCCTCTGGCACCCGGAAGACTCCACGGAGTCATCCGCGCTCGTGGGCGCCTGTGCCGGCGACTGAACCGTCGCGACACACGTGCGTCACGGACGCACGCCACCACAACGACATCGACGCCCCCGCAGGCCCTGGCCTCCGGGGGCGTCGGCTTTTCAGCGTCGCCCGCGAAGCGCCTGCTCGATATCTCGCTTCGCCGTATCGGCCTTGAGCTTCTGCCGCTTGTCGTGCGCCTTGCGGCCGCGGGCGACACCGAGCAGCACCTTCACGCGGCCGTTCTTGAAGTAGGCCTTGAGCGGGACGAGCGTGAGGCCCTTCTCGAAGGCGTGGCCGGCGAACTTCGTGATCTCGCGGCGGTGGAGGAGGAGCTTCCGCGGCCGCTTCGGCTTATGATTGAGCTGGTTGGCCTTCTCGTACTCCGGGATGTCGCAGCCAAGGAGCCAGACCTCATTGCCGTCCACGCGTCCGTAGGCCTCGTCGAGGCTCATCTTTCCCCCGCGGAGGCTCTTGACCTCGCTGCCCACCAGCGCGATGCCGCACTCGAGGGTGTCGATGATCTCATAGTCGTGGCGGGCCTTGCGGTTCTCGGCCACGACCCGCTCGGCCGGCTTGTCGTCCCCCTTCTTCGCCGCCTTGCCCTTGGGCGGGCTTTTCGGCGACGACGAGGTGGGCTTCGGTGACTTGGAGGCGGACACGTCTTGATGCTCCCCGCGGGTGCGGGACTGGAATCGGAAGACTACACTTTACGGTCTCCGTGCTTCGCCGTCCCTGCCCCCCGGATGCACTCGCATGCACAGCGATTCCCGCCGTCTGTTGGCCAGCCTTCCGCTCGCCTTCCTGATCGTGGTCGTGGCCCTGCCGCTCCACGCCGACCACGGCTTCGTGCCGGGTGAAGCCAAGCCCTCGGGAGACGGCCCGGCGGTGCAGGTGCCCGGTGGCTGGATGGTCGCCTACGACGAGACGATCCCCGGCACGACCGTTACCTTCCGGATGATTCCGCTCCCCGGCGGCACATTCCGGATGGGGAGCCCCGACGGCGAGGCCGACCGGTCCAGCAACGAGGGCCCGCAGGTCGACGTGCAGGTCGAACCCTGCTGGATCGGGAAGTGCGAGGTCACCTGGGCCGAGTACAAGCGGTACATGGCCGCCTTCGAGATCTTCAAGGCGATGCGGTCGGCTGGCATCCGGCCTGTCACCCCGGACAACCAGGCCGACGCCGTCACGGCACCCTCGGCTCTCTACGACCCGACGACCACGTTCGTCAACGGCGAGGACGACGCGCTGCCGGCGGTGACGATGACCCAGTTCGCCGCCCGGCAGTACACCAAGTGGCTGAGCGGCCTGACGGGCCGCTTCTACCGACTGCCGGCCGAGAGCGAGTGGGAATACGCCTGCCGCGCCGGCACGCAGACGCTCTGGAACATCGGCGACGACGCCGAAGACCTCGATGACGCGGCCTGGTTCGCCGACAACTGCGGCGAGGCGCCGCATCCGGTCGGCCACAAGGCTGCCAACGCCTGGGGGCTCCACGACATGCACGGCAACGTGGCCGAGTGGTGCGTCGACGAACTCGTGGCCGGGGGCTACGGCCGCCAGGCGGCGCTGCCGCAGCCGGTGAGCGTGGCCGACTCGATCACCTGGCCGCAGAAGCTGTATCCGCGGCTGCTTCGCGGCGGCGCCTACTACGACGAGGCCGCGCAGTGCCGCAGCGCCGCCCGCCGCGGCTCTCGGGACGCCGGCGGCACCCGCGAAAACCCCGATTGGAAGGACGTCGATCCGAACCTACCCAAGAGCCCCTGGTGGTATACCGAGGAGCCCGCACTCGGCGTGGGCATGCGGGTGGTCCGCCCGCTCGTGGAGCCAGAACTCGCCGTCCGCCGCCGCTGGTGGGAGGCCGACACCGAGAGCATCAAGGCCGACACCGCCGACCGCGTGCAGCAGGGCCGTGGCGCCCTGGGCATCGTCGATCCGAAACTACCCGCCGACCTCAAAGCCGAAGGGATCACCGAATGAAGGGGTCTCGCATGACGATCCGCCGCTTCTGCATCGCCGCGACGTCCGCCGCGCTCCTCACCTCGTCTGCGACTGCGGCCGACTGGCCCGATTGGCGGGGTCCGATGCAGGACCGCCACTACGACGGCCCGCTGCTCGTGACCTCGTTTGATCCCGAGGCGGGCACGAACGTGCTCTGGAAGAGCGACGAGGCCGGCGGCATCTCCACGCCGGTGATCATGCGCGGAAAGCTCTTCACGCTCGTCCGGCACAAGCCCGGCACGACTGAGGAGGCCGAGAAAGTGCTCTGCCTCGACGCCGCCACAGGCAAGAAGCTCTGGGAGAACGTGTTCAACGTCTACCTGTCGGATGTGCCGGCGGAGCGGGTCGGCTGGTCGGCGGTGATCGCCGATCCATCATCGAACACGGTCTTCGCCCACGGCGTCTGCGGCGCGTTCACGGCGATCGACGCGACGACCGGGAAGACGAAATGGCAGCGGTCGCTCCACGAGGAGTTCGGGTTTCTCTCCACCTATGGCGGCCGGACGAACATCCCCGTGGTCTTCGAAGACCTCGTGATCGCCAGCGCCGTGGTCACGGGCTGGGGCGACACCGCCCGTCCCGCCCACCGCTTCCTCGGGCTCGACAAGGCGACCGGCGAAGTCCGCTGGATGAACGGCACGAAGGAGTTGCCCGAGGACACCACCTACAGCACGCCGTCACTCGCGGCTCTGGGTGGCCATGCGGCCCTCATCTTTGGCTCCAGCGACGGCAGTGTCTGGAACTTCCAACCGCGCACGGGCAAGGCCGTTTGGAACTTCAAGCTCTCCCGCCGCGGGCTCAACGTCGCGCCCCTGGTGCAGGGTGAAGACGTGTTCATCTCCCAGGCCGAGGAAAATCTTGACAACACCTCGATGGGTTCGGTGACCAGGTTCAAGGGCGTGGGCACCGGCGACATCACGGCGACGAACGTCGTCTGGCAGAAGAAGGGCGTGATGGACGGCCGGTCGATGCCGGTGGTGCTCGGTGACCGCGTCTACTTCGTGGATGACGGCGCGAAGATCTATGCCTTCGACAAAGAGACCGGCGAACCGGTCGGCAAGCCTGTAAAGCTCCTCGGCACGATCGTCCGGGGCAGCCCGCTGGTGGCGGACGGCAAACTCTATGCCTGCTCGACGAGCGGCTGGCATGTGCTCGAGCCGACAAAAGACGGTCTGAAGCTCGTCAACCGCATGCGGCTCAACGACGAAGACGAGGTCACCGCCTCACCCGTCGCCTGCAACGGGCTCGTCTATCTCACCACCAACGCCCGGCTCTATTGCCTCGGCGAGAAGATGGCCGGCCCGGGCGACTCGCGCGACTCGGGCCCCTCTCCCGACATCGTGGCTGCGAGCACGGGCGGCACGCCTGGCGAGCCAGCCTGGGTGCAGGTCGTGCCGGCCGAAGCTCAGATCGCCGCCGGCGCGACGGTGCCACTGAAGGTGCGACTGTTCGACGCGGCGGGACGATTCGTCAAGGAGTCGCCGGCCGAGTTTGCGACCACGGCCGGAGGGATGTCGAAGGAGGGCGTTTACACTGCCCCCGCCTCGGGCCACACCGCCGCGATCATCACGGCGAAGGTCGGAAGCCTCGAAGGGAAGTCGCGGGTTCGCTCCATGCCGCCGCTGCCCTGGCGGTTCGACTTCGAAGACATCCCGCTTGCCGCCGATCCGAAGACGGGGGTGGTGAAGGGAGAGCCACCGCTTCCGTGGATCGGGATGCGGTATCGCCACGTCGTCCGCGACGTGGCGGGCTCGAAGTGCCTCGTGAAGGTGACAACGATCCCGAAGGGCACGCGGAGCCAAGGCTGGATCGGGCCGATCGGGCTCCACGATTACTCCGTGCAGGCCGACTTCCGCGCTCAGGAGACCGGCGTCGAGAAGCCGGGATCACCGGCCTCCGACACACCAAAGTCTTCCGGCAGCGATGCCGACGCCTTCACCAAGAAGTTCGGCAATCCTGCGGCACTCGAGAAGGCGCGGATGCCCGACATGGGCCTCGTGGCCCAGCGATACACGCTCGACCTGATGGGAGCGAGCCAGCAGTTGCAACTCCGCTCGTGGCCACCGCAGGTGGCGACCTACTTCTCGAGGACGATCCCCTTCGCCTGGGAGGCGGGCCGCTGGTACACGATGAAACTCGAGGCTCGCACGAAAGACGGCTCTGCGGTGCTCCGCGGCAAGGTCTGGCCGCGGGGTGAGAAGGAGCCCGAGGCGTGGACGATCGAGGGCGTCCACGCGGCCGGCAACCTGCAAGGCAGCCCCGGCTTCTTCGGCAACTCGAAGGATTCTGAGATCTCGATCGACAACGTTTCCGTGGAGGCGGTGAAATGACGACGAAGAAAAGTCTCACGGGCGCCGGGGTTGCCCCCGCCATGTCGCCGGACGTTCGCTCCGGCCATCCTGGCCTCCGCTCACTCCATGCTGGCTGCGCTTCGCCATCCATGGCTCCGCTGGCCAGCAAGGCCGGCTCTATGGCGGGGGCAACCCCGCGCAGATTCGTTCCGCATTGGTTTCTGCTCTCGGGACAGATGCTGGGCGTCTTCGTGATGGCCGCGTGCGCGGCATCGGCCGCCGAATGGAACCAGTGGGGTGGTTCGCCGAGCCGCAACAACGTCGCCGAGGCGACCAACCTGCCGATCGAGTGGGCACCGGGCGAGTTCGACCCCGACACCGGCGCCTGGCAGCCCGCGACGAGCAAGAACGTGGCCTGGGTGGCGGCGCTCGGCAGCCAGTCGTACGGCAACCCCGTGATCGCCGACGGCAAGGCGTTTGTCGGCACCAACAACGGCAAGGGCTGGCTGAAGCGGTATCCGCCGGCCACCGACCTCGGCTGCCTGCTCGCCTTCGACGTGAAGAACGGCTCATTCCTCTGGCAGGACTCCAGCGAGAAACTCCCCACGGGCCGCGTGCACGACTGGCCGCTCCAGGGCATCTGCTGCGCGCCGCTCGTGGAGGGCGACCGGCTCTGGTACGTCAGCAGCCGCGGCGAGGTGAAATGCCTCGACACCGAGGGTTTCCGCGACGGCGAGAATGACGGGCCGTTCACCGCCGAGAAGGAGCAGGGGCAGGACGAGGCCGACGTCGTCTGGGTGCTCGACATGATGAAGCAACTCGGCGTGTCGCAGCACAACATGTGCTCGTGCAGCGTGACGAGTGCCGGCGACTTCCTATTCGTGAACACGAGCAACGGCGTGGACGAAGGCCACCTCAACCTGCCCAATCCCGACGCCCCCAGCTTCCTCTGCCTCGACAAGCGCGACGGGAAGGTGCTCTGGGCCGATGGTTCCCCCGGCGCCTTCGTGCTCCACGGCCAGTGGTCGAGCCCCGCCTACGCAGAACTCGGCGGTGTGCCGCAGGTGCTCTTCGGCGGCGGTGACGGCTGGCTCTATTCCTTCGACGCCCGTGGGGACGCGGAGCCATCTTCCTCCGGCCCCGGCCGGGCGAAACTGCTCTGGCAGTTCGACTGCAATCCGAAGGAGTCGAAGTACACGCTCGGCGGCCGCGCCGACCGAAACCACATCATCGGCACGCCAGTGGTCCACGACGGCCTGGTGTACATCGCCGTCGGCGAGGATCCCGAACATGGCGAGGGTGTCGGCCATCTCTGGTGCATCGATCCCACGAAGCGGGGCGATGTGTCGAGCGAACTGGCGCTCTCACTCGCCGACCCCACGAAACCCCTGCCCCGCCGCCGCGAGCAGGCGGTGATCAAGGAGGAGGGAGAAGTGGCCCGGCCCAACCCCAACTCGGCAGCCGTCTGGCACTATCCCGGCTTCGACGCCGACGGCAACGGCAAGCTCGCCTTCGAGGAGACGATGCATCGCACCTGCGGCACCGTGGCCATCAAGGACGGCCTGCTCTACGTCGCCGACTTCAGCGGGCTCTTCCACTGCCTGGACCTCAAGACAGGCAAGCCTCACTGGACCCACGACATGCTCGCGGCCAGTTGGGGATCCCCGCTGATCGCCGACGAGAAGGTCTACATCGGCGATGAGGACGGCGACATCACGATTTTCAAACTCGGCACGGAGCCCGAAGTGCTCGCCGAAATCAACATGGGCAACAGCGTCTATTCGACACCGATCGCCATCGGTGACACCATCTACATCGCCAACAAGAGCCACCTGTTTGCCATCCGGGAGGGCGCCACGCCGGCGCCGTGATCGCCATGCACCGCGCCGCCCCGTCACTCGCCGCTCCCCTGCTCGCCGCCGCTTCCCTGCTCGCCATCGCCGGCATGCTGCCCGAGGCCGCAGCGGAGCCCGCCTCGCCGGGCGACCTCGTCCGCTCGGCGAAACGGATCGCCGTGCTTGGCGACTCGATCACCCAGGACGGCCGCTGGTTGGCCGACCTCGTGGCGTGGATGGAGGAGCAGGGCCTCACGGCCGACGTGATCAACGTCGGCCTTTCGAGCGAGACGGTCTCGGGGCTCACCGAACAAGGACACGCGGGCGGTCGATTTCCCCGGCCCGATGTCTTCGACCGTCTCGATCACGTGCTCAAGGTGACGCGGCCGGACCTCGTGCTGGCGATGCACGGCATGAACTGCGGCATCTATCAGCCGCTCGACGAGGAACGGTTTGCGAAGTTCAAGGAGGGAATCGAGCGGCTCCATACCGCCGTCGAGAAAACCGGGGCGAAGACCATCCACCTCACGCCTCCCGTCTATGACAAGCAGCCCACCAATCCCGGCCCGGCTGGCGACACCGACTACGACGCGGTGCTCACCGCCTACTCCAACTGGCTGCTCGCGCGGCGGGCTGACGGCTGGTCGGTGATCGACGTCCACGGGCCGGTGAGGGCGACCCTCGAGGAACGAAGGACGGCTGATCCGGCGTTTACGTTCACGCCCGACTGCATCCACCCGAACGACGAGGGCCACTGGGCGATCTGCCGGGCGGTGATCGCGGGCCTCGGTGACGCGAAGGCGGCAGCGAGCGCCGACCTGCCCACGAAGCTGGGCCCCTTCCTGCCCGAGGTGACGCAGCGAATGCGGTTGCTCAGCGATGCCTACCGCGAGGCGGCGGGCCACGCGCGTCCTGGGACGCCTGCGGGCCCGCCGATCGGCGACGCCGAGGCGGAGGCCCATCGGCTCACGGAGTCGCTCCGCTCCCGGCGACTGCAGCTTCGCGGCACGAAGCACGAGAGCGGCGAATGGCGGATGGCGATCGAGTGGCCGCGGCCCAAGGCGGTCGATCCGGGCCCGGCCCCGGAGAAGCCGGCCCCGATTCCCCCCGACGCGGTGGTGCTCTTCGGCGGCAAGGACATGACGGCTTGGGAGAACGGCGAGAACTGGCCGGTGACCGACGGCGTGGTCACCGTGGGCAAGGAGCGGATCGTCTCCAAGCAACCCTTCGGCGACTGTCAGGTGCACGTCGAGTTTCGGATGCCCTCGCCGGCGTCGGGCAAGGGCCAGGGCCGTGGCAACTCCGGTATCTTCCTGATGGGCAAGTATGAGATCCAGGTGCTCGACTCGTTCGAAGACGGCACCGACGGCCCGCTCACCTATCCCGACGGCCAGTGCGGCGCTCTCTACAAGCAGCAGCCCCCGGCGGTAAACGCCTGCCGCAGGCCGGGCGCGTGGCAGACCTACGACATCCTGTTTACGCGGCCGCGATTCGCCGCCGACGGCAGTCTCGACAAGCGGGGCCGCGTGAGCGTGCTTCACAACGGCATCGCGATCCACTCCGACACCGTGATCCTCGGCGAAACGTTCTGGCACCAGCCACCGAGCTATCAGCAGCACGCCGATGCCTTGCCGCTCATGATTCAGGATCATGGCAACCCGGTGCAGTTCCGCTCAATCTGGGTCCGCCCCTTCCAGCCGGTCGAGCCGAAGTTGCTGCCGTAGGGGCCGTTGGAACCGTGCTCGTGCATCACACCGAGGCACTCTCGCGAAGCGCCGCAGCCGGCCGGTGACATGCTCGGCGCCGGCGGCACTTGTGATTTCAGCGCGCCAACGGAATGTCGACGTCCGGCGTCCACACGTGTCACCGGCTTCTGCGCGTGCCTCCGATCCGGCTGCTCCCCCTCACGATCAACTCAGCGAGGGGCTGCGCGTGCCCGGGAGCCGGGCTCTGGGAGCAAGCGTAGGCAGGATGCCGAAGCGCAGCGGACAGGCAGAGAGCGGATGCCACGATGGCATCCGCGAACGTCCGGCGACGGGCACGGGCAGCCCCGAACGGCGTGATCAGCGCGTGTACGAGGTCTCGATCACCGTCGCGCCCTCGGCCACGAACGACGGCTCCTCCGACACGATGATCTCGCGGGGAGCCGAGCCGTAGACCACCGGATACGGCTTCCGCCAGCCGGCGGCCACCCAGCCGTCCTTACGGGCGTCGAGTTGTTCGATCGGCAGCGGGCCGGCTTTCTCCATCTCGCCCGGTAGCTTGAGCGGCTCCACATCCACCACCTCCTTGAACACTTTGTTGAACCGCTTTTGGAGGATGCCCCGCAGCGAGGTCTGCTGGATGCTCAGCTTCTTGCCGCCGCCGGGCACGAATCCCGGCGGGTAGATCTGCACGTCGCCGTCCCGCACCAGACGGACACCCGGGTGCCCCGGCTCGATCCGGTAAGTCGCCCAGACGTCCATCGCGTCGAACTCCCGCTCCCCCGAGGTGTAGCCGGTGCCGCGGACGGTCATCTTCACGCGGTTGTTATCGACGTCGAGTTCCACCGGCCGCCGCTTCGCGAAGGTGATCGACCAGGGCTGCTGGTCGGCGTCGTTCTTGAGTTCGACCGGCACGGCCATGTTGTTCTTCTTCAGCTGTTCTTCGACGAACTTCTGCGTGATCGTGCGGCCACCGAGCGTGATCTCAGCCGAGTTGTTGACCATCGACTCATGCACCCGGGCCGAGAGGACGGCATCGGGATCGACCGCTGGGGGCGCGGTGAAGGCGGCGATCTGGTCGGGCAGCGACTTGCGGGCGGTCACCTGGAGCCGCGACTGCGTGGTGGAGAGATTCAGCATCTCCGGATACCAGCCCCGCTCCATCATTGGCCTGCGAAACTTCGCCTGATAGTCGCGCGACGCGCGGGCGATCGGGTCGGCCGTCTGGCTCTCGAACTGCTCGCGGACCTTCGCGAGGGCTTTCCCCTCGGCGATTGCCTCGACCTGGGGCCTCATCTCGGCGATCTTCCGCGACGCAATCTTGCGAATCAGCCGCTGGCCGAACTTCTTGTTGACGCCGATCCCCGCAGTCCGCGTGTCGGTGGACGCGTGGGCATCGATGGGCAGGGCAACGATCTGCTGGTCGTCGATCAGCATCCGCTTGCGGGCGCCGAGTTTCGTCGTGCCCAGGGTCCGAACCGTGACGGGCCCCTGGGAGCCCTTGGTGTCGGAGTGGTTGGTGGCGTTGAATGCGATGTCGACGGTGGCCCGGTCGGTCGAGGGCACGAAGTCGAGGAACACGAGGCCGTCCGTGCGGCCCGTGCCCCGGACCCGCGTGCCAAGCACGGTATCGTTGATCGGCGACACATCGTTCACGGGACGGTTGACGCCGTTGGCCAGCAGGCTTTCATCGACTTCGAGAAACAGGTTGGGGCGGCTCACGGCGCCACGAATCCGCGCCACGGCCCCGGGAGCCTGTCCCGAATCCTCGAGGCGGGCCAGCAGCGGCCCAACCGGATCGAGCGGTTCGGGCGTGCCGGTTGCGGCGGCGGTGGCCACCGCGGCGGCGAGCTTGTCGAGCCGCTGAACGTAGACATCGGCTGCCTGCGCGCTGGAGGCGGTGTCGGCTGCCTCCAGGTAGCTCCCGACGGCTCGGCGGACGGCCGCGAACTGCGGCATCTCCAAACCGTTCTCACCGGAGTCGAGCCGACCAAAAATCCGTCGGAGCGTGGTCACGTCGGCGTGCGATCCAGAGGCCGCCTGCTGCTGGAGCGCGGACCAGTCGAGGTATTTCTTCCAATTCTCACCGCTCGCGCTGCGGGCCAGGAGCCGGTCGAGGGGGCCGATCGACTCACGGAGTTTCGACGCGGCGGCCGCGAGGCGGCCTTCGGACACTGGACGGAAGGCCTCGCCGGCGCCGAGCGGCTGGCTGCCGAGGCTGGTGAGATCGGCAGCGACTGACGGGGTCGCCACGAGAGCGAAGGAGAACGCGGCAGCGAGAGGGGCAACGTGGCGAAGCGACATGCGAATGGGGTCCTGGGAGAGAATCCTGTGGACGAATGGAAGAGCGACGGCAGCGCACGGCCGGTCTCCCCTTCCTCGGGAGGCCGAAGTCTATCTCGACAGGGTTGCCGGCCTCCACACCAAACCTCGCGATCACCGCCGGGCCGCAAAAAACCGCCCAATACGACCCCGCGGTGGCATGGTGGTTGCCGCTGTGACTCCTGGCGTGGTTCAATCGTGGCCCCACCCAGCGGCCATCCATCCCTCCCCGGCCGCGCTCTCCCTCCGTCCATTCCCGCCACGAGGTGATCATGTTTCTTCGCGCCGCTACCCTTGTGCTTCTCTCTCTGTCTCTTACCTCTGCGCTCGCGGCCACGCCGCTGCGAACCAGCCCCGCTGCCGGCATCCAGACGGTTCAGCGGATCGACGACTACACCGCTGCCTCCGAGGCCGCGCGGGCCTCGGGAGCGATGCTCCTGGTGGCGGTCGAGTCTCACGGCGGCGAGAGTTCGCTCGACCGCCCTGGCCTCGAGGAGCGGTTT